>JAABUS010000289.1_pt1 | contig 127873 bp, 102 predicted proteins | sample 5560161 | NCBI WGS metagenome assembly JAABUS01 (sample SAMN10711885, study PRJNA513376) | rock metagenome | isolation source: Antarctica rocks | place: Antarctica: Victoria Land, Trio Nunatak nord | collected 2016-01-04 | reverse complement strand
TATTTTATAATATATTCGATACTAGAGCGAATTAGATTTAATTATATTTAATATACTTTATAAATTTATTTTACTAATATTAAATATATTCTTTAATATATTTTTTAATATATAATTATAACTTTAATATATCGTACTCTCTATAAACTAACTCTATTATTTTAATAATTCTAGAGTATTTCTAAACTAAATTATTATAATAATCGTAAATAATTTCTTTAAAATATTTTAATAATTTAATTTATAATTAATAATTTCTTAATATTCTAGTTAAAATATTATTATTATATTTCCCTCGAATATTATTAATAATCTCGGGGATTAAAATATATAATTTTATTATTAATTATTTTATTAAAACTAATAATCTATTTTACTATTAAATAAAAATTAATTATATAATTATATTCTTTTTCTTTATATAATTTTCTCGTTTATTAAATATATCGGCGCGATTATTATCTTTTCTTAGAGTATAAAAGATTTCAAATTTATATTATTTTAATAATTCTAGTTATTTAATTTATCTCCGATTTAATTATTTAATAATAATAAAATTAAAAAACTTTTATAATTTATAAAGATAATAAAATTTAAATAATTTTTTATATATACTTTTTATTATTCTAATACGGATACTATATCGGTAAAATAGAAAATAACTCGATTATAATTTAAAGTACTCGACGGGCGCTCTAGGTATTTTAAATATAATATTTATTTATTAATTTAATATATATTTAAAATATATAATTAAGAGGCTTAGAATTACTCGGGTATATATTAAATAAATTTAAAACTATTATTAACGAGCGCTAAATTAAAAATATATTATTAATTTTTATTTTTATTTATAATTTCTATTTATAATTATAACTTTATTTTATTTATAATTATTATTTTATTCTATTTATAATTATAGTTTTATTATTATTATATTTTTATAATAATTATTATTATATTTTTAAACTACTAGTATATATTTTAATATATTTTTTATATATTACCTTTATAAGAATTTCGTTTAAATCGATTAATTCTAGGAATTTATAAAATAATAATATATTATATATATTTATATTTTATTAAAGGTATTAATATATTATATATACCTACGCCCCGCTATTTTTATAATATTATTATTTATCGATATAGAGTTCTAGCTTTAATATCGCGGGGTTTTAATTTTTAATAACTCTATATCGAGTTAATATTAATAAGTCCGGAAAAATAGTTCTATAAAATCGTTATTTAATTAGTATAAAATGCGTATTTTGTAGCCTTAGTAAGTCTTAGTATTAAGATTTTTAAATTAGAGTTAAGGTCTACGCGGGAGCGCTAAACTTAATTCTAAAAGTATTTTTATAACCCTATAGGGCAACGCTAGTAAAAATTCAATTAAAAATTCGGAATCTGGGCTAAAAATAGATTTAGTAAGATATTTATATTCCTATATAGGGGCGCTAGTCTAGATACTCTTAAAAGTTAAAGTCAAAAAAAAAAGTTACTAAATCGGTACAATATCGGTGTATAATATACTTAGAATACGGGATATAAGTAGATACGCATTTCTAGTATTTTATATAATTTCGGTATAAAATACGTAAAAATCGGGGTTTTTTAAATTATTAATAAATATTCCCCCGTTTTATTAAAATCTTTAAAGATTAGTTTTATTATTAAATTTAGAATTTAAAAACTATTTAATAATAAACTCTATAATTTTTTTATATTTTTTATATTATTATTAAATTATTAACTTTACGTTAACGACTTTAGATATTATAATTCTAATCTCTTTTACTTTTTTAAAGAAAAGATTTATTATTATTATAATATCGGGTTTAACCTCGGGATATTTAAAAGAATTTAATAATAATAATATCGATTAAACCCCCTTCGACGATATTTATTATAATAATAATAATAAATTCGAAGGTATTACTACCCCCGAAGAGATTTTAAATATATAATTTAAAATTATTAAAGAAGAAAACTATCGCCTTAAATAATAATAAAAGTTAGAAATATTATAAATTAAAAATTAAAAATTACGTAATTTTATTATTTCTACGCCCGTTAACGGAGTATTAATAGAATTTATTATTTATAATAAAAATCCTTTAATTATTATACCTACCGGTAGAATAATAATAAATTTAATTATATTTAATAGAGATATCCCTATTAGGGCGAAAATATTATATTTTAATAAAATACGTTTTTATAAAAGTACGAGCGAAGGTAAATATTTATATTAATTCCGCGACGTAAATATTAAATTTTTAGTTAGTTTTAAATATTTTACTACCGACTATTTAAAAATTATATATTATATAAATTTATTAAAAAGTAACCCTTTAATATAGTAATATAAATACTACGATTTATATAATTTAATTAATATTATATTTAGCTTTTTTAAAAAATTCCTTTTTAATTTAATAATAAATTTAATTAACCGCCGTCTCCTCGTTTACGAGAAGTAGGAGGAAATTAAATAATAATTTTATTAAAAAGTATTATTATTTAAAGTTTATTTTAAAGAAATAAAGACCTAGTTACTCCCGTTTTTAAAGAAATATAAAGTAAATTTCTTTTTAATTAAATTTAAATTTAAAAATAAAAATAAAATCTTTAATATTAATAGTATATTTATTTAAAGAGAAGAAATTCTTACCTAGATTATTATATAAGAAAAGAGTTTAAAGTATATATAATTAATAAATAATTTTAATTCTAATTCGGGTTTTTAATTAAAAAACCCTAATAAAGAAAAATTTATAATAAACCGAATTACTAAATTTAATACTAGTAATTATATTAAATAATTATATTTAAAGGAGAAAGATAATAAATATAAAATTAATACTATTAATTCTTTATATAATAAAATTATTTATTATTATTATAAAATAGAAAGTTATATTAAGCCTAAATATCCCGATATAAATAAACTAATTATAAATATCGGCGCGGTATTAATAAAAAACGATTAAACCTAATTTATACCTCGGAAAAAAAATAAGAAAAATAATTAATAAAGATATACTTTTTTATTTTTTCTAAAAATTAAATTACTCTTTAAAATAAAATTAAATAACTTATTACTTTAATTAACTCTAAAGTATAAATTAATTTAATTTAATAACGGTTCGTCGTTGAAAATTTTAATTAAATTATTAAATAGTCGATAATTAAAATTAAGAGTATAAATATAATATTTTATTTTATATTATAGATTTTAAAGATTTAAACGTTATTTTAAATATATTTAAATTACGTTAATTAAAGATATTAATTAATTTTAAAGCGGATTAATAGCGGTTTAAAATTAATTTTAATAATTTGTAAATTAAAGAACCGGCTAAATTCACTAGTAATTTTAAAAATAAACCGAATATATTCGCGGTCGTATATATTATAGTAGTATAAAGCGAATAGGAAAAACTTCTTAATCTAGAGATTTTTAATAAATTTATAAAGTTTTATAACGTTTTTTTTAACGAGAAACTAAATACTTTATTTATTTTTAAATAAAGAGATTATATTATTAAAATAGAAATTAATAAAGAATTATTTTATAAACCTCTTTATAACCTATTTTAAATTAAATTATCGGAGTTACGACGTTATTTAGAATTCTTATTTTATAAAAGTTAAATTCGTTATTTAACCTCTTTAATTAAAATATTTATTCTTTTTATATTTAAAAAGAATAATAAATTATATCTTTATATTAATTATCGGGGTTTAAATATAATAATTATTAAAAATTAATATTTATTACTTTTAATTACCGAGATATTAAATTATTTATATAGTTTTAAAATCTTTATAAAATTAGACTTTAAAGATATTTATTATAAAATTTAAATTAAAGAAAATAATAAATAAAAAACTATTTTCCGAACTCGTTATAATTATTTCGAATATTTAATTATACCTTTTAGGCTCGTTAACGTACTAGCGATATTTTAAATTTATATTAACTATATATTTATAAATTTAGTAAATATAATATATATAATATATTTAGATAATATCCTAATTTATAATATTAATCCGGCGGAGTATTAACGGTATATCGAGTAAATATTTAAATAATTATATTAATTCTAGTTATTTATTAATTTTAAAAAGTATTAATTTAATATTAAAATAATCGAGTTTTTAAAATTTATTATATTTATTAATAAAGTAGTTATAGACCCGGAATATATTAAAACTATTAAGGAATAACCTTAATTAAAAATATATCGGGAAATATAAATTTTTTTAAATTTCGCTAACTTCTATAAACGGTTTATTTATAGTTATTTTAATATAATTATATTATTTACTAACCTATTTAAAGGTAATAAAGTAAATAAGAAAATAAATTTATTAAAATAAATAGATAGCGCTACGGAAACGTTTTAGATTTTATAAAATATATTTATAAATATACTTTTTCTATATTATTACGATCTAATTAAATAATTATATATAAAGATAAATACTTTTAAATTTAATTTTAACTTTATATTATTATAATAGAATGAAAATAGTTATTAATATTTTATAATATTTTAATTACGGAAATTAAATCCCTTAGAATAGAATTATAAAATCTATAATTAAAAATTACTCGTTATTATAATAGTAATAAAATAATAGCGATATTATTTAGAAAATAACCTTTATTATATTAAAATCTAGATTAATTATAATAATTTAAAGAATTTTATAAAATAGAAAGAGTTAAATTTTAAATAGGCTCGCTAGGTATTTAAATTAATTATTTATAATTTTAAAATCTTTTATCGGGCTAGAAAATTAAATCCTATTAATATATTATCGCGGTATTTTAATTATAAAAAAGTATCGCCGTTAAATATTAAATTATTATTAATACTTTAGAATAAATTTACTTTTTAAATTAATAATTAATTATTGGAAGAAAATAAAAAAGTAAAAATAATTATAACTTTTATTTTTTAGATTATAAAGTTAAGAGTAATAATTCTAAAGCGGGATATTATAATAATATTTAAAACTATATATAATAATTTTAAAAAGTTTATTAAAATATTAATTCGGGAATTATAAATTTATAATAATTAAATAAACTCATTTCGAACTAGAGCGAATATATTAAAAAACCGCCGTCGTATAAAAAATAAAATATAAATTATAAACTTCGAGGGATTATTAAAATATAATAGTCGCCTTTATATATTAAAGAATAAAGTTTTAAAGAAAGAGTTTATAAAGAAATATTATAATAATTCTTTAATAAATTATTTTAATGTTATAAAATTGTATAAATTATTTACCCGAAAATTTTTCTAGGAGGGTAGCTTAAAGTAAATTATAAACTATATTAAAATTTATAATATATATTAACGGACGAAGGCGCCGCGATATTATTTATATAACGAATTAAATTCGCTTCCTATTATTATTTAATTTTAGAAGGAGATTTCTATAAATTTTATAATTAATTTACTATTTAGTAAATATAGAGGTACTATTTATAATATTATTTTTATTATTATTATAAATCGATTTACTAAAATAGTTAAATATATATTTATAATTATTAAAATCGATATTATTTAACTAGCGGAAGTATTTTATTTTAAATTATTTACTATTATAATATATTTAATAGTATTATTAACGATAGAGGCTCTATTTTTACGAGCGCCTTCTAGTCGGCTATATATTTTTATTCGAAAATTAAATAATATTTAAATATTACCTTTTCCCCTAAAATTAATAAATAAATAAAGTATTAAAATTAAATATTAAAGTACTATTTACGTATATTTATTAATAATAAATAAATTAATTAAGTTAGATTACTACTTATAATAGAATTCTTATTAAATAATAATTAGAGTATCGCCGTCGGGACGACGTTATTTTTATATATATATAATTATTATTTTAAAATTCGTTAAGAGGTTAAAGACGACTTTAGAGAAAAAAGAATATTAATTATAAATAATAAAATACGATAATTATAAACTTTAAAGAATAAAATTACGAAGTATTTTTAAAATATTACCGAGTATTAAATTAAATAATATAATAAAATATATAAACTATAAAATTATAAAGTTAGTAATTTAATTATATTAATAATAAAGAATTTAAAATAAAAGCGCTTAAATAAAAAATTATTTTATAAGTTTATAGGGCCCTTTAAAATTATTAATAAAATAAAAATATAAATTTACTATTTATTACTATTTTTTATATATAGAATCTATAATATCTTTTATATATCGTTATTTAAATTATATTATCTTCGCGATTATATTAATACGGCGGAATCTTTTATATAAACTCCCGAATTTATTAATAATAATAAATTATAAAAAGTAGAAGAGGTAATCGATAAAGTTAAAAATAAAGAAAATATCTAGTATAAAGTTAAATAAACTAATTAAGGCGAAGAATATAATTAATAATTATTAAATAAAGAGTTTACTAATATTAATAAATTAATTAAAATTTTTAAAAAAGCGGGTAGTAAATATAAATATATAAATATAATTAAAGAGGTTACCTAGTTATATAAAATAATAAAACGGAGTAAACGGATTTAATATTAAAAGTAAATATTACTACTTTTATATTAATATTTATATAACGGACATTCTCCTTTATATTTATAATTTTATTATATAATTTTAAAATATAACTAAATTTAATTTATTATTAAACTATTTATATATAATAGCGATAAGATATTATATTTATAAAAATATTTTTATTTTAAATATAATCTATATAAATATTTAGAATATATTATTAAATAATATATCTAGGTAAATTTAGTTAGCGCCGATTTAAAAAAAAAAAATCGATATTATTATTATATTATATAAAAGATTTAGTTATTATCGGAATTATTAAAAGAAGATATAGTCTCTTTAATATAATTCTTAAGGATATTATTTTCCTTAAGACTCTTTAGGTCCCGTTTATATTAACGGAAACTCTTAATCTTTTTTTCGAGAATTTTATTTATCGCCTTTAATTCCTTAATACGTTAATTCGCCGCCGTTAATTAATTCTATAAATTAGCGATTATAATAGAAGTTTATTTATTAATTATTATTATTTTATTATATACTTTATATTACTAGGTAATTTATTTATTTATTAAATTATATTTATATTTTTCTTTAAGAGTTTTATTACCGATACGGGTATATTAATATATAAATCTTTTTACCTTTCTTCGGAAAGGCTTAAGAATTTATTATTATTAATATATACTACTTTAAAACTTACGGTTATAATTTATCTTTACGTAATAATTAATTCCGTAGTAATTAATATAATAGAGTATATAAGGAGGGGACGTACCTCGAATATAATTATTATTAAACTAATAGAAATAGACTCGGTAAAGGAGTTACGAAGCGTAATAAATTACTATTATAATTAATATTATATAGTCGCGTTAATAGCGGACTAATTATATTTATTAATATATTTATAACTAAATTATATTAATATAAATAAATTAATATTATTAGTAAATAGGAGCTACTTATAGAGTTAGAAAAAAATTATATATAACGAGAGTATTATATATATATTAGTTATAATACTAGAATACTATTATAGAGTTAGAGTAATAATATATAAAAAAGACTAAAGAAATTACGAAGAGAGAAAATAAATAAACGAGCGAGTTTATTTTAATAATAAATCGTCGCGCTAAATATCTTATTATTATTATATATTGATACGCGCCTCTACTCCGCTACCTCGCTTTTATTAATAGATATAATTATTATTATAATAGTTATATTATTACTAATCTCTCGGTATAATATTAAAATTATACCGTTTATATATAATATTTTACTACTAGTATTTTTATAGTATAGTATAAATATATAATAAAAATAACTACTATTATTTCGTTATTAATATTATAAATATTATAGGAATAATTTAATATACTATATTTACTATAAGTATTATAAACGTTATAGAAATAATAATATATACTATTTCGCTCCGTTATTATTATATATAATAATATTATAGAGACGAAAGAAATATTATTTAATTAATTATTATTATTATATATTAACGCTATAGGGATAATTTTATAAATATACTATTTATTTACTATTAATACTATTATATAGTAGAAGTAATTTAATAATATTACTCTTCCGTTACTAATATTATATAATAATATTATAGGAAATAATTTCGTATCGCTTCGCGACTAGTACTATATATTAATATTATAGAACCGATAATATAAATTAGAAAACTCTTTTCTCTTATTTCTCTTAAAGGGTTTTAAAGATTTTTTAATAAACTTCGATTAATTAACTAAATATTATTCCGTAACTAGTACTATAAATATTAAAGAATTAGGTACGTAACTTTATATTTAAATTACTATATAATAATATCGTTATATTAAATAACTCTTTTCTCTTATTTCTTTTAGAGAGTTTAAAGATCTTTTAATAAATATTTTTTAATTAAAGTATTTAAATACCTAGGGATTAAGGCTTAAAAAAAGAAATAATTATAAAATAATAATATATTATATACATTTACGCCCCGTTAAAAATATTAATATATTATATATATTTACGCCCCGTTACCTCTATAATATTATTATTTATTAATATAGGGTTCTAGCCTTAATATCGCGGGGTTCTAATTTTTAATAATTTTATATCGAGTTAATATTCCCCTATTTTATTAGAATTTTTAGAGATTAATTTTATTATTAAATCTAGGATTTAAAAACTACCTAGTAATAAACCCTATAACTATTTTATATTTTTTATATTATTACTAAATTATTAACTCTACGCTAGCGGCCTTAAATATTATAAAATTAAAATTTATTAATATTAAAAATTATTCTAGGGTATTACTATTATCGATAAAAATAATTATAGAATTTCAAAAGTTTTGAAAGTTTTAGATAAGAAATTATATAATTTTTTAAAATTAAAATCTTTAAAATTTTAGGTTAAATTATATTTATAAGGAACTCGATATTTATTTTTTAATAATTTTAAATATTTATCGAGTATTTATCGAGTAACTCAATACTCGAAGAGTACTCGTCGGGTATTTAATATATACTCGGGGTTATTCGAGCGCCCCGAGTTTATTTTAAATATTTAAAATAATTTATTTTAAAATACCGAGCCGTTAGAGTAAATTTTCAATTTATTAATATACTATTAATAATTCTTTATTATAAATATTATAATTCTATTTTATTAATAATATCTTTTATAAATAATAAATAATAAAATACTATTTATTATCTCTTTATTAAAGTATATAAACTCTTATTATAATATTTAAAATATTAATCTCGATTCGAGTTAGTTTATTACTCCGAAAGAAATATAATATTAATAATTTTTTATAAATCTTTTTAAATATATTAAAAAATTCTTCTTCTTCTTCTTTTTATTAAAAAAGAGTATTTTTCTTTATAATCTCTATTAATAGTAAAGTTTTTTTAAAATAATATTTAATAAATTTTTTATTAAAGTTCGTAAATATTTAAAAACTCTATATCGTTTTAATATTATATAATATAAGTTATTCTTTAATACTTTTAATTTTTTAAGAGTTTATATAAATACTTTTAATATTAATTACGAATTTAAAAAATTCGATTAATTTTTTATAAAATTCGTATTTCTCTAATTTAAAGAGAAGTCTAATTAGTAATAAATAAATAAAAATATTTTATATATATTAAATATATTCTTCCTTATTAATAGAGTAGATTAAGATATTATCGAAATATATAATTATTATTATATTTAAATATACTCGTATAATATTATTAATTAATATTTAATAAATTACTAGTATATTAATTAATCCGAAGAGTATTATTAAATATTCGTAATAATTATATTTAGTTTTAAAAGTAATTTTCTATTTTTTATTTTATTTTTTTTAATTTAAATTATATACGCCTTGAAAGTTTAATTATATAAAGATTTTTATTATTATAAATCGATTTTATAATTCGTTAATATTTAATAGAGAGTATTGATTCTTTATTATTTTATTATAATATTATTTAATTTTCGGTAATTTATATATAGTCGTAAACTTTTATCCTTTTTCGTTATAAAAAGAATTAAATAATTTATTAATAATTTAAATTCTCGAATAAATTCTTTATTAAAATTCTTATTAATATACCCGCGAAGTACTTCGAGTATTTTTTTAAATATAATATAAATAAATCTAAATATTAGTTATTTATTTAATTCGAGTTCGATTTTATAATTTTATAATTAATATTTAGATAATACTTTTATAATTATCTTTTTTTAAAAAAAACTTTTATTATTAATATTCTTTAAAGATATTAAGAGGTTCGTTTTTATTTTCGAAAATTTTAATTTAATTATTTTATTAATTTTTCTAGTTAATATATATCGATATATTAAATATTTTTATTTATTTATTATTAATTAAAATTCTCTTTAAATTAGAGAAATACGAGTTTTATTAAAAATTAATTAAATTCTTTAAATTTATAATTAATATTAGAGATATTTATATAAACCCTAAAAAGATTAAAGATATTCGAGAATATTTATATTATATAATATTAAAACGATATAAAGTTTTTTAGGATTTAGGAATTTTAATAAAAGATTTATTAAAGACTATTTTAAAAAGATTTTATTATTAATAAATATTATTAAAAAATATATTACTTTCTATATCGGTAAATCTAGAAAAATAATTCTATAAAATCGTTATTTAATCGGTACAAAATGCGTATTTTATAGCCTTAGTAAATCTTAACGCCAAGATTTTTAAATTGAAATTAAGGTCTACGCGGGAGCGCTAAACTTAATCCTAAAAATAACTTTATAACCCTATAGGATAGCGCTAGTAAAAATCTAGTTAAAAATTCGGAATCTAGGCTAAAAATAAATTTAGTAAAATATTTACATTCCTATATAGGGGCCCTAGTCTAGATACTTTTAAAAATTAAAGTTAAAAAAAAAAGTTATTAAATCGGTATAATATCACTACTTAATCGGTATATAATATACTTAAAATACGGGATATAAATAGATACGTATTTCTAGTATTTTATACAATTTCGGTATAAAATATATAAAAATCGGGGTTTCCTAAATTGCCGATAAATAGTAAAAAAAGAAATAATAATAATTTTTTAAAATATCTAAAAAAACTTATAAGGAATTATTAATATTATATTCCTTTCGAGTTAGTAAACTAACTCGAATTAAAATTAATTTATCGAACCTCGTAATATAAATTTTTATATTTTAATAAAGGGATAATAAATAATATTTTATTATTTATTATTTAAAAAAGATATCGTCCGTAAAGTAAAATTATAATATATATAATAAAAAATTACTAGTTATAGTATCTTTACTCGAGTAGTAGAGAGTATATATTAAAAATTATTCGAAGTTTATTATTTTTACGGATTCTAAGAACTTTTTTAATTTTATTATAATTAAATAATTAAACCGAAGATAAATTAAATAATTAAAGTTTTTAAAATAATATAAATTTAGGCTTTTCTATACCCCCGGAAAAAATAATAATCGCGCCGATATATTTAATAAACTAGAGAATTATATAGAGGAAAATAATATAATAATATAATTAAATTACTAGTTTTAATATAATAATTAATAATAATACTATATATATTTATCTCTAGAATAATTAATATTATTAAGAAGAAATATAATAATAATATTTTAATAAAATTATTAAAGAACTAATAATTATAAATTATTAATTAAATATAATAAAAATATTTATTTATTTAAAGAATATCTTAAAGAAATTATTTATAATTATTATAATAATCTAGTTTAGAGGTACCTTAAAGTTATTAAAATTATAAATTTTATTTATAAAAATATAATATATTAAGATTATAATTATATATTAATAAATATATAAAGAAATATATCGAGTACTATTATAATAATTCTATTAAATATATTAAATATAAATAAATTTAATCCGTCCCGATATTAAAGATATTTTAAAATAATATTATAATAAACTTTATTATTAATTTATTATCTAGTAATAACGGAAATCTTTAACTCGATTATAATTATTTATAATAAATTTAATAAATAAATAATAATATTAATATTAATTAAAAAAATATATAAAATAGAATAAATCGAATTTATATTATTAAATTAATTAATTCGAGATTATAGAATTCTAGAATTAATTATTTTTAACTATAATAAATAATTAATTTCTAATTTGAATATCTTTAATATATTAAAGAATTAATCGATTATTTATTATAATTTTAAAATTATTAAATAAAATAATATTTATTTATTTATATAAAAAGAAGTTTTATTAAATAAATAAATAATATTATTTCTTTTTATTTTATAAATAATATATTCTTTAATAAATAAGAGTTTCGTATTTAATTTCTCTTAAAACTTTTATTTTTAAATATTAAATATAAATTTATATTTAAATTTATCTAGTTTTATTTATATTTATACGAAGCCTATTACGAGGTTATAATTTAAAATATTAGAAATATTAAACTTATTTAACCCTACTATAAAATCTTATAGTAATAATTATTTATATATAAATAACTATTTATTAAATTATATTTATATAGAAACGACACCGGGAAATAAATTTAATTATATAAAAAATAATTATTTATATTTAAAATATTAAAAAAGTATCTTTTAAAGTTATTTAAATATATACTAGAGTTATAATTACTTTAATTACGAATAATATATATTATTTAATTAAATAGGCTAAAATCTATAGCGATAACTCTATTTATATTTATAATTTAATATTTAATATACGGTCCGGCCGGCCCCTATTATTATATTAAAAAGAAATCGACTATATAACGTAGTTAATTATATCTAGTTATATATACCGCTAGAAATTATAGGTAGCGGTAGCCCGTAAAGTACGTATTAAAATATTACGAAAAACGATAGAGAAGGCCTTTTAGGAGGCGGGATTAAATAAATATTCTCTATATTCGAAATTTAATCTTACGTTAGAGATACGGGAGAAACGCTATAACTAGTACCTAAATTATATATACTAGGGATTTATTCTCGGCTAGGATTTAGTTATTTATATTAACGAGATATTAATTAAATTAAACGAGAACCGGGGTAAAATATATATTACTTAATTAAAGAATAAAGAGTAAGAGCCTACGTATTTAGTAAAATCATTTTCCGGATTTATAACGTTTATATTTTAGAGGGTAATTATTTAGAATTAGAAAAACCTATATTATATTTATTAACCGGAAGAACTAAAGTTAAAAGACGTATTTATTCTCTAATTAATAACTATAAATATATTATAAAAATAAGCGGAAAAGACTATATATATAAAGAGAGTCACGATTCTTTTTAGCGAGAGGGTTATATATAACCGGGTTTTATCCTACCCCGGATATTTTAACTTTTTACTCTATAAATATTTAAAACGGGGTAGAATTAACTAGTACCGGTACTAGAAATATATTCTAGAACTACTCCTATTACTAGTATACTACCGCTTCGTTATATTTTATTTAAACCGGCTAGTATACCTTATATAAAATAATATTAATAATTATATATCGTAGTAGTAGAAACCGCTATTTATTTAATATTATATTAATTTTTTAGACTAGCCCGGTAATAACCTTAATCTAAACTTTATCGAGTATATTTAGAATTTTATAAAGAATTATATAATAGCGCGCCGGTCGTTTATTAAAGAGAAAGAGGTATTAAGAATAATATAGTTAAAAGAATAAAAAAATCTTAATATAGAAAACGATATTAACTCGTTTATTAATAACTAGTATATCGGTAACTTGAGAAACCCCGATTTTTATATATTTTATACCGAAATTATATAAAATACTAGAAATGCGTATCTATTTATATCCCGTATTCTAAGTATATTATACACCGATATTACACCGATTTAATAACTTTTTTTTTTAATTTTAACTTTTAAGAGTATCTAGACTATAAATATATTACTAAATCTATTTTTAGCCTAGATTCCGAATTTTTAATTAAATTTTTACTAGCGTTGGCCTATAGGGCTATAAAGCTACTTTTAGGATTAAGTTTAACGCTCCCGCGCGGACCTTAACTCTAACTTAAAAATCTTGGCGCCAAGACTTGCCAAGGCTGCAAAATGCGCATTTTGCACCGATTAAGTAACGATTTTACAGAACTATTTTTCCGGACTTACCGATGTAACGTCGTTATAACTAAGTTATAAAGTATAACGATAGAAATAACTTCTATAGATAATAAACCGGGATTATAATATAATTACTTTATAAATAGGCGACTTTTTTTAAAGCCTGCGCGCTGGTAGTAAAAAGCGATGTTCATGATCGCCCACTAGTGTATTTCTAACACTTTAAATCATGACCTCGTATTCTTTAACCCTTGATACTCCTCTCTATAAGTACCAACCTAGGTCCTATCGACGTTACACTATGGTGTTGAACGGAGAGCCTTAACATGACGTTGGTGGTTGCCCCGATACAAAATTTGGTGCGCGGGCCATCCGTTTAGCGCTTCCGCCAATGGTTTCCGAATAGACTGTACTTATCCTCTTCCTACCGATGGTTCCGCAAACTCCTGTAGAACAACTAGCTTTCGAATTGCTCGGTACCTGGTATACGTTGCGGAAGCGCAATTATAAAGACGGATGAGCAGGAGGCGATGCACTCCCCGATGGGTCCAAAGAGATGTCTGAGCAGCTAGCGATGTAAAGATTCTGCCTGCTGTCTTCTGCCTGGTAACCCAACCTCGAAGGGGCTTATCGGTTAGCAGAGCTCTTCGACTGGTGGCATGAAGCGTCAAGTGGCGTGTCCTATTGGCGGTGGCAAGATGTCCTTCTTTTTGCCCTTCTTTTACCAAGCCGCGTGAGGCGTGCGATCATGGCGTGATGTTTTTTTGCGCAATAACGCGGGGTCCGAGTCTGAATAGCGGGGTATGAAGTGGATCACGATTGGATTCGACCCTTCTTCGAGGATCGATGTTCAATGTGCACAGGACGACATCAACGTTCTACAGAAACCTACAGCCGCTACCTTGTAAGAAATAGTAAATGGTGTAGGCATAGGAATCTTTTGCAAAGGAACCCCCGCTAATGCACGTCAAAGTGTTTCCCGAAAAACTTGTATGGCACGAACTAGAGAAGGTATCGGAAGAAGCCTCTTCGGGAGAAAACCCCGCAGTGCCAGGCTGTTCCGCATTCGAGTCACCAGCCAAATTGAGCCAATCAACTTCGTAGAATCTGCCATCGCAACGAATTGCCTTGGGCTCCACGCCCTGTGACCCTTCACTGCTAGCGGCAAGAATGAATCTCACGTGTTTGTGAGCAGACAATTGGCGCGAAAACACAAATGACATGTTTCTGGTGGTGGGTATATTAGGCAGCCTTTGCACTGTCCGTTCAACAATTCAAACATCTCAAGCTTAGCCTGTTTCCAGAATCACCACCCATTCATACCCTGCAGAGTCTAGCTGATAGTCACGATGGATCCCACAATCAACCCTACCAACGGTGCCGCTGCATTCAACCAACCACAAGCCAAGGCTTCCGCACAGAACGATACGATCAGCTGGAACGAGAGGCCAACGCCAGAAAACATGCCTACTTCCAATCCTGAACACCCAAAGCATGTGCCTACCCTCACTGCGGAGGGTGAGCTCCCAAAGGGACACGCCAAAGAACACAAGAGATACCAAGATATTCTCGCATACGAAGACAAATGGATTGGCTGGGATGGCCCAGTGTGGTGCAGCCGCTACGGCCGATTCGAAAATCAAGAGGATGCGGCTGCAGACGACGGATACAAGATCAAGGGCGGGGCCCCACATGAGAGCGAGTTCTCTTTCACCCTTCAAGTACATTGCGAGTGAGCTAACAATGCTGCCAGATCTGGGACTCGAGCGCTGTGAGAAGCACGACTGTAGCTGCAGAGTTCCCTTCCAGCATCTGTCGTATGTCAAAGACATCCAGCGACGCGTCGAGCCGATGGTGGAGAGTCTCGTGAGACTGGAAACCCAGGTTGGAAAATTGGTGCATCACTTGGTCAAAGATGGAGAGTCATTCGTACATACGGGCCACGCGCACCATCAAGACCCAGATGCCAGGCGCTTTGATGAGACCACAGACACGAATCGCTTCCAGAGACCTCTGGAGCCGGTAGAGGACAGTTTTGCAAAGCTAGAAGCCCGAGTTGAGACTCTGATGCATCAGGTGCAGCATATCATGAAGAACCATGAGGAGCGGTTTTTGAAGTACGGACAAAACCTCGTGCCACCCAGCCACGAAGGAAAACAAATCACACCACCGACTGACGACACCGATGCGCGACAGTTCTTTCAGGGTGGTAGGTAGCATTGGATCGAGAGGAGCGCGATCTCGGTTGATGGTAGCTAGGGCTGGGACCATTTCCTACAAAGAATTGAGGTGTACTTGTAATCATCATGGGTTGAAAAGTTGGTCTCAGCAGATTGGGGAGTTTGGTTGATTGATAGGCCAATTGTTATCAGCGAATCAGCACTTGCTCGCGTGCGTGATTGATAGGCGGACAGATCAGTAGACTAGTGTTTGCTTGCTGTAGAGCAAAGTTCGGAATGAAAATCCTTTCACAAACGCTGGCACAATGCGCACGCTCACTAATCAAAGAGAAAGATCTGAATTTCGAAACAAATAGGATTGTACTTTGATATACAGTCTGGATAAGGCGATCATACGAGCGAGAAGGAAGAAGGTGCGGTCCCCAATGAAAACAATTGTTGGAGACGTGAAAGCCTAGAGCCGCAACACCCTGGGGGTTTAGATGGACCGATTCTATGGAGAGGAAAAGGTCGTCGCAAGCTCACGAAGTCGTTACTCTGAGGGATAATGTCTCACGACAATACTTGCAGTTGGAGCCCGGCTCATGAGCACCAACTTCAGGTTGAGATAATACATCCCTCTTCAAATCTTCCAAGCATAATCTTGGTTAATAGAGAAATCTTTTTATACTCCGAACAAATTCCTTGCGACTCTTTCTTCTTAGAATGACGGCGACCTGAAATGCAACGACTTTTATCTTGGTAGCGAGGGTAGGAGAGGAAGTAAAATCGAGGGGCAAAGCTGCAATCAGCTATTTCCAAGCCGGCAATCCGGACATAGCTCCGGTAGTCCCCATATCTGTTACTTTACTTGACTCGCGGGACAAGTGATCGCCGATGATCCTGGACCCTGAGATTTTCCTGAGACCCTGATGACGGCTAATATGTAAGAGCGCCGAGAGCGCCGAGAGCGCCGAGAGCGCCCAGGATCGCAGCAGTACTACCTGTTTCGAAGCCATTCTAGATGCTGCTCGCCCTCGCCTTCTTCGAGTATAACCCCAACGGCTCTCAGGTAAGTTGACCCTTCTCACGAAGACACGAATTACGAACGCAGAGCCAGATACAGACTTGGAAGTCCTCGAAGAACTGCAGACCAACCTCAGCAGCAACCAGCTGCGGTATTAGCGGCCATGCCCTTCTCAGCCACTGAATACAACATGATAGACTTTCCATTCGACCAAAATAAGGACAGTCTATTTGAGACAGTAAGTCAGCCCTTGCGCTAGAGTTAGTTCTGAGTGTGTCAGCCGTAGTAAAGCGATGTTGCTGACAAGGCTTCTCACAGGCAAACTCTTATGACACTTCATCATCAGTCACTCCTCTGACAAGCTTCTCTTCTCAATTTGCCAGCGATGACATGAACTCTTACTTCCCCATGCCATACAATGATTCAAATTGGACATCACCCGAATCATTCTCAATGCCATTAGAGGACCCCACCTTCTCTCAATGCACGTTCAATGATGTCTCGGGCCCTCCAAGTCTTAGTCCAATGCATTCCATCGAATCGACAAACTGCCATGAAGACCTCGCCAGAATCACTGAGGATGAGACGTGGAATCTTGCTCCGCGACCTGAGAACACCATAAGTGACATGGAGCCTCACTATCATTCGGCGCCTTCTCCCATCCAAAAGGCCAAGTGCACACTGCCTACAATGGAGTACGCTCCGCGCCGTAGACCATCCATGAAACGGGCAGAATCTGACAACTCCTCTGAGACCCAAACTCAGCAGAAGCGGAGAATGAACTTCTCCGGAAGCCACGAGAAACTCCCAACGCCAAAAGACGCAGGCCCCAGTCCAAAGCTTGAGCCAACCGATACAGACTGCAAAGCCAAACCCACCGCTCACTCTGTGATTGAACGCAGATACCGCGACAGCCTCAACTCGAGGATCACGCAGCTTGATCAGACACTATTCGAGACACGACAATGCAACAACAAAGCCGGAAGTCCTGTGGGCAATGAAGATTCACCAGATGTGCCGTGCAAAACCCGCAAGGCCGACGTCCTCAATGAAGCCATGAGGTATGTGAAGCAGGCAGAGGTGGAGAAAGAATCAAGGAGGAAAGAGATAGATTTCCTTCGGCTTCGTGTCGCTGCCTTGGAGAAGCTCGTCATGTGCGGGGACTGTGCACTTCTCAAGCAATTTTCCGGACAGCAGATCGGCCTTTCTACAGAATTCTGATTCTTCCTGGAGTACCGGTTTAAGGGTTCTATACTGCTCATGCATGATTGTGCTTAATGAGTTGAATGAGAGGATGAGAGGATGAGGTCTTTACATACTGTTACTGAAAGACACCTAAAGATCGATGGTTCGCTCTTGCACAATGCGTTTCTGTTAATAATCGGCGGTCAAGGAAAACTCATGCAAAATGGTCAAACCTCCTAATGAAAATGCTTTCGAACTCCTCTTGTGCAGGCTTAGGTCCTGCAAATTACCAGATAGAGAAATTCCTTCCCCATCATTGGCTTGTCGTATTTCACTAACGTCTGCTTTCGAAGTGGCAATCTGAAATCAATTCTTATAAGATTAGTGTCGCACTTGGACCTAAAGCCATTCTTATCAAGCCACCGTCAAAATCCGTGCGCTGATGCAATTGCGTTTCAATATGAGGACAATGCTTGGCACGAACGAGTAGGTGATTGGGCCTTTTATTAAAGATATATATAACGATACGAACGGACCTCTGTTGAAGAGATACCGCATTTTCTCCGCCAACCAAACTTCGTACCTCTGTTGAAGAGGCAATACACGTTCAAAGCCACTCAAGGTAAAGACTGAATGCAAGACCGGAGGTTACAAACCCAGTCTGCGACAAACCAAATCCGCGGCTTAAGGCACAAAGATACGAATCCCAATCACCAGGGAGCACAAGCGGAGGGACCACTACTCTATCAAAGGTCAGAAACTGGCCCATATATCACATTCCATAGGCGATTCGAGTTCATCGTGATTCGAGCCAGACTTTCCGGAGCCAGGGGGAGCCTGAGGGCTTCCTCGCGGCCAACCTTTAGGATCTTCATATACCCTCGAACGTGATGTCCGGCTTGCGTCCCAATGGCAAGGGCCCGCTATGGGACATCACCATGCACGATGAGGTCCATAGCGAGGCTTGAGAAGGGGAGGGAAACCGGGCATCGATCTGCGAGGGTATGTGAAGATCCTAGGGGTCAGCCACGAGGAAGTGTCCAGGGCCCCCCTGGTAGAGGCTAGACGTTGGGCGGTCACGTTAACTCGTATAGTGGTCAGAACAAGGAACTTAGAAGAGGGAATACGTTACTGAGTCACCACCTCAAGCACATAGCTCAACTGGGCACCAACCCCAGAGCGGTCATCACTCGCTTGACATTGTTCATGTCACTGTCCAGGTACACAGCACCGAGCACGGCTTCGAGCGTGGCACTAGTTGTAGCCGGCGACACGAGTCCGTGCTGGGAGGGGTTCTGATTGATGAAAGTCTCGATGCCACTCTGACGACAGACACGGTCCAGATTGGCGTTTGAGCCAACCTGCTGTCTGATCCGGTCGAATTCACCTACACGCTGCCCTCAGTCCCTCATCTTCTTTGTTATGAAATTTGCAACTGATTATCACCTCTGGCCGCGTTACCCCCGTACCAGCCTTCGACAAGGGCAAGCTGGAGCACGGTGTCACCTAGTACTGCAAGACGCTTGTTGCCGTTCTCGAGGCGTCGATTGCCGACAAAGAGCACCGTAGATCCAGCGGCTTGTAGAGCTTCCCATAGGAGAAGAGGGTTGTTGAAGGTATGGCCAACGATGGTCTCTGTGCCTTGAATTTTTGCGGTCATTCCGGGATTGGCCATGACGATAGACCTAGCTGGGACTAGATTTTGTCTGTGGGATCAGTCCTAGATAATCGTATTGATGATCGAGAGCAGGAGCTAGCCCAATTAATGAAGCGATGAATAAGTCAAAAGATAGCCTGAGGGAAGGGCAGAGGGATAGATCGAAGCCACACCCACGTCATAATTTGGAATGAGGGCCCACAATTTTGAAGCAACGGTCCTAGATATACAAATTCTACATGCAGGACATTTGGCTAGAAACACTTCCTAACTTCATCACTTGGGCTATTTTGATTGGGGCTTTCGTTGCGCAGTAGCTGCCGCTCCCTTAGATCTCCACGAGGCCAGCTACTTGGAATTACCCCGATGGTAGAGCGTACTTGCATTGAGTACTACCCGACGCTCCAGATACCCGACGGCGGCATCGGTCCTCTAGGAGTCCTTGCTAAGGTTGCAGCTATACTGCACACGCAGCATTTGAGTGGCAGATTCACCTTGAAGACCACAGTCAATCTCCCATTCAAGAAGCGTCAGACTTCCGACGTTTCTTCACTTTCCCTTTTGTCTCTTGCATGTCCTCATGCTCCAGCATCACCAGGCCTTCCGCCTCAAGCTGTCTCGCAATCAACTGCTCTCTTGGCAGCAAGCCTAAGGCGTCCATAATGTCCTTCGCTTTTTCTTTCCCGGAATCCAGATATATGGCTCCCAGGATCGCTTCGATGGTATCGGCAATGACTTTTCCTCCAGTGCCAGTATAGCCACCATTGTTGATGAATCTCTGTAGCCCCAGCTCTCGACCGATCCTGTTGAGATTGGAATTGCGTGCAACACCTTGAGCGAATTGCTGACTGAATTGACCTAGGCTTATTTCAGCTTCGAATTTTCAAGGTCAATTAGCCTTCGTTGTCGTACCTCGGTCCTTTGTATCATCCGCATACCAGTCCTCAGCTAAACAGAGCTGGAGGACGGCGTCGCCGAGGATAGCAAGGCGGAGATTGCCATCCGCATGTATGATGCGACCAGGAACCCTCGACGACAACGCGCCACGAGTGTGCAGCGCTTCCCATAGGAGGTCGCTGTTCGTGAACTTGTACTGCACGAGGCTTTCCACAGCTTCGATGGTGCTGGCTTTGCCCTTCTCAGCCATGATGAGGAAAGGTCATAGACCAGTGGGAGTCAAACTAGGAAGTATCTCGATGTAACGATCAAAGAGTCTGGATATTTGATTGGGTGCTAGGAGCTGAGGTAAGCCTGTGAATCGACGCAGCAGGATTCGAATTTGTTTGATTAATTGCAATCGCGCTAGACCTGGGAGGAGTTGGTGGGGGGACGCGTTGGAAGGTTTGTATGAATCTGTAAAACCCCGCGATGCCAGAATTTGCAAGAACATCCTTTGAAGGGAGTGAATGCCGAACTTTCCTTGTGAATATTGACCAAGCACTCAGTGAATAAATTTCGAGACTTAGTGGCCGTTCGCGATTGCCAAATTATTGGCAGACTCCAGACAAACTACCGCTTTTGATATGCTACGCCAATGATGCCTCAAATATGTAAATCCCCCAATTACTGAAGAGCTGTGCCGAAATCAGCTACATTCCGTATTACAAGACATGCATATCTCCCGACTTAATGATGGGCGTGAGTGGGTCCAGGGAATGGCTCGCCGAATACTAAACTTCGCACTCTCCACACAATCTCTCCAGAATTTTTGGCGTGACCAGGACCCACCTCCCCGTTCAGCATTTACAAGCTGCGTATCTCCTCAATACTGTATGTTGATTTCTGTAGCCGTACCCCTTGTAAGATATGCCTTACTGGTAACAATCAGATGCCCTTATTGGTGCGAGACCAGCTCCAATTGGTTTCGTAGAGCAAGGTGCTAGCAAAGATAATTGTGGCCGTACTCTGGCTCTCCGGATAAGCCGTATCGCTTATTCGCCCACAATATGAATTCAAAACCTGGAAGCTCGGAACCGATGTGTAAGACGTAAGCTTGAAGCCGATTTCATATGCGGCCAGGCCAGGTTTTTGGAACTACTTCTGAAACCGTATTGGGATATCAGGCGCTTTGCTGGATACGAGAGTGGTTGCGAATGCCGTTGAGGCTAGATCCGAGTGAGGATCCGAATGAAGAAAGCGATACGGCGGCAGAAGTGAAGCGAATGAATACCAAAATTGTAAGTGAGCCTAGGATGGGAATGTTAGGTCGATTTCTGTAGCTGTAATGATATTACCATGCGAAATTGCAGTATTCTTCTGTTCTAAGTATGAAGAAGGTATCATTTGTAACAGTAATGACGTCTGGCTATCCGAACACGTTCGCATAAGTCATGGGAGCTCCAAGATGACAAGATAATGGCCAACAACGCCTTGCATGACTTCGTAAGTTGTGTCTCTGAAGTACTAGTTGATAGGCCTGGGGGGAAATCCAGTGGTTGCTTCCCGAGGACTTGCAGGCAGAGATATCGAGTCCATCGGATGGTTGGGAGAAGGCTTGAGAATGGTGTCGACGGAGACCCGGTGCTTAATCCATCCTCACCCGTTGCTGTCCGTATATCAGAATGATAGTCTCTGGTTGCGCCGCATGCTTCAATTGTTCCTAAAAGCTTCGCAATCCCAAAAGCCTCAGCATGTGCTGCTGAGTCCTCTCTCTCATCATCTACTGCCCAGCTTGCACCCCTTCAGCCCGCCTTCTCTTATCCTCCTCCTCGACCTCCAGGATAGCCTTAAGCGGGATCGTCTTCCAATCGTGCTGCTTACTCGAGAACTTCCTCAAAGACCACTTCTTTGGAAAGACGTGCATATGCAAATGCCCCACCGAGTTGTCGGGATGTGCATGGAATGCAAATTCGAAGTCCTCCGGCTTACATTTCTGGAATCCTTTTGCCAACGACTCGTAATCCGATCTCCATCGCGGTAGCAGTTTCTGGTGTTTGTCGAGCGTACACTCCTTGCTGGCAAGTTTGTTATTCTGGTCATCAAAGGCCAATTTAGTTCTTTTGAGTAGCTTCGGGATTCCATTATCGGTTTCCCAGAAGCTAATAAAGTGCGCTTTCATTTCCTTTAATAGTTCAGAGTCATTTGCTGTAGCGTCTGGATCGATGACATTGAACACTCGTTTCCTCGATATGACGAGAGTGTGGCCAAATCCTTGGCCAGCAGGCGTGCTCCTTCCCAGCTCAAAGTTTGGGTCGAACCATGGCGGATATTGCCGCTGATCATAGCTATGTAAATTTCCGATGATATACGAGTAGGGTGACTCGCTTAGAATCATGGATTTGTTGTTGTGTAACTCGAACTCCTATAGACGATGAGCTGATTTCTTACACGGCTTGAACTGCAAAGACCTACAGAGAACCATGTATCAGATTTTGCGAATGCCTTTTCACCAACCTTCTTACCGACGAGCTTTGTAGGGATCAGTCCGGTCCCACTGTGATACGAGCAATGTATCAGCCTAATGCGAGGTTTTCTGGCAATGAGCCCGCCTATAGTCTAGCAAGTTTACGTCATGCGCGTACTTACAGCTCTGGATAATCGCAGTCATTCTTCATGGCCTTCCATTCCTCCAGCTCCTCCATGGCCTCCCGGTTGTTTCTGAAATCATCACGACGCTTTCGATAAAGATCTTTCCGACCTTGGAACTTCTTCGGGTCCTGGAGCCCCTCTTCAGTCCCAGCGCCGATACTCAGAGCGTACGCCATTGCGCAAAGAGCCAGGATAACAGCTCCGACCACGGCCAGGCTCATCGCTCCCCTTGAGTTGGCGGAGCTTTGTCTGAAGTCGAGAGCTCTAGGTAGTACTAGCCAAGCTAGCGCTGTGCTCGAGAGACTCAGCAGTATAAAGTCAATAGCTATGGGTGGGAAAGTGTGGAGCTCCAAGCTGTCTGCGAGAGCTTGCTGTAACGGTGGTGTTGTAGCACTGGCATGGCCGTGGGACATACTGAACTGTGTGTACCATACTCGTTGTTTCATGCGCGGCCGCCTTGAGTTAGTCACATGTACGAAAGCAGTGAATGTGGACGCTGGTGGCGCTGATCTTAGTCTTTGTGGTGATGGGTCACGTTTGCTCGTTGCGGGGGTGGTACATGCATGCAAACGCCTGTTGACGAAGTGACGAACAGTAATGGATGTTGAGAAGGGTGGGTGTTTTATGAAGAATTCTGGTATATAATAATGAAGCTTGCATATGTATACTGGGAGGCGGATGTCTAGACAGAGATGCGGTCACCGCGCAAAGGTCTGGAGGTTTTAGCGTATGCAGAAAGCTGCGGAATCCTTGGCATTTTTTTTAATTTTTTTTTCTCCCCGCACCTAGGCCATAATTACTAGTGAATAAGTAGAGATATTAATAATCATTAAAACAAATATAATTATCGCCCTATTAATATTAAGTGAAGCTTGGATATAGCTACTAGCGCTAATTCCTAGAGTTATAATATTATATCTTCCGGTCGCCGTAGTCGAAACGAGTCTTTTATTAATTTTAAATCTCCTCCTATTAAGAATAAAAAGCCGTCTACTTATACCTAGCTCGAATAACGTTAACGGGAGGTATATTATAAAAGCGCTAAGAAAAGAAGGATACTCCCCGTACTTTAACTACACGTAAGAAGTAAATTAAACGGGTACGTTTTATTTAATAATTAAAAAAGTAGAAATAATAAAAAGAACTAGAGCGAGTAGAATAAAAAAAACGTATTAATAAGGAATATTTTAGGGAGTAAATAAGACGTAATAATATCGAATTAATAACGTCGTCGTCGGAAGAACTTAATTAGGAAGAATTTAAATAAAGACTATATAAAGAGTAGAATAAAAACCGGGAGTAAAAAAAGTAATAATATTATATTAAAAACGGGCGTATTATACCTTCGTCGCTACCGTTTCTATCGCGAGGTAATTATACTTTCGACGTAACCGGATTAAATAACTAGAATATATCTAGAAATAATACTATTATTTAATAAACTCGTACGGCCTAGAAAAAGGCCTTTAATAACTAAATTACTATTATTTAATATAAACGAGAATAGGAGTAGAAAGAATAGTAGGCCTAGGATAAAGAGGTCGCTAAATATAATAAACTAGAAATACGTCGCCGTCGGCGAGAGGAGAGAGAGTAGTAAAAAAGTAATTTAATAAAACTACCGACGTTAAAGCTAAACGAAATAGAAATAAATAATTAATAAATTAACCCCGTTTTAATTATTTTAGCTACTCTTCGCGTTAATAAAAATCTATAATAAATATTATCGGTTAAGCGGATAACCGCCGATTAATTTAATTCGTATAATTTTAAATAGTAACTAGTTAATACTATTAATAAAAGAGACGGTTTTAGGCTAGGCTAGGAAATTTAAAACTAATTTATTAATATAAAAGCGATAAAGCCGCGAGCGCTACGGAAGTAATAATTAATTAACGACTTTTTAGAGTTAGAATAAAAAAAGGTACTAAAAATTATTTTAAAAGAAATTATTAAATAAATACCTAAATTAATAGTAAAAATTAAAGTTTCGGCGATAGTACCTACGAAGACTAAATTAAAGCGCTTTTATAAAGTATTATTATCGGATTCTATTAAATAAATATCGAAGTATAAAACTATATAAACCGATAAATTATTAAATTAAATATATACTCGATAAAAAAGTCTTAAAGTAATTAGTAACTTTAATACTAACCTTATAAATAAATAGTAATATTATAATATTAATTACTTTAATAAAAATAGTTTCTATTTCGTTAATTTTTCTAGAAAATATTATAACGTCGCTTATCCTAAATAAATATAATAGGGTAAAGTTATAATTAACGGCGATATAAAAGTATTACTCGAATACTCTTTAATATATTTATATAAATTATAGAAGAGTTTAAATAACCCTATTACATTTAAATCCTATAGAGGACTAATATATAAAAAGAAAGAAGTAAATAAAATAAATAAGAATAAAAGTAAAAACTAAATAAATAATATTATAGTTATAAATAAATAATAAATAGAGTTACGAATAGTAGAAACCGTTATTAATAATATAAAGAGGATATCTTTAAGGCTACGAAAGTAATTTAATTAATTTTAATATCTTTAATCTTTTTATTATCCTCCTCCGTCCTATTAATAATAGCCGCTACTATAGTAGTAATAATAATATCTAGTTTATTTATTATTATTTTAATTAGAGTTTTAACTCTTCTAACTCCCCTAGCTTCTATATACTTCTTTATAATAACTAGTTATTTACTCTAACTCTTTAAATATTAATAAAGAGGAGGATAAAATTATAAAAAAATTCTTTTACTAGAAAATAAATACTAGGGTATATAACGAGTATAAATAAAACCGGATACACGAGATATAGTAAATAATAATTAAATAGATATAGTAAATTAACGATTTAAAAGGGATATCGGATATAGTTTTATTTATATACTATATAATTATAATAAAGGGGATTCCCGATAAAATAATATAGAGATTTAAAACTAATTTAAAGATATTTAAGTTTTATTAATACTAGGCGTAAATAATTTAAAATCTTCTAACTCTAAAGTATAGAGGATAAGAAGAAGAGTAAAAAATAAATAAAGTAAAATTAAAGAGCGAGAGTAGAGGTAGGAATAACGAAGATAAAATAATAAATATTTTATAATATAAATCTAGTTTTTATTTATTATTTAAAATCGATTTATATATCGTCGGTTAATATTCGCCTTTTTAGTTACTTTATATTAACTTTAAATATATATCCTCTAGTATTATATTTAAAATACTCTTTTACGAAGTAATTATACCGACTTCTATTTACCGTGTATCGTAGGAAGTCGCTAAAGGTCCCGTTAAATTATAGTTATAAATAATTAAAATATCGTCTAAATTATACTTTTAGAATATTAAAACTTAATTTAATCGGGTTAAAATCGGGTAAATAAAGAGGGAGGAAACGAATATCGTAATTATATTCTCGGATAACTTCTACTATTCGGGGGTAGTAATAGAAATTAATATTATCTATAATAATTATACTCCTAGGGCCTAGGAATAAATTATAATAAAAAAGTAATTCGTTAATAATTTATTTAAAAAAGTCGTTTATATTAAACTAGCCTTCTTTAATAATAGTATAAAGTAAATAACGATTAATTATATAAATAGGAAGTACTCTCTATAAATAATCTCGTTTTCGATTAATATAATAACGAGCTAGGCGGTTAACTAGTATATATATATAATACCGCCAGCCTATAGACTCGTTAAATAGCGATTTATTAATAAATACTAATTATTTAATAATAAAATAAAATATCTATAACTCTTAATCTATCCTAAACTCTATATTCTATTTATACTCTATATATTACGCTAATTTATTATTTATCCGTATATTTTTTAAATATTTAGAAATCGTTAATTAATAGATTTAAATACCCTACTCTTTTTATAAAAACTATACTAGTTTCTTTTATAGTAAATATAATCTTTTATTAAAATACTTTATTAAGGAATTTTTAATAACTCTAGTAATTTTATAAAGGGTACCTTTAAGGCGAAATTAAAACCGAAATAAAAAGTCGTATATAAAGAGATTCCGCTCTATATCGTAGATAATAGTCTTACCGTAGTATATTTCGAGGGCGATAGTATTAAGGCGCTAGCCTAGGAGTAAGAAACGGAGGATACGTACGCGTAGGGAGGGGGCGAGTAGCCTAGTTATAATTCCTAGCGATAGCAGCGTTAGCATTAACGTTAGGGCTGTATATAACTTCATAAATACCTACTTTCAGCGTCCAGTAATTGCTATTAAGTGATTATTAATATCTCTACCTATTTGCTAGTAATTATGGCCTAGGTACGGGGAGAAAAAAAAATTAAAAAAATGCCAAGGATTCCGCAGCTTTCTGCATACGCTAATTGTCGCAGGCTGCGAAGACCTTAAGGCTGACCCCTCAGCCACAGCCTAAAATTTAGCTCTCACAGCAGTACAGCCCGCTTTGTAGGAGATTCTCTGCAGGAGACAAGGCCACTTGGCACGAAGTTTTTGACTTTGGCTGCGCGATTCATTCATCAGATCTGCCCATATCTGAGTGAGTCTAGAATACAAATACAGTACTTGCCGTTTGGATATCACACAACCCGCAGCCAACCGGTGTAGAATCCGTCCCAAGGTTTCCCTAAACTGCCAGCGCGCGCAGACAGGTGTCCCACCTAAGTAGCTATGCACATTACTATTAGTCGTCCTCCTCTGTATCCACAGCACTACCTTCCTCGCTTTCTTCTTCGTCCTGACCAGCTTCAAAATCCCCGTCAGCGACTGCTTCGTCGTCATCACCTTCCGCATCCTCCATGATCTCATCGCCTTCGGGATCTTTCTCGTCATCCGGCACTTCAATTTTGCTGGCTAACACAGCTTCATCATCGTCGTCGTCTTCCTCAGCATCGACCTCTGAGTCAGGATCTTTAGGAGTCCCAGCATCGCCGTCCAATTGACCGCCAAGCCTGGTCCGGCGCGTAGACGGAGGCGTTCCTCCATTTTTGCCCTTGGCAGAAGCTGGAGGTTTGCCTTTGCCAACACCCAGCCCAGTACCACTCCTTCTCATACTCGGCGTAGCTTTAGGAGTGCTTGTACCATTAGTAGCAGACTTCCTAGGGCCGCCTCTCCAACCGCCGCGTCTTCGTGCAGCGGTGCCAGGAATTGGAGGGAAGACCTCGTACCGGACTGGGGGGATGGAAGGTGTAGCTTGAGGCGCTGATGTCCTCGAGATGCCGTTTGTTCTAGGTGGAGAGGAAGCTGCTCTGGCTGGTGTAGTGAACGAAATCTGCCGGATGATAGGCATAGGCGTGCTTCCCTCTAGTTGCGATATGGCTGGGTCGATATTATCTAAGTCTTTGGTCTGAGACTGTGACTGCTTCGATGAATCGCTTGCATTGCTATTACTCTTGGGCTGGCTGTCATCGCCCTCGGCAATCGCGCTCTCTTTGGCGGCAACGGCATCGGCTTTTGCAGTCTGCTGTACGCCCTCTTCCGGCGCGACCTTGGCGTCGTCCTCCTCGTCCTCTCTCGGAGCGATAGTCGGTAGCGGAGGGGCGGTCTCGTAATGTGCAAGATTACTACGGCCCATGATGTATGGCGTCCATACGAGTGCATCCTTGTTGATGGTCACGTATCGTTTCGCTTCCCACTCCTCTATGCACTGTTGAAAGTAGTCGTAGTCGAGGCGCAAGGCGTATGTTCTCGTGACTGGATCACGCACAAGTGCCCGCAAGCCTTCTAGTGCGGCGACGATATCATCGGCGGTCATTCCAGTGCGACCTGACAAGTCGAGGATGCTCAGTGGCTCTGTTTGGTTAAGTAACTCGTAAGAGAGTATGAGCCGCCAGTAATTCCGATATGAGACGAGACCCATGTCAGATAGAGGCTTTTCTGGAGACCCAGTCTTCTTTTCGACGCGTGTGAGGAGGTAGGAGAAGCTGATGAGGAGGTTGCCGTAACCTTTTCTTTGGTGCGTGGGGAGAGTGAGGATACAAGAAACATTGTTTTGGCTACTCGGCCGCTTTTCTTTTGAGAAGTAGCCGACGAAATGGCAGCCAAACTCGTCGTAGTCTGTCATGACATAGAAAAGGAAGGGCTCGACATCGTAATAAAGGGTCTTAGATCCCAGGAAGAGTTTGGCGAGAAGGCAGAGGTTTTGGCAGTACACGGGATTCTTACGGCCGTCGACCTCGAACACTGATACCGACCCATCTCGATATATTTCGTCGCCAGGTGGATGCTTTGCGGGACATTTGAGCTTGTGCCGCCACGCCACAAAGTCCGAGTTCATATACTTAAGACAGAACTCGCAGATGTATAGCACACGGTTTCGGCTGTATTCTTCCGGGTAGGGCGCGGCATACCAGGTCTCTATTTCGTAGCCGCCGAAGTTGACGCACTTTATCTTACTGGGAGGTCCTGCCAACTTCTGGGTCCGAGCTTTGATCTCTCCTTCAACGTCGGAATTAGCTACTTTCAACTTCCACTCTTCTTCGGCTTTCTGACGCGCTTCTGTAAACTTTGATCGATCAGCTTGCAAGGGGAGTGTTTTGGAGGTATCGGCGTCTGCCTCGGACAAAACCCCGCCATAAGGCTTGGACTTCAGTTCGTCATTCTCGCGCTCGTGGAACGCGTAGAAAGGTGTCGCATAATGCGTCGAATGCGAAAGCATAGGTCGATCACGCTCTCGCTGCACTTTAGCCGTTGACTCTCGAGGTCGTGGTCGTTTCTTCTTTGGCTTTGCTTTGGTTAAGACTCGAAATTTTGCCGGATCTACGCGAAAGGACACAATGATGCTTTCAGTGCTTTGCTCGATGATCATAGCAGATCTTTGAACAGATTCATCGGATTTCCACTTCTTCGAAGATCTCGAAGGCCTCGATTTTCGAGTTGACGTGCTTCTGGCATCGACCTCTTCGACCTCTTCGACCTCTGCAATTTCATCATCATCGTCTCCCCAAATAATGCCGGCTGCTTTGAGTTCGGAAGCTAGCACACTCTGGTGACTGCGAATACTATCTTTTCTTGGCCGTTTTTTTGGTTCCTCTTGTTGTTCGGAAGAAGCTTTGCGCTTTCGCAAAGATCTCGAACCATCTAGAGGATCATCATCGAGGATGAGATTGTTGAATACTGAGTGAGAGCCTGGCCTTGACCCACCACGAGCTGCAGGCAGTAAGTCTCTGGTGAATTTGGTGGCTGATGACCTCCGACGTGAAATAGCCTCATTTGGAGGTGTAGGTTCAAGACCGTTGTCCATACATTCCGGACATCTCCACTGTGTTGCGTCTACCGAATGTCAGTTTTTGACGCAAGGCTTTTGATCAATATTGATTGTTTACGCACCTTCATTGGGCCTAAGCGAATCGTCCTTTCGGGCACACTCCCGATGGGCTGCAGGTCACTCGGTTAGTTTGAAGTTTGAAAGGGGACATCGGGAGATCATCATAAAGCTTGTTCCTCGTCATCTTTGCAGTCCTTTCACACTTACCATTGTCTCCACAAACAGAACACGCCATATATTCCTCGAAGTCCGAATGAGGGTCATTTTCTTCATCTTGATCGCAAAAACTAGATGGTGGTCAACATCAACATAACCATGGATTCCAACGGAGCGCCGCCTTACACGCAGTTATTGCGGGTAGCGACCTTGATTGAAGCATCGTCTGCTGCGTCACTTCCACCCTCCTCCCAAGCTTCTGCCGCTACGGGCTCGGTGTCGCTGGAACCTTGGTCAGATTCGTGTTCGTCCGCAGAACTGCTTTCTTCCACCTCTGATGCTGTTTCCACATCTTCGTCACTCTCGCCGGCTTTTCCAATTTTCTGAGTCCTCGAAGGTCGCTTTCCAGATGTCTCATCTTCCATCTCGTCGTCCTCTCCTTCTTCTTCTTCGGCACTGCTAGCTTCTACGCTTGCATCCGAGCCTTCAGCATCCTCGTCCTCGTCCTCTTCCTCTGCCGCAGGCGTTTTCTCTGCTATTTCTTCCTCCTCCTCTTCGACTTCTTCGCCCTCAGCGTCGATCTCGTCTTCTTCCTGTGCAAACATTTCGGAGTCAGCATACGGCTTGAAACACACATTTGACTACCAAGACAGTTCTCGAGAGTGCTTTTGAGGTAGTGATCCGAAGAAAGACTTCAAAGGGTGCCTCACCACCATTCTGTATGCAGCCTGTGTGCGTAGCCCGAAGGGCGAGGCCACCGCTGTCATGACAGTTGTTGCAGCCAGCTTGGCTGTGGCTTGACTGTGTCAGCACAGTCTCATGACATGGATGAATGTCGTAGATTTTATCGTAGGATCGATAGGAAGGTTGGACTGTTTTCTTGGGGGGGTGATTGTGGAGAGGTTTGGGGCAAGCTGTCTGCTCGTTGGTCGGGTCTGAGCGACTAAACCTCCGGCTTCCTGGCTCTTTCCTAAACACAATGTGGCCTTACCGCCTTCGAAAGAACGCTCGAATGCTCCAGGTGGTGTATCGCTGTGCCCGACAGCGACTGCTATGCCTTTCTAGTGGTCACGGCTGGCGCGGTGTCACTTTCCCTCTCCTTCCTTTTTGGCTCCAATTCGCCACTCAAGGCAGCTGTATACCTTTTGCGACGCGTGAAAGGTTCTCAGAATAGCTGTAGAGATGACGGTAGACCAGTGACAGTCACTCTACCGTCGCCCCCCTGCAGTGAGACGAGGTTCCTGCAAGGCCTTGGCGCCAAGCCCAATGACTCAGCCGATTTTGTCCCGCAATGTGACTTTTACGCTCACCCGCTGAGATAAAATCAGGCTGCCAGCAACAATCGCGCATGCGAATGCTCATTGAGAGCCTTGCGAGACTCATCTACTCCTTCTAACATTCGACGAGGCTATCCAAATCTCGGCTGCCACGATGGGTGTCCCTTTCGAAGCCCTCCTACCGTATGCGATCATGCTAGGCGTGCGCACAACCTTTCCTCACCGATCGTACACAATGAGCACTGACTTCCTACAGATGTTCGGCCTTACAGGAGCCGGCCTCTCGAAGATAAGACACATGCAAAATGGAGGGAAGCGAGCACGCCACTCAATAGATCAATGGGATAGACAGAGTGCGCAAGCTCCCAGCTACTGCTCCAAGTGAACATATGACTGAACGAACTACAGTGATGGACAGGGATAGGCGATTGACGGGATATTTGCGAGGGCAGACAGATAAGGTGGAGGCGCCTCCGGGCTTCGAGCTGAACAATCCTTGGAGGGTAAGTGGATTTGCTAGGTGAAGGGGAAGTCTGGCTAACATCAGTTGTTCCTTAGACGGAGAAACGTATATTCTAGACGTTACTGCTGTCGTTCAAATACTACAATTTATTCAACTAGCCATGCCATCTTGACAATGACTGACCATTCCTTTGATCCCAACTGCCTCGGCTTTACTCAGCTTGATGTCGAAATACTCGTCCAATGCCTTCACCCGCTCCTCCTCGTTCTCGCACGTTTTCAAATGCTCCGTCTCATTCCTTATCCTTCTCTTCACCTCCCCTCCCACCAGCGTGATAGTACCAATAAGCTCTCCTGCCTCCATGATCATCTTCACACACACCACTCGATACGTAAACCAGCTCTTTCGATTCTGACTCGTATAAAAGTTCATGATCTCATAATCTTGCGGGAGAAACTCGAGCTCGGTGAAACAGTAAATTGGGAGCCATTCCTCGTCAGGGCTGACACGATATTGATATAGCCACAAGCTTTGGTCAGGATCGGTATTCACTGCAAGATTTTGTTTCGCGAGACGCATGTCTGCTGGTTCGATGTGCTGGGTCTGAGATTTCGGATCTAGCAGAAGCGGTTGTGTCGGGCCATTGCTGCCAAATCCCACATCGAGCAGGTACTTGCTGCCATCCTTGAGTGTAACTATGTTTACCATGTGACTCCTACAGCTGTCAATACTCCTTGCTCCACGCATCATCGATGGCGATGTTGCCTTACCAACCCCCAAAGTCGTCCACGTCTCCTGTCGCACTCACACTCTGACTCACTCTTGCCCCGGCGCTGCATATCGTGAAGCCTAGAGTCCGCAGAATGGTGCCGAAGAAGCAATTGTTTTCCATGCAATAACCACCTCTGCCTTTACATACAATCTTATTGTACAAGTAGTCAGGATCTAGCGAAATGCTATGGTGGGAAGAATAATGCAATGTTAAATTCTCGAAAGGGACAGCGGCTAGCTGATGCCGTTGTAGACTCGCAAGGAATTTGAGGGCGTTGTTTGGCTCGTGAAGCTTTGAGGATGTGTGTTGTAGGTCTTGACTATCTTTTGGTAGCGAAATGTGGGAGAAGTACTTGGAGATTTGGGAGCCATTGTATACAGCTCGCGACGAGAGTCTGCTTGTCATGATGATGGTATTTGATAGAGCAATAAAAGAACCGGTGACGAACAAAAGACAGTAGAAAGGATAGTAGTAATAAACCTTAGCGTTTTCTCGGGAATTGCGGAGCAAAGTAACCTAGAGGCCTCTAAGAACTATAACGACGACAGTCATATGGACTATACTCCCGTAGCTACAATGTCAAGCTTGGACTCTTTTCACGCGCATGCAATGAAGTCTCAAGCCCTTATATTTACAGGAACTTAGTCTCCCGGCCTGGAGCTAGGCATACCGAAGTTGGGGGTAACAGATAATTCAATGCTTCGAAAGGACGCCCTAAATCTGGGCCTGATACATGTTTTCCATCAAGTCTGCTTTTGTACAAGGCCTCTTCTTAAATTTGGCTCTAATCCTCGTCGTCACCTCCTTCGTCATCGCCACCTACTTCTTCCTCGTCTTCATCGCCCTCACCTTCGTCCTCAGCGATCTTTCTAGCCATCTTCTCCCTCTCTTCCGTCTCCAAGGACGCGTACTGACTATCTCTCAAGGCCTTAATTCGATCAGCCGGGCTGGGTAACCTGCTGACCTGATCCGCGATCTGCCCTCTGCCAATCAAGCTAGCGACGATACTGGCTCCAACAACAAACGTCAAGACGAAGCGGTAGGTCGAGTACCAGTGTGGAGCCCACCCCCTTACGACAGCTCTGGCGTCGGCAAAGTATAGGAAGGTGAAAGCGCAGAACTGAGAAATTAGAGCGTATTCCACTGGGAGGAGAATGGTTGGCCATGCGACTGCTGGTGCGATGACTCCATAGGCGTAGCGAGGGTAGCCGTGTACGCCACCGTATTTGGCCCATTCCAGACCCCAATGAATAGCACCCAGGAAAGAGAGAATCTATGAATTTGAGCAGGCACTTGCGAAACAGATTCGAGACCTCAGGGACTTACCACAGCGCCGTAGCCAACCTGTAGAGGCTCAACAATGTGAAGGAGCTGTTCAGCGGTCGCCTGCGAGAAGAAGAAGGTTGATCCAGTTGCGGACGCATGGTTGATGTCGAATGCTAGGTAGACGGTCGAGAGGGAAGTTGCGAGGTAGGGCAGCACTCCCGCCATACCAATCACTAAAGCTTCTCGTGGGACCTCATTCAGGGCGAATGTTTCTTTGATAGTTTGCTGCATATCCTCAAGTCAGCCATAACCCCGGTTTATTTATGGGCGGACGCCGTACAAAGTCCGCCTTGACACCAGCCATCATATCCTCATCCTTCTCTGGCTCATCGGTGCCCTTCTCATGGAATACTTGATGAACACTGGAAGTAGTCGATACGTCTCCGGGGTGAGGCTCAATGACCTCGTGCTCTATCTTCTCTTCATGTTTCCTGTCGATCTTGTCCAAGGGGTTTCCAGGGTGACTTGCATAGCGTTGTAGGGATGTGCTGAAGGGCTTGTGAATGGTCAATGCATATGGCGAGGACGTCTGAACAGCGGTGTTCAGCGACGGGATTGGTCTCGTAGTGTTTGCACGTGCGAGGCTTATTGTAGTGCGGCTGGTGGTGAAGGGTATATAGCGGAGGGACGAGCGGGCAAGGGTGGAAGTGCGCCCTGAACGGAGCATGATGTTGGCTGTATTGGGGAAAGACAGCACCAGCTGCTCCTCCTCTCGCTACAGTATGCGACCGCCCAATGGGTCGATGGGATGGTGGTATTCGTGATTGAGGGAGAATGGAGGTGTCAATGATTGCTTAGTCCCACAGCTCGCCAAAGCTCAGCGCCAAGCTTTCTGTTTGAAGCTAGCCTACGTCACCGAAAGTGGGCTTCTAACGGTTCGAGAACGCTTGTTTACAAGCTCAAGCTTCTCGAATCCGAGCATTTCTGGTTCTGACCGGTCTTCTAGGATTCTCTCTATGCCACTAGCCGAAGCACTGGGAAGCCGTCCCTACAGGTACCCAAGATATTTCATAGGAATCTCAGGTACAAGTACATAAAGATCTAGAGCAGAGAACCAAATTTTGGCGATTTGTCCTTCTTCTCCGCCCTCCCCACCTGGCGCGCCTTCCAGATCGAGTACAACCTCAAATTTGTACTCCGTAACCCAATTCATTGCCCGGTAGGAAGCATCGTGAACATTATATTCACTTTGCATTCCAGCCTCCGTCATGATACCAGAAGGCGGAGTCTGAATCCTTCGTCAACGCCGCCACAACCGCGAGACTACCCTCGTCTACCCAATCCCCCAGACTCTTTAACCGAAACCCTCGATATATGTTCCCTGCCAGGGTAAAGGCCCCATACCGCTATCATGCTCGAAGGTCTTGTTGCGGGCCTGCTCAACAGGTTCTTGGGCATGTACGTTAAGAACTTCGATCCCAAGCAGCTCAATGTTGGGATATGGAATGGAGATGTCAAGCTCCGCAACCTGGAGTTACGGAAAGAGGCTCTCGATCAGCTACATCTACCTGTCAACGTCGTAGAAGGGCATCTAGGCCAGTTGACCATGTCAATACCGTGGACTAATCTCAGAGGCAAACCAGTCAGGATTAGCATCGAAGACGTCTTTCTGCTCGCCGCCCCAAAAGAGGATGCCGAATACAACGAGGAGGAAGAGGCAAAGCGAGCAAACGATGTCAAGCTGGAGAAGCTGGAGAATGCAGAACTCTTGAAGTCAAGGAACACGGAAGGCATGACCAATGAGGAGCAGCAGAAGAGCCAGAGCTTCACCGAGAGTGTCACCACTGCTATCGTTGACAATCTCCAAATTAGCGTCAAGAACATCCACATCCGCTACGAAGACTCCATTGCTTCGCCGGGCCATCCATACGCTGTGGGCTTGACTATACAAGAATTTAGCGCTGTCAGCACCGATAAGGATTGGAGGCCTAGCTACATACAGTCCACATCCGACACCACGAACAAGCTTGCAGTCCTCAATGCTCTTGCGTTCTACTGGAACACCGACGCTACATTATTTGGTACTGGAAAGGGCGAAGAAGTTGGTGCCGAAGCGCAAGGTGCGGATCATGCAGAAATGGTCGAGAAATTTCGAAAGGCCGCGGAGCCAAGCGAGCCTCACCAATACATGTTGAAACCTGTGAGTGGTCGAGCAGCCGTCGAATTGGACAAGACTGGAAAGATCGATAAGCCGAAGATCAAGGCTCGTCTTTTATTTAACGAGCTTGGTTTTGTGCTAGATGACGAGCAGTACCGAGATGCTCTGATGATGGTAGACCTCTTCCATTATTTCATGCGTCACCAAGAGTACAAGAAGCTGCAGCCAAAGAGCACACCCAAAGAGGATCCCAAAGCGTGGCTCCGTTTCGCATTTCAAGCCGTTCATCAAAAGATAAAAGACCGCAACAGGCAGAATACGTGGGGCTACATCAAAGAAAGACGAGACGACCGTATACGATATATCGATTTGTTCAAGAAGAAAAAGAAGGATGAGAAAATGACCCTGGAAGAAACAGAGGAGCTCACGAGTCTAGAGAGAAAGCTGGGCTATGAAGATCTTCGCTTCTGGCGCTCCCTTGCTCGTAACCAGCTCCGCAAAGAGAATGCCGGGGTGAAGAAGCCTGCTGCAAAACAGACCTGGACCCAATGGGCTTGGCGCAAGAAGCCTGAAGAAGAGCATACGAAAGACGACTCGGCCATGAGCGAAGAACAGCGCAAAGAGCTCTACGCTGCAATAGACTGGGATGAGAAGAGGGCTATTGCCGAAAGCGTTGATCAACCTCGCGAAAGTGTTAAACTTCAGATTGAGTCCTCGCTACAATCAGGTAGCTTTACGCTCAAACGAGATCCGCATGGGAAAGTCAATGAGATACTCAGCTTAATGTTTGACAATTTTCAAGCCAAAGCGCTGCAGCGACCCGACTCGTTCCTCGCAGATATCAGCCTTGGTGGTATGCGGATCAACGATGGAACGACCGAGGGCAGTCTCTTTCCTCAGATCGTCAATTTCAAAGACCCAACTGCAGGAAGCGTGAAAGGCTCCATTGAGGACGTCGCCGCAGAGGATGCCAATCCTGACTCGCATGTAGAGAAGGCTAAGGCTACAGAGGAAGCCTTGTTCCATATGGTCTTCGAGCAGAACCCGCTGGACGAGAGTGCCGACTCTGCCTTGACGATGAAGTTGAAAAGTATTGAGGTCATCTATAACCCCCATTTTGTTGTAGGCGTCGCAAACTTTTTCAAGCCTCCGGAACGGCATATGGAATCCATCGGGGCTCTTCTGGAAACAGCCGGCGCAACAGTAGAGGGCATCAGACAACAGACGAGGGCAGGCCTCGAGTTTGCGCTTGAGGAGCACAAAACGTTGAATGCCAACCTCGATATCCAGGCTCCTCTAATCATTGTCCCCGAGAGTATCACCAAGAAAAGTGCTCTGTGCCTGATCATTGATGCAGGGCATGTCAGTCTCAACAGCGACCTTGTGGACAAGAAAACCATGCAAGATATCCAGTCCAAGCAGAAGAAGCACTACAGCGATCAGGATTTCCGGCAGCTTGAGGGTCTCATGTACGACAAGTTCTTGCTTAAGCTCGACTCGACACAACTTCTCATCGGACCAGGCATTCAAGCTACTAAGGACCAACTGAATGCCGGAGACGATCCGAAGAACCTCCACATTATCGACAGAATCAATATGGACTTTACTCTCGAGACATCAATCATTCCAAAAGCTTCGGATCTCACCAAGACCAGGATTTCTGGCAATCTGCCTGTCCTGCACGCCTCTATATCGGACAAGAAGTACAAGGACTTGATGAAGCTAATTGACATAGCCATACCCAAGTTTGACACTGATGAATCGCTTGATGGCCGCACAAAGGCCCCAACGAAGGACACCACGGCCTCCTCCACAGAGAGACCTAGGGCGCAAGACGTGATGGTAAGGGAGCGCTCGAAGTCCGTCTCAGCAGCCCAACAAGACCTCGAGTATTCTGATAATGAGAGCGACAAAAAGTCGACGAGCACTACGAAAAAGGGTGATGAAACCGAAGAAGTCAATCTCCACCAGCGCAATTTCGAGTTCAAATTTACTGTCGAAAAATTGCAAGGCTCTCTGTACCGATCAGACCCTGAAGGGCGTAAGCCAGATCAGCTTTTGGTAGAGCTCGTAGCAGAGCACTTCTTCCTAGACTTTTATCTGAGACCATACGACATGGTAGCAGAGGTACTCTTGAAGTCGCTCATTGTGGAGGACTACATCGACGAAGATCCAAGCCCAGAGTTCAAGAAGATAATCTCAAGTAAAGGCTTTGATGCTAAACAAGACAAGGACCTTTTCCATGTCAACTTCGTCAAGGTCAATAACGATTCACCTGAGTTTGACTCGACTTATGAAGGCATCGCAACCCATCTCGACGTGTCGATATCAACATTGAACTTGATAGTCACTCGGAAAACTTTGTTGACTTTGTTGGACTTTGTCCTTGTCACATTTGCTAGTCCCGATGATTCGGCACCGCCTCCAAAGACTATTGAAGACGCAGATAGTAAGAGGGCTGAAGAAGCAGTACCCAAGGCACCTCCAGGCTCCGACAAACTTCGCATCAAAATTGAACTCGAGAGTGTGGCTTTGATTCTGAACAACGATGGAATACGCCTGGCTACGCTCACTCTCAACACAGCGAACGTTGGCCTCTTCCTCAGTGGAGGCTCGATGAATGTCGCAGCACGACTAGGGAACGTCTCCTTAGTTGACGACATTAACCAGGGCGCATCGGCTGACTCTCCTCTTCGCCAATTGGTCGCAATTCAAGGTGATCAGCTTGCCGACTTCAAGTACGAGACCTTTGATGCAAAGGGCAAGAACTATCCAGGTTATGATTCCAAGATCTATCTCAGGTCTGGCTCTATCAAGATTAACTTCCTTGGGGAGCCTTTCCGGAAGATCATAAACTTTCTCGTCAAATTCGGCAAGATGCAAGCCATCTTCAACGCCGCCAGGCAGGCGGCTGCCAACCAAGCAAGCCAGATGCAAGAGAGTACAAGCAAGATGCACTTCGATGTCTTGATCAAGACACCAATTCTTATCTTCCCCCGCGTCATGACGGCAGATAAGCCTCGCGACTTATTGACGGCCTATCTTGGTGAGATATACGCGAGCAATGAGTTTGTAGGATTTGGTTCAACAGAAGGCAACAAGATATCTGCAGGTATCAGGAATGTGCGTCTGACATCCGACTTCCACTACGATGATGATGAGCACGAGGAGTTGGAGATGATTGACAAAGTGGATCTTGACTTCAAGGTTACTTCTGCAGAGCATCAGCAAGGGTCGAAGCGGCCAGATCTCGAGGTGGAAGGCAGGATGTCCCCCATCAACCTGCGTGTAGCTCAGACAGAGCTAAAGTTCCTGATGGAGCTCTCGAAGACTGTGCCAAATGCTTTTGCTGCCGATCCAGATGAGCAAGCCGAACAGGAGGTCATGGAAGAGCTCCCGAAAGCTACTGTGGAGCCCGCAAAGAAGCTGACAGAGAAGACCGTCGGAGAAGAGCAAGAGCCCAGGTCTCCAACCAACCAAGGTCCGGAGCTGGAAACTAGCCCCGACACTTGGACCAAATTAGACTTTTTATTTGACGCCCCAACAATCGCTTTAGAGCTGATACTAGCAAAGGAAGACGCGCCTATTGGGGACATCGAAGCAGCTAGCTTGTCCAAGTTTGCCCTGAATGACACCAAGGTTAAGCTACGGATGAAGACCGATGATTCCCTAGAGTCAGAGCTGCTCATCAACTCGTTCACGATTAAAGATAGCAGAAAGCATGAGACTAACAAATTCAGGAAGATCATGTCTCTCATCAATGATGATGTGAAGCAGCAATTCATGGCTAGCGTGACGATGTCCGGTGGAAAAGACAAGCATATGATCGCCATGCTTACAATAGACAGCCCTCGTGTCATTATGGCCATCGACTACCTACTGGCGGTGCAAGCATTCGCAAACAGTGCCTTCCCATCGGAGGAAACGATAGAAATCGAAGACGCCTCACAAGAGGCTGTCCTTGGCAATGAGACTGATAGTGGCGTCAGTACACCAGTCGATAGTAACAAACAGGCCCTGGAAGGGAAAGCGGAGCTAGAGCCTGCTAAAGATGGCGCTTTGAGTATGTCCTTCCGCGTCAATATTGTAGATGCGCAAATCATTCTGATCGCCAATCCGACTATCTCAAACTCGGAGGCTATTGTCCTTGGGACGAAGCAAGTCCTTGTATCTCAACAGAACGCCTCGACTCTCCAAATCACTAAAGTTGGGATGTTCTTGTGCCGTATGGACAAATTTGACACAACGCGTCTACGGATACTTGACGACTTCTCTATCACCATGTCCATGGATAGCCGCTCACAGGCCACGAAATCATCACTGACCAGCATTTCTGTCGAGATCGAGCCTCTTGTGTTGCGCCTTTCGCTCCGCGACATCCTGCTTGCCCTACAGATTGTCAACAAAGCATCAGAAATGGCGAACAACATCAGCGGTGGCGAAAAAGACGAGGACACAGAGCCAAGCAAGATCAAGGAGATTGCTGGAAAGACGCAAACAGCGTCCACGAAACGCAAATCCATAGCTGGCAAGCCAACCTCAACAGTAGCGAAGAGGACTTCCAAGTCCATCGCCCCGAAGAAGCCGGCAGATCCACCCATGAAATCAGCTCAAAGCTCAATTGTAATGAAGAGGGAAGAAATGACTGCGACTGTCGATGGAATAAGAGTCATCCTAATTGGAGATCTGCATGAACTGCCCTTGCTGGACTGGAGTGTCAAGAAATTCAACGTGGACGTCCGAGACTGGTCCAGTGCGATGACTGGAGACACGAGTTTTGACACTTATATGAATGTCTACAATTTCTCCAAGTCCGCGTGGGAGCCATTGATCGAGCCTTGGCAGCTAGGATTTCATGTCAACAAGGACACTAACCCCGACTGCCTCTCTGTTGAGATATATTCACACAAGATGATGGAGCTCACAGTGACTTCAGCAACTATAGCTTTAGCTTCTAAGTCTGCTCAATTCTTGTCGACTGAGGAGGACGTGCTCTCAAAGCCGCGAGGCTCAGATGCACCTTACAAGATCCGCAACTACACTGGATTTGATCTCAGCGTCTGGGCTGCTGCGCGTGAAGAGGATCAAGGCTCTGCTGCGAAACTTACCGATGGCGAAGAGTCTGGATGGCGCTTCGAGGACCCTACAACAATGCGAGAGAAACTGTCGCCTGAGGGCAATGCTGGCATCGTTGGCATCAAGCTTGAGGGAAGCGGCTTCGAGAGCGTTGAGCGTATCGGCGTGAACCGCGAAGGCGAAACGCTTTACAATCTCAAGCCCAGGAAAGACGACGTCCTCCATCGGCTTTTGGTTGAGGTCAAGCTCGGCAGCGATAATGTCAAGTACATTACTTTCAGGTCTCCACTCGTCGTCGAAAACAATACCCAAATTCCTGTGGAGATCGGAGTCTTCAGTCCAGAAGAAGGAAACCTACTCAAAATAGAAAAAATCGCTCCTGGAGATTCTCGACCTGCTCCCATTGGTGCTGCCTTCATGCATTCTTTAGTCGTCAGGCCGGATCAAGGCTTTGGGTATTCCTGGTCAAATGAGCGCTTGTTCTGGAAGGACCTTCTCAAGCGGCCTACAAGGACAATCACCTGCAGAGGCGAGAAGGACGATCAATCACCTCCGTTCTACTTCCAGATGAACGCAACGTACGATAAGAATGATCCCATGACCAAGGTGTACCCATATATGAGAATCAAGCTCCATGCGCCTGTAGAGCTCCAAAACTTGCTGCCGTATGATTTCCAATATCGTATCTACGATAAGAACACGAAGAAAGACTGGACCAATTTCCTCCGTAAGGGCGGTGTCAGTCCCGTACATGTAGTGGAGCTATCGCATCTCCTTCTGCTCAGTGTTGACATGCAGGATACTGTCTTCAAGCAGAGCGAGTTCGCTGTGCTCAATTCCAATACGCAGGAAGACTTCCGCCGAGAGAATACCGTGCCAGTCAAGGACCCTCAGGGCATACAACTAAATCTGAAACTTCATTATTTCAATATCCCCGATAGCGGTGGTGCTTTCAAGGTCTCTGTGTACAGCCCGTACTTAGTCCTCAACAAGACAGGCTTAGACATCAATATACAAAGCAAGACGTTGTTCTCCTCTGCGAAATCTGCAGCCGGTCAAGGCATGCGGATGAACTCGGATCGAGGCACTCGCAAGGCTCTTCCGTATATGTTCTCGTATCCCAGCGAAGACCGCAAGAATCGTGCTAACATCAAAGTCGGTGACTCTGTTTGGAGTAAGCCGCAAAGTTTTGATGCTATTGGTAGCGCATTCGAGACTGTTCTGCCTGCGGCCAATGCCAAATCTGAGCTAAGCGTGGGGATCTCTGTTGCTGAAGGAGAGGGCAAATACAATCTGACCAAGGTTGTCACAGTCGCACCTCGCTTTGTCCTGAAGAACAAGCTGAAGGAACAGGTCAACATTCGCGAACCTGGATCTAACAACGTCATGTCGTTGGAAACTGGCGAGCTACTGCCTCTACACTTCCTAAGGCAGGCACCTCAGAAGCAGCTGTGCTTGTGCTTCGATGGCGTCAACAACCAATGGTCATCTGCTTTCAACATTGCGAACATGGGCACCGTTCATGTCAAGCTCGCAAAAGCAGGGCAAAGGCAACAGCTCATTCGCGTGGAAGTCATCATGGAGGCAGCTACAATATTCCTCCACGTAAGCATCGAAACGAAGCACTGGCCCTTCTCAATGCGGAACGAGAGCGACCTGGATTTCATGTTCTACCAATCGAATCCCAACATCGAAGAAGATGAAGAGGATAGAGGCACTGGGTGGAAGCCGATTCGCTATCGACTACCAGCCAAAAGCATTATGCCGTACGCTTGGGACTACCCTGCAGCAAAGAACAAAGAGCTCACCATTACCTGCAACGGCAAGGAAAGACGCGTCAAGCTTGCTGAGATTGGTAATCTTATCCCAATGAAGGTTCCAGGAGCCCAGAGCAAACCGGCGAGGATCATTGACCTCAACATAGCGGCAGATGGGCCAACGCAGACTCTGGTGCTTTCAAACTACAAACAGTCTAAAAGCTTGTACAAGCAGAAGTCTGGGTCAGCCCAAGCGTCGCAAGCGACTGGCTTCGAGGTCAAGGAAATGGAGTCAGATGTTACATTCAAAGCTCAACTCCGACTTGCTGGTATCGGACTATCGCTGGTGAATACTCAGCTGAAGGAACTGTTATACTTCACGCTTCGTGAAATAGAACTGAAGTACAGCGACTCACAGCTGTACCAGACTCTGAATTCCACCATAAAGTGGATCCAGATCGACAATCAGCTTTATGGCGGCATCTTTCCTATTCTGCTCTACCCTAGCGTGGTGCCCAAGACCGGTAAAGAGATGGAAGCACACCCTATCTTCCACGCCATGATCACCCGTGTCAAGGATGATTCTTACGGTGTCATGTACATCAAGTACTTCACGCTCCTACTACAGCAAATGACACTTGAACTTGACGAAGATTTCATCTTCACCATGCTGGACTTCACCAAAGTTCCCGGCGCCTCGTGGTCTGAAGAGGCAGAAGGCAAGCTTTGCGATGAGAATCTCGATATCCCGGAACCTCAGCAAGAAGAGCAAGGACAAGACATCTACTTTGAGTTCCTGCACCTACAACCTATGCAATTGGACTTGTCGTTCGTAAGGACTGAACGGATCAATGCCGAGGATACAGTGGCATCATCCAACCCATTGATGTTTTTTGTCAACGTCATGACCATGTCTGTCGGTAATGTCAACGATGCACCTTTGAGATTCAACGCTCTGATGCTGGAGAATGCTCGAATCTCGATCCCTGCCTTAGCTGTAAGCGTGCAAAGCCATTACACTCAGGAATGCATTCGCCAGATGCATATCATTCTTGGCTCAGCAGACTTCCTAGGAAATCCGGTCGGTCTCTTCAACAACGTCAGCTCGGGTGTTGCCGATATCTTCTATGAACCATACCAAGGTCTAGTCATGACTGATAGGCCACAAGAGCTAGGGATAGGCATCGCGAAGGGTGCCTCAAGCTTCGTCAAGAAGTCGGTCTTTGGATTCTCGGATAGTATGGCCAAATTCACTGGCAGCATGTCTAAGGGTCTGGCTGCTGCCACACTCGATAAGGAGTACCAGGATCAGCGTCGGATGTCGAAGTCGAGGAACCGGCCCAAGCATGCTTTATACGGCGTCACTTCCGGTGGCAATGCTTTTGCGACTAGTATAGCCAGCGGTATCGGTGGTCTCGCACGACATCCAATGCAAGGCGCCGAGAAGGAAGGTGTGCAAGGTTTCGTGAAAGGTGTAGGTAAAGGTTTCCTTGGTTTGGCCACTAAGCCAGCCATTGGAGCTTTCGATCTTGCCTCGAGTAAGTGCTGTTCAACCAGAAATCAGACAAGCTTTGGCTAACATTGTACCCAGACATGGCCGAAGGCGTCCGGAATACCACCACAGTCTTTGATCAAGAAGGCCTCGACCGCGTGCGACTCACGCGTTTCATTGGTATGGACGGCATAGTGCGCCCCTACGCTCAGCGCGAAGCTCTTGGTCAATTCTGGCTGAAGACCCTCGACGACGGCAAATACTTCCACGAAGACTACATCGCGCATCTCGAACTCCAAGGCAAAGACTTACTCGTGATGCTCACCTACAACCGCATCATGCTTGTCAAGACAAAGAAGCTAAAGAGCGAGTGGGACATCAAATTGAACGACATACAGACGATCAGTAAAGAGCGAACGGGCATGAACGTGACGTTGAAGGGAGGTACGAATGGGCCATTCATTCCCGTTAGTGAAGAGAGTAGCAGAAATTGGCTGTACAAGCAAATCGGAATTGCGGTGAATGCTTTCAACGAGAAGTATAATGCTAAAGGATGATCGAAATTGAGCAGATTGGTTCTAGCGAGCGCTTCTTTAACCATAGCGAAGCATTGTTTTTGGCGTGATTTGTATGAGCACGATGTCACCACAACTCAGCGATTCCCAAAAATAGCAACTATGGCCTAATATTGCAACTTGCTGGCTTTCTTCTTTCGGATCTTGTCTTATCAAGACCGACACTAGCGTGACTAGCTACACCTCAGTCGTTGGCATCAGATCTCCAACCAATGTAGTGGTGGCCTGCGGCGATCGTGCACGAGGATTCGTCTACATAAATGCTGGACGCGTCTGCTGGTCCGCCATTTTGGTAATGACCTTGTCGTCGGGGTTCCAGTTGCCGCTCTGTTGTCCTGGAGAATCGCGAATGCAAGATAATAGACTGCGCGTCTCCCGAACGAGTGTAGCTTCTCAGATACTCAATCCGTGGACCAAGGATAGTCGAGCCAGTCTATAGACAATTGAAAGATTTTCTGTGCATGAGTGTTGATTTTTTCAAATTGCTATATCTCAATGGATTCTATATTTCATTGCATGCCCTCTATCATTCACCTATATTCCCATGTAAAACTGTTCCCGCATGCACAATCGATATTCTACTACTATCATTCTCAATCCTTCTATTCCTTCTCCATTTGCTCGCAAACCCACTTCGCCAGCTGCGCCACAGTAGGCTTATGCCAAAATGTCGTCGGCATAACCTTTACCGTCAGCACCTGCTCCAACTGCTCACACAGCGGTCCTGTAGTCAAAGAGTTGATACCCAGATCATCGAACGAACGCTTAGGATCAACGTCTTCAGGGCTAGACATCTCGAGCACATCCGCAACGCACTCGGTGATCTTCTTGGTCAAATATGCCAGAAACTCGGGTCCGGCTGCTGAGACCTCTTCTTTAGGAGGTGCAGAGCCTGCGGATCGGTCGGCACCTCGGTCGGCTGCAGGGGCTGGTTTCTCCCGTGGGATGACATGCTCGAGGATTGGTAGAGGGGACTTGTAGTCCGCTTTTTGGGTCTTGGGAGGCATGACTACAGCATTAGCGATATCGTATTTGGTGACGTGGTCCCACGCGCGGAAGGCTTCATCGACGGTGATGCTAGTGACTCCCTTTTGCTTCAGGAGCTGCTCATTGACCTTACTAGCCTCTGCGGTGAGAGCAGCGATACCATGACCATGCCAGCTAGTCCACTGTAGAGTGTATGCATTGTCGCCTTGGGAGCGACGGTGCTCAGCCATGCTGTCGAGGAAGGAGTTACCGCTAGCGTAGGAAGCTTGGGCGGGGAAGCCGAGTAGCTGTCCGCAGGAGGAGAAAAGCACAAAGAAGTCGACCGATTTGCCTGGGAATGCCTTGTGCAGTGTGAGAGCGCCGGCGATCTTTGGCGCGAGGACGCTATTGAAACTCTCGGAGGTGGTGTCAAGAACGGCCTCATCTCTCAATATACCGGCAGCATGAACGACACCAAGGATTTGGGGGGCCTGCAAAGTCTCAAGCTGCTTCCAGAGTTCTTTGTCGGCGTTATCAGCACTGAGATCGATACTCAAGACCTTGACGCCCATGCCTGTTTTCTCGAGGCTCTGGATCTTCTCGACTCGGGCTTTCATTTCGGACTTCTCGGAGTTCCATGTATCACGAGGAGGAAGCGAGCGACGAGAGAGAAGTATCACTCGGGTTGCTCCCTTATTGCAGAAGCGCTGGGCTACCTCGAGGCCAACGTCACCCAAGCCACCGGAGATGATGTGTGTTCCTTCGCGTGACAGCTTGAGACCTGGTTGCCGCTTTTGATGATAGCCGCACCCTCTCCACCGGAATGTACTTGATGGCTTGCAATGGGAATTCGAAAGAGTACACGTGAATCAATGCGCTCCAAATGTCTGGTTGCTCCGCAGCAATGATACGCCCGAGGCCGGTGAGAGCAGAGTGAGCAAGAGCTGCCGATGTCTTACCAGCAAGTGCACCTCTAGTAATGGCGAAGACTCGAGTCTTGAACTTCTCATTCGCGACAAGCTTGACAATGCTCAGCAAGTTTTCGGTGAACTTCTTGGACCCGTCGAATATGTCTGCGAGAGCATCACCACTTCCGGGAAGATAAATGACAATTCCTTTTTCTGAGACGGACAGCTCAATTTCGTTCTTCTTCAAGGCCTTCATGTTCACTTTCTTGGTGGCAATCTTGGCATGGTATTGGGAGAGATAGCGCTGATATCCTTCCACCAGAGCATCATCTTCGTCGATAATAAATACTATCTCCGAGAACGAAGGGGGAGCAGTGGATGGCACTATGGCGTCCCAAGCTACCTGGTGCACCATAGTATCTACATTCCTAGCCGCCGAGCCTGACACGGTCATCTCGGAGAATCTCGTGAATGAAAATATTGCAATGGCTTGTCCCTGGTCGTCGGCAATCGTTATGTCAACGGCAAGATTATTGGCGTCGAAACTGGCGGCTTTGACGTGGATGTGGACGACTTTGGGTGGTGTGACGCCTTTTTGGATTGTCACCTTGTCAATGTGGGCAGGCATACGGAGCCGCGGAGTCTTGAAAAGCGTCGAGCCAATCGAGGTGGTGGCGTCAGAGACTGGTGCCCATGACGATTCAGACCACGGCAGCGGTGATCCATCCTCTCTCGAAGGATTCACGTCCACAGTCACAAGCATTTCCTCTTCATTCCCCATGTGAACCTTGACTGTCGAAGGAAACCCCATTTCAGACACCCTAACTTCACGGAGATAATCGATGGAGAACGTAGGCATTAGCTTGGTACCAATACGCTCCCTAATCTTGGGTAGGTCGAGATTGTCGGAAACATCGAAAGCCACATCGTCGGCACTATCAAATCCAAACGTGGCGGCAGTATGCTTCATCCACGATGTCTCGGGTTCGGAAATCCCCCTTCCGCTCATCTGGGTTAATCAGCTGTGAGGAAAGACGAACTTTGTGCCCTTTGATGAGTACTTGAGTTACCCTCGGCGCGCTGATTGCTACCGGCACCTTAAATTCGAAATTTTCCAAGCAGTGTGTGGCAGTGGCTTATAAGAAAGTGTTCAACAGAATGGCTGCAGGAATGATCTGCGTGCCATGGAGCGGATGATTGCCGGGGAATGGCTTCATTTCTTCTGAAAGCCTTGATTTGAACATGGTCACATTCTCTCCCAATACGGCGATCTCTTGGCCCAGAAGGGTATGGGTATCTGGATCATGTAGTGCAGTCGTGTCTGCGGAGTCACTCGTTGTGTTCATCCACAGTGACTCATGCTTCCACTGCGTCTTTGGGACCGTCCTTGTCCAATCAGTTTTCGAAAATTGCGCTTTCCAGTCCACCTTAATGCCATTGCACCACAAGCTAGCACAGCTTCTGATTAGACATCTGATGGAGGACATGTTGCGAAGCATAGTGGGAATGACGGCAGAATCGTCAATCTCCATTCCCTTCAATGTCTGTGTGACGGAGTGGGAAATGATGGGGTGGGGCGATACCTCAAGGAAAACTCGATAGTTATCTTCAGCTGCGGCTTCAATACCGCTCGCAAGGTACACGGGGGTCTTCATATCTTCAAAAAATTATGTGGCATCACGTGGGGCTTGCTCGCGAGGCAACTGGCCCAAAGAAACAGAAGTTGGGTACAGACGAACTGTCGGCTCCTTTGGATCAAGTCCTGCGCGTGCGAGCAGGTCGTTCAGTCGTTTTGCCAGAGGTTTGAAGATCGGGCTATGAAAAGCGACGTTAGAATTCACCGATGCAATTTGGAGACCGCGGTCTTCGGAGTCTTTGCGAAATACTTCAATGGCGTCAATGGAGCCGGACACGACGCAGGAGCTTGGAGATGCGTAGGTGGCGACGCCGATATCATCGCGGCCTTGGCTCCGAGGACTCTTCGACTTGCTGATATGGAGCATTCACCATTAACATGGCGCGCTTACCCATGACTTCTCGAATCAATATAGCACGCTTGCAAAGTACTATAGCACCCTCTTTAGGTGTAAGTGCACTGGCGGCCACAGCAGCAGAGACCTCGCCAACGGAGTGTCCGATGATAGCGCCTGGGCGAACGCCTCTAGATCTGAGGACTGCAGCGAAACCAATCTGCACGAGTGGGATCAAGAGTAGGATTCTTTCAGCGGAATCATCGTCGAAATCTCCTTCTTCCAGAACTTTGCGAGCAGAGAAGCCTAACTCAGAAAGAATCACCACATCGAGTTCAGCAATTGCGTCTTGGAAGACAATTTCTTTGGCTACAAGCTCTTTGCCCATGCCCTGCCATTGAGCACGGAAATCAGAGAAGACCCAGACGGCGCCATTAGCACAATGTGTTTCCACTGTTCGGCCTGAGATAATATCAACGGACTTCTTATTATCCCTGAGGAGGTTGACGCTATCTGAAGCCCCATCAAGACTCTCAGCAACGACAGCAGTCCGAAAGTCATGGTGCTCTCGTCGAGTCGCAAGTGTGCATGCAATACTCGATAGTGGCTGCACTGCCTCCCCGCAAATGCAGTCACCAAGGGCCTGAGCCCGTTCCTTGATTCTGGACTCTTGGGGTCCGGAGAACAGCAACGCCATTGGTACATTCTTGTCTTCGATGTCTTCGATATCTTCGTAGCCGGTCGAAGGCGTCTCGTTGGGTGGATTTGATGGCTAGCTGTAGTCCAGTCTTATTCCAATCAACTTTCTTGTTGGGGGTCATGAGATTGGCTTGTGGGGGAATGATACCCTTGTCGATGGCCATAACCGCTTTGATGAAACCCATGACACCGGCACCAGCTTCGAGATGGCCAACGTTTGGTTTGATACTCCCGATGACACAGGGAGATTCCTTGCTCCTGCTGGCACCTTAAAAGTTTGACATGGCATGCACGTCCGTTGGATCTCCAAGAGGTGTGGAAGTTGCGTGGACTCGATGTATTGAATCGTACTCGGATCAATGCCGGCGAGGGCATCGCGTGCGACGTCTTCCTGGGCTTCCCCGTTTGGAGCCATGATCCCAGCGGTGCGGCCATCTTGACCGGTCGCTGAGCCCTTCAGAATAGCCAAGACATGGTCGTTGTCGCGCTTGGCATCCGACAAGCGTTCGAGGATAGTGACTCCGGCACCCTCTCCTCGACCATACGAGTAGCCATTCGCTTTCGTCGTCGAACGATCTGCAGATGCCGTCTTTGGAAATAGCGCGAGCCTACTCGTAGTTCCATTGCTGTTACGAGTAATACTTATAAGGTAGAACTGCAGGTACTAGGGTACTAGGAACCCCCACAGCGTGAGTCAGACCGCCAAGGAATTTATCTCCCGCAGCCAATGGGCAATTTGATACATTTATGCAGATGCTCATGCAGGTGTCATCCTGCAAGTGCAAGTGACAAAGTACTTTAACTAGAACTACTCTGTAGTATTTTGACAGTTGGGATCCTTTGTGGAGCTAATACTAAAGCAGCGGTCACGGATGGGTCTGGTGTGACCTTTGTTTCGGACTCCGTCTCTCTCAGCTGCACGCGGCAACCACCACCATGGATGTCTGCTGACATGACTACCTTAGCTGCCCACAGTCATTGTTCTTATATTTTAATAAGATCCCAATAAAGTCGACTGGCTTCCCCACATCTAATTTTGAGGCTGGGACGTGGGGTAGTTCTAGAAGTACTCAAGACTATTGCATTCCTGCCAAACCACATCTTGCTTGCTGGTCATCATTCATCCCGACCTTACCTTCATACTCGGCGTTGCAGCGACTCTCAAGCCGACTGTCGCCATGGTGGTCAGAGCAGCCAATCAAGGAGGTATCCTCCAGGGAGCAAACCCATCCCAATATGATCCCAAGAATCCCATCATCATCTTCATCATCCAGGTATGCTCCCTTCGCAAACACCACGCTCTCAATGGAAAGGTCAGGACTGACTCATGATGACTACAGGCAGGTATCATCATCATCTTCTGCCGCCTCCTCCACTGGCCCCTCTCTAAACTTCGCCAACCACGAGTCATTGCTGAAGTCATTGGTGGCATACTACTCGGTCCCTCGGTTTTTGGGCGCGTCCCAGGCTTCACAGATGCCATCTTTCCGGCGGCCTCCATGCCGACATTGACCATGGCTGCCAATATTGGCCTCATACTCTTCCTCTTCCTTGTCGGGCTCGAAGTCGACCTGCGGCTTCTCGTCTCCAACTGGCGAATAGCACTTAGCGTTGGCGCGGCGGGCATGGCTCTACCGTTCGGACTGGGCTGGGGTATTGCATATGGCCTATATCACGAATTCCGCACCGACAAGGGCATCGTGCCAATTGGCTTTGGAACATACGCGCTCTTCATCGGTGTTGCTATGGCCATTACGGTACGCATACTCTATCTTCCATATGCATACGCCCCATCGCTAACGAAGTAAAAGGCATTCCCAGTCCTTTGTAGAATCCTGACAGAGCTTAAGCTACTACAAACACAAGTGGGCATCGTTGTCCTCTCCGCAGGCGTGGGCAATGATGTTGTGGGCTGGATCCTTCTGGCATTATGTGTTGCACTAGTCAACGCCGGGTCAGGAATTGTCGCACTTTACGTCCTCCTGACCTGCCTGGCTTACATCCTTGCTCTCGTCTACGCGATTCGGCCGGCCTTCCTCTACATCTTAAGACGCACTGGAAGCCTGAACAATGGGCCAACACAATCAGTGGTGGCCTTGACCGTACTCCTGGTCTTTGCCTCGGCCTTCTTCACTGGCATCATCGGCGTTCATCCAATCTTCGGAGCCTTTCTCATGGGACTGATCTGCCCACACGAAGGAGGCTTCGCCATCAAGCTAACAGAGAAGATTGAGGATCTTGTTGCCGTATTCTTCCTTCCTCTTTACTTTGCCCTCTCCGGTCTGAGTACAAATCTTGGTCTACTCGACAGTGGCATCACGTGGGCATATGTCATTGGAGTTATCGCCGTGGCATTCTTCGCAAAAGTCGCTGGAGGAACGCTCGCCGCTCGGTTAAACAAGCTGGTATGGAGAGAAAGCTTCACTATTGGTGTCATGATGAGTTGTAAAGGCCTAGTGGAGCTGATCGTTTTGGTGGGTGACATACACTCTTTCAATCAAGAAAACCAACTAACTTAATACAGAATATCGGCCTGCAAGCCAAGATCCTCAGTCAACGTACTTTCACCATATTCGTTGTTATGGCACTAATTACAACGTTTGCGACTACACCTTTGACTTTACTCCTTTTCCCACCGTGGTACCAGAAGAAGCTTGCCGCTTGGAAGCGCGGAGAAATCGACTGGGACGGCAATCAATTGGGACATGAAGATCGTTCGAGCGATGAAGGCGGATTTGCTTCACAAAAGGCGGAAGGCAGCGAGATCAAGAGGGTTTTGGTCAGCCTTAGATTGGACAGTCTCCCAAGCCTGTTCACCTTCGTCGCTCTACTTGGTGGAGAGAAACCCAGCACATTCGTATCCAAGGTTCATCCCACGAAAGACTCGAAGAACACACAGAGCAATGACGACCGTGGATATCTGGAAGGCTCCTCATCCCAAAAGCGACCTCTCGAAGTACACGGTCTACGGATGCTAGAGCTCACAGAACGTCTTTCTTCCGTGATGAAAGATTCGGAAGTCCGGGAGTGGTCGACCAGAGATCCTGTCGTCAATGCATTCCATACTTTTGGCCAACTCAATAATGTCGCTGTGTCGGGAGAGGTAGAGCTCGTTCCCCAGGGGTCATATTCCGAAGCCCTTCAGTCTCGCGCATCCGATCGAAAGTCTGACATGATCCTCCTGCCATGGAGCGAGACTGGAAGCCTTTCAGAAGCAGTGACACCAGACATGAGCGAACTGACACAGACCACCTTCAGCAACAATTACTATAATCAATTCATGGCAAAGTTCCTCGATAGCACTCCTTGCAATGCGGCGATCCTCGTCAACAATGGCTTCGGTGCACTTCCACGAGAAGACTACCGACATCTTCGCCGTTCCCCAACGGACATCAGTTTGCGAAGCACCGCCGTAATTGCCACCGCCCCGCTCATGGATCGCAGCCACCACATCTTCTTTCCGTTCCTTGGTGGCCCAGACGACCGAGTTGCTCTTCGCTTCGTGCTGCGTCTGGCCAAGAATCCGAATGTCACTGCTACCATCCTCCACATCAAGGGCACGGGTACCGAGATCTCGAATGAGATATCTCAGCCCTCCGGAAACATTACAAAAGATGGCCACAGAGTCGTCACTGCCTCCTCCTCCCAAGATATCCTCAACACCCAAGACCAAGGCTTCTTCACATCGATGGCCGTTTCTCTACCAAACGACCTAGAATCTCGTGTTCTTTTCAACACCATGGAGACTACGCAACCAATACAAGATAGCGTAGAGCAAGCTAGAGCCGAGGTTGGCCTGAACATGAAGAACGCTGGAGACCTTGTTGTTGTTGGACGAGGGCATGGAAGGCGCATCACGAATACTAATAGTGAGGTGACTGTTCATCAATCCCTGGGTAATCTGGCAGAAGCTTTGATCACAGGCAATGTCCGGGCTAGCGTTTTGGTCATTCAAGCTGGTGAGAGCGGGCGACAGGAATGGACAGTGTTCTGAGAACCATCTGTTGGGTATGTTCTTAAGCGTTCGGGGGTTAACAGGATGGGGGTGGCAGTTATGCATTACGATATATATATCCTCGAATCTCAAACTATATCAATGAACTCTCTGCACTCTTCTACCATTTACACTACGTCCCTTGTCTACATGTAGAGCGAGTCGACATCAGTTCACAATAGAACGTGGTAACGCATTCGCAATATGATACGAAGCTCGTCTTGCCAATGTCCTTGCTTCGGCTCATTAGATAAAGATCCGGCGACCTCGACTGTCCCTTAAGATAGCTGGAGAACAGCTCACTATAGGTCTAAGCACAGGCCTCTGGATGGCATCGGTGCCTCGTGTCATGCTTGTATCAACTCTAAACTGCTAGCGGCGTGCTTTTAATATGCGAAGGATGGTGGTATGTTTTCACTGAAATCGGAGGTTGCAATTTTTATTTTAATTATGTATGGGGTACCAAGATAGTCGTGCTCAGTAGACATTTTTGCTGCTATTCGGGAGTCGGTACCGGAAAGGTTCTACTCGTTTCTGTATCTTTGAGATAAATAATCATGGTATGTTTTCAATAGCTCCAGAACTAGTTTGTGTCTATGACAAATAATGCCCTCCAAGGAAAAAGCCTGATTCACCGTACAACAAGCAGCTCACGTAAAATCTTCGCAGCTTAGACATATTTCATTGACCCGAATCTCTAAAAGCGATCGATCATTGCCAGTGCTATAGAAAATAGAAAACAGCCAATTGACAAAGCCAGTTTCTCTCACCCACGCAAGCACGCACACATCATCAACCAACCCAACCTCCTCAACGAAATACACCCTCCTCCTGTCAAATAACCTTCACAAAGCCCACCTCCACCAATTTCTCAACATCCAAATTCATATTCGCAACTTTACTCCCCGTATTACTCCTCAACCACAAGAAGACCGCCAGCGCAATCCTTCTAAGCCAGCCACGAGCATCCTTGACCTCTCCAATTCGCATCTGCTCTTTACCCACAATATGTACGACTTGATCTTCATACGCAGCTTGCAGCGCCGCAAGATTTTCGCGCACCAAAGCTTGTGTGTTGGGGCCGTTTTCGGGCATGAAAGCCGCGGTGGCATGGGTGGGGGGCGTGATGGATGAGGCCTCGGAGCTTTCCGCGGTGATATCGATGACGTTGCCGCTGTGTTCGGGGCTAGCGCCCTCACGCATGACGAAGGCACGGAGGTTTTCGTAGATGAGCAGGCCCAGGTCGCTGGTCATGATCTGGTCGCCGTAGCCGTGGCGGATGGTGACGCGGTACATATTCTGCAGAGCCATCTTCGGCCCCGCGAGCGGGAAGCAGCGGGTTACGGTGAAGCGGTCTTCCGGTGGGACAGTGGGGCAGGAGAGAGGGCGGATGTGGAAGAAGACGACGACGGCGGGGGCGGCTTCGAATTTTTGGAGGAAGTGGACGAAGACTGTGGGGGTGCCGTTGGGGGAGCCAGTCTTGTCGAAGAAGACGCCGACGCCGCGGAGACGGGAGACGGGCGCACCGCCTAAAGCTGGGGTGAGGCGGAGGATGGATCCTGAGCTGGTGCCTTTTTCGTTCTCGTCGGGGAGTTCGGTCAGGAGCTGGGAGGGAGGGACGCGGTCTTCGCCTTCGGCGGCCCATTGTTTCTCCTTTCCGTAGCGCCAGAGGACGAAGATGCTGGAGAGGAGGACGGCGAGGCAGAGTGTGAACCAAGCTCCGTCAGGGACTTTGGTGAGAGCGGAGGAGAGATAGAGACAGTCGAGGAGGCCGAAGACGATGAAGCCGGCCAGGATGATGAGGATTTGGAGACGCCAGACTATGAGGGCTACAAGGGAGACCATGCAGGTTGTGAGGAAGGTGACAAGGATAACGCAGACGCCGTAGGCTTCGCCTAGTTTGGTGGTCTGGAGAACTTCGAGTCAGTCGCTTGTACTGGTACAGGAATGTTGATTGCTTACGTTGCTGTATGCCGCAGTCACACAAATCGTCCCTATCATCAGAAGCCAATTGACCCATGGGATATAGATCTGCCCATGAAAGATCTTGGATGTATGCTTTACTTTGATCTGAGGGAAGTAAGACAGCTTGATGATTTGAGAGAGCAGCTATTCTGATATTAGCATTCTGATGGTGATATTGAGGACTCGTTAAATCTCACCTGGAAGGTCGCAGTGATCATAGTCTGACTTGCAACGATTGCTGCGAGGATTGCGATGACTAGGCTGGGATAAAACATCCCTGGTGGAACGGAGTTGAAGAATGGGTTTGAATATGCACCAACGTTCTGACTGATGTACGCAGCTTGGCCAATGTACGCCAAAAGCAGACAAGGGAAAGCGAAGCATAACCATGAGAGCTGAATGGCAGGCCTGGTAAAGGCACCTAGATCGGCGAATAAGGCTTCAACGCCTGTGAAAGCCAGCAGGATACCACCAAGCGACCTCCATCCGTCAGTCTTGTTTCGGACGAAGTAGGCCCCAGCAAAGTATGGAGAGAATGCCTTCAAGACTGTGTGATCGAAGTGGACGAGGTTGTATATGCCGAACACGAGGTTGAATATCAACCAGATAATGACGATTGGGGCAAACATAGTGCCAATCTTAGAGGTTCCAAGCGGCTGAATCAAGAAGAGTAGAATCAGGATGGCACAGGTGGTCCCGACGATTGTGGACTTGGTGATATCTTGTTTTACGACCTCCAAGCCTTGAATGGCACCGAGGACTGATTGGGCCGGCGTAAGTACGCCATCAGACATGACGAGAGAGACTCCGAAAACACCAACAACCTTTAGAAATGCCTTCATAATTCGACTGTTTTCCATGAAGTTTCTCGCCTGCTTGTTGCCAGTCTTCATATCTGATGTCTTGATTCTTTCCATTTTGATGGACCTCTCTTCTCTGGGGTCGCGGCGTACAATGTTGGCGTAACGTGAGAGAAGAGAGTAGACGGCGAATGTTCCACCCTCTCCCTCATCATCGGCTCGTAGGACTATCAGGATGTACTTGACGCTGACCATGAGCGTAAGAGTCCAGATGATGAGGGACAAGGCACCAAGCAGGTCATCGTGGCTTGGCTCCGAGGTGAAAGTTGAAGAGTAGACGTAGAGTGGACTGGTACCGATATCGCCGTAGATGACACCAATGGACTGGTAGGCAAGCCTGCACGAGCGATTAGAATACTCCTCGTCGAGGAGCGAGTTTGTCTGCTTGCCAAAATAGCAATTTGCCATGGAATGACTGCTGAAATGTCAGCCTTGTACGCAAGCTTCTTGAACAATGCAAACGCCTCACCTGTGCTTTCTTCAAATCTCTGTCGTCGGTTTCATCGCCGAGCCCCTTCTCTGAGTACTCATGTCGCTTCAGAGAAGTAGAGCGTTGAGAGGTTGGCCTCTGGGCGTACATGCCTTTCCCGCCGTTTGAGGGGACCCTGTCGATTGCCTCGTGCGTAATCTGGATGCGGCCAGTCTCTGGACTCATTGGAGGCAGCAGTTGCATCCTCTTTGGTCAAGCGCAACAACCTCGATCGAACAGCTAGATGAGTGTTGGGGAAAAAGTAAACAATGACAGGAATGCACTGCAAGAGGAAGCTTGACTTATAGGCCTAGGTCAGGGTCCAGTCTTTGTCCACAGGCGGCTTGGCCACTGCTGCAACTGTCATCAGTATTTCCCCCATGTTTCCATTTTCCCGTCTTATCTTCCCTCCACGATGACACGAGGATGACCGCGCCCCCAGGGCTAGGTCTGATGAAGAATGGCCAAGTGATGCATGAATTGCCCAGGAATGCGTAGACCAGGGCTAAAGGATAGCCTTGCACATGGTTTGTATGGCGCATGGGCCATGCGCGGGATTGTCTCTTTGTCGCGAACCTGTTTGGTCCAAAATTCCCGCATCTACTCGCTTCCATGCGGCCCCCCACCTTCCTGACCCACCTCTGTGAATGGGAACCGTCGGATCATGTGTAGATGGTGTAATGTAGTCGCAGCTACAACTCAATCGCATTCCAGCTCCCACTATTCTTCTGTCGCTTCTCCCATTAAATTTGAAGATGAATTGACAGACTTGAAAGGTCATATTCCATCGTGGCATTTTATGCCACTAGTGCAGCTCGCGGGAGGGCCGCCCCGTTGCGACTAAAAAGGAGGCTAAACCGACTCAAAAGGAGGCACAAACGACTAGAAAGGAGGCTCCACTCTGCAAATCGACTCCAAAGGAGGCACACCAACTGGTCCGTGCTTTTCGCATCCCACTTCCAACTCGACGCGAACTAGGGAAAAGACCGATCTATCAGCAGGCCGTGCCCCTGGTGGCCAATCGGATTCTTTCATAAGCGATTGCCTTATGCATGCATGGCCACATGTGTCCTCGGAACCGAGATACGGACAATGACGGATAACCAATGAATATTGCACTCGGGATGCTGATGCCAGATTGAATTTGGGTTTACATGCTGTTACAAGGAGGCGATCGCTTGATGACTACCCTAGTTGCTCTGCAAACAGCAGCGAGTGACAACCCTCGGCTATTGATGTTTGATCTTACATGCTTTGTCTGCATCCTGGCTGGCTGAAGTCGTATCCAAAGGCACACTCTCACCTGGGAAGCCGCGATAAGATATCAGACAATGGGCATGTTTACCACACAATTGAAAACGAGTCTTTGGGAGGCCGTCTGCATCTTGGGCCGCTCCCCAAAAGGCTCAAACACACGAATTGATGCAGGTTATCGATCGATGTCCAACCATCTCAAAAACCACAGACATGAGGAATTTTTCACTACCTCGACGATCGTAAGGTCGAGTCGCAATTTGTGAGCCACCTCATGCAGGTCTCAATATTACGCATTAATTCCGAAGCTGATGACTAATCGCTTTTCTGTGCTCTGTTAGAATGATTAGTATGGAACTAGGCAGAGACCTCGTGATCGTCTCATTGATCGCTCAGTAAGACAAAAGCTATCATGAGTCTCTACGAACAAGTTTTGTTTCCCCTGAATTGTTACAAGTATTGTCTGTGGAGCTCAAAATTATGCATCGTCTATGCGGTATGGAACCGATACAGGTGCTTACTTCTCTTGACATGATGTGACCGTTTCATGTCATGTCCTTGAAACGCAATTGCAAAGAAAGAAAGAACACCAGACATACTCTTTTACCACGGTCGAAGCAATGTAAGGTTACTTGCGGATTGGTCGTCCGTTTTGGATGAAACCATAATGTCTTGTCACAAGCGAGTATCCCCTATGTAGACGATACTTGTACTGAAACATGATGAATACAGTGCAAGTCGAGATATCATCTACCAGGAACAAGGTAGTCTGTATTGATATGCTCACAATATAGCAAATCATATTCCATTAGATATAAAGGAACATCAAGCACTAAGCTCAATGGCGGTTGGACGTCTCAGGTGCTCTCATCCTATTCTCTTTCCGGACGAGACAGGTAGCGCTGCTCGACTTCGTCACGCACAACCGCAGTTCCACGCACAACATCCACCAGCCATCCAAAAGCTTCCTGTAATACGTCCGAGGTATCAGATCTCTGCTGCAAAAGATCTCGACTAGCAACAAGCACTTTGCCATCCAATCCCGTGGCGTGCACACCTCTTCCCGCAGCATGGATAAGTAGCTCCACAGTCTCCAAATCCGCATACTCAGCAACGACCTTGAGAACGACCAAGGCGATCAATCGCGGTGTAACCTTGTGGCGAGAGTAACGTGCGAGCAGGAACTTGAGGACCTCGTGGTTGTCATGTGCGATAGCGGTCTCTAAGACAGACCAACCAGCTCCATTCCTCGCATACATTCGGGCTCCACGAGAGAGAAGAAATTCCACGGTTGAAGCGGGCTTCAGCATAGCTGCGAGGATGGGGGCGTGGCATTCGAATCGTCTCGCGCTTCTATGTTTGCGCCAAGGTCGAGAAGTTGTTGTATGGCTGGACTATCTGTTGGCTCCTTGTCTGCGCTGCAGATTTTGAGGATTTGAATTGCTAATCTATCGGCTTTGGAGAAACATTTGTCGTCTATCACCTCTGACGCAGAGCCGAAAACGAATGAATCTCTAGTGATTGTCAGTCATCCATTTCCTTATTTCATGGGAGTTCGCTCACGATCGTATCTCATTGAAAGTGGGACATGGAATTGGCCTGAATTCTAGCCCTTCTTCTGTTGCCGGTTGAGGGTTGATTATAGCCCACTGTCACGAATAGTCAGCATTGATGTTCAATCCTTTAGACTATATGCACTGACTGTCAACACAGTATATCTGGAACTCCCAGTGCCATCTTGAACTGGAGCCTTGTTTCCCGCAAAGACTACCTTGATTCCGTCTATATTATCGCCGTCTACAGGGACCTTGAAGCATCGAGGGATCTTGCGTAGGGTAGTCCAACCAATTGGTACCAGCGTTGAGGGCTGGTGCCGCTGGCTTGCCAATATCGATTTGATGGAACACCATCTCCATGGTATTGCATACTCCACTTTGACAAAATGAGTCTGACCTGGTTCGCCATGTTCCTTACTACAGGTGCTCTTAGCAAAAGGCACTCCTTCACATCTTGAAGATGCAGGACCAGCATCACGATGGGTTGGAGACTTCCCATTTAGGATGACAATCACAAGGACAAATAAATTTGCAGAGCAGTATGTAATCCTGCACTATTTGTGTGGCGTGGTGGAGTAAGTTCGGATCGAACTCATGGGATTTGACCGAAGATACTGTCCGCTTGCCGAACGTTTTTCTCTGAGAGCTATCCAACTCTTCCATGGCAGGTAGCTGAGCTAAGGTTTTGGAAGGCTTGTTACCCATGAACTGGCGTCGCAGAGGCTTCGGGGACAGATTTTCGTCGAGAAAGCCAGATCCCATTAATTCCCGATGTATGTGAAGTTCATCGACTGTAATGGAGGGTTGCTCGGTTTTTTTTATCTGGAGGGAAACATTGTGTTACACCTTCGTACAACGATCTCATAGCCAATGCCTCTTGGGCAATTCTTGGGCGGCGGACCATTATGGGCGAAGACCTAGATCTGAAAATACTGCGTAGTGCTAGATAATAATGACTTGCTAGTTGTACGTGTCGATGGTGAAGGGTTTTTGGTATTGGAAATATTAGGATCCCCTTAAGGTTGGTACGGGCAGGAGCGACAGACAATGCCAGACCATAGTGTCCAAACATATAGCCTACCTTAGTTGGGAGGTGATGATGGCTTATAGGTCTTACAACCTCCTTTAATCTTGGTCAAAGTCTTCACCATGTCTCTTTTCCGTTGTTGGCGTCTTCCGATTGATTGCGAGCCTGGCGCCTACATTTGGGATTTGCCCAACGTTTGCTTGCTTTTCGTGATAACAAAGCTCTTGTTGTCTGTTCCGATTGCACATCCGCTAGATGGATGTGTACTTCACAGGCATCATGAAGCTTTCTCTGCATCCCCACAGACCAGTGGCACACTAGCAATCTCCGTATAGAGTTGTTCGACCACGTCTTCGCCCTCCATAATCTTCTTCGCACCCATCTCACAAATAGCCACCTTCTCAATTTTCATATCCTTCACCCACTCCCAATCCTTATACTTCTCCACCAACTCTGTAGCATCAAATTTCCCACTTCCCTTTCCCCATCTCTTCTTCCCACTCTTCGCCTTCTTTGCGTAGATAGTATTCACCACCGTCGCATGCAACCTCAAATCCCTCTCCTCAGGCACCAAAAAATCCTTCTGTAGTAAATGTTTTGCGCAGGTAGATCGAGAAAGGTAGCGAGGCCGCTGCATAGGCAGTCCCCGCGGCGTAGAGACTTGACGTTCTAGTAGGAGAGCCCATGGCGTGCAAGCCTTGAAAGGTGACCGTATCCAGCGGATTAGGGGAGGCCTCATTCGCCTCACGAAGAATGGCGGACATGTCGAGGCCGCGGAGGAAGGTGCATGCTGCTCCGATGCGTTCGGGGGAGAGGAGGCTCATGACTCCAAGAGTCAGGTGGATGCCTCCAACTGGCCTGATGGCTTTTGGTGACAATCTGGACTCCTCTGGCGCATCGGGTCCTGTGACTTCGGCAGCGAAACGCTGGAGGGAAGCTTGCCATTGTGGACGAGTGGATGGAGTGACCAAGGGCAGGCAGAGGAAGTGCGTTAATTGGGGCCTCGGCGGCATTGAGGGATGTCGGGGTTATAGGGACGATTGTCTATTGAGGACTTTGTGTTCACAAAGCTCCAGATGACTCGACGATACAGCAAGGATGCTGAAGAAAATCCTTGAATTGTGGTATTAGGTGCAAGCGTCTCGGCCCAGACTGGCAATGGTACGCCGCTATACTCAAATAATCAAATAGTGACAGACTATAAAAAAGAGTAATTCACGTCAGATCTTGGACGTTGACGGAAGTTGAGTTTTACGAGTACACAGACTAAACATGAACCTATCTGGACCAGGCTACGGACAAACCCGCGAATGGCAATTATACTACACTACTCGAAATCTACCAGACTAATCTCTTTTCAACGATAAACTTGAGGTGATTAATTCAAGCGATCGATATTTAGTTCCCATGAACATGTCCCAGCATCCAGTAAAGGGTATCCCTCCATCTAAGTACCCTGAGTAACTAGTCTATATGGGAAGTCCGTTGCTCCAAAGAGCCAAAATATAATACAGTAAGCGAAAACATAGTGGAAGTAGGTATCCAGGGACCTGGAGAATATATTGGGAAGGCTATAGGCTCCCTTTGTTGAGCAAAGCCTTCCATTGCTGGTAGTACTGGTCGAACTCCTTCTCGCAGTATCGACTAGGGTCCAATTCGCAAGCAACAAGTCGTACAACGAACTCGCCCTCCATATACATGACATCTCGGCCGCCACGACTGGCGATGTCGACGCCGTATGAGTTGATGAGGTTTTGGGGAACGAGTGCCAGCTTCGTTAGAATAGTAGGATGCCATTGAACAACGTGTTCCTATCGTAGCGTGTCAGCTTTCGCGCTGCGTAAGGGCTCCCTGTGAAGGAAGATCTTACCAATGCATGGCCCTCGGCCTTCTGGAAATTGTAGCTTCGATAAAGAGGGTCAAACCACGTATCTAGGAAAAACTTCGCCCACTCGCCCCGCCTCAGAATAAAGCTACCCTGAGAAAGACCTTCATTGTCTTGAGTAAGCACTATGTCTATCTTGTCGCCCTTCAGATGCGAGAAAGTCCGGATGACACTGTCCGGAGGAACGACTGGCTTGTCTCTGATCATAAGCGACTCCAGGTGCTCTGGCTCCAAGACATGAGATTTAAGGTTGATCGAGGGATTCATGATGAGACTATGCGGCGAGAGTAGGAAGAAGAAAGTGGAGTGCGGAAAGGCGGTCATGGCATGGCGGCTGGCAGGGACCAAAGCCCAGCTTCTTGGAGAGTTGCCGATATCGTAGTCGGCGACTTCAGGGAAGAATGTAGCATAACCTGTTCGCGAATTCAATCAATCTCAAGTCTATCGCTATGCAATTCCAAGCACCAACCTTGCTTGTTTGCATAATATTTCCTATTCTCCTTTATCCTCTCCCTGTACTCTTCACTCATAGTAGCCTCATCGAGCACCGTCACCACGACTGTCTCAGGCGTACCTGAAGGGGTCCGTTCTCCAGAGCGTTTGAACATGTGTGTAGATAGGTAAATGAGCCCAAGGACAACGCATGCTACGAGCGCGCCGAATTGGAGCTGTTTCCGCCGTATGGGCGACGAGCGAGAGGCTCTTGCGTACGGTGGAGGATGGGAGGTCTTGCGGGGAGGAAGCGCGAAATGCATTATATGTGTTCGAGGTAACGACCGACAGTTCGACCGTATAGGTGCAAGTTTGGGTCAGATGCCAAAAGTCTTCGGAGCCCTCGTGAGCAAATTTCTCTAAGTGCCAAGAAGGCCAAGAGAAGACGACGCTGGCGTCAGGTCACCGCATGTGTTGGTTGTCGCATTCAGAGAGAGGTTGGCTGCGATATATCAAGGCGGATTGCGAATCTGGCAGCATACTGCGAATTGATGAGTAAGTGATAGTGATCTGTTTGCGCTCTGGGATGTTTAAGGGTCGATCTGTGAAAATGGATACGGTTAGGCTATCCGATTTAGCTTCCGCTTCGATTTGGACCCCTGCTCGCGCTGCCACATGGAACTCTAAGCTCGGACTAATATTGTTGGTAGAAAAATATCTTCACTCTTTTCAATTTGCCCTCCTTCATTCCCTTCTTGTACACCACCAATAACGATCCAACATGTTGTCATCCTGCCTATTGGTCACGCGGCAAGCCGTCATGCGGACTTCTTTGCCCAAGGCTTTAGCAGCGAGGTCTGCATCCATATGGGCTAATATCCCCCAGGGTCCTCCAGTACGCCCTTCAACCAAATGATCTGGGACACTTGACTAACAAGTTCGCAGGATGTATGTGGAGCTTCCCGACGTGCACCGTTATCTTGCTAATCGATCGAAGGCCATCTTAGGCATAACAGAAGCTTTCAAAGCGGACAGCTACCAAGAAAAGATCAACCTTGGAGTTGGAGCATACCGTGCGTAGAGGACCTTCTTTACAAGCCACAGTCTATAGCTTACTCTACTGTCTAGGTGACGACAAAGGAAAACCCTACGTTCTCCCCTCCGTCAGGGCCGCCGAGAAAGCGATAGTCACTTCAAACCTCGACAAAGAGTACGCTGGAATAACCGGCGTGCCAGCCTTCGCCAAGGCCGCTGCAGTCCTCGCCTACGGATCCTCTTCAGAAGCCATCAAGGGTGACCGTGTCGCAATCACGCAGTCAATATCGGGAACCGGTGCCCTACGAATTGGTGGCGAGTTTCTCGCTCGCTTCTATCCCACCAAGAAGATCTTCATACCGACGCCTAGCTGGGCCAACCATAATGCCGTATTCAAGGACTCAGGACTAGAGGTGGTGAAATACCGATATTACAACAAAGACACCATTGGACTAGATTTCGAGGGTATGGTGGCAGACATCAAGGCGGCGCCCGAAGGCAGCATTGTGCTCCTGCACGCCTGCGCACACAACCCAACGGGCATTGACCCCAGCGAAGAGCAATGGAGGCAGATCAGTGATGTCATGAAGGAGAAGAAACACTACCCATTCTTCGACATGGCATACCAAGGATTTGCTAGCGGCGATACAAACAAGGACGCGTTTCCTATCCGACATTTTCAAAGCCAGGGCCACCAATTCTGCCTTGCCCAGAGTTTCGCCAAGAACATGGTACAATTTCCCCGTCCATTCCTCCACGTCTACAGAGTTCCTCGCTAAACTTGCATAGGGCCTCTATGGCGAGCGTGTCGGTGCATTCTCAATCTGCTGCGATTCTGCCGAAGAGAAGAAGCGCGTCGATTCACAAATCAAGATCCTCGTTCGCCCATTGTACTCGAACCCTCCGGTCCACGGCGCCCGCATTGCCTCCAAGATCCTGAAAACCCCAGAGCTGAATGAGCAATGGCTCAAGGAGGTGAAGGGAATGGCAGACCGTATCATCGAGATGCGCGCGTTGCTGAAGAGGAACCTAGAGGAGCTGGGAAGCAAACACGATTGGAGCCATATCACGTCTCAGGTAAGCAATTTGACGAGGCCATTCAAGCGCACAAAAGGCCAGAAGCTGATGATGTTAGATTGGCATGTTCGCATATACGGGCCTCAAGCCTGAACAAATGGACAAGCTCGCCAAGGAGGTAAGTCACTCGCTCGATGGATTATTCCAATAATCGTGCTCACATGTCACAGCACTCTGTATACGCCACGAAAGACGGTAGAATATCGGTAGCCGGTATTACTACCGGCAACGTCAAGCGACTTGCGGAGGCCATCCACAAGGTCACAAGCTAGATGCCGAGCCTTATACCTTCTATTTTCGCTCATATCTCGCCAATGTGTTCTCACCCCTATATATTCCCTAATTAGTGTAAATCATTATCGCCTTTCGAAAGTGTTTTATAGGTACTATAGAATGGAGGATGGGATAGCCCGTCCGCAATGAATGTTTCCGTAATATCTTATACCCTAGCTGCTGTCGCATGATCTGGATGCTAATGACTGATTGACTGTTGCTCGTACACGCCTATATGGTCTTCAATGGCGCCTTATGATTGCCGGCTTGAGGAAACTAAGGTACTTGACGCGATTTAAATCATCCTACTTTGCAATTGCTTGCTGGCTGGTTGTTACTGTAGTGAATATGGCACTATTGGCAGTCTTAGTAGTAGAGAACACGCTCAAGAGCACACAAATCTCGAAGTACATCTTAGGATTGTAGCATGCGGAGATCCATAAAACTAAAAGCGGAGGGGTCGGGTGCTATAGTAGATTTCCAAACCATTGGCGCTGACGCTATGTGAACGGATGGCCCGCACTGATCGAGCTTGAGGGGTCGTGGTTGAGTAAAAGAGTGCAGATCCATTTATGTATAGAATCTGGTATATCAAATGATTGGCGCCTTTTTCAAGTAATAATACAATGGTCTGGTAGAGTGCGACCCGTCAGCGCTCTGGTGATCAATTGCTGCACAGTGTTCGAGCAAGAGCTTTACAGCGTCAAGCTGCCCACTACAGCTGGCCCTATGGAATGGTGTCCATTCGTCCCTTGTCATATCATCAACCAGAGATTCTTTATTGAGCAGTAAGCTCATGATCTCAGCTTCATGCAGGGCAACTATTCCTATAGCACTGTTCAAGAGTATTGATGCCTTGTAGCGCAGAATTATATCAAGTATCTCTAAACCGCCTTTGTCAGCTGCTAGATGTAAAGGCGTCCTATCATCACGAAATGATCATTCGGGGTTTACCCCTTGTCTGAGAAGCTCGAGGATGATTTTTTTGATGTGCGAATAAGACAGCAAAAAGAAGTGGTGTAGCGCCATCTGAAGTGATTGGCTCGATTTCTGCACCTCGAAGGAGGACTTCGACATGACTATTCCGAGCAGCTTCATGCAGGGCTGTGTTTCTGCGGTCGCTAATGGCGTCAACTTGGAATCCCTCGCGAGTAACAAGTTTACAAGTCTAGGGTGTCCAAAACGAGCAGCCACGTGCAGTCTCGTCAGATTACCACAATCGTGAGGCCGGATCCGTGGACTAGGTAGACGATCTGGCTGCAGAGGCGAATGTTACCACTTCCTCTGCGCTGCTCGCACTATTCTAGAATTATCTGTTAGGAGTTCTAGAGCGAGAGCGTCTGTCTTATTCGAGGCGACGTCTTGCGCGCGCTCACCCTAATAGATAGAAGCATAGCCAAGCAGAGGATATTCATAGAGGCTTTACCACTCTCGTTGACCATCCTCAAGGCGACCGACTTCACGAACTAGTTGAGAAGAGACGCCATCCCGGAAACATAGATATGTAAGACAGGTAGTTGCGATGTGAGTATCCGTAGTAGGAAATAAATTCTGCCGCCGAGCCTGCAGGAAGTCTTGCAATGTAAGATGCACGAGCCTTACGATTGAGCTTTCTTGATCGATCACGACTACGCTAGAGCAGTATTCGATGATCAGTCTAGGCTGTATAAGATTTTCGTAACCCAGTTCCATGTCGCTCGTCCTAGTGGCAACTGCGCGATATAACTCGTTAATACGAAGTGGACTAGAGATCTACATCATAGGTTACAATGTAACATTGTGATGATTGGGAGGTTCGTTATTAATTCTTGGCAGTATAGCCTCGAAAGCATCGCTAAGATTAGCCGAGAGTTTTTCAATAATTTTTGAATCTCAGATTTAGTCGGCGCTTTAAGAGAAATCTGTATTTATAATACAGGTAATAGAAACCTGATGCAACCCAGTCAGTCCTTAGTTGACATGAGGATTTATAGATACGACTATTGGACTGTGGCGAAAGTGCAAGGTTAGGAGAAGTATCCGCTACTTACTTCCCTGATCACTCTCTAATATTTATATTCGTAATCTCAGCCCTCAAGGCTCCTTTAACTAGCTCACAAGTAGTTTCGTTATCATCCATTATCCGATAAAAGTAAGTCTTTACATTAATTTCATTAGCCTTGATATGCACTTGCTCTACATAGTAAAACTTTCGCTTGATATCGTGAGCATAGAGTCGACTCGGTATGAACAGCTGTACCACTGCCAAGTCCAGGTCTTTGAGAATTTGAAGGATAGTCTTTCTATAATCTGGTTTGTATTCATCTAAAGCATCGACGATAATACAGCAGCGACCAAATATAAGACAGACTTCGTTAAGGGTATAGAGAAGCTCTGGGATCGAAGCTTGCGCTAATCCTCGCTTGAGATTTTCGTAGAAATCCAACAGAATCTGAGCAATTTTGTGCTCTCGAACTCACAATTTGGCGCAAGAGGCTTGCAACTATAGTTTTTGGTGTTTGCGCCTCTTGCTCTTGGTAATCGGAATAGAAATATACAAGTCTTTCATCCTTCGACGATTTTATATGTTTGATGTGGTTGATTACATGTGAGTCGCAGCGATTAGTATTTTACGCCCGGCTAAGATATTTAGACAAACGTACGCCAATAAGGAATTTCTGACTCCTGGATCACCAGAGCACCAAGGCACTGAACCAGCATATTCCATCCAATTTCGATATCTGTCGCAGTCAAGGAGTCATTGGCCAGTTTCTGGTAGATTTCTTGCGCCTATAGCGCGATGCTTGCATGAATGTTTGCCCGGCGAAAGCCAGTCAAGCATTCGTTGTTCTTTGGCCTCTACAAACAGAGCGTCGCTTAATTACGATTGGTCCTTAAGAATTGGAATGCCTTCCTTGCGACTTCAGCGCCAGACTTTCAACATTGTGCGATATGACTTGAATCTGAGTTGCATTATCTCCGTATGTACCTACCAGCTCGAGTATCTCAGCTAGTTGACTGGCCACTTTGAAGGCTTCGGTAGCCGCTGCTGACAGCGAATCGACTTTCCTAGCCACGTCGAGAACCTTTCTGGCTGTGTCCAGACATATCTCGAGGCCGCTAGCGACCTTCTGAGATGTTTAGGCTAGTAGATTCCTAGGGTGACATTCTTTCAGCATTGAGAGACGCTTCTGGAAGGATGAAGTAATTCTAGAGGATAGACCGCTGTCATCGATGATCATAAAGTGCTTTGATAGAGTTGCATTTTGTTTCTCGCAAGGCCAATGGGAATTCAATGTACAGATGTGAGACATCAAGACATTAATTGGCTAAATCAATGTGTTGCGAAATCAACTCACTATCCATCAACCGTGAGAGCAAATGGGAATGTCGATGTGCATCTCCGCAACGCTTCAAGCCTCTTCTGTATCTCTTTCTCGCTGAAGGGCCACTTCAATCTGCTAATTGCATGCGATTTACTATTATAGCCTGGATTCGGCAATTTCACGAAGATCGCATCGATACTGTCACGACACGAAAGCAAAGTCATAGCGAGAATCGACGATGGGTCGAAGGAGCTGTATTTCAAAGCTTAAGTCTTAAGAAAAGTGTCAAGCTGCTGTAGAGCCGAGAGCAGTAGTAGGAACTGTTGATTGATCTCTTGAGCGCTTCTGGTTGCATCTTCGACCGCTTTGCAGTAGGAGCCGACAGCGCCTGAGACTCGAATAATTAGACTGACCATGCCTGCGACACTCGCTGCAACAGACACTGGATCCATGGTTGAGTGCGAGTAAGATCATTCTCGCCTGGCAGCTGTGTAGCAGAATGTACTATCGGTAAAGTTGCGAAAGCTTGCCGTCCACCCCAGAAGGTCTTCAGCATGAGACACGTCACCACACCTAGAGTCTCTCACGCGGTCTGGTGCTTTATGGGCTGACCCCCACCAGATATTGATGCTGCTGCTGCCCATGAATCCTTATCAGAGGCATGGTCAAGTAAGAATGAGGGGAGAAAGAACAATTCAACCACCAAGTAATGCCAAGCTATCAGCGCTGACTGCAGGGCGAAATGGCGCCTTTAGGTTGAGAGGTACCGTAAGGCAATAAAGAGCTTCGAGTACACGCCGTAAAGCCTAGATAAGAAGGCAAAATCCGCGGAAGCGCAGGTCTTTAGTTGTAATTATACAGTGACTTCTATGTTATTAGTGTACTAAACATTAATCAGCCATACCACGAATATCCAAATCTATCCCATCTAATACATCCAATCATCTCTATAAGTATATAACCAAAAGAACACCATCGCTCATTTCACACGCTTCAACTTGTCGAGGGTGAGATGAACCAAACGATTCGCACTACCACCATGCTCTTGGTTCTCAATCTCCCCCCCATCCGCTCTCCCTTTTATCCCTTCCACCTCCGCTACCAATTCAGGATCAAAGTGGGTCTCGACCTTCTCAGGGTCCTTAATCTTAGTAATAGTCATATCCCTACTGTTATCATTCGGCGTCTGATACCTCGCAAGGAATAAATCCCTCCTAAAGGGATAAAGCGTCGGTTGCCTCGGAACAGGATCATCGCGCGCATCTTTCCAGATATCAGTGGTAATGTTCTTGCCCAGGCCTTCGATAACTGGTGTAAGTAAGGGGAGGGAGGCAGCGAGAGTAGCGTAGCAGCATATAGCTACTAAGAGCATATTAAGCCAGTATTGAAGCCCTGCGACGCTGAAATGGACACAGAGGAAGGAGCCGAGGGACCAGAAGATGAAGCCGTGGAAGAGGTAGATGGTGAAGATGTGTGGGAAGACGAAGACGAAGAATTTAATCGAAAGCACTTTCTGAACAGCAGGGCTCAATTCAACCATGGCTTGGAAACCAGTGGCGAATGCTAGGCCATTCAATCGTGGCACGTAGTATGGTGGGTATGTCGCGTGACCGGCTTGAGAGATGGGGAGACCGCTGTTGATATCAGGGTGGATGGAGTATTCAAAGGTGGCGTAATTGACGTTTGTCCACTGGGTGAGGGATTCGATGAAGAGGCCGGCGACGCCAATGGCTACCATTAGGGCTAGGAAGGGGTAGTAGATGAATGGGCGAGCGTAGAGGTATGGGCGCCATTTGTAGGTTACATCGAGGTCTGTGAGCATGATTCCGACGTAGAAGTAGCTGCCCCATGAAACGGCGTACCAGTGATTGATGATGCAGAAGGCGTAGAAGCCGAAGCGTTTCCAGGGTGTTCTGATCTCTCGAATTACAATTACGGCGAGCAGGGAGAGCCAGGAGCCTTGGAGTTGGACTGGGATGGTCCAGAGAACACCCGTGCAGTAGTTGAATGTGATGAGGGGTGCCGCGTTTGGAATAAGGTACATTAGTTGGAGGACTTCTGAGAGGAAGTTTCCAAAATTTGTGTAGCCGACTGTAAAGGGCCAGTCGGACCAGGTAATAGATGGGAGATATTCGAGCCACTTAGTGGCACCAACGTTGATAAAGAAGTATTCCAACATGACCATTGCTGCGATAGGTATCATGAGACGTGGCGTTCGTCCCACCGTCTTTTCTGCCACAGGCAGAAGTTCACCGTTGCGTAGATAGCTGGCCACGAGGAACCGCGTCGAGGTCACCAAGAACGGTCCAATCCAGATCAATTTGAGAAGGAAAGAGTCTATGGTCTTTCTTGCGACTGTTTCGCTGTGGTAATGCGTGTATACGCCGGCATTGATGGCGCCGAAGACGAACGTCAAGCTGAAATGAATACCTGTAACGAGAAGCGATGAGAGTGCGACGAGGCCTGCAAGGTAGTCTAGACGCTTCTTGGCTTGCGGTAGATTGTTCTTGTCCTTGTCGTTCTTATCCATCGCAGGAACATTTGTGAATGCTTCACTTTTAGTCTGAGGGGCGTCACCCCCAGCTGCGACCTCCTGAGTCGCAGGTGTCGATTGCTTTTTCAACGATGGGTCTTTTCGCACTTGTACTGAAGTATCCGGTAGCGGCCAAGATGGTGTCAGAGACACATGACCGTCTGAGCCTTCTTTCGACTCGCTGCTGGTGGCACGCGGGTCCATCGTCATTGTCAGCTGATCAGTGGAGGGCCTCTTCTTGATCGTAATTCCATCAATGGAATACCCCCTTTTGACGGTCCCTCCATCTACAGCAGGAACAGTGGAAGGTATTCGATTGGGATTAATATCCTGAGCTTTAGACAAGTTTTCGGGCAACTTTTCGTCTGAAAAGCTCTCAGAGTACCATGGATGATGAGCTGACGGACCCCCGCCAAACTCTGGGGTGTCAAGACTGAAATTGCTGAGATGACTGGCGGCTTTGGGAACAGGAGGCACCTCGCTATCATTGAAAGCACTCATGTGATAAGGCACGCCGTTGCTGTCATACCTTTCAAGCTTCGAGTCTCCTTCTCTCGATGATGGCCTATTTTGACTTCGAGGTGTTGCACTTGTGGAATTACGCCGTGTATCGCCATTCAAAGTCGCTGTAGTGAACGATGGAGCTCGAGTGTGAGTCTTTGGAGTGTTTTGGGCGAGAGTCACTGCTCTGGAATCCCAAATATGTGAATCATGGGTATCCGCAGCTTTCGAAGCATTCGACTCCTCTGACTTGCTGCACTTTTCTACTACCCTTTTCAACGCTGGCTGAACCAGAAGTATAGTCGCGATGAAAGCACACACTACGGCAATCCAGATTGTAAATTTCCGATTGGGTGCCGGTTTGTTCACCTGTACCCAGACATCGGTGGCCTCTTCCGGGTAATCGGTAGACCCTCGCAGAGTCATATCGCTCACTAGACAGGCATCCGATATGTGACAACGTCTATCAAATTCTTTATGATCATCGTCTGTCATCAAAGACGAATTGAAGAACATCCTGGTCCAGCCGACGCTGGCGTGAGTGAGGTTTCTCGGAGGCCCCATCGAGTAAAACCGATTGCCATTTGACCAGTGCTTGAAGTATAGAGGAACAGGAACACTGAGAAGTGCATCGTTGTCTTTCGTTAAAATGGTGCGCGCAAGCTTGCCTCCAATATAGAACTTTACATCATCTTTTGTCCAGTCCATCCTGAACTCTGTATAATCCCATGGATCTATCGTACCATTGCCCCATGTTGCATTTGTCATATTGCCATATGGGACGCTCATAGAAGCACCTGGAAACTCCTCATTCGCGAGCATGCCAACGTAGGCGGTAGCTGGCGTGTCCGTATTTTGCATGTTCATTGTGAGCGCCTGGGTGAGATTGAATTGGAGTTCCATGGAGACAGTACTACCACCACCTCCAGCGAATTGTCCCGGCGACCGGACCAGCGACGTGAAAGACCCAAACATCATATCCTGCCGTACAGTCCTCACGCTGCTGCCGGTAATGATATGTATTCTCGAAGTTACGGGGTAGGGTTCGACGTAAAGCTCGAGTGAGGTAGTTGAGTTTGGGGCATTCGTTATATTCGACACATGGACATTAGAGGGATTGGCGGCTTCACGAAAGAAGGTGTTCCAACCCTTTTCATAATCGTGGACGTATGTCTCCGTGAGAAAATCCTTCGAAGAAAGAGTCTCGGTCTCGTTAAAGTAGGCAATTGTGGACTCGGTGAAAAGATTCTTGGTGCCAGCATCGTAGTATCCGCACTGACATCCTCGTGCCACAGAAGGGTCGGGGCTGGTATCATTGGCGACAGTAGAATTAAGGTCAGCCGTAACTAGGGCTATGGTTGGTTGTAGGAGGGCGTAGAGGGTCACGAATCGAAGAAACGCCGCGTGCAAAGTCATGTTATAGCTGAATATGGCAGATTGAGTGAATGGAGCAACGCCAACTGGATGTTTATTTGCACTGACAACGTTGCCATCGGTGGAAGCTTTCAGAGAGAGTGAAGTTGGTGGAGTCGTGCGTGTGAAAGCAAAAGTTCTTGTCAATGCTTGGAGCAATTCGAGGGAGAGGCAAAAAAGACGTGACGGCTCAAAAGGAGACGAAGACAGCGCTCTGCGCTGCTAGGAGCTGCGAGGCTGATTATTGTTTATTCTTTTCGCTATACCTAATTAAGACTAGCGCTGCTGGGCGCGGCGAGCTTTGGAATCCTAAAGTACTTGATGCTGATACGGCGGCAGAGAGTGCATACTGGAAGAAGACACTTGACATTCCGATTTGTGGCTTTCCCAGTCGGTACGCCACTAAAGGCAGCGTTACTGCTGTCAGCAAGCGGTGGCAATTTTGACAGGGGCTACGCAGATCTTACCTTTGGTCCTAAACCGAAATGAGCGCCCTCGAAATCAAAAGGGTATAGTAAAGTCTTCAGACGGCCACTGATAACATTTCGGTATCATGGGTAATTTTTGGTATTATATACGCGCTCCCAAATGCACACGTCGCTCGACCCTGCTTTCAAAGGAGGCTTGCCATGCTTTTGCAGCCCATGTGTGGCATTGTACCTTCTGGACCACTCATTGTTGAGCCTGCATGCCATGCCATTCCCGTAGCCTTCTGACAAGCATATCGTCGCCCGTTAAGAAACGTTCGCAACTCGCTCGCTAGCAATGCATTCTCAACAAATCTTAGGCCTTCTGGTGCTCTCGATGACATGGCTTCCGCGCATGCATGACGCTCGACCAGATCAGAATGGCTCAGCACGAGCCGTGCGCCCTGTGTCTGTATGCGGTTTCTGCCCCCAAAGATAAGGTTACGTTGATTTGAACGACGATCTGAACCAGTCAGTAGGAATTATTAGCTTCTATTGTAGTCCTACCGCTGTTGAGGGTAAGGCAGCTAGGCAAAGAGATACACACTCTTCCCAGATAACGCCACATTATGCACGGGCTGCATACGGAGTCTAATAATGGCATATCATGCCTGTTCGGGTGCATGCCGGCTCGACCCTGCTGGCCAGTCCTCGTGTAGCCAAACAAAGCATTCCACTTTTGCTTTTAAGCCTCTGACAGTGGAGCACAGTGTATCCCTAGCTCGTCTCACGAAGCTAACCCAGGTGATGGCACACCTTTCCTTTCTCGGTGCTTGCCTTCTCGTTGACATCGTTGATAAAGATGTGGCCCCCGAAGGATTTGCAGTGGCTTTCGAAGCAATCCCGTGGACTGCGGAAGCGATGCTACTTCTGGATGGAAAGTACCCTGGTACCAAACGCATGGGTGGTTGCGGGGGGGCTTGCGGTTTTGGATAAGTAATGTGCCTTCCCTTACTGTAATATGCTTTCCTCTCTATCCCTTTTACCATCGAAGAGTATTGCAACTTGGTCAGCACTTAGTTATAGCTTGTCCATCATGACTGCAGTACTTCGTTCAAGCTTTACCTCTGGCGATAGCATCTCACATCTACGGAAATTCCTCCGAAAATTCGGCTTTCGACCTGAGGCATCTTCCGACCTAGTCAGAAATGCTGGAGGCTTCATCCACGAGTGGACTCCTTTTCTTCTCGTGGCATGCTACTTTGTCTTCTCTGTCTGTGTATATTGTTTCTGCGGAGAAGCCGTCATTGAGGTTTTTTGGTTCATGTATCTGACCACCAACTTCTACATCGCCGGGTCTACTGTCTTGGAAGCATTCTTGAGTATTGGCCCTACACGTGACGCTAGGAAAGCTGTGCAGAAGGTCCAGTCGAAGGACTGGACCTTTGCTACTCCTGACGATGACTTGCTCGTCGTGGATCTTCTTATCGTCGCCTATCTGCCCAATGAGCAAGACATCGTCATTGATCGAATCAACTATGCCTTAGACGAGATCAAATACCCAAGCCACAAAATTCGAATCAACCTCCTTTACAACACGCCAAAACCGATCGAACCCTTGGAAAGCGAACTCCAAGAATTGGCCACCAAGAGATCACACTTTCGCGTCATCAAAGTTGACAAATCCCAGTCAAAAGCAGACAATCTGAATTACTTCTTCACCCTCAACACCGGCGCCGACATCATCTGCGTCTTCGATGCTGACCACTATCCTCACCCCTACGGTTGCCGCTGGGCGGTTGAGCGCTTCATTCAAGACAAGAAAGCCGACATTGTCCAAGGCCGTTGTGTCGTTTTCAACGCCAAGGTTTCGTGGTTGTCAAGTATGATTGCCGTCGAATTTGACAAAATCTACGCCGTCTCTCATCCGGGTCGCGCCGCATTAATGGGCTTTGGTCTCTTCACTGGCTCTAACGGTTTCTGGCGTGCAGCTCTGTTGCGGGATCTGAAAATGGACGGGTCCATTCTGACAGAGGACATCGACTCATCCCTTCGCGCACTGTCTCGAGGTTGCAAAATTGTGCACGATCTCAATGTCATCTCTTACGAACTCGCCCCTACCGATATTCCGGCAATGTGGAAGCAGCGTCTACGATGGGCCCAAGGATGGACCCAGGTCAGCATGCGCCACTTCTTCTTGACATGGAGAAAGGCATGTGAGGGTGACCGACGCGGTTTCGGGATGCGATTCGGCCTTTTCTCTCTGCTACTCATTCGTGAATTGAGCTACTACCTTGTCACGCAATACTGTTGCCTCGTCATAAGCATCGTCTTCACCCAATTTCCCAAATCACCCGGCACGCTGGCTCGCTTCGTCTTCTTCCCGTACCCCGTCTCTGAGTGGTTCTTCATCATCAGGTGTGTAGCCATTCCATTCCTGCTATTTAGAATATTTCTAATGAATACTCCACAGCATCCTCTGCCTAATAGCAACCCTAATAATCACCTTCCGGGTGCGCTCAGAATTCATATCCAAGCGCTCGATGATCATGTTCTCCGCCATCTACGCACCCTACTTGGTCTTCAACGCCACGCAAGGTCTCTACGCTCATGCGCGACAGCTTGTGCGGTACTCAAAGTGGAACCCCACGAAACGGACATGAGCTACCATAATTTTTTCACAGTGTATATAGTTTTCTTCATATGTTGACATCTGGACAAAGGGTCTAATGGTAATCTTTAGAGGCGGGATTGGGTTTGCGATTTACGGGACCACGAGGCAACGTGACTGATCCAGCTAACCTATTACCCCTACCACGGTGCTCCACGAATATTTTGGAGCTCGTGTGTAATAATGTTAATCTTAATGTACCATCTAATTGTATCGACGAGCTTATTCACAATGTTTTCTCAATGCGGCGCAAACCATAATTGCCTTGTCCTTTACCCCTGAAACGTCACAAAACCTTCATCCAGCGTTGTACTTGCCGACGCGTGATCCCAAAGTGTCGAAGAACCTATTTCACTTCCGGCGCAGGGGGCTGCATGAACGTCTCGACCCACCTTTCAGATTTAGTCATACGCATACCTAGACTACCCGATGGGCCCTACATTACAGTAGAACTAGAGTACCACCACAAGTAAGGCCACGAGGTACTTAGGCTCGGAAGCCATGACAGGACCAACAATAATTCAGGAACCAAGGATTGGCAGTGCAGCAGCTAGCTTCTCAACCATTCTGCGCTGGCGACGTCCACTCCTCAATCCAGCACAACTACGGAGGATGACACCAAAAGTCCTGGCAAGCGCTAAGGATAATAGTGGCTTGGCAAATATCTAGCCCCGATAAGGGTTGCAATCGAGTTCCAGGGTCTGAGCGCTAGACTAGTCCGGGGCACTTCCGCCCAAAAGACAGAGAGAGAGTCTTCAGGGGGCCGCTAGCGCTTAGGGCTAGGGTATATCTCCACCCGAGCCAAGACTTTTGGTGTCATCCTCCACTGAAGCGGCCAGCGATCTTGGCGCCTCTGCGGCACCCTTGGCTAAATGTACTCGTATGCAATCTTCGGATAATGATATTTCCCGAAAGAAATGCACAGGGATATTAGCGTTGACGTATCGTTATAGCCCGTCCGGACAATGCTGGTAAAATTATCGGAGACTACTTGAAGGTTGGGCGCGGAAGAAAGGCTGCCGGAGATGCTACCAAAGAATACGAACAAGTCCACAACAGCATTGAACCAGCGCCATTAGGAATCGAACCTAATATGACAGTGTACCGAAAACCATCAATCGCTACCGGGATTAAAAGCGGCTGTCACGTTATCGATTGCCTGGTCAAATCATTTTGCGTCCTTATGCGTTGTCTCCTGCCAGCGTGTGGAATTCATACTTTAGTTCTAGGGGTTTTTCCATGTTCGCACAGTCAATATTGGGGCGGTAGTGTGTCTTACGAGAAGGCTGAGAGGACTCTGTACTCACCACAATCTGTATTTGCATGGTCCCTTATGCATCAGGGATGGTGGGCAAGTGGGGGTCTGTTACCGTAATTTACAATACACCTGATCGTATTCTCCATCCGTATCCTTATCGGCCACAGATAGGCTGATGCACTTCAGCCCTCGAGAATCATCCACATCGTCTTCGATGGGCGATCATGGCTTGCATCCAGACTCCCACACCCCCCAATTGGGAATGTAGGTTGTGTGTCAGTGGAGATTGTGATCAGGATGAGCACGCCTTGTCTCGCCATCGGCACTGCTGTTGATCACTGCGACTCGGAATTACCAAACAACTCACAGACAATGCAAGTCTGCAAAGGATCCAGCGCCACGGTGCGCGCGTGAGCCGAACAATGATCAACAGGGCCTTTCTCTAGTTCTACCTGTTTGCACCTCGTCGCCGTTTCCTCGACAGTCGTCCACTGCAGTCAATTTCAGTCAACAACAATGGAAAAATCAATGCAAGATGAGAAGCCCAAGAACACAGCTCTCTCCCGCTTCCTCCGACAACCTCAATCCTTCTCCCAAGCCGGCGACCAAGGCTACCTCCTCGGCCTCCGAGGCTTCTTCACGTTGTCGTCCTTCATCTGGGTATTCCTCACCACCTTCGCGCCCGTCTGCGTAAAAGATGCAGCAAACAGAGAAGGTCCCCTATGGCAAGAAGTCCTCCGCGACACCTTCTCCGTCCTCTTCTGGAACCAATCTCTAATCTACTCCTTCTTCATAATCCTCTCTGCCCGCACAGTCGGCATCCCCTTCCTGCTCTCCTCCAGCAAAATCGTAGTCGCGAGCGCCGTGCTCCGCCGAGGCCTCAGACTATGGTTCCCTGTCGCCGTCTCCCTTGCTGTCGTGAAGATCTTTAGCAGCACAATCGGCACCGGCTACATTGACGATTTCAAGTCATCCACGGGAAATGTATCCTTCGATACACCATATAGCATCCCCAACGCCCTCGCCTATTTCAACAGCGTCTTCAACATCTTCTGGACGACGTCGAAATTCTTCGAGCAAGCGGGGAACATCGCCTTCCCCAGCCAGACCCTCTGGATTGTCAATGTCATCTACGCACAATCCTACACTGTCTACATGACCATGGTGATAATCCCCTACACCAGGAACTCCTGGCGCGTGAAAGCTTACATCGCCTTCATCATCACGGCCTGGTGGGTGCAAAGCTGGGCTTGGTATACCATCACGGGTCTGCTCTTCGCAGACGTCGTCATGAACATGAACTTTAAAGAAAGATCCCACCGCGGTATCAAGATCTGGAGGAACATACGCTGTCCCTTATGGGTGCCCGCTACAGTCCTCATACTTGCGGGGCTGGTAATGCAGTATCTCTGGACGGTTTGGCGCCCGCAATATGCGAATAAAGAATTGGTGGCCCATACAGGTCTTTATTACACGGGGGGTCTAAATACGTCGCCGAATCTTGTGGAGCCGCAGGCTAGGGATGATATTTATCTTGTTGTGTTGGGGTTCTTTCTATTGCTGGAGTCGTCGGACTTCTTGCAGAAAGCGTTCCAGAACCCCCTGTTCTTGTACTTGGGCAGAAGATCTTTGAGTAAGTCTTGCACCTCTCTCCTTCCTCTCTTCTTCCCCTGGCATCGCATTCCCACCGCCTCACATCATGCATCGCCCCTCCTTCCCTTCCCCTCCCTCCCATCACCCCCACCCCCTTATTCTCTCACACTAACCCTACCTCTCACAGGCTGGTTCCTCACCCAGTCAATAATAATCTACACGGCGGGAATCAAACTGCACCAAAACCTCACCCTCACGCACAACGTCCCCGATTCCGGCGCAACAGCCGTGTGTTTCTTGGTGTGTCTCCCAACCCTGGTATTCTTCGCGGAGAGTTTCTATCGGCTGGTGGATTGGCCGAGTTGTATTCTGGCCGGGGTGGTTTTTGATTGGATACGGGAATGAGGTCTGTTGATTGATCCTTGCATTGGATATATGGGATATAACATGGACAATACAACAGATGAGGAGGAAAGGGAGGGAGGGAGGTTAGAGCGAGGTTAAAGGGAGAGGGGAAGGTAGTGCATGTACGCTAATACTTCGAAAGCTTTCATGATTAATGAGATCGCTGGTTGGGAAGATGACCGTACCGACGAGCCTTCTCCGCTCCGCACCCCCGCTAGTGCACCAGATTCACCAAGATCTTGAGTTGGTGGCGCGCAGATCGTAATCTCCCGAATAGTGCAGCAGCTGCGAGACTTGGCATACAACTCCAAAATGTTGTGTGGTGGAAAGATCAGGGCCGAACCGAGCTTTGGCTTCGCTTGTGCTCAGGGTTTCGCAGTGATGCATGAATGTGCGCAATTTCTAATTGAAAGTGGACTTTACAATTGCTGCCATTATAGTTGTTGTGGTAAAGACTGGACTGCGGCAGCAATACATAAATGCCTTTCTAATACACGTATCACTTCACTCCTTCACCATTCACCGACCTCACGCCTCTCCCTGCCGCCCGCATGGCCGCATCGTTATTGGTCTTTCGACCTACTCCGCATTCTCATTCTTGCGCTGCTCGAATACCTTAAGAGCTTCCTGAGCGGCTTTGACGCCGCTGAGGGCCATAGCGCTGGTTGCTCTGTCAGTCACAGTACGATCTCGCACCTATTGAGGACTACCAAACCCAAAAGCCAGACCCATCCTATTAGAGCACCACCAACCTCACACTCAACTCCATCCCCCAACAATCAACTCAGGCACAACCTCCCTAGTCCGCTTAACAATAGCATCCTCAGCCATATTGATATCCAAAGCTCTCATGCCTCCCAGCTTCTCCACCTGCTGCATACTAAACCAAGCGTTCGACACTAAAAGCCCCAAAAGGCCAATCATGGCCGGCAGTGCAGATCACGACGGGCGCGTCAATGGTATTGGGGTCCATGCAGCTCTGATCGTCATGATGCATGGTCACGAGCGTCCAATTGGTGACTACGCCTGCGATGCGGATGGTCCTCGTGTCGGAGTCTGATATATTCGAGAGAAATTTCCGACGTATACTGGAACCGTTACGCTCTCGACCTTTAAGAAAGAAGCCACGCAAAGAGAGCTGTCGGGAGTTGCCTGCTCTAGTCCACGACTCTAGATCTAGGCATATTTGCACACAAAAATTCAAAGGCGATTTGATGGTCCACCAGAAAGCGACGCGAAGCCATGAGACGTCCGATGAGTGTAGTTATACTTTCTCAACGAATCAGACGGTTGTGGAATATTCGGAGAAGCTAAAACACGATACAGATGTCAAGAAAGGACGAAGACGATGATTCCGATACCAAGTCAGACCCTTCGGACGAGGCCATTGCAGAACCACAGGACCAAATTGGTACTGGCTCTGGTCAAAACTCCTTGGGTGCAAGTGAAGCCTTCCCACAACTTCGAGTCAGCTTCTGGCTTCTTGTGGAGCCTGCATCAAGTCTGAAATTGAATGAACTCTTGTCCGAAATCAGCGACATGGATCCAAGTACATTGCCGTGCACACCGAGGCGCCAGGTTCGTGCGATGGATTGAAGAGCAACAATTGATCATTTCACTGGGAGGGAGTGGGACCGGTGGCCATTGGACCGTCAAGAATGCCTCTTCCGCATGGGTATACTCGGATCGACTGGGACTGTGACCGTACAAGATGAATCGAGCTCTCGAAGTCTTTCTACCCAAGTCTAATCATGTGAATGCGGAAGCAAAACGCTCCGAAGAGGTCCCAGTCAGTATACTTCGCAGAAAGATCCATCGTCTCCGCCCCGAGACATCTCGAACGACAGCGACCTTCAGGAGACCAAAGCTCAGAGCAAGCACTATCGGCCAAGTATCCAATCCAATCAAGTCGGCGTTCATCTTCGGCAGTAGGCAATCACCAAAAGCGAGTTCAGAACGCTGGTCAATCCACGGGTACAAACGTATATCCCAATCAGTTGAACGCAACAGGGACTATGAAGGGGTCGAAACAAATGCGCCTTCCACGACACGGCTGCATGTACTCTTAGGCGTCTCCATTGGTAACAGGATTCAGCTGGTGCAAATGGAGACTTCAGCATGGAGAGATGACTTCTTTTTTGACGAGCTCAAGGTGACTTACAAAGCAGCAAAGAGAATAATAAGAGGGGTTTTTGGGCTCTGGGTTTACAATCACTGCAACTTTCTAAAGGTCTCTCTTTCAGTCTCAAGTCATTATACAGCTTTTAAGCTAATTTTGAAAGTTCGAAAAGGTCGACGAGGAAGGCGTCGCATTAGAGAAGCCTGGTCTCCGCCCTCCAGAGCATATCGAGTACCAATACAAACCCAAGCCCATCGGCAGAATGCCACCGATCTCTAAATACGAATTTGATCAACGATTCTATACCTGCCGCTTGCGATAGCCTCCAACGAGTTCTCTCGCGCTCTCTTCATGACTGTAAAAAACCATATCGACGCCATACAAACGCTTTAGGCCGGACACCGCGGAGAGTGTGGCGCTTCGAAACCGACGGCGACGCCCGCGATTTCTTCTAGGGGCTATGTGCTGTAGTATACATTTCTTTTTTTCGCGCTGTTATCTACCATTTCTTCTTGCTGGCCCCATCTTTCGTATTTTGCTCTTTGTGGCCCTTTCGTTGGGGACATCCTGGAGATCCGCAGAATGCGTCTGTGCCGTTCGTATGTACGTTGGCGGTTATTTCTCTTTTTTGGTTTTTAATTGGTCACCAGCGGGCAAACGTCTGAGCATCTAAAGAGTTCATAGACTCTTTTAGCGATTTCATACGATATTGAGTGCCGGTTGACTCGATCCAGAGGGGTTGTTTGAAGTGTAAGTTCAATACAATCCAGAGGCCTGACCACGTTCCTAGCTATACATAGCATTGATTGGCTACTTTCCTACCTCGAGCAGTCTAGCGTACCAGGTCAGTGTGACTCTTCCGTAGAAGTTGGCGCAATAGTTCAAAACGGTCAGTATATTAGATGATTTGACACCAGATATAACGCATGCACCCGGATTGCAATATCCTTTGCGGTCCTTGTTAATGGCTGTTGATGGTACAATGCAATTGTTATCCGCAACCGCCACCACCTGCGGTAGCCTGGAGTGAACCACAACAGGAGTACGATTTCGCAGATAACCACAATACTCTTGTGGTTCTGTGTTACAGCTGTGGTCGGTGCCACGTTTTCTCTTAGGAATTGAAAGCTTGTTTCTCTTAACACGCTGAGTCGTACCACTTGCTGCAGCAGATGACTGCAGATCACCGAGTCTGCACATCCCATATCGAAGCAATGTCGAGTGGTCGATTGAGGGTGGCCACGTTGTACGGGGCTTTCGGAAGTGGCTCTCCGGTGCATGGCGTGGGTACAGATCTCGGATCTGCATCCAGTGCCGTCGAGTATGTGCTTCAACGACTGTCCAGATGGGCATGGTATGCGTCACCCTTCTTTTGGGTGCTTTTACCGAGCACGCAATTATTGTAGGCAATGAAACTGTGCGATATTCCACGCACGGCTCGTTCAGTCCAGGAAGTCTCACAATTCCATCTGGTGTAAATGCAATCCACAAGACCGCCGCTTTCGTCATCATGGTATTTCTCGCGCCCAAGAGTGGCCGAGTATTCGATCGAATACTAAGAAATCTTATAAGGCCAGGCTACCTTGAAGAATAAAGAATCCCATGGCTTGGTCTCGGCCCCGTAGAAGCGAAGAAGGGGTACAGCTTACTCCGGGTGTCTGCATGTTGTCAAGGTTCCTTGGGACGATCAGCACGACCCTGCATCACGGCCGCATCAAGCTGCGAAACAGCTGGTATCACATTCGAGGGCCGAGTTTGACCAGACCACAAGTCCTCATTGTACTTGCCCAAGCGCATCTTCCACCGCCCGCCCCTCGACCCAGTCAGAGCTGAGGAGTTGCCCGCTTTACCTCATGGCCATGGCTCGTTCGTTGAGTGTGCTAGATGGCGAGTATGATGATGGATGAGATCAAGATCACGAGAGGTTGAAGTTCTAGACCAGGTCCATTTGAAGATAGGGCTACCCCGGGGCGGGTCTTGTCTGCGGGAGGTCGTCATATGAGACGTCATTCTAGGGGCTCGATTAACCTACAATCCCTATCATCCTGACGACTAGGTTTGTTTCAGTAAATCTACTTTATCGTTGTCATGTACTCGTAGTATTACTTTCTGATGATATTCATTACTCGTAGCAATTCAGGCCATGCTTCATGTTTCATTTGGTCGTAATCACAACATCACTCTCGAGGTCAGCTCAGGGGTCGCGCAGGAATAGTACTACGAATGCCCAGAGGAGAATAAAGTATGCGCCTTCCATTCACGAGATTTGCTGACTGGACCTGATGAGTGATCTGATCTGGGAATCAAAACTAAGAATATTCTCCAATCTTGGCCCAATGATAAATTCGGCTCTAGAGCATATGATCTCATGTCGTGAAGCGAAGGTCTGCGAAGGGAGTTAGTGAAAATGCTTAGTTCTAGTTCTAGTGCCCCTCCCGCCTTTAACCTTCTGGTCCGCCATGCGTTCACCAACTCATCAAGCTCCATCTATATACTTTCCCCATGATCCATCATGGACCCTTGGAATATTCCTATACGAGCCTCCTTTGTACCTCGAGAGAGCTAGCATTTACACTGGCTTGACTTGATCCCTTCCTTTCTTGCTTACCGTACCTTCCCCTCCACTCCCATTCCAAGCTGCCCCACCAACCCAACACTCAGATCTCTTTCGCCTTTGCTATTCCTGACACTTCTGGAGAAGCAAGCAGAAGCTTCAGACACATAACATTGTTTGCTGTGAGGGCAGTATTCTTGTACAACACCGACAGCATGCTGACAATGTAAGGCAGGCGCCCCAGTCTACTGCTGTGACCTCCATATCCTATCGTATCCCATAGCGTTATTGCAAAGTACATCTTGCTCGACCACTTCTCCATCGTCGTCTCAGGGTCCAGTAAGACTATTGTATAAAAGCGGCGACAGCCATCATCACAGCTCAACGGCGGGTCAAGACCACCACTTAGCGATCACGCATAAAATCCAGGCATAAATCCTGCTCACCGGGTCCTTCCTATATACACCTGCAAAGCAATCTGTACCGGCAAGATGGCTACCCGTGCAGAAGCTACTGAAGTGCGTGCCCATATCCTTCTGACACTTGAATTCGTGGTGCAATTCCTTTTCGCCTTACACAGTTCACCATGTTTCCCATTCATGACCCTCTTAGTAGAACTTATCACCCAATCATTGGTTGGCTCTCTGTCGCCACTAGCTTCGCCACATTCATCATAATTTTCGTTTCTAACGACACTTCAATACTGACGCCTAAGCCTAAACTGAAGTCCGAAAATGGTTCCATCGGCCTTCCTGACTGTGGCGACGCTATCGACCCACTCACCTTCGAGCAAATTCTAGAGATGGACGACGATGAAGAAGAGCGCGAATTCTCAAAGAGCATCGTCTACGGATTCTTCGACCAGGCGGAGGGCACCTTCACGAATATGGATTCCTCCTTGTGAGTAAAGACTCCCACCATGAAACAACGGGAGATCTTCGAAGCATTTGCTAATACTCTTGATCTACAGGAAAAACGGCGACCTACAGCAACTCTCATCTCTCGGTCACTTCCTCAAGGGCTCATCCGCTACACTCGGTCTCACCAAAGTCAAAGACTCCTGCGAAAAGATACAACACTATGGCGCAAGACAAGATGAGAATGGGGATCCGATGAGGTCCGATGATAAGGAGATCCTAAGGCTGATCAAGGGCACATTGCAGGTGGTAAAGGTGGAATACAAGGAGGCGGAGAAGATCCTCAAGAAGTTCTACCACGATGCTTGAGGGAGAACGAAGCAAGGGAACGCAATACCTTCATCAACACACTGAGACGCGATATGACAAACATGGAGGTTGTAAGCTACAGCAATGCCAACCGACGGCTCGAACAACTGGCACAGCTGCCTGCAAGAACATGAAATGAAGAAACCAGAAACCACCGCTTTGCCTTCAACTCAATTTGCTCTTGTAGCTGTTGGTTGATAAGTTTGACTGCTTCTCGTGACCTGACTCATTAAATATGCTGTTGTCCCTGCCTCTTTCGCTGGAAAAACAGTGAACGCGTCGAAAAGGGTGAGGTCATATGTCGTAAAGTGAATTCGCTTATTTCACCTCACTTCCAAACTCTCTCCCACGAACCGCGACCTCCTCCTCCACATCCAAACAGTCGAAGTGTCTTCCCCTCATGCTTTCGTGCCGGGCTGTCGAAGTGCCTTTACATCTTTGAGGCACCCTCTGAACGCGTGTCGCACTCAGGAGACTGGCAACTCATATCAAACTTGCAATCAGATCCCCATCGTTAGCTTTCGTATCAAGGATCTCGTGACGAAACCATTTCTTCCTGATAGACAGGACAGACTCTGTCCACACTGGAGGTAAGTGCTACGTGTAGTGGACTAATCATGGGCCTCACTAACTTCTACATCGACTCTAGTGAACCCACCAAGTGGCCAAAAGAGATGGACAACGCATCGGCTGCACTGGCTATTGCCTTACAATTGAGAGACCTGCAGGAGCTGGAGGCATCCGGCACCATCGACAAAGCTGTGGCAGATTTCCAACGCCAGCAACTTCAAATCGATGCCAGATTTGACAACAATGCCTTCGAGGCAAGCCGACGTCTAGCCATGAGCATGGCGAGAGCGATTGGAACAGACTCACGGCTGGTCGAGAGAACATCTCAACTCCCTCGCATCGACGATGCTACTTATGAGAGAATGGCACCTTTGAACCAGCTTCCTGCTGCTCCGACATCTCGCATCCTCGCACGCCCAAATCAGCCACTTGCGGCTTCAGCACCTGGAATCTTTACACCTCCAGACCTTTCGAATTTGACAAACGCAAAGCGAGCAAGGTCGTCATCATCGGCGGACCAAAATTCACCAGCATTGGCAGAGTCAAGCAATTCTCAGCCCTTCAGCAGCTCTCACCCAGGCCCCGCGTCCAAGAGCCACTCTAACAAGAAGACAAAGGCTTCTTCCATCAAAAACACAGACGCTGAAGCACTTTCAGCACCTGAGCCTTGCCATACTTCCATACCAGGCTCGGATAGCCAGATACGCGACGAGACCAAAGAGGCTACGGAGGACGTAACCTCATCATCAGCGGCGATCGCTCACATTGAGCTTCCGGTTCATACTCCAGGAGACCAAGGTCCAGCAGATGCCGATTCAGTACCTTTACACGCAGACTGCATCAGCTGCAGCGAGCACCTGCCCATTGCGGACTTGGTCAAAGCAACTTGTTCTCATTTCTACTGCCAGGCTTGTTTCGAACATTTCATTGACGCAAGTCTCCAGACCCACGATGGCTTCCCGCCGTCCTGCTGCAAGACACCAATCGCATTCCAGACAGTGGCCAACAACATCTCTGCCCCTCTCTTTTGGCGTTACCGAACTCGTCAAGAAGAGATCCAAAATGCCACTGCGCTCTATTGTGGCGATCCCAAGTGCGGTGTCAGAATCGATCTGGAGAAGATTGATGGACGGAGAGCTACCTGCAAGAGCTGTTGGAGGGATACATGTACCAGTTGCCGCGGTCCCTTTCCGCAGAATGTGGATGGTAAGCCAGTCGGCCATGTCTGTAGGAGGGACAAAGGACGTGAAGGGGTGTTGGCCCTTGCGGAAAAAGAAGGATGGCAGGCGTGCTACAGATGCGGGAATATGCTATCTCTTAACTTTGGCTGCAATCACATGTCGTGAGTTCTGCAGACCTGCCACTACTGCATCACATATTGACACACGAACAGATGCCGCTGCAAAGCGGAATTCTGCTACCGCTGTGGAACACCATGGAGAAATTGCAAATGCGGCGACTACGACGATGTGCGCATCCGCGAACGAGCCGATCGAGGCATGGGCATCCGCGCAGCTCGTCGTGTTGCTCAAGGCTTTCCTCCAGACCCTCGATCCCGAGAATTACAACTGACAGAACTCATGGAGAGACTTCAGGTGGACTGTGATCATAACCACTTCGCTCACGAGACACATACCCGCGAGGATTATGGCTTCTGTGAGATCTGTGAGTATCATGGGTGGAAATACATTCTGCGTTGTGAGGGCTGTCGCTTTACGGCTTGCCGTGAGTGCCACAATTTTCATGGCTGGCGTGGAGGTGAACCTTTTGGTTATGACTATGACTTTGACGACCTCTGGAATGGTGACAGTGATGACGACGATGATGATGCTGGGGAAGTGTCTCAGAATGGAGAAGGCGATGTGAATATGGAAAGACAGCTTTGAGGCCATGGCCAAGATTTTGTCACGGAACACCACGTTCAGACAACTGGAAAGGGCGCAATGACTTTGGGTGGATTGACTACTGACGTGATCAGCGATATCAAGCAAGGACAGATGGCTGTCTGTGTGTGGATCATTTACGTCCGAGCTTGGAGCTGAGATGGTGGTTCGTTGTACAGAACCGTTAATGGATGGACATCGAATCGAGCAGCGTCAGGGCGGATGACTTTGAACATGTTGAACCTGAGTTGTATCTAGTTCCTCAAAAGATCCACCGCTGGATTCAAGTGATATCCCTTCCTATTAGCATCGATGCTGTTATCCTGCTTCTCTCTCAATTCCTTCTCTCTGGCCGTCTCACACCCTAGACTAGTACTTGACTTCTCAACAGTACCTTCTACCTCGCCAGCAATCTTCCACTGAGAATGAGTTAGCTTTGCTATACACTGAATATTCGTGACATTGGCCTCCACCTCCGAGCACAGGTCATCAGTCAAAGTCCAGATCGAACCCCAATTCCGTCATGAATGACATCCGACGCGCCTCTCATCTATCCGTTAGAGCTCAGCCTTTCGCGTATATCCAGCCGTTCCATCTCGGCCGCGCCAACCCGCACCTCCTACAAAGAATATCGGTCCAGGGTCTCCACATGCTCACAAAAGCTCATCAATAGTAGCCAACCTCGGATCCGCAACCAACCCGGTCAAATTCCGCCCACCACCCACCACCAACCTTGTCCCATTCCCTCTCCCAACAGTCGTCATCATCGGCCACTCATCATCATCATCAACCGGTCCATTAACCGCGACAAAAAACCCATTCCGATGCCCAATCGTCGCCAACCCGCCCAAATTCCTCTTCGAATTCGGCGGACACTGCTCGATAATCTTCTGCGCCTTGAGAATAACATCCACCAAGCGAAACGTATCCACAGCCATCTCATTCGCCGACGTCAACAAAACAAGACAACGACCCACCGCCCAATGCGCCGGGATTTTATAGATGCCCACGTGGGTGGGATTATGGCTGAATTGCGTCATTTCCATCACGCCTACGGGATCGTGGAAGATGGCGTCGATGGCGAATTCGCAGTCGGAGACGTCGATGGGGTAGCTGCGGGGGGTGGTGAGGTTGAAGCATTCGAGGGTTCGGTCTGTGTGGTCGATTGTGGTGGGGGGGATGGTGGATTTGTCTCTTGTGGCGTAGGTTCTTTGTTCGAAGCGTTCGGGTGGGGGGGATTCGGCGGAGAGGATCATGAGGATGGGGGAGAGGGTTATGGCGAGTAGGAGGAGGAGGTGGAGGTGGAGGTGTGGTGTGGCTTTTTTGAGGGTGCTCATGGTTGGGAGGTGTGGTGGGAGAGACATTAATTAGGTTTGTTGAGGAAGATGGAATTTGGAGGGAAAAGGCATCAGGGACTTTGGCGATCTGTTAGATACCCACATGGTGTTGTGTCCAAGCAGCGCATATTCGGGTCGGGGTGAAACGAAGCGTAGAAGCGCACGACGATTTCGTGGAAATGCGCATACTCAAACATGGTGAAAGATTAGATTATGCGGGCCTAAATTTTGGTGTGACGGTAGTGAAAGCGTAGTGTGTTTTCCATAAGCTGAGGCTGCTGTCTGTGTAAAAGTGTTGGAGAGAACTCGAAATCTGACCTAAGACATATAGAATGCCGCTAGTCCAATCAGCTAGATGATGACCACTGCTCTGAACGCAGTAAACAACACAATTCACTGCTGCTGGAAATGTCATGAAGTATGAAGTATCACCCATAGACTTGGATTGTTTAGCCTTGTCGCCCGCACATGTTTCTCCCTACTGGATCAAATCCGATCAAGGAGGATCATATGTGCTGTAGGGAGTGTATAGGCAGCAACCATCCTTATATTCATGGCCTACCAATGCAAATAACGGCCCACCTTTCTTTCGATTTTGCTCCTGCGATAGCCGTGTCTAAATGCTTCAACTTGTTGACGATTCATATAGCCCCATACCTCAAATTTGCAAAGACGCTTTGCATAGGTGGCCTCACATCCTTCGCTTGCGGCATGGTTGCACGGTCCCCTAATAGAAAGATGTATCTCATCATAACCCTTGTAGCATCGATAACGACTTAAATACTTGTGGCTACGGTATAGTACCATGACGTGTTGGGTTCAGCAGCCATGTAACAGAGTCTGGGGGGTGAATTGAGCGGTTGCCATGTGTTGGCGAAAGCCGTCTTCAGGTCTGGGGATGCGTTGGCTAAGAGGAATTGATTGTTAATGAAACTTGGGATTTTGAGCTGGCCAAGCGCTGAAACGAGGAATCCGCTGTAGCTGTTGCAGGCCCAGACGAGACCACCTGCGAGCAGCGACGATCCATAGTAGTAGCCCATCAAGGATGTGTTCAACTGAAGATTCTTTCCAGGTACATTGAGGGATGAAGTGAGGTGTGTTTTGAGGGTAACGACCGCAGGGAGCCTTTGAAGCATCTCGAGGACTGTGGGAGTATGGCTGAAAGGGCAGTCGACCAGGAGATCGAGCTTACCAGTCAGAGCCATGGGATAGATAGCTGCGAGTCAAAGGTCCAAAACTGGTGGATCATGCCATATGTCGGCCAGCTGGACCCAACATGTGCACGAGAGAGCAGGTCTCTACACGTATTCGTTGTGAAAATTGTGGACGCCGCAGGCGAGACCGGCCTGTCGCACAGGTCATACATCTTTCTCCCAGATTGGTGAGCTTGGTGGCTATGAGAGCGTAGATCTTCTCCAGAGACACAACATTTTAGCGAAGATCATGCCACAAAGTCCGTGATAATTGAAAGACGCCTCCATGCGATCGGCCATGGCAGTATTGCTCGTATGGCGCCCCGTCACCCCGAAAAACCACACAGGGGGTATGAGGTGAAGTGCTTTGGCCTGGTCCTTTCCGAAAAGTCGATGCAGAGCTTGTGGAACTCACCATCATCACGAAGAGTGAGACATGTCAATAAGCTCTGAGCTTCGCCGGTACCTATGGCAAGCCGTTGTAATGGTTTTAGATCAATCAGAGGAGATTGCGTTTCAAGTTCATCGTTTCTAATGTCCTCAACAAGGCCATCTAGTGCTGGAGGAAGACCTGAAAGTACATCCTCCACGACTCTCGTCGCTTCGATATCAAGTCTGTTCAGCAATCTTGAGACACCGTCCGGATCAACAGCTTTGAGAGACAATCGTAAGTTCTCCAGACAGTGAGACTCGGCTAGGATCTTTGCGTACTGTCCCTTCATATGCTCCATGCTCTTTTCGAGACTATCTGCCGATGCATTGCCATTAGAGTCGAGGCGAATCCCCAGCATGTTTGCTATGGAAATGATTACGATACGAGCTGGCTTTGCCAAACCAGAGATACGCAGCTGACTGAGCACTGCTACCTCAGGAAGCTGTGTTGGCCTCTGTTGACTCACTTCGAGTTCGCGGAAGCAGACCTCGGCGCCTTTCGAGGTCGTTCCAGACACAAGCGATATAATTTTTTCTATCTCGTACACGTTATCATCCCGGAGCAACAATATCATAGCCATCATAACGTCCCATCGGCGACCTTGTGGAGACCTTTTCAGGAGAGTCAGCGTGAGGACCAGGCGATCGTCCGTTGGCTTGTCGGACCCCCACATAAGTAATTGAATGGTCGGTCCATGTTTCAGAACCTTTTCCAGGCGCAGCAATGTGGATAGTTTTCCGGTGATTCTCCGAGTCCATTCATGAAGTTCAACATTCAAGAGCCTGTCAGGCCCTTGACAAAATCAAATTCCGTGAGGGAGCGCCTAAGTTAGCCCCGAAGCTAGCCCCTAAGTTGCCCCCATCAGTGATTTTAGGCGCTAGAGTAGGGATCCCTGGGTCGGCTCCAGGGTAGCCCTAGGACCCACATTGAATCTTATTTTGTTAAGGGCGTGCCTGGGAGAATCCGCATCTCTCTAAATGTTGACTCAATATCTCGGAGCCAGCTTAACCACGTTCTTACATCCATCCAGGCCAGTGCGTGGTGGACTAATCGGGTGTCGTATTTTTCGATGATTCGTTAAAGCACAAGACGCCAACATTCAAGAGCATCACTCGTAGTCCCCTTCTCAGCCGTCAGAAGTCGAACAATAGTAACACATGCAGGCCCGACATCAGTTGTACCTCACAGTATCACCAGAAGGCTATGTACAAAGTCGTCACAAATGGCTTGGATCCATCCTATACATCGAGCTCGAAATTGGCAGCTCGTCCTTGGGAATTGCTCGATTTGTATGGCTAATTCGCGGCGATCACAATCTGGATTTTGCTGCCACAGACCAGCCAGCGCTTCAACCAGGGTTTGGACAATTGGATCAATTGTGCAATCGGGAAGGAGCCATACCTTACAATAAGCATCTATCTGGCCCACCAGAGTAATCTTAACCGAAGGCGTTACGCTGTGTACATACATACGTACGGTGCTGAGAGCGTTCATTGTTTCCATAGATGGTCCAAACTTAATAGGAGCCAGACCTGAAGCGTCTAGCAGTGGCAAAAGCCAATCAATGTCTCGCGATGGCTTTGTAAAAGCCAGGAGTTTGGTCTCTGTACCGCCCCGGGGTAGTCGCTGGCGGGGTTCGTGCTGGTACGTGGTGATGTAATTTGAGATGCGGTCCACAAGACATGGTGCTAGAGCCTCGCGCAGCGTCGTTCTGCGAGGATCACTCAGTGCAGTTAGAAGCTGATTGATACCGGCAAGTCCTTGGTCAATGCTCTGGTAAGGTACTGTATAGGCCCGCATGGCTATAGTAATAAGGATTGATTGCTCTTGTGATAGTTTCCCTTTCCCCTTCAGGTACCACGCTGTGTGCTCCTGTAGTCCAGTCCAGGGAAAAGCTGCGTCGGCGGGTTGTGTGTAGCCTGTGGTGGCATCGATTTTGTGGTGCCACTCATCGCTCTCTCGGCCTCTGAGCTTCATCTCAGGACACGAAAATAGTGCAGAAGATTAGGACGCGAAATTATGGGGCTGAGACGTGTGTAGTATCGATGAGATACAGACGGCGGCGTTCACGAAGTCTTCTAGCCAGCAAATCTTGAGTAGCATGAGGTTCATGACGAAACTAAGATTACTCTGTGTGGGCATCTCTCTCACCTCGAGGAGCCCCAAGTGGGAATGTCAAGGTTTTGGGGACTTGTGCCGCAAGCTTCCTGCACTAACGTGGTGGGGCATGATTGGGCATTGCTGCAGCTCGCAAGGCTGAGGCGCAAGGCTGTGGTGACATGGGCTGCCTGATAAGTCTAGGAGAAAGCAATTGTCAGTGCCGAGGCCGTGCCAAGAAGTGACTTTGTCTGAATGCACGATAAGATAGATAGCGCCGCCTGCAAAGACCCAGGATGTCGACCAATGCGGTATTGAAGCAGGCCCAGTCGAGCCTAGCGCCATTGTTCAGAGACCTAGGCGTGGGGACCCCACTTCCTAGAAAACAACCTTTGCTGGAATAGCTTCTTCGCACTATTCTTGACCTAACCAAATCCTTATGCCCGCCAAACCTCGTAAGACACCATATCAAATCAAATGGGTTTCAAGATGCCCAGGCAATGGCCTGACTCTGCTTCGACTTCCGATAACAGTGGAAGCGAGGATCGAGACGTCGATCACACAAATGTATTATATGAAGAGCTGGACTTGTTACTCATTAACGAAATGATTGAGCAAATCGAACGTGGCCCACTAGCTAAGGAAGCTCGCAAAATTTTGATGCAGCACTATAAAACATGCGGCTGGTTTCCTGCCGCGGAGAAAGCTGCGAATCAGGTACTGAAGATTGATAATGCCAACAGAGACCCTCTGCAATTTCTCAACGAATCAATAAAAAGAAGTGTGTATGGTAATAGCAGGGACGGGAAGGGGAAGTAGAAGATGACAACAGGACAGGCATGAAAGGGAAGGGGATAAGCAACGCGAGGAACAAAAGCAGAAAGCAGAGAGCCCCATCTTCCCGTATGGCAGCGTTCCCTTTTCCCTGTAAAATCTTCAGCGCCAGCACTGCGAGACCTCGAGGAAGGCTATGTGGCATTGCTAGAAAATGCTAGGATCCTACATGACCAGATGGAACACCTGCAGGACGTGGCAGGAACCGAAGCCCTAGATCGTGAACGGCTCATGGCAGAATTTGCGTTGCTGGAAGAGGGCAAGATGAGCAGCGTGTTGGGGATTAAGCCGATGGAGGGTGTGAAAGCAGAGGTGTCAAAGCCGTCGCAGGAGCTATAACTGCTGGGAACAAAAATAGCGGCCAAGGGGGCTTAGCTGTTGCGGTCAAAGATCTAGAGAGATTGTACAGGCGGTTGAATTCTGCTGGGAATACTGAGAGGAACGTAAGCAAAGCCAAGGCAGCAAGTAAAGATGATGGGTGATCTAGTCCGCGCAGTATTAGTGAAGCGCGTGAAAGCATTGAAAGGTTCACTCCCAGAACCTCTTCACGTACTTGCGGACACGGCTTTGATGTACGTCGAACACGATTTACTCGGACGAGATTACGTTAACACTGAGACTATGCTGGAAGATGAAGTCTCCGATATTTCCAGGGTGAACTGCTGGGTCACTGAAGACGATTATTCGTGGATCATGGAGGAGCTTGCTCAGGCCATCACGAGCAATGCCGGCATGATGAGGAATCCACGCAGCAAGCAGATATTTACAAGGGCAGATATTGGGGCAATTTTGCAGTACCCTCTCGGTAGAGGACTTGGCGCTTTGCAGGTAGTAATCGAGCAGCTTGACAAGCTGGCGAGACTGCTAGTAGAAGACATAACAGAAGATCAAATGCCAAGCCATCCCGCTGTTGAGGTATTTGTATCGTACCTGGCTACGCTGCCAAGTAGTGAGCAAAAAGCGGTCGAAGAGCTGAAGGTGCCAGCGAAAGACAGCCTTACTGGTACCGAGTTCGATACAACGATTGGCGAGGCTGTGAAGGACGCCCAGGAAAATAGGGTGTGTATCCACAAGACGGGAGATTTTTTTACTCAGGCGGTGAAGTACTTGAGGGGAAGCAAGTAATTTCCATATCCTCAAGAACTTTTGACACATGGCAGCGATATGTAGACAGTCAGGGTTTTACTCGAACCTCATTGCTCGACGAGCATCGGCAAAGTCTTGGAATCTGACATCTTCAGCCGCATCATCCACCGAGTTCACCCTAGGGGAGCTCAGGCTTCGAAGGCGCTGATTGCTTTGAGATCTGTCGACCGGAAGATTGACGCTACAAAGCTTCCCTGAGAGGTCGCAAGCGGCTCCGTGACGTCGAGTCACCAATTATCAACCAGGTGACACCTGATCCCGAAAGAAGAGGGCCCTAGGATCAAAGGCACAGATCTTGTAGAGAAGTTGATATTGTGGGCGGAATGAAAATTTATATTCAGTGCCAAGAGCTCTCGGCCGCTAGGCCCCTAATTGCCGCCCCATCACTTGTGTGTTGCCCATACAGTCATAGTCTCGGAAGTCAATCACTCCTCTCGAACCCTTCCTCAACTCTTTACTGAAATCGTTCTTATCTCTTCGTGTCTCTGTATGAGGGGATTTCGTCAACATGGACTCGATCGAAGAGACCAACCGTATCCGAGCAGCAATAGGACTACCCCTCCTCCCGGTCCCAGGAGGTGGTCCTCAGTTCAAAGCTGGTAGAGATGATGGAAGCTCATCCGAGGAGGAAGAACAAGGCAGTACACTAGAATCAAGGCAAGCACAAGGGTACGACAACTGGAAGAAGCTGCAAAGTGAAGCAGATGCTAAAGCAAAACGAGAAGCGAATCTTGAGAAGATCAAGAAAGCTCGAGATACCGCCAAGAAATACAGCAAGCTAGATGGAAAAGGACTAGGAGATTCTGGCGATGCGGGCGATCTTGATACCAAGACATGGCTGCTACAGCAGAAGAAGCGGAGAAAGCGACTTGAGAAGGAGAGGTTGGCGAAATTGGAGAAGGAGTTGGCCGAACGGGAAGAGGCACCGGAATACACTGCAGAAGACCTGGCAGGGGTGAAAGTCGCACATGAACTGGATGACTTTGAGGGCGGTGAAGAGCAGGTCTTGACGCTTAAAGATACCACGATCGATCAAAACGAGGAGGAAGGCGACGAGCTCGAAAATGTAGATCTGAAGGAACGAGAAGCTTTGAATGAAAGGCTCAGCCTAAAAAAGAAGAAGCCTGTATATGATCCTCATGCTGAAAACGAAGAAGGAGATTCTACGATACTTAAACATTACGACGAGGCAATCGATGGCAAGAAGCGGAAGCGGTTCACTTTGGACGGGCAAGGCGCGTCAGTGGAGGAACGAGAGGCTATGAAGCAAGCTGTGGGCGAGAAGCTCAAAGCAAAACCCATAAGCCTCGAAATCCTCAAAAAAGACGTGCCAATCTCAGACTATGCGGAGACAGTAGAAGGCAAAATCAAGAAGCCCAAGAAAAAGAAAACCAAAACGACGAGACAACGAGCCGTTGACGACGACGACATATTCCCCGTCGAAATGACTGGCACGCCTCCAGCCATTGGCGATACGATGGACGTCGATTCCGGCTCTGCAACAATCACTGCGTCAAAACCTACAGAAACTACCTCTTTTGCAGATGACGACGATCTGCAAGCGTCGTTAGCCATTCAGCGACGAGCTGCTCTCAAGAAGAGAAAGAAGACCAAGCCAGAAGATATTGCTCGCCAGCTACGAGAGGAAGCTGCTACGCTAGGTGCTGAGGATGGTACACTGCCAGAGGAAGGCGGGCTGGTCATCGACGAGACTACGGAGTTCGTAGCCAATTTACAAAGATCTAAGGAAGAGGAGAAAACCCGTCCGCAAATATCGAGACCTCGCAGTCATACTCCGATGGAGAAAGACGCGTCGCCAGGAGAAGGAGGAGAAGACGTTGATATGGACCGCTCCTACAAAGACCTTGAAGACGACGAAGATCTATCCGCCCGCCTCAAACGCGACACCTCCACCCCTGCGACTCCCGGCATGACAGGCACTGGTCTAGAAGAAGAAGCTACATTAAATCATGGTCTTGGCGCAACACTGTCTATGCTCTCTCAACGTGGACTTATAAAGCAAAATACAGAGCAAGACATCAATGCGTTGCATCGCCAACGTGATCGTTTCCTCACGGAAAAACAGAAGCGTGAAGCAGCTGTTGAAGCTAAAGCAAGAGCTCAGCGTGAACGGGACCGCAATACTGGCAAGCTCGACCGCATGTCTGCTCGCGAGCGAGAAGAATATGCTCGCCGCGAGAATGAATCCAGAGCCCAGATGGAGTCCCGGCAGATGACGGACATCTTCAACCGCGAGTACAAGCCCGACGTGCAACTCAAGTATGTCGATGAATTTGGACGGTCGATGAACCAGCGAGAAGCGTTCAAGCATCTGAGTCATCAATTCCACGGGAAGGGTAGTGGGAAGCAGAAGACGGAGAAGCATTTGAAGAAGATTGAGGATGATAAGAAACGCGCGTCTCAGAGTACGCTCGATGCTAGTCAAGCTACTGGGATGAATAATGCTATGGGTGCTACGGCAAAGAAGAATCGGCAGGCTGGTGTGAGGCTGGCTTGAGATGCTTCTGCGGTTCTGCTTCGAAAGAGCTATCTTGCAGGCATTTCTTGTACTCGTACAGTCTCTAGAGCCACATATATCTAGAGCATCAAAATTGATGCAGCCTTTGATCTTGAAACATGCTAGCTCGCTACACCAGCATATATAAATTGCGACCCTCTCACACCACACAATCATCTCCTCAGTAGCCTCTTAATCCGCTCAAATACTCCACCTCTGGACTCTTTGGTGTCCTTTGTGTCCATCAATGGCTTTGCTGGTTTGCTCAGCTCAGCCTGCATCTCCCTTTTATACGTCTCTACATGTGGGGCCTGCCTCACGTCTTGCTCCACGTCCTGGTCTTCCCATCCTGACATCTTTCGCTCCTCCAGCTGCTGACGATAAGCACGCTTCTCAGCTTTACCCCATCGAGTACCGGGAGGCTTGCTATCTCTTATTCGAACTCTTTGAGTCGTAGAAGTGACTTTGGGCTTGGCAGCCTTACTTTGAGGTCTTCTGGCATCGATCTCCTTGGCCGTTCGCTGGACTCGCTCTCCTACGGTCTCGGCGCTGTGGTCGACTGATTGCGCGGGTTCTCCTTGTATTGGTGCTGCATTCTCTGCTACCTCCGGCTCTCCGCCATCAGCAGCTTCGATCTGATGCACGACCTCCCCTCTGACTCGGTCCACTTCTTCCTCAACCCCATCAACCTTCTGGTCCACCTCTCTCGCCACAGTCTTCTGCTCCAAATATCCATCCGCTGGCAACCCCAGCCTCTTCCTTTCTTCTCTGAACCTTTCCCTCACAGCTTTGCTCCTCATGACCTTCCACCTCAACCTCCAGCCCTCCTCCCCCAGCTCCTTTATCCTCTGTGACTTCTCCCCCAACAGATACTCGTCCAATCCACCGACTTTGTCAATCGTCCTAAGAACCCTTGCCTGTACCCTCACAGCCAAGAATTTGCCTAGCGCATCCGACCAGAGGCGCTTGTTGTGGATATTAGGGCGCCATGCCCGACGGGTTTTGATCTCGTTCTTTTCGGAAATCTGGTTGCCGAATTGAATGCTGGAGCCGCCGTAAAGACCGCTGTTGGATTGTTTGTAGTGTAATGCAGGGCCGTAGGGGTAGGGAGGGCAGCGGTGACGGGTCAGCTGTGCCATGCTTTGGGAAGCGCGGGCGGTCGTAGAGAGGTGCCGGAGGAGGGTCAGACTTGGAGGTTTTGGGGGCGCCATTATGCGGATAGCGGTGATTGACGATGGCAGAGCTGCTTGTGAAATAGAGTCCTAATGCATTTACGAGCCTCAATCAAATTCGATGACCTGTTGATGGTTGCAAAAGCTTCAACTCTTACCCAAAGCGGAACGAATCCGTCAGCCCTAGAATATCGAAAATATATCTTCAATCACTCAAACTACAGCTACACCACCCTATAACTTCCATGAAGGCACCTCAGTCCCAATGGCCTCCCTCGCAGACCACCCTCCTCCCTCCACAACATCCTACGTAATCGCAACCGCAATCCTCTGCATATCCCTGGGCTACTTCATCGGCCAAGCCAGTTCCCTCGGTCTCTTCTCGTCAAAATCCAGCAAGAAAGGCAAAGGGAGCTGGCCAAATAATTACGATGTTGCCGTACATCCCGATAGCTCAGATGAGGAGCTTATGACCCATATCAAAAAGGAAGGGGTGAAAGTGGTGCAGGATTCTGAGGATGACGATGAAGACGAGGATAGCGAAGACGAGGAAGAAGATCAGGGGGAGTTGAAGAGTTTTGAGGGGAATAGGGAGGAGTGCAAACTTGTGCTTGTTGTGAGGACGGACTTGGGCATGACGAAAGGTATGACTACTTCTACAAAACCCCAATCCAAGTGAAGTCTAATGGATATCCTCTAGGCAAGATGGCAGCTCAATGCTCCCACGCAACCTTAGCATGCTACAAGTACTTCCTCTCCCACGCTCCGACCTCTCCCATCCTCAAGCGCTGGGAATCGCTCGGTCAAGCGAAGGTAGCGCTGGCCGTTCCCTCTGAAGAGCAAATGGACGAATTACAGGCCAAGGCTATGAGCATGGGACTCTGTGCACAGGTGATTCATGATGCCGGGAGGACGCAGATAGCAAGTGGCAGTGCTACCGTACTAGGATTAGGTCCAGGACCTAAGAGTGTGATTGATGGAGTTACTGGCCATTTGAAGCTGCTATAAGCATGCATATGGGTGTTATGAGATCTGAGGTGGTCGCCAAGGCTGTGTACATTCCCGGAAGGGTTCTGAAAGGCAGAATTATACAGACCATGTCATCGCTCTGGTCAACGTAATGCTTCAACCATGAGAGCCAGAGGAAGAGAAGCGATCAACCATGCTCTCGGTCAAACATGTGGGCGGCTGTCCATTCCTTATCTTTCATCCGCAGTTGCCATTTCTTATCTGGGCTCGCTTTCGACTCTGGCACGTGCCTGAGTATTGCCCAGCATACATCCCTTAGAGCCTTCGCGCCAAGGCTTATAGCGCGGCTGTGGTAATGATCGAGAAGACCTGGTGAGACGGTAGATTGGCGGATCGATTCCTTGACATGGTCCCATTCGGTTAGCCCGAGGGATTCCGTTTCAATGCCATAATCCTGCAAGGCCTCGGAACCTAAACCGCGTTGGCGGACTCGGAGAATCTAAAAGGAGCGTGAAAGGGCCAAAATACCCCTCAGGTAAATTCTGCAAAATGGAAGTTGGCCTCCTTACAGGATTTATATACAAAGAAAGACGTCCCTGGCAAATGACTTGCGCGCTGAAAGTACAATGCAACATGAAGTGGTATTCCACTGTGCTGATAATCGAACACAAGCCATAGACATCCTGACGTCCCTGAAGCTCAAATGCGTGCATCACGGAAGATCCAGACCGCTATTTCCTAAAAGCCCCCACGACATCTTCTTTTCTCCATTCAACCTCCAGGTTACCTTCGTAAACGTCTCTGACCGCCTTATTGACCCTTTCACCGATGCTCAAGTATCTGGCCTCGCATTCTCTGCACACCTTCACGATCAGCTCCCGACTCAAGCCCGGTGTATCATCGCCTTCCCCGAAATGCTTCTCAACTCGCTTCTTGAGCGTTTCGATACCCCGCCTGATCTCCTTGGCGTCGTAGCTGGAGAGTATCTTCTTAAAGGTTGATCGCGAATGTGATGCTCGTGTTGCGATCAAGGTTGGAGAGCCGGGGTTGTTGCGTACAAGTGTTTCGGTGGATTCGAGGAAATCGAGCAGCTTTCCTAGTGGTCGCCTGAGCACGGCCGCAAGGTAGAGCTCCATATGCTCGCCCATTTCGGCTCTAGCTCGAAAATTCCACTCGTTGAGAACTGGATTATTGCGCGTAGCGACCTCTTCCATATAATGGTTCATGTTTTCAATAAGGAGAATGTGGTAGTTGAGGGCCTCCTTGTCTTCAGGGTCTCCTGCCGCGGTAGATGAAGCTTGGGCTGCATTCGGGCTCTCCTTTGCGATGAATTTCATGCTTTCGAACATAGTCTGATTGATTTTCTGATAGGCATCATTGACCATAGCGCGGACCGGAAGATGGTCGTTACTAGGTTGTATCATATTTTCGATTGTGGTAGAAAAGTTGGGGAAAGTCTTCATGAATGTAATGACACCTTTCCGTTTTTTGATCTTGACTTTAGTGTCCTCAATGCCACGAATTTGCTCTTCAACAAAGCGGCTGAAATGAGTCGCGAGTCGGTCGTGGACCCTCGTAAGGGTTTGAACCAGGAATTCTTGGTTGGTCTCTTCGAATTCCGATAAATGGAACTCGAGGGCGAATAGGACGCCAACGGCATTTAGCGCATCCTGCTTGACGGCCCAATCGACCAGGTTCTGCAAGTCGACGGGCCAGAAAGAGTAGATCTCTTCCATGACGCTCAAAACCTTTTTCGCCATATTCCGATCAGGATCGAATGACTTTTTAACCATCAGATCTCCACCTCCTCTTTGTTGAGGTTTGGACATTATGGCGGTGACAAAGTCCTGAGTATCGAGAGAAGAAGCATGGAAAAGGTCAACGACAAAGTTCTGTTCAACGGACATGGAACGAGCCATCTCGGTCAAGGCGCCAGCAAATGCTTCGTGCGCGCTGACTTTACCGTCGTTCGACTTGTCGCCACTCGATACTCGGCTTGACCCATCCGTGCGCACAGTTTTCGTTCGTTTTACTGTAAGCTTTCGACCGACGATGCTCTCTGTCTCTTTCTCTTGGCTTGTGAAAAGAACCTCCTGTTCATCACTGGTCGGTTTCCTAGTAATCCGTTTCCAGGCGAAAACATTATCTCCGAATTCATCCTGGTAAGGCCTCTTCGCATAGCCCTCATACATGCGCATCATATCTTCCCATGCTGAAGTTTCAATCTCACGTGTAAAGAGCATCAGAGGTGAGTATTGCCACAAGCTTTGCTTTGGCCGCACGCGAAGCTGTTGATCAAGCTTAGTAGAAATTTTGGAAGCCTTGTTATTCCGGTTCCTTTCCAGGGCGTCTAGGGTTCCCACCTCAATCTCTCGGAACTTCACCGACATGTACTGCTTTAAGCGTTGAACAAAGTCTGTAGTCTCGCGACGATAGCCTTCCCTCTTTTCACGGACTGCATGCATAGAGCTCAGTTCGCTACCGCCATGTCCAGTACTGCCATTCCGATGGAGGCTAGATTGATCCGCGGTCAATGGCCTCGCATCATTATGGCGAAGCTGAGGGTCGATTGTCAGCATTGCGTTGTACAGTTCTTCTAGAGCACGCTCGACTTTTTCGATGCCGTCGGGATTTGTCAAGGATTCGTCTTTGAGGGCCTTTAGCTGCGTCGCAGAAATAGAAATATTATCCAGTAGACTTTTCAATTCTGTTTGAAGTAATTTCTGATTTGCCGTCTGCACTTGTAGACCTTGTGATTGAGCCTCGATGTACGCAACGTCTTCACTGAGTGTCTAGTGCATGTTAGTGACTTGCTTTGAGAGTATTCGATTGTCGACGTACCCCTAATTCAACGTTGTACAAAGTGAGTAGACAGTCCAACTCATCACATTCAGCTATCACCCTCTCCATCATTTCGCCTACTGCCGCGGCTCGGTCGTCGTTGTTATCAACAGCACTTAGCCAGCTACCAGCTTCAACTCGAGCAAGCTCCTTACGTATGCCCACTTCCAGATCTTCAAAAGTCGTTCGTTTGTTGCTTTCCTCTCCCCAACCAAAGTCGTTGAGTACGGATTCGATCTCGAAGGTACGGCCTTCTATAAGGCTTGGGTTGATTCCTATCATTTTCGCGTACTTGGCCGAATGGTCAGACCGATGTTTCTTGCGCTGGTCTTCCTGGCCTTTGACAGGTATGGGTGGTGGCTTCTCGACTTCGACAGCCTTTTGAGACGAAGACTCGGTAGAGGCCGGCGTGATTGATTTTGCTGGAGGGGTCGTGACGTTGATCACAGGTACATCTTTTTTAGGCTCAGGAGTAGAAGGTCGAATGTCCGGCGATTGTGTCGGAGTGCTCGGCCTGCTAAAGTCCTGGCTCATTGCTTTGAGAAGGGAGGGCGCCTGAAAGACCCCCGTGATGCCATTACCACTCGCCGTTTTGTCGTCTCCAGATTTTTCCGCAGCACCAGTAGCCCGCGGTTTGAAAGAGTTGTAGGCAGTCGCTGCTTTCCGGAATTGATTGGCAACTTCGCTTGTTGATTTCTTCTTGATCATTGGGCCAAGACCAGGTCGATGTGCTTCCTCGGTTGGAATTTCTGGAGGGGGCGTTGGAGGAAAGCTCGTAGTGGTTGGTTTGGGCGTTGCGAGGTCATCCTCGTTGGCTGGGGTTATGGTGGATGCGACTTCCTGGGTGGTTGTTTTGCTGGGCTGTAAATCATGACTGGAAGCGGTTGTAGGTCGTGTCTCATCCGGAAAATGGTCTGCACTAGATTCAGATTGATTCAATGATGGTGTTCCACGACCTCCGCGGCTGGGTGCTGTCCTTGAGGCAGAGATCTCTCGTGGATTGCCATTTCTTGTATCGTGTGATCCGACTGGCAACGGCTGTTCAACAGGCTTTTCATTCGAGCCAGGGTTGAAATTCAAAGCTGGCGCTTGCTTGGCTGGTGCTTGATCTTGAACAGCGTATGGATTCGATGCCGAGGGGTTTCTTGAAGCTGCCGCTTGCTGAGTTAGCACTTGATCTTGAAAGGTGTATGGATCCGATCCCGGATCATTCCTTGAAATCGTCGACGGTCTCTCTTCGGATGGTGTCGAGCGCTGTTGGGTTGCATTCACGTTAAGGCTACCAGGGAGGTAGACTCCATTTTGCCTTGACCTCGACCTTTCGTTGCTTGATCTTCCACTCGTAAAAGATTCTTGGCCACTTCGAAAAGAATCTGTACTTTGACCTGGGCCTCGTCTCCGAAAGTCAGGCTGTGAAACCCGAGTACGCAAGGCTGGTGATTCCGATCTCTTCGACTTGAGCTGGGGTTGCGAACTATGAGGTGATGAGTCTTGTACGGAATGCGGTATCGAGTCGGTGGAGGGAAATGATCCCGGGAGATGAATGCGATCATTGCTCGTTGCTGTTCGCAATGGATGTAAGACAGCGCTGTGGAGCTGACGTTCCTGCGGCGGCCGTTCCTGTGGCAGTCGTTCCTGGGATGGCCTATCATGTGCAGGACGCGTTCTCCTTTCACGACTCGAATCCGACGGCGCGCTAGAAGGCTCCCGGATTCGTGGGGCTTCTTGACTAGGAACTCTACCGTCTGGTCCCAATGCCGTGCTGGATTGTGTAGTCGGTTGCGTTATATTTGGTGTTCCCGGGACTACCGCTCCAGGAAGTCCTCCCAGTTGATCCAATTCCGTAGAACTAAAGCCGTGCAGTTCTGGCAGCCTCCCTCCAGTGTATTTCTTGTAGATCTTTATGAGACTAAAGATGAAAAAATCTTTCTCTTTCGCTGTCGCCGCATTCCAATAGTATGGCTTCTGAACAGTGACCACGAAACCAGTTAGGCCCGCCCGTTGCTTGTTCTGCATTTCCTCGGGTGTATTGGGAATGGCGTTGGTAAAGGATTCGATTACAGTCAAATCGTCTAATACCCATGTCTTCCCAATTGAGAATGTCCCAATGCCGTTCTCTCTGGCCTTGTGCATCCGAACACGCCCCGACTTCCTTACGGCGACAATGATGACTCTAGGCTTTTTGTTGTCTGGAGGAGATTCTCGAGGAGGGGGGCTCGAAGGGTACGCTGCATCTTCCTCGATTCGAATATGGGTAATATAGGACTCAGATACTGTGTTGATGTCAGCTCAAAGCTCCCACTGGGAGCTGTTGCGCGTGGCTCACTCGCTCCATCAGGCTCTTTCTTGCCAAAGCAGCTCTCGATGATGCGCCTCTTTTCATCTTCAAACTTCTCCGCCCGGCTCATCTGGGGCCCAGAAGCATTACGATCGCGGCCTCCAGAGGCCCCATTTACAATTGAGGTATTACTCCCGGTCCGATTATCTTGGATGGGTCGTCCACCAGGTCCCAAAGCTCCATCGGGAGCACCGCGCAGGCGTTGTGTAGTGTTGCTGACATTCATAGAGGGCAAAAGCTAACCACGCGGGGCTCAGTAAGGAGCAAAAAATACTCATCCATTTCAGAGACGAGTTCTGAGATGGTAATTTGAGCAGGATGAGACCATTTTGGCCTTCGCCGAGGGCTTGCTTTGGAGAGGGAAATTCCACCCTGAAGCCAAGTGATGGAGGACGCTAAGATGCGCTAAGAGCGGGGATACCCGAACAGCTAGTCAATTCCGCGAACAAATTTATTTTCAATCCTATCGATTCACACGACCATGGCGCCCAAATCCAAGAAACCGCTACCCGTGATCAAGCCCGAGTTCGTCCTGGAGGAGAAGAAAGGACCACAGCCCCAAAAGAAGAAAAAGAAGAATGCGCCAGACAGACCGCAGCCCGAATGGATGTTCCCACTAGACGAAGAGAATCCAGTCATAAACCCAAAGCCGAAGTCCGAAGCGCGGAGACTGAAGGATGAGAAGGATAGAGACCAGGCGATCAGATTTCTTCAATACAAATCAGTCACAGCACCATTGAAAGCCCCGCCTCCAGATCTACTCCTTACACTTGTTGGAGGTTTTTTGAGCTCCTACGGATTTAACAGTACTTCGCGCATCTACTCTACACAGTTGAAATCGAGGAAGAAGCTAGACGAATGGAAGTTTCAATTGGATGCAAAGCTACCCAAGGGTTTCCCAGATCTCGTGAAGATATACAAGGGTTGGTACAAGGAGTATCAGGAGCGGTCGAAGATGGACGAGACTAGCAGCAGCAGCGAGAGCGACAGTGAAGACAGTGAGGACACGAAGGCTGCCAAGAAGTCCAGAAAGGCGAAGAAGCAGGCAAAAGCAGAAGCAAAGGCTGGTGAAAAGGCAGCAGCGAAAGTCAACGCAAATGACGAAACAAGTAGCAGTGGGGAAAGTGAGAGCAGCAGTGATGAGAGTGAATCAGACGTGGAGATGAAGGATGTGGTGCTACCACCAAAGACTAGCAAGAAAGCCGCTACGGCCTCAAAGGCAAAATCGCCGTCTCGATCAACATCAAGCTCGAGCTCTGACAGTGATGCGGACGATGAGAAGGAGCCTCCTGGCGCCCAATTACCTTCGCCTGCTGCCTCGAAGAAGCCTGCTGTCAATGGTCTTGTCAAGAGCTTGAAGCGAAAGGCAAGTTCCAGCGACTCGTCCAGCTCAGACTCAGTCTCTGAATCTGTCGCTACCCCTCCCACCGTTCTTGGGTCATTACCATCAAAGAAGGTCAAGACGAAGGCTGCAAAGGATGAAAATGTTGCAGAGTCGAACTCATCCTCTGATACCTCTTCGTCAAATAGCGAGTCTGCAACTGGAGGCCCAAAGACGGCGGCAGCTTCAGCAGCAGCCGTGCTTGTGTCCTCATCTTCAGATACAAGCTCGTCAGAAAGCGAGTCCGAGGAACTTGACTTCTCCAATCCGCCGAAGCCAGCGCCCACCGTCATCAAATCAGCTAGTTCGTCCAAAGCTGTCAAGAAGCTCAGCAAGACACCTAGCGATTCTAGCGAAACCTTACAAGCCACCTCTACCCAAAAGCCCTCTACAGCCGATACGTCTCTCACCACCAGCACCTCCAACTCTTCGACCGACTCTGCAGCACCCGCAGAGTCTATAAAGCGCAAACGATCCGCCTCGCCCACTATACCCGCATCTAGCAAGTACCAGAAGAAGCAAAACACTCCTTTCCAGCGAGTACCCAAAGACACCCCTGTGGACCCGAGGATGAGTAATGCATACAAGCCCTATGACTATGCGGACAGAGCGCACCAGGATTTGAGCGTGACAAAAGGGAAGGGTTTCACGAAGGAGAAGAACAAGAAGAAGAGGGGGAGCTACAGAGGTGGAGCGATCGATGTGAGTGGAGGGAAGGGAGTAAAATTTGAAGCTTAAAAGCAAAAAACGTACAATTGGTCACGTTAAGTAGCAATCAAACCCATACAAATCACGTTTAGCAGCTCAAGAGGGGTGATTTAGGTGAGGCCTGTGCTCCGAGAAGGATGCCTATTCCCGAGTAAAATCCACATGCTTGATTGATGCCCGTCGCCGGGCTGTGAAAGCTAAGACCCGTGAGAATTTTTTTGCGATACTGTTACAAGAGATAGAGGTGGTCTCATTGATCACAGCCGCCCCAGCAAATGCACAATGAACAGGCCAGACGCCCTGGTCCTTGCTTCTTAATGTTCGCAATTTTACCTGACATTGTCCTACGACTGAGTTGCTCCAAAGTCTCAGAGAACCATGTTGGTGCGGCTTAGGCAAAAAGGACGGTTTCACGGTTGAGATTGCGCCTAATGGCTTGTCCCTCGTGGGATCAGCCTATTGGTGGGGATCCGGCGTCGCTAAGGCTTCAGCCTCGCCTGCATCCCTGTCTGAGAAGGCTTCTCAGTCTTCTTCTGACTCTTGCTTCGCAACAAGTTCCTCATGGTCAGATGGCTGCTTAGCCCGCTCCCGGAACTGCTCGTCTCACGATCTGGTCTGGAACCATTGAGTCTGCTGTCGCTTGCTGTGTCCTGTGTGAACAATGGGGCCTGGCTGCATCGCTTACAACCCATTTTGCGCTCCAAGCTTGCGTTCTAAGCGCACCGGAGCTTCATTCGGCGTGGTCCTCATTGTACACAACATTCAGGTAAGAGTGAACCCCCCAACGAAAGCCAAAGAATTATTGTGATTAGGTCTGGCGCTCGAGATCAGGGCTCATGACGGGATGTTCCCACTCGATCGAATGACTAGATGGTGTCTACGACGAAGGCCATTTGGAAGTTGCCATTCTCATGCGCGGCGAAGCGCCGGCCACACGGCCTACAAAATCTTCAGGGTCGGCTGTAGTGGACTTCAGCCATCATCGATCATGGACAGGGTTCCATTTGCAATCACTCTCTTCTTGACGGCTCCTATATATCTCTGCGGCTCTTGGCTGTTTCTCCGTTCCCAATCTTGTTAAAATCGTTCATTGCGAACGGCTGGCTTAGGCCATTTCTCTCGTATATTTCCAAATACGAGCATCTTCAAGAAAGTGCCAGGCATGAGCCAGTAGAAAGCGCTAGGCATGAGCCAGTCGAAAGCACAAAGTCTGCGAATAGTCTATCCCCACTCAGGCTCAGAAAATGCAAGAAGCTTTACATCAAGCGGAAGCGAGCCATCTCTGAACAGCCCAAAAAATGCCCCTTGTTACGACTTCGAGACGGTCTTTACCGCAGACCCTTGCTGACCCCGAATCGCACCAAAGCCGGCGTTGAAAGCTACCAAGGCGCTTCCTATTACTTGCATTAGTATCGACAGCGATCATGTAGGTCATACCAATCACGAAACGAAACTACGCTGAATAGTCATTGACTTCCAGTGTCTTGATATCTCTCCTATCCTACTACCTAGTCCACTTCAGATCACTCATAATTCCCAACCCCATCCAACAGAAGATTACGTCGTGGACAGACCCAGACTCAAATACCTCGAAACCTACCCAATACCCAAATTTTTCAAGCCGCGACATCGTCCCAATCCCATGCCACTCACACAACGACTACTGGCGCCAGGTCCCACTATACGATGCTCTTGCCGCCGGCTGCATAAGCGTCGAAGCCGATGTCTGGCTCAAGAAGAACGATCTATTGGTCGGCCATTCCGAAAACTCCTTGACGTCAGCACGCACGCTGCACAGTCTCTACATTGATCCGCTGGTGCAAATCCTGACACACCAAAACCGAGCACCCACAGTCTCCGATCCTTTCAGTAATTCGTCGTCAACGAAGAAGTATGGCGTCTTCGACAGCGACCCATCTCTCCCTCTCACATTCTTAATCGATATGAAAACAAACAGCACGGAGACTTTCCCCACCGTACTCGCACAACTGGAACCTCTTCGCTCCCGCGGCTGGCTCACCCACTTCAACGGTTCCGCCGTCATACCGGGCCTCATCACCGTAGTCGGTACTGGCAATACCCCCTTCGACCTCCTAATAGCCAATACCACCTACCGCGACATCTTCTTCGATGCGCCACTCGACCAGCTATGGGGCGAAGATGCTCCTAATAATGCCACTGCTTATACGTCTGAGAACTCATACTACGCAAGCGTGGCTTTTGACGCGACGATCGGTAAGCCGTGGCTGGGACAGCTTCTACCGGACCAGGTGAGGAAGATCAGGGGACAGATCGCTATGGCGAAGGGCATAGGACTGGTGAGTAGGTATTGGGACACGTCCGCTTGGCCTGTGGGGACTAGGGACAATGTTTGGAATGTGCTAGAGAAGGAAGGCGTGGGAATACTTAACGTTGATGATTTGGAGGCTGCGAGTAAGAGGAAGTGGGATGAGGGGATTTTGCGCTCGTGATTTTATTCCCTTCGCTTGACTGCATTGATTACACGCTGTTGTGGAAGAATGTACTTGAATATGGTAGGAGAATAAGCCAGATGTTGAGCATATGGGTTGGCGAACGGGAAAACTTGGCCGGCATCTACAAACACCGCAAACTGAAAGGAGACCACTCATCTGCCACCCAAGGTGCCGTTTCTCTTGCGCTCTTTTTTTTCAATCTAAAACAGAACAGAACAGCAAATTAACATGCCGGAAGAATCTTGTAAAGCACTCTAGCTACCAGCTTCACCGATAGCTCTATCAGCGCTTGCCACAGGGTCGGTGTACCCATTCCCAATTCCCACTGTGCCTCGGAAAGCACCTGGAGAATTGCCAACAGGACGTTGTTGGGTCCACTCAAGATTACCACCTACCAACTCACTCGCTTCCTGCCACCCCTGGGCTTTCAACATCGTCTCCGCCTGTACGTTTCTCGACAAAATCGTCCTCGGTGCATCCAGACTATATCTCTTCAACGCCGCAACCACAGTCCTGAACCCAGGCGAATCTTTGCCCTCGAATTTGCACATACTTCGATGATCGGCCGCAATACCGGATCTTTCTGTATTGTCCAAGATCGGAGCCGCGCTAGCCTCGTCGACAATGTAGTCTTTGGTGTACTTCAAATCGGTCCTTTCCTGCTCCCAGAAGAAGAAGATGCGGAATCGGTTCATCAATGGTGCGAACTGGTCTGTGATGTTCTGGAGTACTTCTGAGTCTTCTTCGAGAGCGCGTAAAAGGCTCGAGTCGGTATCGAGCACCTTTCTGGGGATTGAGAGGGAGGCTATCTTTTGAACGCTAGCGAGCAGGTGAGCTTTTCGAGAGCCGCTGTGGGGAGTGCCGAAGAATAGAATGCCGTATGTGCATGTATAAATGGAGTGTATGTGAGCAATCTTCGCTCCGGTTCTAGTCTCAGAGTATGCGAGTGCCTGCGTTATACAATTCAGGAACGTTCATTATGCATTCGAGAGTATTTTTATGACACAAACTCACTCTCTTGACAATGATCCCGCCCAATGAATGGCAAATGAAGATGATCGGTTTCTCGGACATCCCTTCGAGCTGAATGATTGTCAGTGAAGTAGCTGTGTCAACGCCTCTTTGAAAAGTGAAGCCTGATTCTGATTTCGATGACAGCATGATTTAGAGTAAAGGAATCGTCTCATACCATTCTGTCGGCGTGCAATTGTGCAACAAGCGTTTGAGCATGCTGTAATATCCGATCCGAAGACGTGCTTCCCTCTTTGAGCGACGTTACATTCGCGTTATAACCCCATGTGAGGATACGAGCGTTGGAAAGATATTTCGGTAAGAGGCTCCTGTCATTCAGCCAGCAGACTTCTTCTTTGTCAGATGTCCAAGTCTTGAAAGCGTCGCCATTCAAGCCATGGACAGCCACAATGCTGTAGAGTGTAGAGTTTTAGCTGATGTTGCTTTTGAAAAAGTTGAAATGAAGTATGCTACTTACTCGATGTCAGCATCTGGTCCTGGAGAATACAGCTCTTGAATGCCGAACAGCTGCTGCTTATTCGAGCCGTCCATTTCGATCAAAATGTAGTGATGCGTTAGCTAGGAATACAAAATGCATGGGCTTGATATATGAATTTCTAGTCCCAGGCGCTTAGTATACATTATACTTAGCAAGCTGAGGCTGTGAAGAGTGGTGTGGTGGACGTGAAACACCACAGCCTACTTGTTCCTGCAGACGCCCGTTGCTGATAAAGCAGCTCTACAAATGACTAGCTAGTTGGTCGCAGCAAGCGCCGAAAAATATATCAGTGTTGAAATGCGATTCGTAGCCTGTAGGTGCTGAGTGGTTCCATCCAACAGTATGTAGAGGAGAGATGCTTAGCCACATCTCACGATTCACTCTACTCCATTCCCTTTGGTGAGATTGCCTAGATATGCTACGAAATAGTTGAGTGGCGATCTAGCTCAACTTTGCATCCATCGGCGCTCGAAAGTACCAAAGTGAGTCGCTGTCTCTCCTTCCCAATCTCCTCAACTTTCTCATCAAGCGGTAGTCGGATCATAGGGAAAGCTTGCAGTAACCTTACAATTGTGTAGGAAACCTCCATAAGTGCAAAGTCTTGGCCAAGGCATGCTCTCGGCCCACCGTTAAACGGAAAGTACGCCCATCCAAACGGGTTAGCGGACACCCCTTCTTCCCATCGCTCAGGACGGAACGCTCCTGCATCAGGACCATATATGTTTTTACGCCGAGCATTTACATACTGCGAATAAACGACGAGCTCACCACGTCTCACTAGAATGGGCGAATTTCCGTCTGGCCCACCACCCCTTGGCAAAATTGTAGTCTTCGAAGCGGTCCTGTTGTTCAAAGGGACCGGTGGGAAAAGTCGGAGGCTTTCCCTGATCACCTGAGCAAGGTAGGGCATCTTCCGGATGTGTTCTCGTGTAGGATGTTCCGAATCTCTCAGTATCGTCCGGATTTCACTCCGTAGGCGTGTCATGGCTGGCTGATGGCGAATCAACAGTCGAAATGTCCAAGAGAGACAGCACGCCGTGGTGTCCCGTCCTGCAAGAAGAATGTTGAGAAGTTGGTTGCGAAGTTCCTGTCTGCTGCTTGACTCTTGCGCTAGTTGGTCGATGAAGCTATCTGATGTTGATTGGTGTTTCTCTTCACCTTGGTTCAAATTACGGTCTTCAATATACGTTTCCACGAAATGATGAACTTTTGAGCAAGCCTGACTGAATCTGCGAGGATGATAGAAGAAGTGCCATGGAGAGCCGGAAACGTTTGGCCAGACCACCTTGCGCTATATCAAAGCTTTCTGCAAACGCGCTGAACTTGGGGTCGGTTTCTTCCTTCAAGCTGTGAACAGATTGCCCAAAGAGCAGTGCGGTCGTAGTATCTAGCGTGAGCTTGAAGAATAGAGGCTGCAGATCGACTGTTCCTGTCGACTTGGGCAGACATGCGAGAAGGTTGTCGACATGCTCGCTAAAATTATCCAGGTTCTGATACTGCATTCGAGAGAATTGTTTTCGCAAAAGCTCTCTCGAATGTTTCCAAGCCGCCCCTTCTTGTGTGAAGATCCCATGACCGAGCAACGGTGCAAAGACCTCGTGGCGCACTCCAAAGTCGTAATCTGTCTACAGTGTTAATCTTGTTATCTAAAAAAGTTCACGGATCTTATTCTCAAGCCATACCTGCAAAATTCATAGACTGGACGGCCTCCAAATTCTCTGGGTCCAGAATGTGAAAGGCACGAGGGCCAAATAACAAATATTGGGAGAGCATGTTGCGAGGTTCGTAATCATCGGCAATTGAGCACAGGAAAGAAAGCAAATGCTGCTCGCCATCATAGTGAAATAATTTTATAATCCAATCAATGCCAAGGGGCCAACTATTCGGAAGTTGCGGTGGAGGAAGGCAGCCATGGCTATTGCCATGGGCGAGATCGGCCTGCTCCCCGTCAACTGGTGCGGCTTTGTGGGGCGATACTCCCTTTTCACTTACGCGGTATTCGAGGTATGCTCTAGCAAGGAGAAACGCGACGTATGCCAAGCACATTGTCAGAACGATGAGACATAATGGACGACTCGACAGATGTGCTGAAGCCGGTTGGAGGCTTTCGATGTGCAAGCTTCGCATATTCGTAGGCGTGGACTAACAATACAGATGAATAGGTACAAGAAGCCACTGGCTTCAACAGCTTCACGGCTGGTTCCACATTCAAAAACTCGCCGCCTGCTTCGCCCAAGACAGGCCGAGGAGAGACTCCCATATGTACTCCGTGCTTAGCAGGAGTTGAAGAGCGTTCTCCAGCGTTGCCGAGGGGTCCCTACAGGGATCTGGGCGGCAATTTGGGGGCCTGTTTCAAACCCCAGCTATCCAGCTGCACTCTATCACCTTCTATCGAGTGATACTCTACGAGTACTATTGAGCGTCGAGTTGAGGGGGGGGGGGCGCACTCGCAGGGGTCTAAATGTAGCAAAACCTGCATTAGCTGGTGAATCCCACAATCTTCAATTGGCTAACGCAATGGCGAGGTGCGTCCACTCCCACAATCCCCGGTGCTCCGCGCAGCATTCCACGATATCATTCGCTCTCATGAACCGATCCTACTGCAGCGAGCCGTCCCAGACGGGACTCGGTGTCGCCTGCTCATGCAGTTTGTCTCATCCTCAGGTGAAGCACTTCAAAGAGTTCTCGTACATTTCCTGTTGAGCGTTTGCCTCGATGCTCAATCCCAAGCGTTGCGCATTGTTATTTTCAATGGGTTCGATCGAGATATTAGTACTATCGTTTGCTTTTGTTTATGATCAGTACGACGGGACATGAGTATGAACCTTCTATTCAGCAGCAATGCCTTTGGTGAATCTCAAAGAAGCGACTATCAGACAACCTCGCTTTGACCAAGAGAATGATCGTTCTATTGAGTAAGTAGGCGCGTGTAGGTACGACTTGATGACCTTTACTGAAGCTCGCTCGCTTAGTATCGTTGCTGTCCATGGGCTTGAAGAGAATAAGACCGGGGCATGGACCGACCCGAAGACACAGATTCTGTGGCTACGAGACCTACTTCCAGAGCCATTGAACATTGCCCGTGTGTTGACATTTGGTTATGATGCAAGAGCAACTTCCTTCTACGGTGACGGGTCTGCCGACAGGATACAGCAACACGCCCAAACACTCGTGGCTGACATACAAGCTGATCGGTCGCTGGAAGATTGTGTGGAGCGGCCTATAATATTCATATGCCACGGACTTGGGGGCATCGTGGTGAAGAAAGCACTGGGATATTCCTCTACCAGGACATCGAATCACGTCGAACATCTACACTCTATATTCGTCTCCACATATGCCGTTCTCTTTTTTGGGACACCTCATCATGGTACTGACAAAGGCGCCTGGCTAGCACTTGCAGAGCACAACAACGGTCTAGCTCAAGGCAGAGCTTCCAACGATAGCCAGCTTATCTCCGCAATAGGAAAGGATTCGGAGACTTTGCAAGCGATCACAGACCACTTTACGACAATCATGAAGCAGTTTCGTATCTTTTTCTTCTGGGAAGAGGTGGAGATGGACTTGTGCAACCAAAAAGGTTATGTGGTCGACGAAACCTCGGCAGCTCCGATTATCGATAATACTGAGCGCGCGGGCATCTACGCAAACCATGCTGAGATGGTTCGTTTTTCTGATCGGCAAACTTCGAGCTATAGAACAGTGGTAGAGGCACTTGTCCGGTACTGCCGTCATGCACCCTCGACTATCTCTCGTCGCTGGCAGCAATCCAAGGAAGCTCTTGCTCGGGCCAGGTCTAACGAGGCCTTTGAGCTTGTCGGGACTGCTTTCGATGTTCACAACAACAATCGCCCATTCCAGTACGAACGCAAATTGTCTGAGAGACCCTGCAACAAACACTTCCATATCCCACAAGTCGTCAGCAGTATCTTCACTGGACGTGAAGATGTTGTTCAGGCCCTCGAAGAAGCATTATGGGCACCGGAGAGCCACGAATCCACTGGACAGCAGCGAAGATACATCGTGTATGGTATAGGAGGATCGGGGAAGACGCAGTTCTGCTCTAAATTTGCGCAAGACCATCGTGAGAGGTTAGTCTTCTGTCCTTCATAGAGGACGTAGAAAAATGCTGACCTTTCTATATCAGGTTCTGGGGAGTGTTCTGGATTGACGCTACATCAGTAGAAACAGCGAAGCAGTCTTTCTCCAAAATCGGCAAAGTGGGTGGAATGGAGGCCACTCTGAGTGCCGGCAAACATTGGCTATCCAACCTCCAAGAACCTTGGCTCTTAATTATCAACAACGCCGACGATCCCAGTCTCGACCTTCCGAGTCTCTTTCCAGAGGGCGAAAGAGGGCATGTTCTTGTTACGACTAGAAATCCCGCATTCCGAGTCCACAATACAGTTGGGTCCATTGAGTTCAAAGGCTTAAAGCAAAGAGATGCATTACTCCTTCTACTGAGGGCAGCTGATGCTCCGAGACCTTGGACTTCATCTACAGAGGAAATGGGAACAACGATTACCGACGCTCTGGGCTGTCTAGCCTTGGCCCTCATTCAAGCTGGTGCTCTGATACTCCAAAAGATGTGCGGGATGTCCGACTACCTGGACTTCTATAGTCAATTCAGAAAGAAACTTGGCACACGTCGGCCTTCAATAACTGGGAATGACGACGATCAATTCACGATATATGCCACTTGGGAGCATTCTTTGGACTCGCTTAAGCTTCGACATACAGAAGCAAGTCTTGACGCTATCCAGCTACTCAGCACCGTCGCATTCTTCCATTTCGAACATGTCAGGGTAGATATATTTACACGTGCATTAGTTAATAGGTGTCAGACCACTTCGAATGTCACCAGACCGTCGTTCTTTACAAAAGTATATAATGGATTTTGCGCTCGCATCCAACCTCCGTCTATCCTTCCAGGATTCCTCCGGCAAGATCCAAATGAGCCCGACTTATACCGCATTAGGCGTGCATTGCATGAGCTATGCTCCTTTTCGCTTATAAGCCACGACGGCAAGGATGACAGCTTCTCTCTACATCCAGTGGTGCACGCTTGGGCCCGCGACAGACTCGACAGCGGCCAGCAGGCTCTTTGGTCACAAATCGCACTCAACGTGCTCGCCGAATCTATAAAGTTCCCACCTTGCGAAACAGGTGAGGTTCACGAAGACTATCGAAGAGATCTCCTACCCCATATGGATCTTTGCCTTCAGGCTCGCCCTATAAGTATATTGGATTTTCAATCACTATTTGGGGGGTTGAAATTTCCAATCGCGCTGGTACTAAAGCACACTTGGCTCTTTGTATTTCGACATGAAGTCTTGATCGCCGCCAAGTGTGGGTATGTTTACCTGGAACGTGGTCGCTTCAATGAAGCTGCAGAGTTGTTCCTGAAAGTCAAGGACGCCTTAGTGCAGAGCCGAGGATATCAAAATGATATGACAATGGGGTCAATGCTCGCGCTAGCCAAAACATACTGGGGCCTTGGACGCTTAGAAGAGGCGATCACTTTGCAAAAGATGGTAGTCAATTCCCGTACTTGTAGCCTTGGCCCAAAACACGCGCAAACGCTTGCCGCCATGACTGAGCTTGGAAGTTCATACTGGTTGAACGGTCAATACGACGAGGCTCTTCAGCTTCAGACAGTCACATTGGAACGTACGAACTCAACTTTGGGACCTACACACATCGACACTCTTTCTGCTATGGACAACTTAGGTGTCACTTATGGCTCCTGGCAGAGATTCGAAGAAAGTCGAGACTTGCATGAAAGAGTGGTAGTAGCAAGAAAGAAGGCTCTCGGTCCTACCGACGTGGATACCCTATTCGCCATGAACAACCTCGCAATGGCTCTCAAAGATCTCGGAAGGCTAGATGAATCAAAGAAGCTCATGTCTGAAGTATACGAGCAGCGTAAAGCAAAGCTCGGCAAGGAGCACCCCTGGACTCTGTGGGCGCTTTGTAACCTCGCCAAAGTCAGTACCGAGCTGGAACTCTACGACGACGCAGAAGACCTGCTTATAGGCGGTATAGCAGCCGCGAAGCGCAGCCTGGGCGATGATCATCTTGGAGTGCTGATGGGCGTGGGCGAGCTCGCGCTGGTATACGGCCGAACGAACCGATTCGCAGAAGCAGAAGCTCTAGTACATGAAGTCATCCAACGCATGGAGAACACCGAAGCTCGGGGTCCTGGACATCCTGACACGGTATACGCGTATTTCAAACTGGCCCAATTGTTTGAGCTACAGAACAAGTATGACGAAGCTATTGATTCGTATACGACTGCAGAGGAGAGAAGTGCAATGAAGTTGACAAATATACATCCTATGGCTAAGGATATCTCTGCGCGGTTGAAGAAGGTTAGGCAAGATAAGGCGTATATGGGTAAAGACCTGCCTATCACGACTGAGCAACAGGTTGTGTTTCCCAGGAAGCATATTTTCGTTGCAACGGAACTATCGAAAATCGATCGACATCAGACATTCTAGTGACATCTGTATGAGTACACGAGCGACGATATGTTCTCCAGCGTTGGACATATGGAGTCGCGTATACCCCAAGTCGTTTTACAATTTTGTAGTAAGGTTCATGTTTTTGTCGTTATGCGGTAGCATATCTGATTCACATGTACTGATAGAATATACATGCATTTAGAGACGAAGAGCTGACGAGTCCTGAGAATTACTAGATGCATTATGTGGAGACCCTATCATTGAGACAGTGTTCCCAATCGTTGAAACCGCTCAGTATTACCCTCAAACGGACTACTACCTGGTAAAGCTAGTTGACGCTAGTTTAAACGGATGGTTTTGGCAGTTTGTATAATAAGGTACTTGCTCTCTAGGGGATTTATTCAGTATGTTTACGAAGACTTCTCTACCGCCCTTAAAGGATGGGGTTTCGTTGATTTTATTCGAAGCGCTGGCGTAGATCGGCGAAACGTCGGCGAAATATCGGCGAAAATTCTGTGTTCGCCGACCTAAGCTTGGATTTCTTATGCTTCTTGGATTTCGGATTTGGTGGGTATCACAAATTTCCAAAAAATTGAAAAATGGCATATCATTGTTGAAATAGGGGTAGCCGACTCGACTTCTTCCCATCGCCATATATGCTTTTACGACGAGCATTTACATACTGCGAATAAACCACAAGCTCACCACATCTCACTAGAATAGGCGAATTTCCGTCTGGCCCACCACCCCTTGTGTTGTTCAAAGACACCAGTGGGAAAAGTCGGAGGCTTTCCCTGATCACCCGAGCAAGGAAGGGCATCTTCCGGATGTGCTCTCGAGTAGGATACTCCCTATCAAGCATGCAAGAGAAATCTACCACAGATGAAGCCCGTCTTGACCAGCACCAAGCAGAAATGAGAGTGCTGAAAGCAAGCGCGGAGAGATACGCACAGATTCGGGGACGCTTTCTTGAGAACTTTCGGAGATATGTGGTGAGCGGAGCACCCATCAACCCCACCAGGGGAGATAATACCGCCCACGAGGGGGACGCGGTAGCAGATGCTCTTATATATCGGACTAAGCGACGAAGCGACCCTACGATCTTCCGATTACTATACGGATTTTCACACGATGAAGTCTTGAAACTCGAAGCCTTCTCTAATTTCCTCGCCATTCGAGTCATCAATGAATTCGGAACCTTGACTTCACATTTCGACCCAATAAAAACCCCTCCTCACCGACATCTTCACCCAGACATTACTTCGGCCTTTACTCGATGGATGGTGCTCCAGAGTGACGACTTTTCGAAGAGCTCAGACGACCAAGGGAATCGTCTAGGGCAGGCGTACTGGCAATTCTTTCGCGCCGTTCATGCTCACGCCTGAGCATTCTAGGTTCCTGTTCTTTTTTTGCCGTCGTCCGGTAGCATACCTGATTCACTTGTACTGATAGAATGTACATGTACGTAGACATGAAGGGCTGAAGGAGTGCTGAAAACTACCAGATGTATTATGTGAAGACCCTATAATTGAAATTGCGCGAGTAGAAAGAGCGTCACTTTGGCGGCCAAAGGCGCAACGATAACAAAAGTTCTCTTGACCTCCCAGCTAACAATCTTCGCAGTAAGATACCTGTAATTGGTACCTGGATGTCAAGGTTGGGGCCAGCAGAGCGAGCTACGGAAAGAATGGCGACAGTGATCGAGGGTGTCAGTCTCCGTCGCTAGAGCAGGGGTTGCTTCCCTATCGTGGTCAAAAGCGTGTCGACGTGCTGGTTTGGAAACGGTTATGACCCCAAAACAGCAAAATTTGCGACATCATCCGCATCGAACAGATCATGTTCTCTCAATTTTCGAGCGATCTGGGGTCAAAGCTGAGGGGCTTCTATAATCGAAACCTCTTGTGATCTTGTGCAATTCGAGCTCTAGTGCATATACTGATCGAGTCCTGTTTAACGAGCTGAAGCTTCGGGTCTGTGTAAGCAAGGGTATAGACGATTATCTAGGACCGAACATATCACCATAATCTATGCACATTCATACATCAGCAACGCCTACAGCTCATCATCTCACCATTAACTCCCACCCCTCTGCCTACTAATCTCCTCTCTGAACGCGTTGCTTTCCCTGCCCCCACCCGTCGGACTACTGACCGGGCTCCCCCAATCCCAGTTGTCGTCCCCACCTCTATTTCGATTCTGAAGCTCTACTCCTCGTGTAGGTTCATCATGAAAAGACGCGTCTCGGTGGTGGCCTCGGCCTCCAACAGGCGGTGTGACTTTCGCGAGTCGCTGGCTGCGTGTTGCTGAGCCTCCATAGCCTTGAGCGCGTCGTTTGCGAAGGAAGAGGAATCCTGCTATTGCGATGACAGCGACGATGAGGACAACGAGCCCGACGGGGATGCCGACTTCCTCGCCTAGTTTCTTGCTTGATTTAGGCGAGGATGTGGTGGTGTTTTTGCTACTCTTCAACGTGATGATGGGTCCGTATAGGTTTTGGTGCTCAGGGTTTGCAGTCTCCATGATAGCATTCGAATGCATCCAAAGAGTAATATTGATCGAAGCTTGTCCATTGAGCCATTCACTTGTCATATTCAAGACATTGGCGCCTACCGAGGCGGCGACGCTGCTGTTTGTAATTTCTTTCTCAATGGTGCCACCCCCTGTGTGGTTGAGGGAAATGAGCTGCAGTACGTTCGTGGCATTGGCTCCAAAGAGGGAGGTGTCCCATGTCACTAATCGGGCTATCAGCACTCCATCTATTTGGCAAGCCCAGTAATGATAATACCTTCGATCTCTGTGTCCGAGAGGACGATTTGCCCAGCTGTGGGCTTGCAGAAGGGATTTACTGTAGCCCCTTCTGCACCGGCCTCGCCTGTACCGACGGTCTTATTCACATGGCACCTGTTCGGATCGTTGGTGTTGTTGAGAAGGCTAGAAACATGCGTCTCGAAGGCTGCAGCAGCAGAAGCAGCTGATGTTGCCGATGCCGTATCTTTGGAATTGGTGGCATTTGATGTCCCGGTGACTGCTGCTTCTGGGCCACTTAGGGCGATAGTCGTATGCAACCCTGTTGCTTCGAGGGAACTGGTTTCTGTGGCTGCTTCGATGGCTACGGTGGCCGCATTGTCTGCTAGAAGGTGCTCGCGTCAATAAGAGATACCAAATAAAAAGTACTGTTTACTTCAGGGCGTACAGACCATCAGATTCTTGCCGCCAATTGAGCAGGCCTGCAGACGAGAACGGGGTCGAAGATAGTATAAGGAGGGCACAGAAGAGCATTGCGATCCAATTGGCACGAGCGCCTGGGTTGTTCCTGGTGTCCATTGTGGTGTAGCTGTTATCAGATTTGGGGCAGGCTGTAGAAAAAGGGGTTCCGATACTGCTATATACACGAGAAGAGGCCGTTATTCGTGAGTTCACATAACCAAGGGAGCAGAACCAGCTTAAATGAAGTCGGCCACTGCATCCTCCATGTAGAAGGATTCTTAAAAGGAGGCTGGCTCAACTCCGCCGAGTCCTCCGATCTCATTGGCGCGTTTGGACCCTTGCTCATCACCTTGCGACCAGATTGTCTCACTCCAGTAATTCACCTCTACATACTCCGTACAACTGCTCCTCCCTCCCCCGCTGCTCGTTGCTCATCGACTCCATACCTCGCCGCAATCATGCACTTCACCCCCGTCCTCGCTCTCGCCCTCCCAGCTCTCGCGACAGCTCAAGCTCAAAACCCTCTCCTCGACCAAGCGCAAGCCTGGTTCGACAAAGCCAAATCCTACATCCCCACCAGCGTCTACGATACCGCCGCCGACCCAGTCGGCGCTTCAGCCTCCAAAATCGCCGCAAAGAATGTCACACCGTTGACAATGGCAAACTACGAAGCTTTCCTGACTCCAGACCCCAGCTCCTCGCACTCGCCTCAGGAATACATGGTCTTCGTCTCTGGCGGGAACAAGACGTGTGAAGGCTACTGCGCGAAAGTGGAGAAAGAGTGGAATGAGACGGCATCGATCTTCGCCGCGGATCCTACGGCGCCGAAGTTGGGGTATATCAATTGCGATACACAGGGTGTGCTGTGCGCGACTTGGATGGCGAAACCGCCTACGATCTGGCATATCCAGCGCCCGATTGCGCTTGCTGATCAGAGCACGCCGGCGAGCACGATCTATATCAATTATCTGAATATTACGGAGACGACTGTGGGCGATATGGTTGCGCTGCATTCGGGGAAGAAGTATGAGACCGGGATAATCTATGAAGGATATTTCCACCCCTTTGACGGGCTGTTGGCGAAGGCGGGTGTGAATAAGATTGTGGGATATATCTTGTTTGGGTTCGGGTTGATCCCTAGCTGGGCTTTCATGCTTATCATCAGTATGGTGTCTAGGCAGGTTATGTGAGTACTCGTACATTGAGTTGCCAGGTGATTAGATTGTAAAGTTGCTAATGTCCCAACAGTGCGAGGAGAAGTGGACCAAACCCAGAGGCGGCCCAGCGAAGAGCACAGCAGGGAGGCACCGCTCCCCTCGGTGGTGCACCAGCTGCCAATCAGTAGTAGTTCACTGTGGTAGCGGGATTGGCCGACTTCTGGCCTTCAATGGATGTCTGATCAATGGGGACATTAGGATATTGGGATTTAGGGTGGGGTCGGGTGATCATGGAGGAGGCTTGCTTATTTCCTTGCCGGGTGTCTTTACTAGATATCACATATCGTTTCGTTCGCATTCATCACGCTGAGTAGATAGATACCAATGAACGCAAAATTGTAATTTGCTGCCTGACCACTGGGTATGTTCAAATCTCGAAGATGCACGAAAACTATTACAGCACAGGCATGCCTCCAACGCCAATGCTATCCCCACAAGCCAAGTATCCAATATTGACTGTGATTAATGCATGTCATACCGTCCATCGCTTCATGGATTCATTAGAAACCCTCCACGCTCGTCCCAACGCCTTTCTCCATAGCCAAACGGACAACATCCTCTCCCACGCAAATATCCATCAAACCGACACCCACACTCTTATAAATCACATTTCCACCCATCAGCCATTTCTTCAGTCCTTCCTCGCCCTCACCAGTACCTAATTGGATCTCCCTCATACTTGCTTTCTTCACCATCAGAAGCTCGCCCACCTCCACTAGCTGCTCAGCCGTAATGCCAGCCTGTATAATCTCGCCCGCTTCTTTCAGGCAAGCTTCTAGGCTATCGACAACAATCACCCCGCCTTTGTCTGCGTGCTTGTGATGGTGGTGCTTATGATCTGGCGTGACAGCTTGGCGTAGTATGTCTGGGTGGATCTCCACCATGTGTGGGCGATAGCTGCCGATACAACTTATGTATCGGCCCTTCTTGCGGCCTTCAGGATTAGTGAGATATTCAGCTGGAAAAAGCGGTGAAGTACTGGGCGTGCACATAAAGATGACGTCGGCTTTGCGGACATGCTCCTTTAGTAGGCGCTGGAAATCACCGTATTCGGAGCTCAAAATGCTGAATGCGAGCTTAGGATTCGCGTTGCGGAGGTCCTCCCAGTCGGGTGAAGTGTAGAATTCATGCATCAACGTCTTCGCACGGGCAAAAGACCGGTTGATGATGTCGACGTGGTGGATCTCGGTACCTCGCAGCAGAAGAGCGAGACGGATATGCCATGCTGCTTGTTTACCAGCTCCAAACACCGTGATTGAGTGTACACTAGTCCGTCGATTCAGGATTATGTTTGAAGCCAGGGCGGTACGGAACGCAGTGAGCTCTTCGGCGGCGAGGAAGGCGTAAGGTGAGCCATTGGAGGTGAGAAGGGTTAGGGAGCCACGAGGTGTGGTGGTTTGTGAGGAGGCTATTGAGGGTTCCGAGGACCTTGAACTGGCGATAGAAGGGGTATGTGATATCGTAGGCGTTGAAGATCTTGAGCTCACAATCGATGGTGACTGCCGCGCAGGAGAACCGCTTCGAGGAGAGTCTATGCTCAACTTACTAAGGCTAGGCTCACGAGATGGTATGGGCGCTCTCGACAGGGTGACAATTTTGATACCTCTGCTCGTGCTGGTAGTAGCCGGCATGAACAGAGTAGCCTGGTTGTTCGGGGCAGGAACAGCGATGCGTTGAGGCTGGTTTGCACTGCATGCTGTCGTTGTTTCTTGAGTTCCCGTCGAGTAATCGTGGAGGGCTTCAGAGAGATTGTGCTGGAGCTCGTCGATGTCGTCTCGAGTCAATGATAGGAGGAGAGAGTGGACGTCTGCGTCGGAGAGGACTGTGAGAGGCATAATGAGGTCCAATTGGATGTTCTAACAGCATTGACAGTCCATTCTTCTTGAAGATGACGTTGGAGACGCTGACTTTGCTCTTCTAGGGCACCTGTATTGACCAATGCCCACTATAGAGTCCCGGTGGTATTGAAAAAGATCAATCAGCTTGAGCTATATACAGATCTCAAAAGCAAACCCGAACTTTGGAGTAGCATCTGAACAGGAGAGGGGACGAAACAGAACATCGGCGATAAGCGCCCATTCAAAGGACCTATCTCCGACGATCTATACAAATCTGCCAACTTCACGCGTGCTTCATCACTCCCGATCTTCACTGGCTACTTGCCCGTTTACTGACCCAACATCAGGCTTGGGATGCCTCACAATGACTTGAAGATCGAATGCTGCCCAAACATGAAGGCGTATTGTCGTAGAAGATCGATAGAAACCACCAGTCATCGACTTCAAATTTGCAAATGATGAATGAGTTCATATGTAAGGTGTTGGAAGATTACCGTTTTTGCCCGAACAAAAGCCGTAGTCGAGACTCTGAAGCACTTACTGCCTCGACACTGCGTTACTTGTGTGACTTTGGCTCCCTACTTCCTCCAAACTTCTTTTAATGTCATCTCCATCCTCTTCTTAAACAAAGCCGTCTTCTTCCTGCAACAACAGTACCCCACCCCTCAACTTCATTGATTAACTCACCTTCCCAACTGTCGTGATCGCCCTCGTGTCCCACCACACCGGGTGCTGACCTTCGAGGCGTGTCAAAGATGACAAAGCGCAAGCAGACCGCACGTGTGCCTCGACCTCGCAAGAAGCAGGCCGTCACCAAGACAAACTCAAGCAAAGTCAAGGCTCTGTAAGTCTACCTGCTCGTAATATCATGTGTTGTTGACACACTCTAATTGCTAAAGCATCCGTGACAACGCGGAGAACTCACCATTGCTTCGACTGCCGTCCGAAATCCGAGAAAAGATACTGATCAATCTTGTTGGAGAGAACCTGCTTCATATCAAGCACCTTGATCGATGGGAGCTCGCGGATGTGAAGAAGCTAGAAGCTGGCGACTATACCGGCAGAAATTATATCACCACATCTCACGAAGTAGAAGGAGCATTCCGCCACTCTATCTGTACGGCGAAGATGTCCGAGCAAACAGCTTATGATGAATTGGTCGCTGGTCGTGCATTTGTGCCAGCGGACGAGTCCCCAGACTTCTACGTTGCTTCCTGCAAGAAGCGTCACCAGGACTGTAAGCTATGTGGACCATATCCATGGGGAATTGACAACGAGAATTCCCAATGCCTCAGAGTCAACCTCGGGGTCCTAGGCGTATGTCGTCAAATCTATGAGGAGGCCAACCATCTTCTATGGTCAACAAATACCTTCTCGTTCGATGACGCTACTTCGTTCAACAAGTTTCTCCAGAGCCTCAATCCAGCACAGAAGCGCAATCTGACCAGTCTCCACTTTAACGCTTCAATTGGTGGCTATTATGCCTCAGCCTACGAATGGAGCGTGGCCTTGAAAATATCCTACATGAACATGCTGCGTAGTGTTCAAAATCTACACCTTTGCTTCGAAAACGCGTGGGCGCGCAGCTTCCCTGACGTTGGCGAAGAAGGTGATGAGGATAGCGATGTGGTCGAAGCTGCCATACAACGCGGCATCGAACCCTTCCTGCGCCTACGTGCATTACCATTGAAGAACGTGACGGTAGTATTGAGCGACAGTCATCCCAAATTACCGCCTGGTACTGCGAGATGGTCCCTCGCTGAGAAGCTCGCATATGCGGATGACCTACGCACGCAGATGTTGAACCCTCAAGGTCCAGGCCTTGTAAAGGCTGACAATGAGTCTAGGAAGGCCACAGAGAGGCAACAAGGGAAGGAATTCGCGGAACGCAGCGCAGCATTGCACAAAGATCGTGCCATACGGGCATTTGAAACAGCAGGGGATATGGAAAAGGCCGCTCTAGATGCCGAGTCTGAAGCCAGGAGGGAACTCAAGAAGTTGAAAGATGCCAAAACAAAGACGGTCAATGAGATGACCGAGTTGCAGCACAGCTACCAGCCACTTAAGCGTATGGCTGAATGGTCAAGAAGCCGCGCCAATAACGCAGCGGAGACCGCGAAACGCTGTCATATCAAGGCAGATGATAAAGCAGCAAAGGCAGAGCGGGCTAAAGCTAGATTTGAAGGGCGAAAGGTGAAGAAGGCAGGGAAAGGCAACGAGGAATCTGAGGAAGAGGAAGGATCACATTCGGACAAGGAAGAGTAGGCCGTAAGCGCCGTGGACGACAATAAAGAAGAGCACTCAGATATCGACTCCTCTTAATGACAACAACCCTCGACAACGGCTTGCTTAGACCATGTCACCCTTGAACTCGATTTCCCTTGCATGGTCTCAGGCCAATCATGACGGACAACGCAGCAGCTCTGCGCCGCTGCCATTTTCAGTACGTGCTTACTATCTTCACTTTGGTCTTTCACGCTGCATGGGCGCTGACTTTTCCCAGGCTTGCTTGCAACACAACTAGTAATCTAGCTACATCTCCAGATTCAAACAGCTTGCACAGTATCATCATTAGCAAACTTGGAACAACACAATGCAAGATCGCATGCATTTTAGCAAAGAATAGCTACTATCGCTCTGAATATCAAATCAACCAAAAGCAAATTCGCAACCTCAACTTCCACTTCTGTCGTGATCAAGTCTCGTTCTTGATGTATTCGGAGGTTGTTACCTGCTGAGAATTGCCCTCATGCACACGTTTTCCCCAGTGCTCTCCTATATGTAGGATGCTTCCATTCAAGGAAGTGCTCCTTTATAGATAATCAACCATGTGAAGTCATGTATCGAAACCAAAGACACGATGCAAATGCTCTCCAGGGCGCTCAAAGAGCAGCGCAAACATCCATGGGACGGGCCCTTGCCGTCGCTATACTAGTATAGAGAATTTTTGCGCCCAGAGGCCCATACAAGAAGCTTGGGCAGGACGTGAACAAGGTGCAACAGCTTATCAGAATCCATACATTGATCGAAGATTGGCTAACCAGCCTGTCTTTGCATGCATTTAATTCAGTATCCACGTATCTACCTCGTCGATTCCAGCTCTTGGTAACGACAACTATCCATGATTCACAGCATCCATAATCTCATCGTTCATCCATCCACTTTCCATCTCTCAATCGCAATGAATAATGTTATATCCATAAATCAACGCAAGCATCCTTTCGTAGTCGATCCTTTCCAACCGAACCAGCACAGCAACCGCCACCTAATCCTCAAGCCTTCCCCGTCCCCTCCACATGCG
>JAABUS010000287.1_pt1 | contig 128261 bp, 110 predicted proteins | sample 5560161 | NCBI WGS metagenome assembly JAABUS01 (sample SAMN10711885, study PRJNA513376) | rock metagenome | isolation source: Antarctica rocks | place: Antarctica: Victoria Land, Trio Nunatak nord | collected 2016-01-04 | reverse complement strand
GAGGTGAGGGCGTTGGTGTTTGGTTGAGGTTGAGAAGGGGGAGGGGGGGAGGAAGGGGCTGCTGTGGTTTACGCAGGGCAGTGAGCTGCATGATGAGATGGGGTGTCTACAGTTAATGATGATCTCTGATTAGTTAGTATATCCAGTTTACAAGTCTATATGGGCACGTTTCTTGGTCATGAGAACAGTCCGAATCGTGCCTATGAGATTGCGCGATGTTTTGATTGTAGGCGAACCCTTCTCATAAATTGCCTCCCCTTGCCCAGGATAGAGAGCAAACCCTGACCGAACCGACATCGATCTTCTCCAACCCCCCGAAGAGCTCTCATATTATCTTCCTACCTCACTATCAGCCCGATGAATCAACATCTACACTTACTGAAAGCTGTAAATCCCATGAACCTCGTAACAGGATCTAGCGAGAATGATGATGCAAATATTTCTTGCCTTTGTAAGAACACTTTCGCTATTAGTATATGAGTACATCCATGTATTCCTACTTTTCGCATGTTTTGTCGCAGTAAGATGGATGTTAGGGGTTTTTGTGGGGGTGGGTATGGTTCGCGTGATGGAGGAGGGGAGTGGCTATAGCGGATATGGGGTTGAGATGGAGATGTGATTGAGGGGGATGAAGGGACGGGAAGGATATGTGCGGGTCAGTAGAGGGAAGGGGTTGGAGGGCGAGGGGATGTTGGAAGGGATGCGTGGATTGGGTGTTGTGGTAGATGTTGGAGGAGGCAGAGAGGATGGCGAAAGGGATGCGCTTGGGCTGGAAATCGATCCTTTCTGAGCTGAGGCTTCAAAGATCGTTATGTCAGGCCTGGAGAGACCGTTTCCTAATGGAAGGGGGTGGGCCTCGAAAGATTGCCTTTCAAGGCCTCTGGATTTAGATGGCATCGAATTGTGCAGTAACTGAGCAAGGAACGTAAAGTTAACGGAACTTCGAGCATGAAGTGACGCTATCACCACTCCAATCAATCTTGATGGTCTGGTTTCCTTTCCATGCCGAGTGCATTCTTCTCCATTGTGCGACGCACCAGGATCTCGATAGATCGCCGAGAAGTGAGGTCAAGAACGGCCACATCGACCTTGATTAGCTTCGCAAGCTAGGCCCGCAGCACGAGCGCGAGCAGCGAGACCGCGCCGTAGGTATGTGGCGGCCTGTGGACATCGGTTTCCTGCTCGACCAGCGCCAGTGCTGTTGAATGGTTTCTGCAACAGTGCCGCTGACACGATTTCCACCACTTGGATTCCATTGGTCGTGAGGTCGGATGTGAAATCCTTTGCGATGTCTACCATACTGTTGAGACAGATTCAACATTGAAAGACCTTGAAACCTTGCCTTGCGATCAGGAAGATGTGTATTAACCGAGAACATTACGTCTCAGAGTCGAACGAAAGCGGGCGACGGCGGCGTAGCAACAACATGCATTAGTGGCCATCCTTCGTGCCTGTGGATCCGGAACAGCAATCGAATTACCGGAATGCATATAATATAGAGATCCGCGTTTGTAGGCAACAGCTTTGCTGCATGCGCCTAGCCTCACTGTACCTACCTCTGTGGGCTACGTGTTGATAGGGTCCGTGCGAACCTTGATAGGAAAGCACATAAAGGAGTAGGAGATAGGGACAACTGCTCCCACTCCAACAGAGCTGGTGTCCACACCAGTAGCAGGCTTTAGGCTAAGCTTCCTAGCGTTGCCTGGGTCTTCGGGTCTTTTTCACCAACAATGATTTCGCAAATTTGAGATCTTGTTTCATTCCAAGAGCGTTTCGCGTTTCTGAGTCTGATTTTCAAAAGTGTAATTAATAGCACAAATCCACAGACTTATCGTAACCATGCCTGTCAATGCTTCCGTTGACGGGGTTGCCCTGATCACTGGCGTAAGCATTACACCATCATCAAACGATCGGTATGATACTGAGAGCCTTTGTAGGGCGCAGCAGGCATCGGCAAAGCAACCGCTCTGGCATTCGCCGAAGCTGGTGCTAGCGGTGTGGTTGTTGCGGACATCAACCACGACGGTGCCTCAGCCACCACAGAGGAATGCCAGAAATTTTCAAAGCATCCTCAGTTCCGTGCCATCGCAGTGAAGGTGGATATCGTGGACGAAGATAGCGTCGAATCCATGGTACAATCAGCAGTCAAGGCCTTTGGTAGGATTGATTACAGTGTTCATAGCGCAGGGGTGAGACTCCCTGGCTTGCATCATAACATCTTCCATGGCTAAGATATGACCTTGAACCAGATTGGAAACCTTTCAGGTGCAACAACACCCAATTTGAAGGTTGACATGTTCTCGAAAACGCTCGAAACGAACGTGAAAGGCACTATGCTATGCGTCCGTGCTGTGTCAAAAGCTATGGCAAGCCAGGAACCGCTCAGGTATGAGGGTAGACACGGCAGTCGAAATTTGGGAAGAGGCTCTATCGTCAATCTTGGTTCCGCAGCTTCTTATTGTGCAGCTCCGGGAATGATGTCCTACACCGTATCTAAGCACGCCGTGATCGGCCTCACGAAGACAGCAGGTAAGTCCCAAACTTCGCAGGAAGAATGACATGGGCCCTGACAGCCGCAGCTATCGACAATATCGACCGTCATATTCGTGTGAACGCAGTCTGTCCGTCTTGGGTCGATACACCGATGATGCAAGCCAGTCTTCAGCGCGTACCGCGGCTTGGGGAGATGATCAAATCTGCATCACCGCTTGGAAGAGCTGCGGAGGTCGAAGAAGTCGCCGATTACATCGTGTTCTTGTGCAGCCCGTCGGCAAGCTATATCAACGGTACCGGACTCATGATAGATGCTGGACTCACCTTGACGGTACACACTTGAGAGTGACTTATATCAACATCAGACACCGAGAAGTAAGCCGCACACCTTCGATAAAAATCTACCAATATTTGGACTTGTTCATAGAGTTGGATTTATGTGGTTGAATCTCGCCTGCATTACGTTGCGTGACACTACGCGTTATTTTTTTGTATCGCGTCGTAGAGATCTATCAAAGGCGATTGTATACAAAGCTCATACAAGACACGATTTCGTAAAGATACTTTGCGCTGATAGCAATAACAACCAAAATTCGTCGTCGATCCATCCAGGTTTGGTGAGACGCCCCTCGACGCCAAGAGAAAGACAAACACTAAGCTATGCCCGATCAAGCCATCACTTTCGGCCCGGGAGCCGCTCGTGGGGACATATTCGTGTAATACAAGTACCTTACTTTAAGGTCCTTGAGTAAGATACTCACATGATCCCCACCATCAGATGAAGTGTAGTCACCGAAGACTGTACACTTAGGGACTGACACGCCATTCCACCCGAATCCTGAGATGAGATGGACATCGTCAATTCAAGTTTATGGCTTAGCAGAGATGGTTGGTACCAAAACTGAGCTACTCCACTGTTTGGCTTCGAGCGAGAGTCATGCCGCGACGATCGCATAAGAAATCGAGGGCTGGCTGCGCGCAATGCAAGAAGCGCCATGTCAAAGTATGGGGCCTTCATTGGACCATCTCTCCCGTCTTCATCAGCTTATCTCAGATCGCAGTGTGATGAGACAAAGCCTCGATGTGTGAGCTGCCTAACGGCAGACTTGCAATGCCAGTATCTGTCAAAGCAGCCCACGAGGCTTAGCCCGACTTTTACGGGACCTCACGTCAATGATCTTTCAAACACGCTGAATGCCAGTACATCCAGCGGCGATGGTATGGACAGCGGGTTGAGAGCACCCTCTCTTCACCCAGTACAGCAGCAGACCATACCTCACTCGGACCTAGTCAATATGGAACTCCTTCACCATTGGTCTACTGTCACTTATGCAACGATGAGTCCTGAGTCAGATCAGCAGGAGATGTGGCAGACTACTACCGTCAGGATCGGTCTATCCCATCCTTTCCTCTTGAATGAGATCTTGGCCATAGCAGCCATGCATCTTGCGATATGCAGACCGGAAAGACAGGACTTCTATCACACGCGAGCCACGGAGCTTCAGAGCTTTGCCTTGAATGAATTCAATAGTGTCCAGAAGCAGGTAAGCGAGTCAAATTGCGTTGCTATCTTGCTCTTCTCTTCTCTTCTGGGCGTGCATCTCCTCGCCGATCGTGAAGGTACGCGTAGCCTTGGCTCCAGCGAGTACCTCGACCATATACAACGCTACATCAGCCTTACGCGAAGTGTGCGAAGCCTAGTAATTGCCGAGTGGTGGTCGTACATTCGCGAGTCTGAAATAAAGCCTTTGACGACGCTCTCCGGCCGTTATCCGCAACCCCCTTACAACAATATCCCAAGCGAATGTCGAAAGCTCTGTGACTTGACCGGTGAGTCCGAGCTTCAGCCTTCATCAACCGAAGCTTACAGCACGGCCATCGATCGTTTGTTCTGGCTTTTCGACAGGGCCCAAGTTCCATCAACCTCACATTTCACCGTTCGGTGGATTATTGCTTGGCCTGTGCAGTTGCCGGAGGAATATGTCAAGCTTCTCAATCAACGTCGACCCGAAGCTCTGATCGTCTTGGCCTACTATGGTGTTGTTCTGCACTCCTATCGCAAGGTTTGGGCCATTGGTAACTCCGGTGCAGCTTTGATCGAAGCTATCAACGCGCAGCTCGGCAATTATTGGGGCCGTTGGCTGCTATGGCCGATGCAAATAATCGACTGCAAGTGAATGCTGTCTGGTACGTACTGTTACTATTACCGCATGAAAACAACGTTTTGGCATGATGCAGATCAGCTCATGTTCACTTTCTTGTTCGGCTTCGACGCTTTGACTCTTGCACCGTGGGCGGATCGTGGGTCTGACGACCATGGCGTGCCCAATGTCGAACCGTGAGATCGTAATTTCATTCTGAGAGTTGGCCAGCCGGAATGGAAGCAATTTCACGCCTACGAAAAGATCCATGGCCTGGAACAATAGGGACGCTCAATCATAATTGAGAGCATGAACACCATGAGAAAAAAGCTCACAAGCACATTTGTCTGCGGTCGCCAAGGCCCAAATCGAATAATACCTCTGAAAAGGAAATATCCTATTATTGAACGATAATTATCATCCGCATTAATGCAGCTTGCTTGATTGAGGTACCATCTATTCTATGCACCATGGTCAGAAGAACCTCCCCACAAGACTCGCAGGCCAGCTTCCTTCCCGTCGAAAGTCGTCACGCTTTTCTTATAGTGACCGTCCATGCTTCCAGTCGCTCATCCAGCAGGGTCAGTCACCGACGTGCTTACTCGAAGGCTAATGTCACTCACGGATTGCCTTGGAGACTCGGATGATGTCAGTTCTCGGCTGTGAAGCATTGTTGATCGAGGCTGGAGAAAGCACGACGCAGTGTATGTGGGCGAAGTCAAACAAAGAATCGAAGTCAAGGGAACAGCTTCTTCAAAACCCTTAGGCGCTCTTCTTCTCCTCGCGAAATTTTGGGACACTGCCCTGCAGTGACGAAGCTTGGAATACGCGGATACTAAATACGCGGCTTTGCGAAACGTGCCCATGATCTGCCAATGCAAAGGCTAAGCCATATTGGTGCTCTGGTACCAGGATGAGGGCGGGGCTTGGCGTGCCTAAACGCGTATGTATTGCATATACGCGTATTTGTTCCATTGCTAGGCGCAGTTGAATCAATCGGAACATTAGGAAAGATCCACCCACGGGTCCTGCCATTCAGCTATGAAGGTTTGAATGAGACATTCAGGCGTAGGTTCCTGATATAAGAGTGAGGATTCTCATGCTTTCTACTTCCACCCGAGTATCGCAGCGTTAGCACGATCTACATGCTACAAGAACATCTCCTGAAAACCCTTGTAGCACATTTTCCTCTTGTCTATCTTTCTTCTGAGTCTAAACCTCAACAAGCACGCTTATCTCATCATCCACCAATCTCCGAGATCAAAAACCATGGCTACAGCCGAGACTGGACCTGATCTTTATCAGTATACTCCTTCTATTGTCGCTGCAGCCATTTTTATCGTCATCTTCGCCGTTCTTACCATCCTCCACACTTACCGCTTGATCAGAACAAGATTATGGTTCTGTTTACCCTTCACCGTTGGGGGCATATGTACGCTTTTCCCCTGCTGGCGACTTGCTGGTTCCCTTTCCTTGAGTATGCAGCAAAGCACTCGGCTGACAGAATGACCTCTCAAAGTTGAATTCATTGGCTACATTGGCCGTGCTGTCGGTCACAGTCATTCCGAATCCCTCCCTCCATACATCATTCAGACCCTCTTCATCCTCGTCGCGCCAGCCCTCTTCGCCGCATCGATCTACATGACTCTCGGCCGAGTCATACGTGTTACGCACGCAGAATCTTACTCAGTCATCCGCGTGACTTGGCTGACGAAGTGTTTCGTCTTCGGTGACGTCTTCACATTCTTCGTTCAATGCGGGGGCGGAGGCATCTTGGCCTCCTCCCATGACTCGTCCAAGGTGAAGCTGGGCCAGAACGTCATACTAGGTGGCCTCTTCCTGCAGATCTTCCTCTTTGGCTTGTTTGTCCTAGTATCGATCATCTTCCACCTGAGGCTCCGCAAGCAACCGACGAGACAGTCGTCCCTTGCTGACTTGAAGTGGCAAACGACCATGTTGGTTCTGTATGTGGTCAGCGCGCTTATCATGGTGAGGAATACCACCAGAGTGGTCGAGTATATTGGTGGACGTCATGGCCCATTGTTGAGGGTCGAATGGACGATCTACGTTTTCGACGCTGTGCTGATGGCCGCAACGATGACTGTCTGGTGGATTTGGTACCCGGTTGCGATTCGGCCTGCAAGGCCCCAGGCTGGTGATGCTGAGACCGGAGTTGACTTGGCTAAAGCTTGAAGTACTCATGCGGTCAAAGATCGCAGAGAGATGGGGCCCCGCTTTTGCACAACACGAGTTGCAGAATATCAGGTTTTGCTATTCGTGGGCTAAAAGCGAGAAATCAACTTTCCTATATAGTCAGACGCAGCCCCCTGGCCGGTTACCCATAGAGTTGCAGGATATAGACTCGGTTCCGATATTTGTGGGATAGAGGCGAGCAATTTACTTTCTTGACCCTGATGGACACCATACTTAGGCCAAATACCTATGTTTATGATCATTCACTGACACCCTTTCCTTTACGGATGGAGTTCTCATACTGTCTCTTCCATTCCGCAGCCACTCATGTACTGCTTTCGCATTTGCAAGATGACCAGCCCTCCTATTCCTCCATAGGAAAAGAGCCTACCCCTTCCCCAGCTGGAACAAGTGAGCAGCCCCTTTTACCTCCTTCCAATACACTTTCAACGACAGCACAGCCAAAACGAAGTGCCTTTGCACGATCGACCCCCTTCTGCAACTCCAGCCCCTCTTTTGATTCTCACACCTCGACGCCCAACCTCAAAGGTTTCGGCATGCTCACAAGCATGCTTCAAAGCACCTCACATTGCACTGCCACATCTCTATATAGAGTCGCGAAGTCGATTTGTATACGCTCTCTTCCTTACCGCTCGAGCCACGAACAATATCCCCCTTCTTTTGAGGACCCCAAGAGGTTTATCCCTCAGCAACGAGAGCGCTGCCCTACGCATCTGCCCTACAACTCCTTTGCTCCCAGTGACCTAGCGATAGACATATCGCGCGCTACTTGCCGAGAACTCGACTTCTGGCACCGTCTCCTTCTTGATTTTCTTGGATCGAAAGTTCTTTGCCTGAGCAGCAGTGTCTCGGACCACCTCGAGGAACGACATCTTCATACACCTTCTATACCTTGATCTCTGTATCCACAACGAACACCGATATCTCCACGAGCCTGGCCTACTTCTCGATGCACAGTCAACAAGCGAAAAGCCGTTCGGTATTACAATCGCTGGAACAGGCTTCGGCCGTCTTAACCTATTCGTGATAGCAGGTTCGTTGATTCGCCCCCGAGGGGTCGGCAACGGGCCCAGCAGGGAATGATCTCGGTCGCGGCATTCTGGAAATCATCCTCCCTGCTTCAACTTGCGTTTTGCATCGCTGTGCTCTCGCTGTAGGGAAGAACCCGGAGCGCGTGGCCGATGGGCACATACACAGGCTGTACTCGTACGCGGATCCCCCGCCGATTCTTTCCTTGGATAGGATCTTTAGATGGGACGTGCAAGTTCCTGCGTTACTGCCGGCATCTCCGGTTGGGAACAGCGGGTGATTTACAATGATACCGGCTCCCACCACAACGCCTTCCTACAAATGCGAGCACGGCACTGAGGTCAAACGGCTCGGAAAACAGGAAGTCGAATCATGGTATGATTATTAGGAGGGAGGGGGTAGGAGGACTTGGAATCAGTCAAGTCAACGGAAAGCTCGCGATCCTTGAGAGGGCTGCGTTGATGGCGTCGTGCGTATATGCGCTATGAGAAAGAGGAATGGGTAAGAGGAATGGGTAAGAGGGTGGGAGAGGAGATAGGGCGTGCGATTCTCTGGACACATGGGGCGTAGGATTATGTACTTCATGCTATGGCACCCCGAGAAGCCTTTTCAGAGGGAATCGTAGGGCTGGTGGAGATTCCTTGAGCGATTTCGTAGAGGGTTTGTTGATCACTGGTATTATTGTTAGTTTTGCTAGGTGGGTGCAGTGTTGAGATGGATGGTCAGTGGATAGGAGTTGCCAGCAGTATCCTTCTCAGATCTGATGGGTCGTTCCAAATTCGCAATGTGGACTCAGCGAATGGTAGTTGCCAAAATAAACAATTAGAGCTATTGAGACTGGCCCAGCAAGGAACGGGTCGGTATCAGCAGCACTATGCATCCAGCGCCATGTTTTGGTTTGATCAATTTTGATTGGATGCCCTTGACCGACAAAGGATATTTCCTCAAGGTGAAGCTCGTGCCCGTCCTCCTTCGATGTCCCCCATAAGCCCATGTCCCTGCGAGCCTCACCAGAGCTCAAAGTGAGTCTCATACACGTCCCCAAGCCCCTTCCAGATAGATCATGACACCCACCCAATCACCGCCCAAGCCCCTCCAACTTCCTCCTCGCATCCATCCAAAACGCCATATTCCACTTCTCCTCCACACTCTCCACCAACGCATCCACAAGCCCAATAACACCCCCCACCTCCCTATTAACCCCTGCCGGAATACAATACCTCAACACATTCCTCGCTGCCTTCAGCTGCTCGACGCCCTGCTCCGCTTCCAATTTCAGTATCTGCGTGATGATGTAGTCCGGGTCGTAGCTCTGGATCAGCAGGATGCGCTCTTCGATCTCGAGGTCTAGCCATGCGTCGGTTCGAGCGTCGTTGTCGGCGTTGATGCGCAGGTTAAGGAGGCTGGCCAGATGGTGGAGATCGCTGGTTAGGGAACTGCCCTGGACGGGTGCGGCGAGGGAGTCTGTGATGGTGGTGTGGAGGTAGATGGCGGGGAAGTTGGGTGGAGAGTTGGCTTCGTTGGATTCTGGGGAAGTGGCAGGCTGGGTGGTGGAGAGGTTGATTTCTGGGTCCTGCATTGTGAGCGAGAGTGGTTGATGATGCCTGGCTATGGCGAAAGAAGTCGATATATCACCGAGGATCGAATGGTGTGGAACAATAAAATTAATGGGTGAATGTCTTCATGGTGAACCTGTCATGACTCGATTCGTGACTCGTAGTATCAGACTCTTCGTTTGTCGTGTAGATCATCCCCTCCTCTTGAGCTGTCAATTATGAAACCAAACCTGAAGTATGACCCCTGACGCGGTATTGCAACATGTTGCTCAACGATGAAACCCTAATAATGTTGGCGTTCATATCATGACTGCCTCAGCACACTTTGCCAGCTTCCTTATAACCTCGTCGAAGAATCGTGCCTGCACTTGCGTATCCTTGAGGTCGCTGGATGGGCCAAAGCCCCCATACAAACATATGTTAACAGCGTCCGCGTACACGGGTCCAAGCTTGCGCCCTACTTTATCTCCCATTCTCGTCGCCGTCCAGTATGAGGTATGAGGATCTCCCTGATCGTCTTCCGGCTTCTGCAGGTCCTGCAGCGGACGATTGTATGCTAATTCAACAAGCATGACGCCCAGGTTATACAGCGTCTGATTGCGGATCGGCGAACGCTGACGTGACATCGTCGTTTGGGATGCGACATTTGGTGCGACTATAATCTGATTTGTGCTGCCTGCTGTACTTGCTACCATGGATTTGAGAAAGGGTCCGTTCAGCGAATCCTCTGAAAAGTCTGTGATACCATAGAAGACGATATCACGGCTACCCCACTCGCTGTTAAGCCATGGTGTGGAGTGGAACCGTAGTACGGCGAGCGCCAGCAGCTTTGCCAGAGTCAACTTTTCCGGGTACGGGATACATTCTGGATCTGTTTTGGCTGCGTTCAGGGCGTCCTCAAGAGACTTCAGCCCATCCCTTTTGATGGTCCTATCACCATCCGCATAGAGGAGGTGCTCATCGGTATTGCTTTTTTGCAAGAATCCAGCGCACGTGGGCGGATCCGGGTGAGGTGACTGTCCAATGAGATGGCTGCACAGGTTCGGTATCTTCTCAAGATCTGGAAGCAAGGTATCGGTTGCGCTGTATGACTGTGCTTGACTGTGCAAGGAGGCCTGAAGCTTTTTTGATCGCTCGAGCGCGGCCGTCAGACTTTGATGAAGCCTTCGAGCAGCATTCTCGGTCACTGTCGGTCCCTTCGAACGCGCCTCTATAGATAGCCAAAGAGACCTTTCCTGTTGGCTCATGGGCATATTTGATGCAGGACATGACCATGCCAATTCGAATTGGACATTCTGCGTACTTCCATCTTCGCAAGCCCTGGCACCCTTGACTCCTAGCGATAGGTTGGCGGAATGCTGATTCGATATGTCACAATGCCAGAGGTTTGAGAGGACATCATAGAGCTTGAGCGAGGCGCCTTGGACGAGACGAAAGTGGGCTAAATCTTCAGCAGCTGTATGTGTAACTTTTACCATCTGTCTGTCCGCTTTGAAGCGCTCGACTTGCTTGCGGAGCTTAGTCAGGCCATCGATACGATTTTGAAGCTCCTCGAGCTTCCCATCAAAACGGTCTTTCGAGAAGCTAATCTTGCTTCGTTGCCTGAAACGTTTAAGCCAGTCTTTCCAATCCGTGTTAGGTATACTGTGCTTCTGTAGTCGCATTAGCTATGTAATCAATGATTGCTCCCACGTGTTCGCAATATGTGACATCCCCAAGCGCGTGGAACACCGCGAAGTAGTTAGACCGTGCTTCTAGATGTTTGGTTGAATACCTGCTGTGCCAATATCTCAAGAGTGCCCGTCTCCTTCAGTATCTCGGCCAAGATCTGATTGATGAGGAACAAAGAAGATATGCATGCGTCATAAGATTCGTCTAGTTGTAATCTTATGCGGTCTTCCAGGTTACTATCTCGCCACAACGGGTGTGTGAGATCATCAATCATTACGTCGCCTTGGCTGAGTTGGACACGGTCCAACAGAAGGCAGCATTCATTCTGGAAAACAACCTTCTGAACCTTGAGTGCCATCTGGAATCTCTCAACTTCTCTCCGATAATGGCGGGTGAAAATAACGATCGGTTGAAATGCATATTCGTAGTTCTCGAGGGCAAATAGCATAAGGGGCACCACTGCGAGAGCGAGCCCGGCCGCTGTTGCTGGGTCCATGCTTATCGAATTGTAGATTGGTTATTAGAGTATCTCTGCTCAGGGTGGACATGAAAAAAAGGATTTGGTAGATATTGTATAACAAAAGGTGGACATGGAAAGAAAGTGTAATGATCCGCAAGCCGATCAAGCGGCCGCTGTAGCCTGGACCAAAAGCCTGGTCGGGATGGGCGAGCAATTCCCTCGATTCAGACAAGGCTATGCAGCCCTCCACGTACCTTCTGTGTGCCTTACCACCCCTGCATCTGGAGCCGCCATGGTCCCAGGTAGGTGCAAGTTTCCTCGAACTCCTCGATGACTCTGTAGCATGTAAAGGCAGTCCCGCCATCTTCTACCTACCCATCTGATCGGGTTGAGAAATCAGTGATTGGGTATGAAGAAACGGAGAGCTTTGTGTCGGAGCAGGCTTCGCCCAACGCCACCGGAGGCAAATGCCACAATAACCCGTCGAAGCTGGCATTGCATGATGTTTCAAACCTCACTTCTGAATCTTGCCCTGATCACTCCGTGCTTGCTTGGTTGATAGGCGCCGCATCTTCATGACTTCAGCTGTTGGACCTCCGTATTCGGAACGAGCTTCGCCCGCAGTTCTGTTAGTGTCCTCATCCCGGAGGCGTCTAATCGCGTTGTTCCATTGGGCCAGACGGGCCGAAATGCACAGTAGCAACTTAACCGGACATGGCCTAGGGAAAGTGGCTGATTGAAGCCCGTCGACGAATTTTGGGGCTACTTTATCGCAATCCTCCTCGACGCCCAGGGTGATCTGCGAAGATATAGAGACTGCCCTCAATGCTCGAAAATTGCCCCGACACCCCACATGGTTGTACGTTCGGAAGTCTCCCAAGATCTGCGTCGCCACTTGACGATATTGTCCTCCGACTCGTGCACTTTAGCTCATGTTACTTAAGCTTGCTGCTAGGTATACGCGACTGGCCTGCTTCAGACCGCGGATATGACATCAGGTTTTGACCTCCATATTTGAGCTCTCCCATGGCTGTTCGATGTGTCCATGACGCATATCTGGAGTGCTTGAGCCTGTCTTGGGAAAGATTGATAACCGCTGTGCGTCATGGGCCCATCGATAGAATTAGCAAAGCTGTGTGAGGAGTATCAGGCTTTGGATTTGAGGGTGCGAAAAGGCAGGATGGGTCCGGTCTCTAATTCGCTGGCTGTGAAAAGTGAGATGGTATTGATATCAGCAGCGGTTGTGTTGTATCATGTATATGGGGGAAGTTAGAGCATTGCTTTAACCAGATTCTTCTCCTCTGTTGTTGTACAGTCGTCCAAATTTGGATGCAGGCTAAGCATTGATCTTGGGTGAATGCAGAAAATGTTTGACCGGACGATGAAGTCATGATCCGTATTTGTGACGGAAGTCGTCGAAATACAGTCAGTAGGCGCCAGGCGCGTATGAAAATGACAATCATGAATCTTGATTACACAAACCATTCAAGGGAAACGGCATAGACGCCGCTGACGATGGTGGACTGATTGATTAAAATTAACCCATGGCTAACGAAGCATTCAACATTATAACAAGGCTTTAGTGACGCGCACAGTCTCGCCGAGCTAAAGTACACCCGTCCTTATCGGCTGCGTTATCTATATGACATTTTGCGGTATTGATCATAGATAGTCGAAACACCTACAATACGTCTCCTATCATGATCACCCCCTCGCTCCTTTTCCTCAAAGCCATTGCCCACCCCTCCCGCCTTCTCATTAACCCCTCTCGCCTTCTTTGCAACCCCTCTCCCCTCCTCATCAACCCCACTCAACTCCCTCAGCGCCCTCTGCACCCCCACAGGCAGGGCGCCCATTCCTCCAATCCACCTCGCATAAGCCGGCATCCGCACCTCCCCTCCCTCGCCTCTATCTACCATGCCCACAATCCTCATCGCCACCTCCCTGACCTCGACCCTCGGGCCCATGAATCTTCTCCACCAATTCTGCCGAATACCGGCGAACAATGGTGTATCGAGCTGACCGGGGGCGACAAGGATGGTTTTTATGTTGTTGGGCGAGTAGGCGCTGGAGCGGAGCTCGGCTGTAAGGGAGGTATGGAAAGTGGAGAGGGCGGCTTTGGAGGAGGTGTACAGTGAGAGATGGGAGGCGCCGAGGGAACCGAGGACGGAGGAGGTAGTGATGAGATGCCCGCCTGAGGGGCGGTTGAGGAGCGGGGGGAGGAAGAGGGATGTGAGATGGTAGTGAGAGAGAAGGTTGGTGTGGAAGATGCTGTGGGGTGGGTCAGCGATCAGTCTCTAGGGGGAGAAAGGGAGGAGCGGCGGAGATGGCACGAAAGCTGGGGGGGGGACGCATGAATGCTGCAAGAAAGATGCAATGAACGTTGTGGGAAAATATGCGACGACAATTAGGAGGTACAGATGGAATGGAAGTCGAGGGGGAACGATGGGATGGAAGCTGACGATGGGGTAGACTGGATGAGAATCTAGGCAGTACGTACCGCTCTACTTCATCCATAGACAAATCGACAAACCGTTTCGCGCCGACAACGGCCGCGCAATTGATTAACACAGTAGGCGTCCCCACATTCGATTTGAGACGCGCCCACATCTCCTCTACTTGCTGCCGATTACCAACATCACACCTGTAGTAACTCACACCACCGGCCTCTTCATCTTTCTCCTCCTCATCCTTGTTCACAGCCACATCAAGCACCACAGTCCTCACCCCCTTCATTCCATACACTTCTGCTATACACCCTCCCAACCCACCTTTCCCGCCCACAATGACCACGACCTCTTCCTCCAAATCCACCTCCCGCGGCTTGCCGTACGCATATTTCGCGCTCAGGACACCCAAAAGGAAGATTACATTAACAATACTCGCATACGTGAATGTCGCGATGAACGACGTCGAAGAGTACGGAGCAGCCATGGCGCGGAGGGAGAGAGGCAGCATCCAGACGGCGAAGGGATGAAAGAGGGTACGTGAGAGGACGAGGAGGACGGTGTCGATATTGAGATGCTCGTACCATGGTGGGTCGGCTTGGGCGGGGAGGGTTGAGGATGTGATGCGGGCGGTAGGGATGGGGCGAGGACGGAGCGTAGGATTGGGAAGCGTGGGAGGGTTGGCGGTGATGGTGGTGGGAAAAGACATCTTGGTTGCGCCTGCGCAGACCAGAATAACGAAAATACAATGGACAAGCGATGGAAGACTCTAATCAATACAGAGGCGAGTAGAAAACTGGTGGTACAAATATAAAGGCAGTCTTGCTTTTGTCATGGTTGAGTTCAGCTAGAGCTCCAGCTACGAGACCAAGGTGATTTTATAGGCGTTTCGGGTTTCCGTCCCGGCGGCACTGGTGGGGCGGCTAGCGGGGAGCCTTTGCGGACGTCATCCAAGTATTTTGGCTGCTCGGTGGGATGCTTCAACATTTGGTATCACAGGGGAAGGGGAATGATACATTCCTTGGCATAGGCCATCACTAATAACTTGTGAAGTCCTTCGAGTAGGTCAACGGGATCATGCTATTACACACATGACAGCACCTGGACTAGGACATTAAATCGCTCTCGTTTTCATGGCGAAGTGATGAGTCTAACACGAAGCATTCACATCGATGAGAAAGCCGCTTTCACACACCACTTTAAAGGCTAACACTCGCGCCATCCGTCTACATTCTCCGTCTTGAACTACAACTCATCGACAAGTCTTATCGTCTTACTTTCATCGATCAAACCTTCTGCTATCAGCGAACTCAAGCATTAAATCCGCCTCTAGGTTTACATCCACCATGGTTAACACCACTACCGAACCTTTGACGTATCAGATCATTCGCTTTTACGACCCAACACTCCAAGCCACAGACTCTGAAGGCCGCACCCTCAGCTCAATCCTCGCTTGGGACGATCGTAAGCTCGAAGATTGCCATAACTACATCCAGTGGCTTTTTCCCCTGCCCGAACGCTCTTCTATGTCTTACTCTGCGCCCATCATCAACCACACAACGTTCAACGCCTTCCGTGGCCGCCCAGAACTCCGTGACCGCATGCGCGACTCCCTGAGGCGCATCTGCCGATTTTACGGCTTCGATTTCCAGGCTTCGAATGACCTCAAAGATTTTCGTATCGAGAGGTTCGAAGATCGCAAATTCGAGACTAGGGCGCAGAACTGGGTGAAAGGCTTCACTCACAACCACTTGCGCATTACGAGGATCATCCGGAGTCTGAGGGTGTTGGGTTTGGAGGCCGAGGCGACGGCCTTCTTTAGAGCTGTTGAAGATGTGTATAACACAACAGGAAGGATCGGTGCCCGGAGTCTTTTGTACTGGACCAGGGCGGTAGAGAGACCTCTGTACTTGGCGCCGGAGGATAAGGAGGATAAGGGAGATGGCAAAGACTTCCTGTATGAATTTGAGGCGGAGAAGGATAGGAAGAACTTTGATCTCAAAAAAGCGAGAGTCAGTGACCCGGTGCAGGAGCCGGGAAGAGCTGAAGAGCAGGAATCAAGTCCTAGGAGTCCGAACAGAGCACCCACGACATGACGAGGGTACGCAGGTTGATTTCCAGGATGATCCAGGCGTCATGGTCAAAAGCTGGTCGGAACTGAAGGGTTTTAACTTTGGGGGCGCCAATGTCAGACATTGCATCCTGGGTGCATAACGATGGAAACGAAAAAGTGAGGCATTGATGGCGTTTCGAGGGCCGGAACATGGTGCCACTGATAATGATCTCCGAAAGCATGGCCCCTGCCCCAAAGCTCAATATTTGTGACTTGAAGCGGTATGGTGGCCAATTCGGCGAGCATTACCCTACCAAACATACATACACCATCAATCTCATCCCAAGCACTGACAGACTGACGAAAATCTAGTCCCTCTCCGCGCGAATGAGCGCCTTCGGAGATGTATAAATGTTGATAGCCCGATCAACACCCAGTGTCAAAGAGGCAAATTGTTGATCTGTTATCACATCGTTCGTTGAGATACGAAACAGATACGAACCACATGGTTTAGAGGCACAAGGAATGAGATTGGTGATGAGTCCAAATGACAGGACTACCGAGCAAATCAGCACCCGTGCCGCTATATGAACTCAGTCCGAGTTCATCGTTGATCGAATTGACTAGGATAGTCTTCGTGTAAGCCAGCACCAAGGAAGGGAGGTTGCGTGGTGGGTGAATCAGCCAACATTCCTTCTCTCGTACTACACATCCACATAGCATGAGGTTCTTACGGCTTCCATGTCATCCTACACTAGTGACCTCATTGACCAGAGCAGCCTTCTTCTCCGCTAACAATGCAGCATTGGGAAAGAACCGGCCGCTGATATAATTGTACTTCTTCACGGATAACCCTATATTGTAATAGACCCAGCGATCAACGAGAGCAGGAGGCTAACCACATACGGGGACAGGGTAAGGCGATGAAAGTACTGCGTCTTTGTATCATACCGATTCCCTTGAGACCTATTCCCGCTACGTCAGTGATTCAACTCCGTTTCTTGAGAGCTCGCTGAGCCCCATACGTCTTGCAATAGTCGCCCTGAGTGCGGTAGAAGATGCCCTGCTCCATCGTCCCTGTCAGTGCCGTCGTTGACGCATCATGCATCACGCTTTTGCCATCTGCCAAACGAGTCAGATAAGATCATCACACCATAACAAATAGCTACTATGACTTCTCTCGGCGGATTTCCGGGTTTTGGGGAAATAGTCCAATAACAGCTCACACATTTCCATTGCCTTAATGACCTTTTGGACGCCCTCCCTATGTGGTCTGGAAAGACAGACATGACCATAGCTGTCGAGTGAGAAGAACGGGTCGGTCCATTTCTCGGTGGCTTGAAGGTCTTGCTTCATTTCCTTAGTGCAAACCGATGGCTACTGGGGTCGCTCATTGATGGGAGTGATGTAAGAGCATCGAGACATCCCTGATTCGAGATTTGGTAATGTACCAGGCTTTCAGGAGCCGTTCGCCTCCCTTGTGGCTATGACGACTTCGATGCCGGTTTCCCTGGATTCGGTGAGCGGTGCCGCTGTCTCTGCACCGCACGACCAGCAGCAAGGCCGTTGGCCGAAGTGCGAGGAGGGATTTGGAGCTCTGCCTGTAGGATTCATAACCGAGGTCGAAGAAATAGCTGATCGTTGCCATGAGATCTCTTGTTCTCTTTACTCGAGCCGGACCCCGATCGGTTGTTAGTCCTACCACTTTCGGCATGACTCGGAGTCCATAGTACTTTATATCAATGCTGAACAACAAGTGCCGGGGAGGAATCGACCAGACCCAGTGAACCGCTCTGTTCAGTCCAACTCGCTTTTTCTATTTTACAAGGTGATCTCTTGACGGAACAGATCAAAGAAGAAAGACCGCAGATCAAAAGCAGACAGCAACAATAAATACAACCGAGCGCACCAACAGTAAAGTCAACTTAATCCAGCGGGAGCGAAAGCACTATAGATCCGCAAGACTCACTTCAGAGGTTCACACAATCCAGGAAGATGTCCAACGCTTCGATGGGTGAGTGGGCAGGCTGCAATGCTTCAACAGTCCGCCTTCTTAGATCATGGCTTTTTCCCGGTGGGTCACTTCGCTGAACAAGAGTGTCGAGGAATCGAGTGTATCGTTCCTTGCCAGCGCATGGGATAATTGAAAAAGATCGGCCGTCTCTGCTCGATTGCGCGGCGTTGGTTGTCTGCACTGACCCAGTCATTCGAGCATATCCCGGCAACTCCAACTCCAAGGACCACTCCCTCGGTTCGATCCGTGCTTTTAGAGTTCCAATATCGAGCGCGGACATCCGAGATCCAAAGCCCCCCTACGGCCCTGTTCTCGATACCAATCGCTCCCCTCCCAACCTCCACCCCATTCCCTCCACAACCGCCTCCCGCTCGGCCCCTCCCGCTCCCCCTCCCACCCCCCTCACCTAACTCCCCTCTTACACCCTACACAGCCTCCCCCCCTTCCCAAGCACCCACTCCTCACTCCCCACCCCCGTACTAGCATAGAAAACATCATCCGGATCCCACCTCGCCTTGATCCCCCTCAGGCGATCGTAGTTGGCGCCATAGAATGTGGTTTTCCAGTTCGGGTCGAGGAAATCGCCCTACAGCAGAGAAGAAAAAGGGGTCAGCAGTCTGTTTGGAATTCCAATGAGGGCGTATAGATCGACCTTTTACTGAGTAGTTGGAGGTAGGTGGGGGGAAGGTACTTCGTTTAGATAACACCCTGATCCCGGGGTTATGCTTTCTAGTTGCGCGACCCAGCCTGTCATCTTCTGCTGCAGTGCTAGGAGCTCGGCCATGGACGCGGTTTCGGGCGCGGGCCTGTCACACACCGACGCCTTCTTAGCAGCTTATCCCCATCTCCATATTTCCTGCAGGACATCAAGGTGCTGACACCAGCACTACGAACGTGTAGACAGAAGACTCACATAACCAGCACCACATCCAGCAACGCCTCCCTCCACACCGGCAACACCGCATTGTCCACCTCGCCCGTCACGCTCCGATCGACATTCACCCCCAACGTCGCATAGCTCACGCCCTCCCCCCACCCGTGATATCCCCTAATACATCCACCAGACCTTGCCCGTTCTCCAGCACCACAGAGCGCGGCACCAGCCTTCCACCATAGAGCGACGTGCCCACGGGGACAGGCAGCATGAGTGCTTGTGCCGCGGGCCAGTACCCCGAAAACAGCTGCACATTTGGGGGGTCGTATCCCACGCCCAACGCGTCCAGCTGATCCGTGAGTGCTGTGATCTCTTCTGTTAGTGTTGCGAGAGGCAGGCCTGGCGCAATGATGGGTCCGATGCTGAATGACGCCGCGGAGCCGAAGGCTAGAATGGTGGCGCCTTGGTCGATGATGGAGGGCGCCCAGCGTGGTAGGCGGCTATGCCGGCGAGGAGGGTCTCCTGGGAGTTTCCGGGGGTGAAGGAGAAGTTCGCGGCGGCGACGGGGAGGTCGGGGTGGGCTTTTGCGGTGAGGGAGTAGACGACGGCGTAGGTGCCGCCGCCGCCGGCGGAGAGAGCCCAGTAGAGGTCGCGGTTTTCCGCGGGGCTTGCTTTGAGGAGGCGCGCGCCGGAGCTGCCGCGGTTGGCGGTGATGACTCCGAATTCGAGGGTCTGGTCGGCGGCGAGGCCGTATTTGGATGATAGGCTGGAACTGGGCTCAGCTATTGCCTTTGGTACAGCGGTCGAGGAGTTGGCAGGGAAAAGAGGCTTACAGAGAATGACCACCTCCTTGGGTATACCCCCCTGCTATACCGACGGCGGGGCATTCGCCAGACGTCACGGTAAGGCCGACTTTCCGAGCGGCTTCGAAGGCTTCATGGCCATGGACGCCGGCACCGATCTTGTACGCTTTCCCCGTGTAGTGCGGGGATTTGTAGTCGAGGAATTGGATGTCTTTCAGGTTGTGGGTCTGGAGGGCCAGGGAACCTGCGCCTACGGATTTACCGATGTAGCTTCGAAGGGAGGTCAGCGTCTCGGATGGTGAGGATGGTGGAAAGGGGCTATGTTACTCGTGACCTGTATTTCGTATTACAAGCCGGATGTTGAGTCTCTTTGCGAAGGGTATGCCATTGGCGATATCCGACGGCTGCGAGACGTTGATGGCGTAGTCGTTGCCCAGCGTGCAGAGACTTGCTCGGGGGGTGAAGGCGTCGCAGCTTTTGTTCGAGAAGTAGGGGGCCATGATTGAGGATGAGGTATTGAAACTGAGCCATGCATGAGACATATTTATAATTGGTTAAGGAAACTTCGAACGAGCGCTTACTGTTCGCTAGGGTCCATCCAATTCTGCTGTACAGTTTGGCATTGTACAGCGTCGTAGGTGGGATCATGGCATGGAGATCCAAGAGGGATCGTTACGATCAGCTGCCCATCTACGGAGCTGTTGAGATTCGCCCAGTCTTTTGGCGTTGGCCAGCATCTGTCTCCGGGGAAGCAGCGGCACTGAGGAGTGGCAGAAGCGCAGACTTGGAGGAGTAGGAGGGACGCAAGCCAAATTCTGTCTATGCACAATGCTGGATGTTTGCCCTTCATCTTGGAGAACATCAACGGCGAGCGTCGCTCTTAGAATCCGCGATACTACCAACTTGAAAGCTATGAGTTGCACTTAACTGAGATGCGAAACTTTTCGTGAACGCATTTCTTGTAGTAGGTATTGACGTGCCGTGGGGATCAACAATACTTTATACATCTCCGATTTCCCTGTCAGACTTCTGGAAGCAGTTCCCTGCAGGCTGACATCTGGGATGGATGAGAACCGGCGAATCCCCTGCAATGCGCTAATTGCTGACTTGCGCAAACCGTGCTGATTGTTGTAAGACGATTCAACGCATGCCATCGGCTTGTGAACCTGCACGTTCCCCGCTTCCTACGGAATTATCAGGACACATGCAAATGCTGCCATAGGGTGGTTTATGCCATTACGCAAGAGGTGCTGTTACGGGAACAGACGTAAGAATTCGATCCATAGAGAACTGAACAAAGTGGTAGTAGACCCGTCCAAGTATTCTGTTTGAGAAGTAGTGAATCTCCTACCAACATCTTTGATGTTTAATCTGCCATTGGACGCACACACACGCCCGGCAATGGCTAAAGCAGTCCACAATCGAAGAAGGGACTACTATACAATAGATCTAGAATCAGAGGCCGACCGCGATGTCAGCAATCAAGAACTTTAATAGTGTCATACTGCAAGCTCATTCCTAAATGCTAAGCATGCGATGCGTGAAGGCCACATAGGACGACATACAATCTTGTTGTGGCAATGAAGTCTGAAAGGAAAGAAATGGAGAACTTGGATTTTTTTTGAATGGTTTTTTGGGTCTGCTATTCAGCTTACTCGTGTATCATCTGCCGTGTGATAAGATGGTTGATAGCACAAATTTTTGACTTGCACTCGGCTGCAATGTTCGACTCGAGTATGCAAGATACAGACCGTTGTATACCTTGAAATAGATACGTTTGATCGCCCGGTCCAAGCCTCATATTCGTGCAGCAAGCGGATAAAGAACAGAAGATGAGACTTGAGGCTTGAGGTGTGGATGAAGGAATACTTCCAAGGGCAATCTTCATAGTTTACCTAGGCATGTGTACTTAATGCTTTCTGTCTCTTTGGCATCTGTCTGTAGCACGGCTCGAGGTGCCATAACGCCATCGTCGCAGTTTGGCAGTGCCACGGGCAATGCAATCAATCAATAGTCCAATAAATTGCAAGAAAGCGGCCAAAGGAGAAGCTCGAAGCCATCGAGTAATTGGAAGATTAGGAGAAGCTGACAAAGTCGATGAGAGGCAGGACTGCGATAGATACCTTGGGCAGGAAAAACCATAGTATTGGGATAAAAACTAACCACACAAACGTGCAAAGGAAAGAACACCATAGAGGTATAGAATCGATAAACTTAGCTGTACTACGCCTTCCCTCTCGATTTTCTGCCGCCATGGCTCATTCTACTGCTTGATCACACCGTTCTGACGCCCTCACGTTTGAGGAGTCACACCTTCTGCTTCTCCATCCACTCCTCCGCCTCCGTCTTCCACTCGTCCCTCCATCTCGACAAAGGCGGTCTTCCCTTGACCACATCCCCAGCGGCCCACAACATCCTCTTTTTGTCCTTTTCTACACTAACATCGTTATCCGGACATATCACATAGAACCTCCCCTCTCCCATCTTCTCCTCCAAGTACCCAGCCACCTGCTGGGGCCACCACGCCCCCTCGGGCTTCTCTTTCTGCTCCCCACCACCCGTCAGCCCCGTATGGGTCCACCCAGGCACCAGCAGATGGACGCTCGTCTGAGTCTCGCGCTTGTCATAGCTCAGACTCTCGGCTAGGGATTTAAGCGCGGCTTTAGAGGCGTTGTAGGCGGGATTGCCGGGCGGGTTGGTGATGCCTTGCTTTGAGCCGGTTATTACGACGGCGGTGGGTGTGGATGAGGGTAGCAGCGGGAGGAGGGTCGAGAGACCGTGTGTTATGCCGAGTAGGTTGGTAGCGAATATCTGGATGTGGGAGATAATGGAATAACATAAGCTTTGTTTCGTTCGAGGCGAAGGAATCGAAGACCATCATAGGGTGGGACGAGATGCGAATGGGGGTACTCGTACCTGTTCAAAGTACCCCGGCTCAGTCCATGTGCCTTTAGGACCAATGCCTGCGTTTAGCATCAGGAAATCTATATGTGCGAACTTGCTCTCCACTTTCGAGCGTAGATCTTTCCAGTCCGAGAACTGGCTGACGTCCATAGCGTAGGTCTCTGTGGTGGCTTCATTGTTTGCGAAATGCGTCTTCGCACGCGATAAAGCTTCCGCATTGTTGTCGACGAGAGCGAGGTGCATGCCATGGCTACGGCAGAGCTTTGCGACGGCGAAGCCAATGCCGGAGGCTGCTCCTGTGATGAGGGCGACTTTGGAGGAGGCAAAGACGGGGTGCGGCATTGCTACTACGTTCAGAGAAAGATACTGTTCCGGCCGTAAAGATTAGCGAATGGATATCCGTGTACACGCGGTTGTCGGCGCTTTCGTAAGATACCGACTGTCAAGTCAGTATATGTAGACAGCAATAGAGGACGGTCAGGGAAAAGGTTGGACTATCTCCTACTGCTTAACGATCCTACAGTTTGCCGACTTGACGCTGGTATCGCTTTGATATCTCAATCTGAAAACCCCAGGTGCTGCTGAAGTAAGGTTTTGGTAGGATGAGTGGAAGTCATTGTGGCGGAATACATCTAATGGTCTGTGCATACGTATTACGGTCTATTTGCGTTTGACTCTAATATACAGCAGGCAACAGGATATGCGAACATGCAAAGGTATCGCGTCCTCCAGTCCAAGCCATCAGATACACCACAAACTCACAACAGCTGCGGATCCAGCAGCAACAGGCTTTCCTCTATCTCTTGAATAACTCTATGCACGCCGTCTTCGAATTCGCGTACTTTATTTCACTCCATTGACCATGCCATTCATCTTGACCCCACTCCCATTTACCATCACCGTCCCCTCCTCTTTCGCTCCTGCCGTGGTATCTGGCTTCAGCGGCTTCTCCGGGTCTCGGATACCCTTCATGCTCTTGAAGAACTGCGCGCCGTCGACAAGCCTCCTCTCATGATTAGCTCTCCCGTTGACGAAATCCGGATAATTCAGTGTCAGCTCCGCAGCACCGTTCACGATGTTATCGGCGGCCTCGACGCCTAGCATGAAGCTATGATCCTGGTTCCCCACTTCGTAGCGCCAGCTGCCGAAGCGGCCGCGGGAGTAGATGTCGAGGTCCTGCAGCTTGGGCAAGAGTTGCTTGAGAACGCCTTCACGCTCGAGAGTAGGGGTCGGGTAGCCGTGATCGAAGCGGCGGTGGTAGGTGGAGACAATCTCGTCGGTTGGGCGGAGCATTTCGGTGTTGAGGAGACCCTTGATGCAGTCGCGGAGCATGTTGTCGTGGTCGACGGGCTTCATGCTCGATTCAGAGACTTCAAGCATGATGGACCAGTAGGGGCCTTCTTGAGGGGAGGTGGAAGAGGGCGAGGAGCCGTCGGCGAGCTGCATGGTCGGAAGCTTCTTGGAGGATGGAGGCTGATTGTTCGGCGAGTAATTAGAGAATATGGTGGCGCGGTAGAAGGGGCAGTCGTCTTCGGGGAAATAGAGCCAGCATTTATCGCCAATGCGCTCGGGACGCTCGCCGCGGACGCCAACGCCGATGACGTGCGTTGAAGAGTAGAAGAGTTCTTTGCTTAGGGAGACGAGCTCTTGGTTGCCCATCTTCTCGGCAAGCGAGTCAACGGCCATGGTACTAACGAGCTTTTTATAGGAGATGGTTTTGCCATCTTCCAGAGTGACTTTTTTCGCTTCCGCGTCGACCGACTTGACGGCACCATGTTTGCCGAAACGCGTCTTTTCCTCGGGCAGAGTCTTCGCAACGGCAATCCAGATACCTCCTGTTCCATCGAAGGCTGGAAAGCGGAATGTGGCATTGGGCCCCCAATTGCCTGCGCTTCTCTGTAGTATGACGTTCTTTGTGACTGTCTTGAGGTCTGGGCTAGCTACTCGCTCACCCAGCCAGGCGCATTGCATCTATCAGAAGTTAGATCCATTACCGGGACTTTGGATGTCATCGATGTACCCTTGTGGTCGGCACCGCCCAGACCTTAAAGTTGTATGGTCTCATGAAAACATCCGCAATGCCTACGCCCATGGTACGCATGATATGTTCGTCGAAGGTCTGGGGCTTGGTATTGGCCACGCGCCCCTCGAGCGCTGCGTCGATCAAGCCGTCCATACATCTGACCTGCTCTTCCTTAGGCAACATGGAGATATTGTTTTGAAATGGGTATGGGACCCATAGGCTCTTGCATCGAACATACGAAATGCGCTGATGTGTGTACCAGTCCTCCTCCCTCGGCAGTGCTTCGTTGATGCAGTCATCGAAGTATTTGTAGTGGGAGAAGATGACATGGCCGCCGACATCGTAGAGCTAAGAGCACGGTCAGGTTTTAAGAAAAGCAGTGGTGTAGAATAATGGCGTACAAAGCCTTCAGCAGTAGTATCTGTCGAGGCCAGACCACCGGCTGTCTCGTTGCAGTCGATTATCATCCATGACGGCCCATCCTTCGCACTTATTAGCCACGCCTGGGAAGTTTGGTGGGACAATTTACAAGCTGATGAAGACGTTTCGCAGCTCCCAAACCGGTGGGACCGGCGCCAATAATCAGCACGTCGACAGTGCTACCAACTGATTAGCGAAATGGCTTGGTGGACGAAGTGGCGAGGTAGGACGAACGTATCGGCTTCTGCCATAGCTGTGGTGCAATTGATGTGTACTTAGATGATGTCTGGCGGTGGAAGTGGCTGGAGAGTAAAGGGAACAAGGGAAGACGATCTGGCGCAAGAAGGAGGAAAGTAGAGACGTGTACTCTACAGGTAATCTTGTGCACGCAAGTACCCGCAGTTTGGAGGCGAAGTCAACAATGAGACCTCGAAAGTTGTGACAGGGGCAGTCCAGGCGGAAAGCCGGCGTCAAGGATTCATCAGCTAAGCCTTGTCTCGGCATCCAGCCAATCGCAAGCGGTTTTCCATCATCGTGCCTGTCACATCCTAAGGTACCGTAATTGCTGTTTCGTCAACTTACAAAGTACCTTACTTTACACCACAATCAACATCGCCTTCAACTGAGCTCATCGAGGAAATGCCCAAACGGGGGATTTCCAGAGGCTGGAGATATCCCGATTCAGTTTAGTCGTTCTCTCCGAACTCGGAAATCTTGTGAGACTGCCAGAACCCAGGAATTTAGACACATCTCGTGAACAATGAATTGGTTTTCCGATTACTTGTCAGTGGTTCCCAGCAGGCCGTCCTCGCCCGCTGCTATACCCATTCTTCCTTATACGTATTGTCGTGGTAAAGCTCCCGTGAGCAGCTCTAACCCCAGCTCTGCGCCTAGGTGCGGCAGCGGTCCCAAACATGAAAACCGAAATATTACAACCACCCCACACTCCTTTTTTCTTATAACTCCCATCTCTGTTAATCAAAAATCATCAAATCGTCCGCAGGCAAAGCCGGAATGCTAATATCCGGTCGCGGAAGCATAGCGCAAGCGCCACCACCCATCATCGTAGCACCCAGAGTTGGAGTCCTTGCCGCCATCAGTGTCTCTTCAGTCTGGAAACTAAGGGGGCTAGACTGCAATCGCCCCACGCAGATGTCCCAATTGTACGCCACCAGTCGCGCTTGGCCGAGGTCCTCGCTGAAGAGGAAATATCCTTTATGTGCTCCATTGCGGGCGCATACTAGGCAGGCGCCTTCGAAGGCTTTGCTTGTCAACAGGATGTCAACATCCGAAAGATGGTAGTGGTTCTCGATGTACTTCGCCCATCCCCGCGTCGCTGCTTGGGTGTCGGGGTCCGAGCCCATGCGGTTCCAGCCTACACCGAGGAGATGGCTGAAGTGGTCGATGGCAGATTCGGCAATGGTAGCTTGGGGCGAGCTTGTGGCTTTGACGGTCGAGGATTCGCGACGCTGATATTTCTGGTGTGGTGAGGCGATTGGCTCTCCGTCTGCGCGGAGAGACTCCGTTTGGGCCGTGATTTTGGCACCTTCTTCGAGCTTGGTATCGTAACATAAGCTGGGATGATTGTAGCCAGGGAAGCCATTCGCTGAAAACGTTAATCAGCGAAAACGTTGAATGGACGAGGTAGGGCGCTGACCGGTTTGACTCTCTGTGGTCATTGGACGACGGGGGGATGCGTGGATGCGGCTCATGCCTTCACCATACATGGTTTCGTCCCAAGCTGCCAGAGATGGAGGGGTCATTGTCTGATGCTGGTGGTGGAGTGATGACTCTGTCTCATCACTGAAGTCATCCCGTTTCCGCTTGTTGCTGGCTGGGGACGGATTTACGATCGAAAACGACGAAGTGAATGCTGGCTGAATTTGGGAGTCAAGGGAGGTATCCATAGGCATGATTGGTGCACACGAATGATATTGCTGAAGCGAGTGATGGTATGATGATACTGGGTCAAACGAGTGCTGGGGTGGTGGGAAGATCATGGCAGGGGAGTCGGAAAAGTCGCCGAACCGAAGCGAACCCATCTTGACTGATATGACGATTCTGTCGAAGGGAAGGAGCGGTGACAGGCGAAAAGGTCACGAGACCTGGAAGGCGGTAGTGGTGAGAAGATGAAGAAGAGGTGTAGGGTAAGGAAAGATCAATGTAAACCGGGAAGCATTGCACGATTGCCCCCAACAAAGGAAAAAAGGCGAGCAACAGGTGAAGACTGCAACGCGTGTGACAAGTGACAGCGGATGGATTGATGCAGGAGGAAAGCAAGAAGACGGTGGAAGCTGCTCTTTTAAGGACCCTATGCCTCTAGCCAGCCAATCAGAATTCAAGGCCTCGAAGCTGCACCAAGACAGGACTAGTTTTCATTAGCGTTGCAGATCTTGCGCCATCGCGTGGAATAGCCGAGTGTGGGGTGAGCCAATCAGCGGCTTCCGCGCTAATGTCAGGAACGGCCGTGGTTACATTGCTCCTCTCAATTTCGTCCTCGAAGGAGGTCAAGCAATGCTTGCGGAAAGGTGCATCCTGCCGTGCCGATCCCGTCGGCTATTTCGCCCTTCCGTTCAACTGCATGATCAGGCGCGAGTCTCCCATGCCTTGCGAATCCCATGAGCTGGCCGAGCCAAGAAGAATTTGCTTTGAATCGTAGAGCAACGTGTTGACGGATTGGCGGTGCACTGAACGACCGATGATGGCCAATATCAGTGGCATGGCTGCAGGGCCGTGATGAAGCAGGAGAAGACATGAGTTCCACCAGAGCTGCGAAATAGACTAGCGCCCACTGGTGCCACCACGTAGGATTAGCATGCCCAGAGTCACCATGACCGCCAGGGCGACTGCTGAAATCGCGTTTGCGACCTCCCAAACAGCCTCCAAGATCGCATCTAACGACTATGTCCCGGATGTTCGGCTGAAATTTGAGTGCGTCCTCGCATAATCGAGATATATTATTCTGGATGAATGTTTCGGGAAGCGTTGAACCTAGGCTTTCTAGTACGAGGAAACGCATTCGCAGATGCACCGGACATAGACAAGCGAGCAGATGCTGCCTGGATCGATGTTTATTGCATGATATGTTGCTTGCCATTGGCGGCCCTAGATCAACTTGGAATGCCGCTTCAGTCGGGCTGTGGAGACCACAGGAGCGCCGCGTAGAAACTTCATGGTGATAGTTAAACATGGTTCTGATTGACATGCTCGTGGGTGCTCATCCTGTCCGTGGATGTAATGTGAGTAATTCTTGGATATGGCTCATCCGATAAACTAGCTCTCCAATGGTGGTACTCCAACGGACAGATTAGTCTCTGCCTGCAGATTTCCGGAGGATAATCAGACATGATACTTGTACCTGTATTTCTTGCGCTGACAGAACACGAAACCCCTGAAATGGTAAGAAAAACCGGATATCACACTTGGAAAACGTGTTGACAACATACCGATGGACTGAATGACCAGTGGCGGCCCGTTGTGAAAGCGAACAAACATTAGAGATATCACTGATATTGACGGAGGAACTCAGAGAAAGTAACCAGAGAAGGTTTCCATAAAGCTTGCCAAGCGATCAGCATCAACTGATGCCAGCGCATGGGATATTGCCTCCAGGCTCTGCTTGTGATGGTTGTGCAACGATCCCTTGGTCTACCGTTGAAAGTTCTTGAAGTAAATACCTTCTACGACCGAGGCACCCCTGCCGTTTTCACCGTGCTATCGTTATTTCGCACTTCCCGTACTCTCAGAAACTTATCGACGGGCTTCGTTATCGACGTGATCTGCTACAGCTTCATGAAAATCGCGTAGGAATTGCCACATCACTTTCTCCCGCCATCCTTTCTGCTTCCACTCATTTGCTGGTGCTTTAGGAAAGGAGTCAATAGCATCCAACATCGTATTATCGAGGGCGATCATAGTGAAAATGTTGTCGTGAGCGTCAAATTCACACATATGTTCTACGCTCTCTCGGGCCTCGGCGCCGTCATGTGAAGCCTCATCCCTTACGGTGAAGAATGGATGTCTCATAGCATCTGCGTCGCAATCTGGTGATGTCGCATCCTTGTGATAGAAGCGATGGAGTGGTATAAGGAGAGCGCCGGGACAGGCATTCGAACGTATGGCAGGCAGCGGTGACGGTGTTATCTCGTCCGGTAATGACAGGTAATTTGTGGGGCGCCACTCGCCTGCATTATGCGCACAGTCACCGCCTAAGAAAACGAATGTATCTGGGGCAGTCGTCGTGCGGCAGAGACCACACATGTGCCCTATTGCGTGCTGCCACAATATTAGTATCTCAACTGACATGTAACCAAAAAATGGGGGAGGGCACGAGATACGAGGTTTACATACCCCTGGACTGTCGAGTAGATAGAAGCTACCGTCTCCGAAGTAATCCATTGCTCTGAAGTGGCCAAGATAGAGACCAGCATTATGGAATTCAATCTCCCGCACCTCCCGCCCTTTGTAATAGCTCTCCCTGATGGCAGAGTCTTCTTTGGCTGGGTAGCCGGGCATAATACTTTCCTTAAATCCAGGTCCTACAACGAGTTCCGTGGAAGAGGGGAAAGTAGAAGGATCACCAGTGTGGTCGAAGTGGGAGTGGCTTCCATGAAACTCAGCTGATTGTATCATAAGCTTGATTGCGAGACCGACAAACCTCCATATTATAGATTTGATGTCCTTGGGTTTGACACCCCCCTCCTCCAATATCTCCGCAACGCCTTTTTCCACGGTGACCTTCCACCCTCTATCTTTGATCGCTTTTGCGATCCCTGGAGCAAGATCCTGCCAATCCTTACGAACACCAAGGTCCTACAAGAGCTTGCGACTGCTGGCAGGATGTTCGATAAGAAAAGAGAAAGCTGTGGGATCTAAAGTGTCGAAACCCTTAATCTCAGGCTCGAAGAAAAAGTTGCTTCGGATGCCTTGAATGCGCGTAGTGGAGTTGATGACATGGACTACGACGGTAGAGTTGGATTCTGGGATGTTCAAGGGGGGCGGAGTCTGCGCCCGAAGAGCCATGCTTTGTGGTCAACTGATAGATACGATACTGTCGCCGATGATTGTGTTGAAACATGAGAGACGAGGAGACTTTGCATGAGAAATCCATGAGTATGGAAGGAACCCCTTGGCCGCGCGTTTGGCGCGTTCGGCGCAATGGCGAAGAAACGCCTGGCTTGCCTGGGTTCAAAATACGATGTCTCAATCGTGATGACGTCATGCTTAACAACCAACGATTGGCATCGTGGAGCAGCCTCATCCATCCAAGACAAATACAGTGTCTCGGCACATGGTATATGTATCTACTGTGAGAGTTCGCGGGTCATTGCGAAAACAGCAAATCACTCATCACTAATGCTATCACCATCACCTGTTACTGACCACTGTGCGATTACGGTCGCCATCACGCGCTGGATATAGAAAGTTGCAAGTGCGCTAGACCCTGATCATACTTCCACTCCCAGAATCTCTCAAGCCCCTGGACTTTTGCTACTCGCCTTCACTCTCCGAGTCTAGCCTTGTGAGCCCCGGCGAAGCCTGCCTCCTCCATCTTCTCTCTGTCTCCAAGCCATGTCGCTCATTCTCTTGTTCGTCGAGCCTCAACCCCTGCACCCTGCCATGACGGCTGCTTGGACTCCCGGAATCGTAGGTATCCCTCCTGTGCTGCGATCTGGGGTCCCTGACCATACCAACTGGTGCAATAAACGCTCCTCTGTGTATTGACGGTAGACCGTCCCTACGGACACCATTGGTGGACAATCCCGCCGGTGTCTGTGGCTGCGTCGAAGCCGGCAAGTGATCATTGTAGACTGCATAACTGGGCGTACGTGGAGGCGGGGTCACTGAGGGGTGCGAATGTGCGCTGTGGTTGTACAATGGAGTGTTGTACGGAACAGCCGTTGGTGAGGATGATGACGACGGAAGCGCAGGTGTGAACGAGACTGCACGGCGAACAGCACTAAAAGCATAAGGTGGTATGGTCAGCGGTAAGCTATATGGTGACTGGTAGTGGGGTGTGAACGATCTCGCCCCGGGCCTAACATGGAGTCGAGCTGGCGAGACTGTAACTGAAGACGAGTTGTTTGATGGACTGTCTTGGGCAACATGACTCTCTGATTCAGTCATCGATGGTGTTAGATGAGTTTTATTGAATCCTCGGGCTAGAGCCGTTGGTCCAAGACCCATGCGAATAGGAGGATTGATAGGCGTAGGATCCATATACTGGTGTCCATTCAACATTGGCTCCGCTTCCGATGTGAGATAGGGATAGCTTTGACTACGTCTTTTATACCGCTTCCTTTGGCGCGAATTGATACTAAGCATCTCCATTTCAGCCGCCACATCGAGCTCGTTGGTGTCGGACATTGGTCTGGGGCGCTTCTCGGGTGAGCTGGAAGCAGCTAAGTGAGAGATATAAAGCGGGGACCTTGGAAATACGCTTGAGCGTCGACGCACGTTGTCGACATGGCGGGGCAGCGACGAATAGATTGATGCAGAGGGCTCGATGGCATACATTTCAGCTGAGGGTCCAGACATCCGGAGCAGCTCTGCGATTGGTCTGGTTCCTGGACTCGCTGAAATGATCGCAAGAGCCTGGCTATGATCGTCTTGAACTATTTCATCGAATGAGGGACCCTCGGATGACTCTGGCTGTATCGTAACCGTCGTTGAAGCGTCTTGCAATTCGCTTAGCATTGGCGTCGGATCAGAGGAGCCGTCCAAATCCCTCAGATTGGAGTCACGCCGGCTCAGCGAGCGGACGTCGTCTTCTCTCTGACCTTGTCGGCGAATGGAGAGGACGGACAAACGGCGGCTGTGCAGATCTCGTGGTAAAGGCAAGGCCGTCCTGTTACCCTCGAGCAAGCCTTGGATTACTTCACGCGTACTTCCTACCTTGAGTGGCTTTCGCGGTATGCTAGAATGGTCTGTGCAGTCTCCTTGCTCAACGTTGGGGGGTTCTATTGTACTTTTCGGCTTCTCCCATTCTTCCGCTTCAACATATTGCCGTGTATCTTCATTCCCATCACTCTCGAACGAACCTTTGGCGGAGTGGATCCTAGAAACATGGTCTGACGGCCCTGATATCAGGACAGGTCTAGCAGCATCAGTGGACCGTATTTCTGGCAAGACACCCGCTCCAGCCATCACGCCCAACCAGAATCTGTGCGTGTCCGGTTTTTTGGAGAACAAGGGCATCTGCGGGGCAGCTACGATGCCTGAATCTTCGAAATTCGAAGGACTTGAATTTCGGCTGGGTGAAGTCGGATCTTCTGGAGTCCGCAATGGTGTTGAAGAATTGTAGGGCAACGCAATAGTGGCAACCTCCACTTCGGGGACTCTTGCGCGTTGCCTTTGACGGTTATCGTGCCGGACATTATGCCAATGGTGGTCTCTTGAATCAAGTTCAATTCGGGTGGGTCGCATGCGTAACATCTTGGTGAGGAGGGATGTTCGTTGACGAGCAAAGAGCAAAGAGAGGGATAAAATGCTGGCGATCTTCAAGTTCAATTGGCATTGAAGGTATTGGAAGAAACTTATGCAGAGAAGGAAGGCCTGGATGAGTCTTGTCCGTCCCACACATCGGCAAGAACGGATGCATTTCAGTGACAGGAACCTTGCCTTGTTCCTTCCTCTCAAGGTTCCTTTCATGTGTGTCTTGACCAAATGCGATACCCCTTAAGCGTCTGCCCGTTGTGCTACAGGCTGTCCGTAGCCGATCCATTCAACATCATCCCGTGAAAACAATTTCTGAAGATGTCAAGGAGTAGATGCTGTTTAGCCCCCGGAGACGTGCACCATGTCGGCATATGGGTTAAGATGCAACTGCCAACAGTAGATACTCAATTAGCATAGAAAGAGTAAATGACGATATCGTAATACTAACTAATCACCTGCTAAGAGAGAACCACCTTATCATCGAGTTGTTCAACCCAATTCGCCTGTAATTCTTCAGTGCTTAGCAGATGATACGTTACCAGCTGAACTACGACACTCCACTCCACTATTGCGCAGTCATTCTGCAACAACAGGATTGCCATTGCATGCATACTGGCGTTCCATCAAAGAGTATTTACCCAGTAAACAAAGAGACCTTAGTTAGTTAGTCTGTCAAGATTCTTTACGAAGCACGAAAATAAAATGGAACTACAGTAATGCACTAAGCCACGCTTGTGAAAGGCATGTACTGCGTATGGAAGGCTTTAGTCTCTCATTCCGAGATACGACTGAAAGACCACGTTCTTTCATCAGGGAGTGCCGGGCAACAGGTTTAGACTCTCGGAATGCCAATGCTAATGAGTGCCACTGCCTTGCTTACTTACAGTAAGTCATCTATCTTTCATGATTTCATGCGAATTCTAGAGTGGTATCCAAAATTACCGCGTGATGAGACGATAAGATCCATCAAGAAATCGCCAAACCTAAGTTGATACTGCTGTGTATGTTGCGCGTTTTCTCAAGGCGCTGAGAGACGGTGACACATGCAACTTTCCATAAGTAGGAATCTCAGGGCACATCTGAAGAGTGCCAGTACTCGGAGACAGGCAAGGGAAAGATAGATATGCGAACCTGCGTCTTGAGCAGATAACTCCACGTCAAATATAACAGCTACGCGAGTCGTTGGGTGAAGGCAGCAGGCTAGAAAGCTTTGACTGACTTTGTCTCGTCCCCTGCCGTGACGTTTGCGCCAAGCCTCAGCGGAAGAGTAAGGTATTATTGGTCCTTTGTAGTTGATGATTCACAAGGTTGCAAGTGCGTTCGCCGGTCCGCATCTATCTCCTCTTGTATTGATTTCTATTTGTTGACGAAGATTGAGTTTAAAGAGATCAGATTCAGATGCGGAGCTCTAAAGTCAACTGGTGCTGGTACGGGGACCCCTGTTCAGCCCTTCCCGCTAGTTCCTGAGGTATTATCTCCCATGTGTCTCTTTACTCCACGACGCAGGTACAGCGATGCACAACGCATATCCCCTCCGTCTGGAGTGAGCCTGGCGAATATGGACGGCGACCTCCTTCTATCACAGTCTCTTGGAGGCTTGCGCATCGCAAATCCAGACGCAATGTCGCCAAGCTCGCAACCTGAACAACCCCGGAGCCAGTCACGATCAGAATCACCACCATCTGCTATCAATACTTCGCCGAGCCGGCATGAGAACACGTCAGGTCTACCGTTACTATCTCCTGTATCTCCACGCTCTCCGGAAAGATCTGTCTCTCCTTTAGACTTCGATCCAGATGCCTTCTCTACCGAAACCATATCTACAAACCAGCCACCAACTTCGGCCGAATTGCGACAATCACCTAAGTCCAAGGAACGAACATCCTACGCCCAACGTCAAGCTAATCGCCAATCGATACCGCTCACCTATCAGGATCAGCAACAGGCCCAGTTCCCTCAGTACCCAACGATTATGCCACTCAGTCAAAGACATCCAAGCGCAACATCTCGCCCTGTGTCCGCCATGTATACTCAAACACCTCCATCGAGTTCGAATAGTAGTTTCCCCCAGAGACATGGTTCCTATCGTCAATCCTCGCGGTCTGCTGTCCCTGGACTACCCAAAAGAAGCAGCTCGAGAGGAGCCTCTTCAGCGATGCAGGCCGGAGTTCCCTTATCCGAAAGCAGCTACACAGATCGATCTTATGGGCAAAGTCAGCAGATAACGGCAGGCAGTGGCCAATTACCACCTCGCAAAAGTTCGAGGGGCATGGGCAATGGGCCGATCGGCCAGGTCAATGGATCTGAGCCACCTCAGTCCTCAAGCACTCGTGGCCTTGGCGAAAGCACACCACTGACAGCTAGCGAGGAGTGGCAAGAGAGAGGCGCTGCGGTCGGTATCAGGCAGGAAATTGATGCAAATGGTAAGCCTGTTCTGAGGAACGTGAGCAAGGGTGTGAAAGACTTCCATTTCGGGCGAACTCTCGGTGAGGGATCATATAGTACAGTCATGGCGGCCACGGATCGGAAAACAGGCAGGGAATATGCCATGAAGGTTCTCTCAAAGCACCACATTATCAAGGAGAAGAAGGTCAAATATGTGGCTATTGAAAAGGACGCCCTTAACAGACTAACAGACCATCCTGGAGTCGTGCGGCTATTTTATACTTTCCAAGATCAGTCATCATTGTATTACGTGCTAGACCTTTGTACCGGCGGTGAGCTGCTTGGTGTCCTGAAACAAATGACCACATTTGACGAGGAGTGCACGAGATTCTATGGTGCGCAGATCTTGGACACTATCGACTTCATGCACTCTAGAGGGGTTATTCATCGAGACCTGAAACCGGAGAACGTCCTGCTGGATGACCAATTTCATGTCAAGATTACTGACTTCGGTACGGCAAAGCTCCTAGATATCAACCAAAATTCACAAACAGCGTCGAGTGGTGTCACGGATTCAAGTGATATAACTAATGGCTCAGAACAGACTAGGGCAAATTCTTTCGTTGGAACTGCAGAGTACGTGAGCCCCGAGCTCTTGACCGATAAGAATGCCTGCAAAGCCAGTGACCTATGGGCTTTCGGGTGCATTATATACCAACTGCTAGCAGGAAGACCACCGTTCAAAGCGGGAAACGAGTATTTGACCTTCCAGAAGATCATCGCGCTAAACTACGAATTTCCTCGAGGATTTCCAGAGGTCGCAAAAGATCTAGTGGAACGACTGCTGGTTCTGGACCCGTCAAGACGACTGACTATAGAACATGTCAAGAATCATGAGTTCTTCGAGGGTATCAGATGGGGTCGAGGGCTATGGAAGCAGAAGGCACCTAAGCTGAGAAGCTTCGTACCTGCTGTGGCGGAACCCATGAAACTCAACGGTCAGACGAGTCGGAGCGGCAACGGTAACAGCTATCCTCCGAGCATCCAACCCTCACACAGTACCTCAGCCACCCATTATGAAAGCGGAACCACAATCAATGGCGCCCCAAAGCCTTCGCCGAGGATTATTACAGAGCTAGCGCCTCCTACACAGCTTGACATCGAGTGGTCCCCTGTTCTCACCAAGAGCAATGAACGTATACTGAAGCTCGGAAATCTGATGGTACTGTCGTCACCAGGTCCAAGTAGCCCCAAAAGTTCGAGTGGCCCTCCAAATGGTGATGGCGAAGCTCCCAGGAAGTTTTCAAGGTTCTTTGGCAGCGGTACACCGAAGAAGCGGCAGAGGCTTGTGATGATCACATCGAGCGCGCGGGTCCTCATGGTAGCTGCTGGTGGTGATGAAAAGAAGACCAAGTCAGAGATATCCTTAATCGCAGCCAACTGCGCATGGAAGAAGGTGCAGGATTCCAAGGGCCTGAATCACTGGTCCATTGATACAGTAAGTCCGCTTGTAGAAACTTGTCCCTCAGGTTCTGATGAATATCAAGCGCGACAAACACTATACATTCGAGGACCCTAAGGCTTCTTCTTCCGACGGATCCGCAACGTCAGCCTCAGCTCAAGAATGGCTGGATGCTATCGAGACCGCGCGTGAGATGGCTCTTTCACAGAACTCTTCCAGCCTCTACGCGGGCGACCAAGATTCTCGAAATGGTGCAAATGGGTCCGCTCGAGATCTTGACTTGGATTCGCCACCCCGACCCGAGACTGGCCAAGGACGGAATACTCTGCAAAAGCATCAAATCAACCCCGACCATGATTCCTTCCTTGGGCGCAAACGATTCAGCAAGAGACAGTCGAAAAGCGGTCTGGCTGCTGTCTTTTAGACCAAGACCATCTATATTACAGTCAGCTCCTAAGACGCCCACGATTGCGCAAGCGCTCAGAATTGTACCAGGTCATGTATTGGGTTATATCGAGCCCTTTCTCTTCCCTTCACATACATTTCAAGGCAGCTGTTCCAGCGCCTGACGACGTTCTAACGTAGCGACCGTAGTTGTATGGATTCCGGTGTGATAACGTACGTGGGAGGTTATTTCTCACTGGCGGGCATTACTGGCAGCGGCGTCTTGGAAGCTCGGGACGGAGTCGAGTGGAAGCAACTGTAGATGATGGGGCATTACCAACCTCAAACAAGGCTTGTGAATAGACCACCGCCATCGTCCATTGTAATCTAGCGCAGCAAGAGAGCGTCAATAAATCATTGAAGATCTCGATGCCTGTTCCCACAGCATCACCATTTCACACCGTCGAGCCAGGGCGCTTAGCATTGAGTTTGATTGGCTGACAAGACTCTAGAGACATCGGCTGTGCTAGCAAAGTACTTTCGGGCATTACTGTAGCTCTTGAGGTACTAAGCTCAGCTGTGCAGCAAATGTAGCGTACTCCTACGGCGCAGCAATTGTGCGACTTCGACCTCCAACTCAGCCTACATGCACACAACCCCTGCAAGAGCGAAGCCGGCACCAGGAGTACTCACCATGTCACATCCATGATTCTGTGTTTTCGAGCCATTGTTGCGCAGCTCAACGCATCGGAAAACGTAAGCTGGATCACAACAGTGCGTGTGGTTGAGCTGTCTTCTCGCTATGGTCAAGGTAGTGGGAGCTCTGTCATCGCTCACCCGGAGACTTTCAGGAGGCTGGACGTGCCTCGTTTGGATGTTATTCATCGGACCCTAGCAGTGTCATTCCTTGGTATAACACTCATCGTCTACCGCCTCGGTATGGACCGTCTCATACTGTTTGTTATCTCCTTTGACGGCAACAAGGCTCTGGACTCTACTTCAGCGTTCACAAAGCTTGAAACGCCAGATCAATGGTTTCCTGCGTTGAATTCTCTGTGCCGCTTCAGACAGCCACCAACACGTGACAAGGCTCAGCCTAAGATGGTTAGTACAGCCGGGCTGGAGCACTCCGCCTCTCTCAAGCTGACGGCATGTTTCATCGTCTGTATGGCGCTGCTATTTTTGCGCCAGCCTTTGCAGTCTTCACCCAAACAGAAAATGAATCAATTTAACATCTACAAGGCGGGGCTAAAGCTTCCTGTGAGGCTGCGTAATGGATTTGATTAGTCTTGTTGGAGCGGTACATAAGCAACGTGTCCTCCTTCGGCCTCTCATTACTTCTTCTCATACTTTCACTCTGCATCCCAAATCCTCAAGTCGCTCTCACTCACTCTCACCAAACCTACCCTCGCTTCGGGAATCTACCCTTTTCCTTTTCCTGTCTGTGCATTTCATTTCCTAGCACATAATCATCTCTCAAAATGCACTCATCCACCTTTCTCAGCCTTGCTGCCTTCTCGACTGTTGTGATCGCACAAGCCAATAATGCCATTCCCAGCGTCAACGTAGGGCAGATCGAAACAGCAATTGAACAATTGATTCCGACTCCGATCGCCAACCTCATTCCTCATGTACGTCATCACTGTTTGCTGGTCGATGGATCGTTCCTTTACTAAACTTCAATCAAGGAAACCCAAGCCATCAATGATCTTGCCGCCTATGTGACCTCGCTGACGGCTCAACCGGAGTTCACCTCCGTCGTCGCTGCTCTAGAGTCAGCGCTCCCTTCATCGGCGTTAGCCGAGTTCCAGTCAGCCCCTGCATCATTGGTCCTGCAGGTCGCTACTGGTACTGAAGCTGCCTTCTTCACGAATCTACCCGTCCAAGTTATCGAGTACGCCCAAAGCGTCGGCGAACAAGCTCTCAGCATCCTCGAAAGCGACACTGGTCTTACATCCCTCCCTGTTGGCCTCATTCCCACTGCCGTCGCATCTGGCTATGGCAGCCCAGCTACAGGATACGCGTACCCTACTGGTGGCTACTACAGCCCCACTGGCGCCTACGGGACAGGCTATGCGACAGGTGCAATAGGCGCATCTGGTTCTGGCGGACTGCAACCGAACATCACTAGCTACAATGGTGGAAACGCGGGACCAACTCCAGTACCATACCAGGGCGCAGCTGCACCCAGAAACAGTGCTATAGGGGTGGGCGCGCTGATGGCGGGTGTGGCGATGTTGTTTGTTTGCTAGAACGGCATGGTTTGGCTGTTCCCGTTCCTGCATTATTTAGCATAGCGAGGCGTTACCGGTCGTTGAAAATGAGATGTGGCTTTCCTGACCGGTGAGCAGTGCGACAATGAATCCTCCTGTGTATACAAGGGAGCAAGTAATCAACTCCTGAAATTTGTCCACAGGTTTCCCACCCATCATGCTCGGCGATCATATCTGGCTCTGCTGCATTGTCGTCTCATGTTGTTGTCATTGCCATAGGCGCATCTACAAACGGCTTCTTTCAGTGCCTCAATCCTCAGACGCTCGCATGTAAAGTGAAGTAAGGTACCTACCTTAGTACGTACATCAATGCTAGGGTACGAAGGATGCATGCACGTGGTCGACGTCTCATTGGCGAGATTGGCTAGGAGCCTAGGACTTTAATCATCTCGCCGAGACTTGCCGCTGGCCGCGAACGGGGCACCGCAGTTTCGCCTTTCGACACTTGGCCCTAAAATAATAAAGTAAGCTGATGCTCAGCCTCTTCAATCTGAAACGATCAACGAAATTCACCAACGGTCCATGATCAACCTCCCATCACCAGCTTTCCTACTTCGAATGCTCTCATAAGCTTTGTGACTCATCGCAGCGCCATTGCTGCAAACCACACGCTGTTCCGCGCCGGAGGTATCTCACGGTCAAGGCCGTTCGACGCCCAATCCTTCTTCCAATCCCATTTATCTCGCATCGGAAATATGGGGGTAGAGAACGAGAAAGAGCGTGTCTCTGCGGAGGTCATGCGCTCCGGTCCAGCGTCTCCAACAGCGCCAGTCCTACCCACCGTCAACCCAGCAGTGGAGAAAAGCGAACCGCCTGCGTCGACCTTACATCCAGCAGTCTACGTTAGGTAGGTGCAATACTGTAGCCGACGCTATAAATACGGGCTCACGGATTTTCGATCACAGTGTCTGGATAACATTGAGCTCCAGCGTCATTATCTTTAACAAATGGATTTTGGACACGGCCAACTTCCGTAAGTAAAGTCTACCCACAGCTGAATCGGCGACGTTGCTAACTGTTCTGCAGATTATCGTACGTCCCTAGTCTCTACATTCCTTCAAGAGGTACCTTCATAACGAACCTCACAGCTATTACACTCACAATGTGGCATCTCGCTTTTGCAACACTCATGACGCAGATCATGGCACGAACTACGCGACTACTCGATGGGCGGAAGACGGTCAAAATGACCGGCAAGGTTTACCTACGAGCAATTGTCCCCATTGGTGCCATGTTCAGCTTGTCGTTGATATGTGGAAATATGACCTACTTGTACCTTAGCGTGGCCTTTATCCAAATGCTGAAGGTACTCTCTACCTCAATCTTAGAAGGCGACACTATCATGTTGCTAAACATGTCCGATAGGCTACTATGCCCGTGGCAGTCCTCATCGTCGGCTACTTCTTTGGTACTGAATCACCGGACAGGAGGAAGTTCCTCAATGTCTCGGTCATCGTGCTCGGTGTGATCGTTGCATCCTTCGGAGAAATCAAGTTCGTTCTTATAGGATTTCTGTTGCAGCTCGGTGGCGTTGCCTTCGAAGCCACCCGACTTGTGATGGTGCAGAGATTGTTGAGCTCCGCAGAATTTAAGATGGATCCGCTGGTCTCACTGTACTACTTTGCGCCGGTCTGCGCCATCATGAATTTCTGTGCGGCAGCAGTCTTTGAGTTGCCAAAAATCACCCTGGCAGAGGTTTTTAACCTTGGTTTATTCACCTTGCTGGCAAACGCTCTGATAGCGTTCGCATTGAATGTCTCAGTCGTCTTTCTTGTAAGTCTACGTGATCGTTGATGAAGGATGAATTGTTCACATCTCGCAGATCGGCAAGACATCATCTCTGGTCATGACTCTGTGTGGTGTCCTGAAGGACATTCTCCTCGTTTTCGCCTCTATCATGATCTGGGGCACGCCAGTTTCGGCTCTTCAATACTTCGGTTATGCTATCGCCCTTTGCGGCCTCGTCTATTTCAAGCTCGGTGGCGATACGATCAAAGCACAGTTTTTCGAGGCCAATCGACAGTGGGCGGAGTATGGAGCCAAGCATCCCGCCTGGCGCAAAATCATGGTCTTTGGTGTCATTCTGCTTACGGTGTTCGCAATCCTCGGAGGCATTGCTCCTAGTGCTGGCTACGACGCAGCGTATGTCAAATCCTTCGTTGGTCAGAGCACTGGAGAGAAAGCTACATAAGGCTCTACGTATTTATTAGTGCTTTTGAAACGAACGGAGGGGTTAAATAACACTGTTGAATTTTCCTTTGTGTATTCTACTGCTCCTTTGCTAGATAGCTTGCAGAAAAGGGGCGCTACATGTGTTTTGAGGTCGTTGCAAATAGTGAACGATTAATGGTCATTCAGATAGTCTAGAAGTATTTCTACCTGCTAGTCTTGTATTCTTCATCCATGGAGGTCATGTAGTTATAGTAATTCATGTGTCTGAGTGGACCCAACATATTGTGGACTTGCCATTTCATGAGATCGACAGATCGTCGGCAGCGAATGTATGCCAAGCCTCTGCCTAGTCTACTTTCGGCCTTGGATATGATGCGCGGCGGGTCAACGTCCAGGGTCAGCTTCGGCAGATACTCGACAATGCTCTGCCCTCGGCCGAAATGACCAAGTCCAGCGGCGGCGGCGAAGATGAGCTACTGCAACCGCCTCAATATCTGTTCGAGCGACTAGCTAAGCTGAAAGGCTATACCTGGGACCAAAGCTTGGAGCCTTTCCACTCGGCAGGTCATGAGATCTAGTATTAAGAGTACCGCTAATGTCAACAATGTAGAGTTATGACAACTGGCATGTCTTCGGTATCCAGAACATCAGCCGCGAAAAACCAGGTTTCCCCCCAGCGCCCGGTGAAGCCTCAAATTCGAGTCGAACTTCCCCCCGGACAGGCACACAGCCAACCTTACGACACCATGATACAAGCAGCAGTACCACAGCTACAGACGACCTGCCATCTGCAAGAATCGAGGAGGAGAGGGATTATAGAGCCGTGATTGCGAGGATCTCCTCACACGCCCTCCGTCTTGAGCGCGAGTTCCAACTCTGTCGATCTTTCAAGCAGACTTCAGACCCAGACTGCAAGCATACCGTAAGGCCGCTTGAGTTGGTCAGGCTCCCTAGCCTCCCAGCATACAATGAGCCTATGGTTGTTTCGATCTTCGAATCACCCGGACGGAACTATCTCGTCGATTTAGTGGACTTCGGCCACGCCTGGCTGCGAGGTCGAGATCCGAGAACACTGGGAAGACCAGGATCAGAACCATCGACAAGCCCGCACGATCAGGTATCTCTTCTGACCTTCCTGGATTTTGCCGTTGGTGCTACCGAGTGCTTGGAATTGCTGCACCATGGGCTCAGGGTTGTACACGGGGAATTGCGAGCAGACGCTTTCCATTTCAGTCAGCATACCCGAGTCGTCAAACTCGTCAACTTTGGCTCGGGGCCGCGTTCGTTCGAGAATGGGCTTACCAGCGCCGGCTGGTCAAAGCTGTCTCGGGAGCTTGGCATCAAGAACAAACTTCAATTTATTGCCCCCGAACAGACCGGCCGATTGTCGGGGAACCCAGACTCAAGAAGTGATATATATTCTCTCGGCGTTTTACTCTGGACTATGCTTATAGGAGAACCTGCGTTCGATGGGGATGCGCCAATTGATGTCATACAGGCTGTGCTCAACCGAAGGCTCCCGTCTATCTCTTCGAAAAGGATGGATGTGCCCGATATTCTATCCAATATCATTCAGAAGATGACTTCGAAGCAGATTGATGAGCGTTACAGTTCAACGAGTGGCCTGAAACACGATTTCGTGGAATTACAACGGATATTGGCAGAGGGCGATGGCGAAGCACTACTGAATTTCCAGCTCGGCTCAAGAGATGTTTCATCCATTTTCATGCTCCCTCCAGGCATTTATGGTGGGGGTGAGGAGCATGAAAAGATCGTTGCAGTCATCGACAAAGTCGCCAAAGTCCAACATGTTAGCCTGGATCGCAATGGCGGGTCTGGCATGTACAGTATGGTTTCGGAGTCGGCGTCTAGAATATCAGGAAGATTTGACAACGTCGAAGAGGGTGTGAGATCTAGCAGCGTGAGTGCCTATGATCAAGCAAGTAATATGAACGCCAGTTCAGTGGTAATCACTAACGGCGCCTATCGGCTTCCACAATCTCATACCTCTGGAAGGAAAGACAGCACCCAATCCTCAATCGAGAAACCTGCTTTAATGACTACCGATAGCAGAGACACAGTGGAATCGACCTTTTCCGTAAATAGCTACGCGTCGACTACAGGTCCTTCAGCAAGCCAAAGGAATGAGCAGCTGGGACTTTCAACAAGGCCGAAGGTGGGCCGCAGGTACAAGAAGAGGTCACGTTGCGAGGTAGTCATCATTTCTGGCAGTGCGGGTCTTGGGAAATCCAGTCTCCTGCAAAATGTTCAGAGCGATATCAGAAGTAGGTCGGGCTACTCTGCAATAGCTAAGTTCGAGCGTGAGAAGAGCAATCCCTTCGAATCGGTATTCCGCAGCGTCGGCTCCTTATTTCGACAGATATTTTCGGAAAGCGACATCAACAGCGACTACCACAATCTTATCCGTCGCCAGCTCAGCCCAATTTGGCCTTCGTTATGCAGCATGCTGGATCTTCCGGTGGATCTCATCTCATCGGAAGCTTCAGAGGCTGGGAGGCCATCTAGGTTCGCAGCTAATTCTTTGGTAAGCCATGATGGCTCCAGCTCCGTAGGTAAACACAGCGGTCGCAATGGAAGTTCGAGTAACGGACTATTGTCAGCTACAGATGCTACCCGCACGAACGCTACTTCCAGGTCTTTGAAGATTATCAGCTCAATCGCAGAGGTACTACGAGTACTGTCTACTACTAGGCTCATCTGCCTGTGTCTTGATGACTTACAATATGCGGAAGGTGAAAGCCTCGAGCTGCTTTCGAGTGTTGTGGCGAGAAAGCTTGGGCTACTCCTTATAATTTCTTGCCGCGACGAATATTCGTTACCAAGCAATATCATATCAGCGCTAGAGATTCGAGGAGTCAATGTCACGAGAGTACCAGTATCTCCACTCAACGAAAAGGAAGTGATCGACTACGTGGCAGCGACTCTCCACAGAGAGAAGGATTATGTCTCTTCCCTAGCCATGGTAAGTGGGTTGTTGAGCATCTTCTACTCAAGACTGATCGCTGTAAGAAGCTTGGAACTTATCATCCGCTCTGAAAATCATGCCCCATAGCTCCGCGCGCTAGATTCAGAAAGCAATGCTGACTGCGAAACTTACTTCAGGTGTGCCTAGAACGAACAAACGGTAATCCGTTCTTCCTTCGACAGATGCTTGAAGTATGTCACCAAAAAGCATGTATTTGGTACATGTGGAAACAGTCAGCTTGGGAGTTTGACCTTGATAGGATATTCCGCGAGTTTGAGAGCGAAACCTATGGACTGGATCATGATTTCCTTACCAAGCGTCTTCGAGATCTGCCTCCATCTGCACGATCTATCCTTGCCTGGGCTTCGTTACTTGGAAGCACTTTCAGTTTCGACTTTTTGCAAAAGTTGCTGATGGGCGAATGCAGCGATTTCGATGAATGCCACGAGGAAGCTTGCCGTGCAGTAGGCAAATCTATGGGCACAAATGCGTCCGCGAATATTGTGCAAGGTCTGAACGCTTGTTTGCAGGCCCTAGTACTCGTTCCGGGCTCAGATGACGACCATTTCAGCTTCTCCCACGATCGGTATGTCCAAGCCTCCGGCTCACTCCGAGAGTGTCAGGACGTAGAGAACATGCACTTCCTTATTGCACGGACCATGATGAAGTATACTAACACCGGCGATCTCTCCTTCTATGCGCGTGCACGACACATACGTGAAGCGTCTCGGCTGATCAAAAGGGTTGTCAAACAACGACGGGAGTACCGGCAAGTGTTACTTCAAGCCGCCCATAGAGCAACAGAGTCTGGTAGTCGGTCTACCGCATTACAACAGTTGCAGACTTGCCTCTCACTATTGCAGCCTGACCCGTGGACAAACGGGCAAGACGTTGACTACGCAGAGACTTTAGAGTGCTACTCCCAGGCCGCTGATCTCTATTGGCACGAAGGCCAACTTTCAGAAGCGCAGGATCTCATAAATGCAATATTTAATGGCGCACGTTCTGCGTCTGATAAGACCAGCGCATGGATTCTTCAATCCAGAATTCTCTCTCGGCAAGGCAAGCTGGTGGCAGCCTTTGAAGCGTTGAAGACAAGCCTGGCAGAATTAGGTCTTGTCTTCCAAACGCCTACAGAAAAAAATTGCCATGAAGAATACCTGGCCCTTCGGGACCTGCTACGAGAGAAAAGCGGAAGTGACCTGTCTCAGAAGTCAACCTATTCTAGCTCACGGACTCGGGCATTAGGACAGGTTCTCTGCGAAGCAATCAGTGCTGCACTGTGGAATGATTCTCTAGTAGGCTCCACTGTAGAGGTAGGCTCGAGTAGCGCTGACGTGCATTACAGTTCTTCCAAATGGTTACTATATCTTTTGTCAAGTACTACTTAACACACCCCGAAGCTCTGAATAAAATTGGTCTCGGTTATGCATACTTCTCGATGATCGGGGCCAAGCGATTTACCGAGGATCCGTCCTTCAACCGACAAATGTACGATGCGAGCCTCCAGCTGCTAAGGCAGTGCCACGATCCCTCTACAGTCGGGAGGGGACTCACTGTCTTGATCCATTTTGCTGCGCATCTGTTCTCTCCGATCTCTGGGCACTTCGAAGTTTTGGAGGAATCATTAGAGCTAGGCCTTGTTTCTGGAGACAAGCATCTATACTTGTTCACCGTTTCTTCGATTGCGCTATGTCGTATGTATCTTGGGTTTGACATGAACGAGATTGAAACGTACTGCTCGGTCGCTCCGGAAGACTTCCGGGACTGGGAGAAGGACCTTCGAGGAGGCGTATCGATAATCGCCTGCAGACAACTCTCACGCTCGCTGCAAGGCAAGACTTTAAACGATTCCCCCAAGACAGTAATGTCTGACGAAAACCACAACACGGCAGAATACATTGGTTTCATAAGGTCCAGCATGTCCAATCCTGACAGGTACGTCAGCCACTCTTATTATTGAGCGGCGATATCCATGCTCCTTGTTGGCCGGGACATGCTGTCATGAACTTGGAACGGAGTTTGCACAGGTCGGTATCGCTGTAGATTACATGCTACATACCAGACTGCAATGAGTGGCAGGAATCTCGCTAGGCCTGATGTCACGCTTGCCTTTTCTTAGCTAACTTGTATAGGTCGCTGTATCTATATAAAAGCTTGTTGATCGTCTCACAATACGCTTTTGGTCACCACAAGCATGCTGTCGACACTGGAAACGAAATCCTTTCTTCTATGGATGAGCTCTTCAGCATGCGCAACAACCGCCTAACACTGTTCTATCTGTCATTGTCAATGATTGCGGAAGCTAGAGAGGCGAATTTCAAGGACGACCTCAATCGGACCCTCGACAAAGTATTGGAGTACAAAGAGCGCATTGTGGAATGGCAAAGCCAGTGCGACGTAAATTACTTAATGTGGTCACTGTTACTCGAAGCAGAGATATGCGAATTGACAGGCCAATATCACGATGCAATCCGAGCTTATGAGGCAGCGATCGACCACACTCAATTACATGATTTCATGCTGGATCAAGCGTTGGCATTCGAGTTACAAGGCGAATTCTTTATTCGCCGCGGTGCTAGACGTGCGGCTCGATCGGCTATCCTCGAGGCTTGTGCGGTGTACTCACGGATTAGTGCTACCGGAAAGGTCGCATACCTCACCACGAAGCACGAATGGATCTTGAACAGCACAACGACTACGCGGACCGCAGAGGCCGGAATTCAAACCGATAGCGCGCTCGGTGATACAGAACCGACACATCTCCGTATGGATGAGCACAACAGCCAGCACAACCGGGGTAGGCCCCCAGAAACAGCAAAAGAGCGAACCAATACATGGGTAAGCCCGAGTCCAGCAGCGGCGTCTGGCAAGAAATCCGCGCTGTCACGTCCTAACGTATCAGATTTTGGTCTTGACATATTAGATCTTCAAAGCCTTTTGGATGTCAACCAAGTCATATCATCGGAGTTGCAGATCGATCGTCTGCTTGTGAAGATGACTCAGATAGCGCTCGAGTTCACCGGTGCACAGGCAGATTGGGCTGGCATGGTGATCGAAGGCGAAGACGGTTGGGTGCTAGCAACCTCCGGAACGCCAGATGGTATCGATGCCGGATCAGTTTCGCTTGCTGACATCCAGGACCAGACCCACAAGCAGGTTATAGCCTACACGATTCGATTTAGAGAGCTCCTCGTCATCGAGAATATTAAGCGTGACGAGCGGTTCTGCAACACCATGTCCGTTCGATCTGTCCTGTCGTTGCCGATCATACGAGGAAATGACCTGCTCGGAGTGCTCTATCTAGAAGGGCAACCGAATTCGTTCACAGATCGTAATTTGGGTGTCCTGCAATTGTTCATCTCCCAAGTCGCGATATCAATCACCAACGCACTGCTCTTCCGTAAAGTGCAAAAAGTGTCTGCAGCGAATACTGCAATGATCGATTCACAGAAGCGAGCCCTGGCGGCAGCACGAGAGGCAGAGGGCAAAGCCAAGCGTGCCGAGGCCGAGGCAATGGAGAACGTAAGGCTCAAGGAAGAAGCAGCTAAGGCGAAGAGTATGTTCCTTGCGAACGTAAGCCACGAACTGCGGACGCCCCTGAACGGTGTTATTGGCATGTCGGAATTACTCAAGGGCTCTCCACTGAACCCCGAGCAAGAGGGGTACGCAGACAGCATCCGAGTGTGCGCCGATACATTACTCACAGTAATCAACGATATCCTCGACTTCTCCAAACTGGAAGCCGGAAAGATGCAGCTTTTCAGCGTGCCTCTCAATCTGAAGGACACCATATCCGAAGTCGTACGAGCACTATCCTATACCAACCTTGAAAAAGACCTAAGAACAATCGAAGAACTCGACATTGACAATCAACTACTCGTTATAGGAGACCCTGTGCGCCTATATCAGATCTTCATGAACCTTTTGAGCAATAGCTACAAGTTCACCGCTCAAGGTTCCGTCACCATTCGCTCTAAGACCGAACACGAAGACAACGCGAGCATCCGCGTCACGTTCTCTGTTGTCGATACCGGCATCGGCATAACGCAAGAGCAAGTCTCCCGCCTATTCAAACCCTTCTCCCAAGCCGATAGCTCCACTCAGAGGTCCTACGGAGGCAGTGGCCTTGGCCTGTCCATCTGCAAAGCCCTCATCAACGTCCTCAACGGCAGAATATGGCTAGAATCACAAGTCGGCCACGGCACCACCGTCTCCTTCACCCTCACATTCCCCAAAGCCACCGCCGCCGCCATCGCCAACCAAACCGCCATCCGATCCCGCGACCCAGACCCCATGGCCAAATGGTCCTCGGACGCTGACAGCACCGCCGCGCGCTGCTCCCCCGCCATGATCGACCTCTCCCGCATCCCCCGCGACCAGCTCCGCATCTGCATCGCCGAGGACAACCCCATCAACCAGAAAATCGCCATCTCCTTCGTCACAAAGCTGGGCTTCAAATCCGAAGCCTATGGCGACGGTCTCCAAGCCGTCGAAGCCCTCCGCCGCCGCTCCCTCGAAGACCAACCCTTCCACATCGTCCTCATGGACGTCCAGATGCCCGTCCTCGACGGCTACGACGCCACGAAATTCATCCGCAAGGACCCCGATCCCGCCGTCCGCGACGTGCTCATCATCGCCATGACCGCGTCCGCCATCCGCGGCGATCGCGAGAAGTGCCTCGACGCGGGCATGAACAACTACCTCGCCAAACCCGTGCGCGCTGCAGTCTTGAGAGCCATGCTGGATGAGTATCTGGACCATGAGGCGCAACCCGTTGGGACTCTGCAGGGTGCGGCGAGTGAGGTTGCGGATAAGGGGAGGGAGGGGAAGGTTAAGAGGCCGAATTTGAGGGCGACGGATACGGAGAAGACGGTTGTGCCTGTTGTTCGGGTGAAGATGAGGGATGCGGGCGTGCAGACGCCGAGGCAGGAGGTTGGTGATCCGATGGAAGCGTTCGGTATGGGGATGGAAGCGGAGAAGGAGAGAGAGAACAGGACGCCAACGCCATCGGACGGAGCTCCTCCGGATCAGGCGCCGCCGCAGTAGGCCACTCAAGGTTTTGTCTCACTCTGCATTTTGGGATTTCCTTCCCGCTGCTCGCGTTTCTACCTTTTTTAAAGCACTTAGCGAGGCGCTTCTTTGATACGGGGGCATATTGATAGGGAGGAGCTGGCGAAGTGAGGCGTTTTGTATTCCATGGATCCCCCTGCCTGCACTATCGATATCAGTGTTCTGGTCAAAATACAGCGTGTTCCTTCCTGGCCAACCCTTATCCACCAGTTTTTTTTGTTTTCCATGATAACGATGGCGCTGCTCCTTTCAGTTCCGCCATCCTCTATCTCTCAACCATGCGTTTTCTTGGCCTGTGGTCTCTCTCCGGCATGAATCCCCCCCCCCACCCCATATTCGCCAGACGACGGGAAATACCATCCAGTCGACATCGTACACCGAAAGAGATCGCCACCAGCGAATGAGATGGAGTCAAACCGCTGTCGCTAGGCATCCGGCCCCAATTCAACAAGAGGGAGCAACACCGTACATGAGAGAATGACATACCTGCCTACGTTTGTCTTCAGGTAGGGAAGCAGTCGGCGGGGAGATGCCACTCTCCGCAGTCTACAAAAACTTGGTGGGGGGAAGGCGTCGAGACGCGGGAAAAAGGGACGCGTATTTCCGATAGATGGCTTGCTGTTGTGGGGGGGGGGGGGCCTGTGTGGTGGCGCGCGGGGGTTCAGGTGTCGCCTCATGAGAACGAGGCAACTTGGGGACGACCACACTCGCGGTGGTGGTCGTTGGGCGGCGCCTGGCGGCAACCATCTCTCGTGTTGAAAAGCGCGGGCGACGTCCGTCTGTTGTGAGGTAGGACGTCTGCCCGATCGAAGTGCCGCGTCTTTTGGGAAGCTGTGCAGCGGGGTCTGGATATCGCCCGGGTCTCCTGGATTCGGAGAAGTCGTGTTTGGTCGGACGTTGCGTGCACGTTGGACGGGCAGTGTGAGCTTGTGATGTGTGTCTGTTGCCTGGGCTGTGCGGCCGGACAGTCGCCAACGCTAGTCGCGATGATGGGCGGGTGGCATGTTCCTTGTATGGCGCATGGTAAGGTTTCGGATCAGGATTCGGCTCCGTGCTTGATGGGGTTTGCGACAATCGGGGTCAGAGAGAAAGCAAGTTGGTGAAGGGTTCATATGGGTTGGAGGGTCGATCACCAGGACATGAGGGTAAGTCTACAAATAAGAACATCATGAATTGCGGGATGTTGCCGGTCATGGACTGTAAATGCACAGCTCGAGATGACCGCGACTTCGGTATGGTGAGTAGACTTGATGGTGCGTAGAATTGAAGATAATCATACTGGAGTGTCGGTCTCTCGCGTTTCGTAGACTTTTGAGCACAGCAAGAAATGTGTATACCGCACCTTGCTTCGTGAAGGGGCCACGTTGTCCGACCGTAGATGGAAATGAATACTGATTGTGCCCAATAGTGTGGAAAGACTTTACAGACAATAGAGCTTGCCTGTATGATATAAAGATTCACTGAAGAACGTCCTTCTGGACTCGACAACGGAAAGCCCTTGTCTCTGGAGACTGGTGAGCATCTTAAATGGATACTGCAGCTTGATGGAACTATGTCCACGGCGAGTCACGTGGGTGTGTAAGTGACATTAGCTCCTGTGGCCTGCCTCAGAAGCACATATGGAAGTCCTGGGCCTCTTGGCTTTTAATAAGATCCTATCCCATCTGATGGCGTGGTGCACTTCTCAGGGATCCTCGAATGAAACAGATATCCATTACCTTCTCTGTACCCTCCTGCTGGTGACCTTGTTGAGCAGGAGAGATCCTTTGACGTTTACCTCTACGGCTCCGGATCTCCGCTAGCCGTTGGACCATTTGTGAAGCATTCAACACGGGTTTCCAAAGGGTGCCAGAAAAAAAGTTCTCCATTGTCTGGCACTGAATAGTAACACAAAATATCTCCAGATCATTCAAAGCACTGTAGAGCAGTTCGCATAGATCTAGAAACTTGTGCGCAAATTTGATCATGGTCGAGCAAGACTTGAGTAAACAAAATAGGGTCGTTTCATGTTTCACACTTGCTTACCTTCGATTGGGGCTGTTGATCGCCAATGAGGTTTTTACTGATGACCGAAATTTCCAGTTGGCGGCGGTTCAATGAAGGCCTTTACTCTCACAATGCATAACTTAAAGTATTGTTTTATGCGTTGTAAGAGCAAGGGTCCTGACTCCTGAAAATATCGAAAGTGCGTACCGGGTATCCGCGATCCGACCAAGGAATTCGCCCGGCACGATACGAACGCCATGTGGCCGTCTTGCGCAAGCGCCGCCGCCGTGGCTTGTGGCTTGTAGATCTCCAGCCATATCTCAGCCCGTCGCAAGCCATCTTCAAGCCAATCCAAGCCGATGATGGCAGTGCCACCGACGGATCGGCCGTAAGGCTATGGGAATGGCTTGACGCTTGAACGCAATGGGCGTAGGAGAGATGTACGGAAATGGAATCAATTGACTGTGTGGCTTCGGCGAAACTGATTTCGAAACGGCTTCGAGATCTGGCGCTTTCCTTGCCAAAGATCATTGTACGGATAAGACCTATCTATACCTCATATCGTTCTCTCAACTGTCAACAATTGCGGACACGTTACGATTGGTAAACGAAGGTGATTCTTGCCTGCTCTGTCTCCACAGTCTTCGATGTCATGCGGACCGGAAATAAGCCTATCGACGACCAGTAAGAAAGACTGAAGCACAGCAGATTTGCGGGGAGGTAGGTAATTTAGTGTTGCACCACAGCAGGCGGGTATTGCAAGATGAGCAGTCACACCCGCAGGAGGTAGGTATGGAGGTACATCGGACGATATCCGTCTGTGCGCTTGGAGACTCTTCACTGCAAATGTAGCGGATAAAAGCTCAAAGCATCATGGGCCACTGCATGCCCCCATTGTGGGTGGCAGCTCTAATGCACATGTCCTGCAGAGGGCCCAACGGCTGTAAGTGCTGGTACACAGGCACCTCGATATGTGATCCGGATCATGAAATTTTCATTATTGCACAGGCCAGCTGTCGGATGTTAAATTTCCATCGATTGCAGCGTGCGTCGACGTCCTATGCTTGCAGCTGCAAAGCGGCGGTGATCCGTCTGAGCGTATGGCAGCATCTTCCGTTCTCCAAACAAGCTGTACTCACACAGCCGAGCCTTATTGTGTATCCACGCAGGTTGGTCGGTCGTCTGGGAGGTGCAGTCGGCCCAAGGGAATGAACAGATGTACGGAGGTACATGCATCTTCACCAACGGCGTGCGTGCAGAACGGCAGCGGGCACGTTTGCAGCGACTTCAGACTGCTTTGATCCACAAACACTGTCTCACTGTGTCGAGGATATCAGATTGATCATCCTAGACTCGACAAGACGGGGCAGCGGAGCACTACCCTTATCCATACAGGCGGTGCTGATTTGGGATATGGTCTCGGCGATCCTTCACTCCTCGCCTGAGCCGCCCGACTCGAGTATAGTCGTACTTGTATGTGCCTGAGCGAGTCAGAGTCAGCCGTCGAACGTCCTGAGTTGAGAACTTTCGTAATTCGTAGTCAGCGTAACCTCCGATAGCGGGTTGAGCCAGCAGCGAATCGGAAGCATATATCCAGGGACTCACGCAACAGTTACCAAGAAAGGCACGCCTCCACCGGCGGTGCAGCCCCAAGCGGCCATGTCGAATAACCGGCGTGTCGCGCTAAACGTCGAGCCTGACTCTGAACAAGACCGGATGGGCTGGAGTGTTGTCAAGCGTCCACTTATCACTTATCATTCCCTCATAAGCAGCGGCCCTATGCCTCTTCCATATAGAGTTTTCGCTTTCTTCGAGAAGAAGCGCGCATTCTTCGCCGACTCGCCAATCCTGCCGTCTCGACATTCCTCGCCCTCATCGCCTCCCAAAAGATCGGCCTTGCAGGCATCGCCGCGTTGCCTATTGCGTACCCGTGTATTGCACATCCTTCCCCCTTCCGTCACCACTTCCGCATCTACCAACTCCGCCGCCTGCTGCACACGCCAATTGTTGTCCATTTGGCTCCTCCTTCCATGTAAGTTGTCCGCTTATTACCACGCCGGCACAATCATCGTGTGCCATGTTTCGCCTGGCGCCCTTGCACACGGCTTCATATATGGCTTCGCGCCGCCTACGTCGTACATCATCCACGCTGCCCTTTCCTATCTATTCGTATCTGCTCATGTTTTCGACATTCCAACGCGACAATCGCACCGATGTTGCTTACACTGAAACCTACGACACAGCACGGCTTTGGTAGCGGTGGCCCTCATGCGTATCCGTCCCCTCTACCTACATCCACAGCCTCCTACTTCTCTCCGCAGGGAAACTCCGCCTCTCTTCCTCCTCTGCCGGACAAACTTCCTCGAAGGATGAGCACTCCCCACCGAGGTCTGCCACCTCCGGCTGCCATGACCCTGCCCAATCCAGAACGCGGTCCCTCAACCAGTGCTTTGTCCATGGGCCAATTACCCGCCGCACCCTCGTCCTGGCAAGGCGCAGATGAATCGATGCGAAATTGGCTGCGGGCAAAGTCCGAAGAAGACAGGCGAAAGCAGGAGGAGGAGAAGACCCGGCAAGAATCACTACGTCTGGAACAACGCAAGATCGAGCAGAACATGTTACGGGAGTCCCTATCAGGCGGTGTTCCACCCTATATGGTACCAATGGTCTTCGCCGGCATTGGCGGGGCAAATATGGCGAACGCCAGTTTGGAGTGGACGCAACAGTACATGGCCCAATTAAGCTTCTCTCAAGCTCATCAGCACCAGCAACAACATCAGCAGCATCAGCAGCAACAGCAGCAACAGCAGCAGCAGCAGCAGCAGCAATCTCAGCTACATACGCGGACAGAATCAGATCAGGCGCAAAACACGCGATTGATCGCAGGGCCACAACCGAATCCGTACGGACCGCAACAGCTGCAGCAAGTCCAGCCGAATCCGTCCGGTCAACCTGGGCAGCACGTTGCTCCGCAGACACAACAGACGACGGGGTTTGTACCTTCATACCAAGCATCAAGGGCGCAACAGCCGCCACTTCAAGCTGCGCCGCCGACCTCAGCTCCGAGAATAACAGCAGCTGGCTCGTCCGGACTACCGCGCCTGAACACTGTAGACATGCAAATCCAGCCTCCGCCTCCGGGCCCATTACCCGGCCAGCATTCGATTCAGCAAGGCCAGAATAGCCAACAGCAAGACCAGCAATCATCTCCTTCGATCCTCTTTCATCACTGGGTCCCTCCAGCAACGCAGGCTTCGAAAGATCCGCCCACACCGTCTACAAAAAGTACACATGAATCCCCGTACTCGCAAAATGCAGCGTCTCATCTTCGGTCCGAATATCAATATTCGCCCAAAAAGCGCAAAACTACTGGATCGCATCAACCAGGAACGGGAAGCTCTTCCAATATGCCCGAAACGTCACCATCCTTTTCGCAAACTTCCTCAACATCCACATCGGGACGGCGTCGAGGTCATTCACGGCAACGAAGTGACACTTCATCTCGCGCTGGTGGCGCTGGGCATGAGCAGCCAGTGTCTCGGCGTCGAGGCAGGACAGAGAGTGGACGCCAAAGCATTTCTGAAGCCGAAAGCAGTAGTCAGCGCCAGACCTCGGCGCAACCTGAAACACGCCACCAGCAGCAGCGGCCGTCAGGATCAGAAATGCGGAATTCGTCACGAGACCTTATTGGGAGTAATGAACGCATCAGAAACAGCAGTCCGAAACGAGAGTCTGAATCAATATCTTGAAGGTTTTTTCTAGCGCGCCTCTCATCTATCACGGTCTGACGAGACTTGGATCACGGATGTACAACAGCTGTATTTGGCATACTTTGCTTCTAATCTTTGTTTGCTTTATACCCTTCTCGCGTGTTGCTCAATGTTCAGGTGGCTTATTGCTGGCATTACCTTTCCATTCCTCGCCCAGTGGGCTATCTTCAATTGGCATATTTTCTGGCCACCTGCATTTACACGCTATCTTTGTAACATAGAGCCTACGCTCCTGTCATTTCTCCAGGGTCCGGTATCGGGAGAAAGAACGACATCTGTGCGTCAAGAGCTGTGCCGTGGGTTGTGGAACGGCGGTGGAAATTAGTTGTCATCTCGGTAGCGCACAATGCATGCGCGTTCTGCGCTTGATTCAACAACGCAAATCATGCATGACGGGCATTATCAAGTGTCTTCTCTACTCACGATGTCTCTTGTGATTTGCTAGTACACCAGTCTGTCCTTACACCTGTGGCCATAGATCGACACGATCGAGCAGCAAGCTGTCAGGACACTTATCTCGATGCAGGCTGTTCTCCCTCTGTCCTAACATCTTGTGCGCCCCTGCAGGCTTCCGTACTGTTCGGTCCGATCCGTGGAACAGAGAGGTAGGTGCGCTCGGTTTGTTCCGAAACATCAAAAATTCAGGATCTCTCCAATGACAAATAACAGCGCCCTGTCCCAGGCAATATTTGCTTGTCAAGGTCCTGAGTGCATGGAAGTTGTATGGACGGCATCCCAACTGATCGCGAGGTGGCACTGGGCCACCGTTACCGTCCGATATCGATCCATTCCACCGTTAATCGAGGAACATCTCAGCATCCCAAATCACTGATCAACACCGGGGAGCTCTAAAGGTCAATGATACAGCGCCTTTTGACCAGATTAAACATGCTTGATGCTGTCAAACTGACGACAAGCATTAGCAGAGGTACTGCCAGTGGATACCGAATACCTTTTTGAACTCTGTGCTCCAAAGTCAACGCCGTCCGGAAAGCTCTGACTGGCCTTCGAACCGAGCAATATGCCCAGTCATGGTACCACGACGCGCTCGGAACATCCATCGGACGACTACGCTAGTCACATGACAGGAGTACAATGCGCGCACACTGCACAGGGGCTTTCGAGCAGGTAGCAAGCATCTCACCCAGGCCTCATCCTACAGCATCCACAAAAGTCTACGAATCTGTTCTCCCAAGCCCGCACGCATTTTCCACCGCTTTTTATAAGGGTACACGTCTGGGCTGCTTAGCACCAAAGACAGGCTAAGCCAGATCAAGGTTTCTGCTCATGCGTGTCGGATCTCTGCCCATCGTCCGAAAACGGAAATCCGTAGAAACCGTGCATCCGTTTCGCAACGGTCCGCGCAACTCTTGCAATTGCATCGGACCAGCCAACGTAGTGATCAAGCCCACGATGCTACTTTACATGAAGATATACTGGGATTCAAATCTCTTTTGATAGCTACAATGGCGAAGGATATGCTACACAATGGAGATGGCTTCATATTACACTCTCTAAGATGAAATCACCCTTCTTCTGGAGTCAAAGCTTCCAGTGCGTTATTATTTCAAATTGGTAGCTGCTCGAGCAATTCCTCGCTCGCAGAGGCCGGAGCAGAGAGGCGGCGCACATTCTGGGATTTCTCTTAAAGGACCTACACCGTGGCGGCCTCAGACTTTTGCCGACGTTCTTGCTCCCAAAATTCAGTTTCCTCGGTCACGGACCACGAGATACCATGTTCTACAACTTTCTGTTCTCTTTCCAAGCTCATCTGTGTTCGAAATCCATGATGATCAACGAACTATTCTTGATTATCACCCATGCTTACTCCTGTCTATGCGAACTCGACTCTCACTGTTCACCTCGCATCTGGTGGTGTCAGCATGTACTCCCTGTTCTCACGATCTCATTAATATGCTGTTGTTCGAAAATTTCCATTACATATACATTCCTTTGCCAATCTAGTATTGCGAAGCTTCGCCGGCTGTGTGATGCACGGTTGGTATCCAAAAACCCACCTCTCAAAAGTCCAACATTGCAAATCATCAATCGCAGCACAAACGCTTACATTCCGTCCGCACCTCCCTCATATTGATGTCCTACAATAGCACTGATACATGACTCAACTTTGCGTCTTGTGACCTGCGGTTTTTTCCTCTAATTTGATCCAACTTGACACCCCTTCGTCAAACAGCTTGCAAATACCGAAAAGGCGTTAGCCGTACCTACCCAACAGCAAGCTCTGTCCTCTCGCTTCGTCTCAGAGCCTGGTTCTTTCTAGCAATTTCGATATCCGTGCATATCACATCCGTCTCCTCAGTCAGAAAAGCGAATCTCTTGTCTTTGAATCCTTAAATCTTCTCCTGCTACATACCAGCGATACAGCTCGCGCCTCAAATCTGCCATGGTGAAGCTTGTAAGATGTCCTGTAGAAACATTCTGTGCCAGGCGGAACTGACTCTCTTGGCTTCTATGAAGTCTCGATTTCCATCCCAATCCAGACAACGCACTCGTCTTGCCAACAATCAAAGAGCCACAACCCCTCAAATCCAATCCTACATACCTCGACTAACGCCATGCACGAACAACACTCCAATCCTCGAACATCGCCGAGCACAAAAGGCCAACCAGCGACGTCACATCTCTGTCCCAAGGCAAGATCCTAAACAGCAGCCGCTCCGTGATCACCACAGCGATATACCTCGCCCAAGCTAGTCACGTTGTAGGCGGCCCATGGGCTTTCGCTCCACCGTTCTCGAAACGACGCTCAGGGGCAATAAGACAGGCGTCGAAGCTGGTCGAGAACATGTTGCTCTCTGAGATCCATGCAGCGCGTGGAAATGGCAATCGATGACTGACGAATTAGATCGTCCGCCTGCGACGTCGAGAGCATATCCTCCCGTGGGGAGGTCAGCTCTTGCCTTGCTGCAACTCGTATCTTCTCAATCCCGGCATCCTTCACGGCACATCGACAATAACACCTCGAACGAACAAAGCGACGACTTCTCACGTCGATCGTTCAGGGCCGCACTGCTGAGGTACGAATCCCGCCGCTAGCTGGGGTTGAAATGGTTCCATCGGTCTTCTCATGGCATTGGTCGTTCATGTAACTCATTTAGGCTACATGTGTAGTAAGAGAGCACCGATCTTCTCCACGCAACAGTGGTTGCGCTGCACCAGAGGCCTGCCACAAACGCACTCATTCCCCCAAAGGTTGGAAGGGTATTCAAGCACAAGTACGCACTACAGCACCTGTGAACCCGCCGAGGAAGCTGGATGCGTCTCCAAATGTCCAACTCCCATCCAACTCCAAAGCCCGAACATCGACAGGAGATCGTCCCAGCTCCAACCCTTCCAAATCCTCACGAACGCCCTAGCACAGTCCCCCTCACAGATCTCAAAAACATGTACCGCCCCACCAGCAGAACCCACCCAGACCGCCTTACCATCCACCAGCCTCACCCTCCCTCGTCTGTCTCCCCAAAACGCACAACAACAGCCCACTGAATACCGAAAACGCAACACCGCCCATCCGGCTCCAAAGTAAGGCTCAGCCCCTTGCAGAACGCGCCGTCACGTAACTGGCTGGGTGATCGAGTCACGCGCAGAGGGAATCAAATCTTTCGAACGCTACCTCTACCTGTCAAAGGACGCGGTCAGTCGACACGCCGAGCTTGCCAAACCTCCAACCCGACGCATCCTCCCCCACCATTCTTATCTTCAGCCCCCCACTCCGTCGCCCTCCAACGCCTGCATCCGCCCCTCACATGATCGTCCAGTTCTCCAGCGGCCCCTTCGTAAAGCGCTCAAGCACCGCAACATCCTGCACTCCCCCCCAACCCATCAACCAGACCATCTCCCAAACAACACATCCCGCCAGCATGCCCGCGCATCAAGCAACCCGCACCACTCCTCCACCCGCGTCTCAATCGCTCTCTTCCTCCACGGTTCGAAAACACCGACCCTCTCCGCAACGGTAGAACCACCAATATCCAACGCACACGAAGATGGAAAGTCGCTATCTCGCCACCACCCCACCCCATCCCCATCCCCACAAACCCATAGCTCCGACCCTCCCACACCACAACCCCGAACCCACTCCGCCGCCAATCCCCCCTTCTTCCCAGCTCACCATCTCCCCAGAATTCAAGCAGCAGGCATGGAGGTAATCCCCCCCCCGCAGCGTCGACCCGCACCACCCCAAACTCACATATACGAACCCGCCCTGTGAAACGCGCATTCGGAGTGCGGTTCCCGAAGAAGTGAGAATTGCAGGGTTGAAGAGTGCGGTTTCGACCGCCTCTCCTGATCCTTCTCTTCTGGACCATCCCCTTCGATACGAGCTCCATGCCACTATGCAGCAGCTGACGAGTCGCGAGGAGCGAAGTGCGATTGGAAGGTGGTGTTTTTTTATGATGGAGGAGATGCTGAGCGTCTTTGTGAAGCTATTTGACCGGATGAGATTGTTTTGCTGTGTGGTTACACGAACACGTGTTTGTTTCTTATGTGCTTCTCGACTTCGGGGACGGATTGCATGTCTCAGCCGCAACTCCCTTACGTAGATCCGTAGCACTGTGATCGCGCCGCGAGGACAACAACGATACGACGCAGAACAAATGGGGGATTGAGGAGCTGGCAGGTGTATGGGGGGTTGTGTAGAATGCTATTACCAAGAGACTCAACTCACGGTATCGAGCATATACGAGCTTGCAGGATCGTTGGAGCAGCTATGGCGTTCACGATGAGCTAGGTACTTGAGGGAGAAACGTGTTGGCGGAAAGATTATGGGGTGCTTGACCATCGACTACCTATCGCTAATGCGGTAAACAGTTCTTCGCCAACCAGCTGATTATCTTACACTTGAAATCGTGGTATGAATCCCTACAGAAGGCTTCGATTCCGACGTCGTCGGCTTCACGCTACAATTTCCATCAAGCACCCCCATCTCCTTCCGCTCCCCGCTTCATATGCTCCTCCAAAGCGGCCACCGTCCTCTCCAGCATGATGGCCGCCCCACGACTCAGCTTCTTCCCCACCGCCTCCTCCCCACGATCGGCGATCCGTGCCTTCGCTTCCTCGATCACGGTGCGTAGTAGCCAAGGCCCTGCGCCCTCTGTGGACGGCTTGTCATATAGCCATTCAACGACATCAGCCACGCCGCCTGGCTTGCTGCTCAGAGCGCGTTGGACAAAGCCTCGAGCGAGGACGAAGGCGCGCTCGGTGTAGAGGGCGGAGGTGGTGCGTGCTTCGTCGGTGTTGACTAGGATGTCGAAACCGGCTTCGTCTGTCCATTTGCGACCGATTAGCTAGAATCGATATCGTTCAACATTTGGGACGTTTCGAGATTGGAGAACTGGGGCGGGTGAATGGGTTTCAGACATATTATAGTAAGGTAGCTGAGATTTTACATCATTGGCGACCGGAAAGGCCACGCTCGAGCCAAATGCACTCAAGTCATCATGTGGTGGTGGACCATGGTAAGAAAGCAGAGGGGGGGTGGGCTTACTGAAATAGGGTTCTGGAACCAGCACCAAACCCAGCAAACTGACAATGATCTGCAACATTGTGCTTCCCGTAGCACTCCAGGTGTCCTTTTCATCACCTGGCCACGTGCCCAGGAGACTGATACAGATTGTCCCATCCTCGTACAGATTCGGGTTGATCCTCCCGCGACCATCGGTCCAGGAGTGAAAGTGCGCTTTCGGTGGGTTTTCTGGGAAGTCGTCCGCAAAATGGAAATCGATAATGAAGGGTGCGAGCTCGTAAGGTGTGTCACGAGGGCCGATGATCAGCACACGCAGTAGGTCGAGGCGGGACTCCCAAGCCCGGACAAAGATGCCTGAGGGGAGGGAGGACCTCATAATGCCATGTTCCTGAGTGATTATCAGAGTCAGCAACCCGCCTTTACGTCAGTAGACTGAGCAACGAGGCATCGCAAGGAGCGGATACTGCTAAGACATGTTTTACAGCTTCTTGACAATTCGGAAAGGAGTAAGAGATGCTCAGAAAGCTACTTACCTTTGTTATGCGTCTCATTTTGAGAGCTGTGAGGTGGGAAGGGTGGTTGAGAAAGTGGTGATCCGCTGGGGGCGATTCTTCTAGGAGTGCAAATTGGGCCGGCATTGACGAATAGGTCGAGAGCTGTAGCTCCGAGGCTAGCGTTTCTGTGTTTGCTACGGTGATTGAGGCGGTGTTGCTCTCTTGTCCGCCTTGTGTATGTTGGGGATACTGTGAATCTGCCATCTTACTACAAGAATTTTGAGTCAGCGTTCCTCCTTTGCTTTGATGGATCAAGTCAAGAGGCATGTCTTAGATGCGGATTTGACTGTCTCAAGGCTCTATGACTGCTGGATGAATATTCGGCGTAAATACTTACTTCTGGGCTGTTGAAACATTGTCAGAACGCAGATTTGCCAGATTAATCTGGTCATTTCTAGATTTCGACGGTGTCGAAATTGATTGGGGAATTTGCTCGTCGTCTTCGGTGGACCACATTTCGTCGTCTGATTCGTTGTCAAGCCGGTCTCCGCCTTCATACTCTATTTCCATTTCGATCGTCTTCCCCGAATTGACTGTACCGACTTCGCTATCCGCAGAATAGTCGCTCCACAACTCGATCGACTTGTCATCGACGTCCTGGTCTTCTTCCTCAGAGGATTCGGACGAATCATAGTAATCTTGATCGCTCACAGCGACCACGCAGCGTTCAAAAGGTAGTTTGATATCATGAACCTCGGAGGCTGCTCTCAGCCGTAACGTCACGTCTCCATCTAGATGCATATCAACAACGTCGCCTAGCCAATCAATGTCATTGGGGGTATCGGTGATGTGGGTGTCTACCGAAGAGCCATCGTCGGAGTGCAACGGTGAGTCGTCTCCATTGTGGCGGTTCAAACCGTGATACACATGGTCGAGAACCTGCTTTACGTCTTCCGATTGTTCCTCCGCATAGAGGGAACTTGCCGGTGGTAGAGGGCTTGGGACCGCTATCATCAAGTCTCCTCGTGATCGACCATAAGCTGAATAGACAGTAATATCGAAGAGCGAAACAATGCTGTACTCGTCCCCGATCGGACCAAAGCTCGTTGGAGATACCTGCGCACTTCTATCGTCGATGCACACTGTTGCAACTGTGGCTGTAAACCAGCGTACTCTAGCTATCCTCTCCCTGGCGTCGACGGATTGTACCACACCTATTTTACCACATTGAATGGTGTTATAATCTTCATTGACCTCTTCTCCAGCCTGGAGAGAGACGTAATCCCCAGGCCACACATCTTGATCGTCCTGAGCAAATTTCGGAGTCAGCATTCCTCCTCTCAGTCAATGCAATGAGCAAAGAGGCATGCCTGGGGAGCGGATACCGCTAAAACATGTTGCAAGCTCTCGAAACCCTCGGGAAAACGGGTAAGATATCCCCAGATGATTTACTTACCACATTGATGTATGGTACTAGGAAGACAGAGTCTTCTTTGGTTATTGTGGAATCTTGCCATTGGACTACCACTATGGTCTGAGTGCGCGTTACTTCTAGCACATTCATGTCGAATCCTTGGGTAGCGATTCTCGGTATTCGCCTAAAGTGGTTGATTGTGTCTTGAGAGGTGCGATTGACTTGCGTGCCATCGTACTTGACAGCAGCGCCAGCAACGTCTTTAAATCTCACGAACCCGCCAAAGGCAATGTCGGGGCTGTAAGAGGCGCCGGAGAGATCATGACGACTTGACTCTGGTGGCTGCTTTGATAGGTCGTATACTGTGATTTTACCGCTCTCTAGGACATCAAGATCAAGGATGCTTGACGGTGGGTCTGTGTGTGCTCTATAGGGCATGAATATATTCGGCAGCCTCCAAGCGACCTCTAGCTGTACGTGGCGAACTTCAACAACAATGCCTTGTGGTATTACATTAGGATCGTAGGCCCCAAACTTCCAGCGTCCACGACGTAGATTTCCCTTCTTCGTTTTAACGATCTGACCTGGATAATATGGCATAACATCGAGAATTCTGGCTTCCATATCCCCCGGTAGGTTCTTCTTGGACCAATTCAGTAGGTAATCGGCCCGAAAGAGGCGCTTGTGGAGCTCACTCGAGAGCGAACCGTCGACCCAGCACGATTGTTCGAGTTCTTCTGGATCCTCTACGATGACAACACTGCCGTTGTTCAAGCGGACAGTTACCTCATCCGTAATGTAGCGTATACAGCCAATCCAATCTCTGTAGATGATATAATCATTTTCGCGATACTTGTTCCAATGTTCCAATTCGGATGCTGGGACATCGTAGAGCTCCTCAATTGCCGTCCGATGTTGATCCGGTATTTCTAGGAGAACACATTGCGATGAGCAAGGACTGTGCCCGTTTCTGTGCTCATAGTAGGCTGGGCAGAGTCCATGAGCTTTTCGGGGTTCCTTTTCAGCGAAGGTCAGAGCACTGCATGATGGTCTTAGACCACACTTGAGAGAAGTGCTGATTATGGTACCGCTTTGAGCATCCGATAATTGTCGCTTAACAATATCTCCCGCAGCTAAAGCTCTATCGACTAGGATCAGGGACCTCTCAGCAACGAGACAAAGGAAGTCGTGTGGCTGCGCGAAGGATACTACGATATAACCAGGAGCGGGCTGGTAAGGATTAAATTATGTACTCATGTGGCCCGGAGGAAAAGAGAAAGAGCTCACCCGCTTTCTTAGCATGAGCTCCTTCCGAACCTTTTTCGGGGTATCCCGATGCCAGTAGACACTGTGGGTTTCAATGGGATCTCCGTCTACCTTCTGGTTGTCAATACGTACCCTCGAGGAGCGACAGATGAGGGAATGTTCATAATCCTCTTCATGCTATGAGAATCGAACAGCGTAGTGTCTAAGGCTTGAGGAAGCGCTGGACAGTCCAGCTGATAGGGAAAGTATTAAAGCCCAAAGGAGAGAAGTGTAGGCTTACATCTCGCCAAGTGTGCTGCTAACGGTCAGACAGCCCCCTTCCTGGACCATAGCTACGGAGGTCTGCTTACCTCCACCGTCGCTACGATGAAGGGATCTGACTCGAAGGCGCAGACATCCTCAGCGTAAAACTAGTGTATAAAGTCAATGATGGCCAATCAACCGGCAGAAATCACTGACTTGGGCCATGATGACAACGGAATGAGCATAGAGCAAGCCCCTTCCCTTCGCTCAAACGACTAGTAAAGCTCTTGCATCACAACATCACAGACACACCGAGAGTGCTCTTCAAATGTAAAGCATTTTGTGACGCGATAAAGAAAAGAGAACCGAACGAACCTCATCACGCCGGTTGATCTTCGGCCCGGCTGATGTCCATGCGTGTGAAACTCCCACCTCTCTTCCCTTCAACGTGATAACAATCTGACTCCATCCCTTAATCCGCAATTAATGATAGATCACCTTTCAGAATGTCAGAGCCCATCCCTGAATCCATTCCCACCTCCGCCGACCCACGCTCCCACAGACCCCTCAAACGCCGCGCCCTAACCCCCACCACGGCCCAAGCCGCCTCCCTCACTGCGCTCTTCTCCAAACCCGACACCGAAATCCCCATTCCCTCTTCCACCGCCGTCACAAAGTCGAGAATTGGCGCGCCGCCCGAGATCGTCGCCAACGTGCAGGGTTCCTCTGCTGGGGCTGGCAGCGGCGAGTTCCATGTCTACAAGGCCAGTCGGAGGAGGGAGTATGAGCGGGTGAAGGCGATGGATGAGGAGGTAGAGAGGGAGGAAGCAGATAAGAGGTTTGATGAAGGGAGGGATGAGAAGAGGAGAAGGGATGAGGAAAAGACGGAGAAGAACAGAAAGAGGAGGCAGAGGAAGAAAGGGAAGAAAGGAGGAGATAGTGAGGGGGAGGGAGAGGAGATGAAGGGTGTGAGGAAAGGGCCGATGATGAGGGTTAGGCAGATCGGAGAGTTGGGATGGGGAAAAGAGGAAGATACTGGGGAGGGAGGCGAAGTGGCCGGGAAGGTGGTCGAAGAGAAAGGAGTGGTGATTCACGATGATGATTGAGCGGCTACGGCATACCAGCATAGTTGCTCGAGGGCTTTATGACGGATCTACGATATCACGATCTATGCTGTATGCACGGGTTTTAGGTCACGGAACGGTCTATCGGGGAAGACTCGAAACTCACTACTGCTAACGATATTGAGTCCCGTCCACATTGGTTGCGAACCATTGTAAGGTGAAAACTCTCTACTTGAGCTTGAACAGGTAGGACTGTCTTGATTCCCAAAACCAATTCGCTACGCTGACGCGCCGCAGGCTTCGATTTCATTTGGCCATCGATCATGCACTCAGGCGGTAGATGCAGCGGACGAACGAGGATCACGTATGGTAGTAGTCTTCAGACTCATTGGACTGACTAAAGAGATATTCCATGGATTTTATGCTCATTCCATCCCATTGGAATACGGTGATCATTTCTCTTGCTCCAACTCCTGTCGCAGGATCCGCACTTGCTTCTTCATCTGCCTCCACAAAACATACTGATCAAGATCCTTGTCCTCGTCCTTCGTCATAACATGCTGGACAGTTGCGAAGCCATCCTCGTCGCCATCATCGTCAGTACCTCCGTCGTCGTGCCCCGCAAGAACCAACAAACAGGCCACAAACGCTTCCTGAATGTAAGCAAAGCTGAACCCATGCGTGATCTCTGCAATCGCCTTGCACAGCCTTTGCGGGAACTCAACATCGTCGTTCTCGGAGAGCCTCTTGCGCCAATACTCGCAATACTGCACTCTTTGCCCCAGATCTGGCTCTGGGAAGAAGTACTTCCTGTCAAATCTGCTAGGCCGCTTACTGATCCCTGGATCAAGACGCTCAAGATGGTTGGTTGAGCCAATCATGAGGATGCCGTCATTAGACTCTAAACCGTCTACTTCGTTGAGGAAGTATGATCGTACGGCGTCGGTAACAATGCTGTCCAGATCTTCGAAAACAAGATAACATGGTGCGGTTCGACGCGCGCGTTGAAAGATCCACGAAAGGCAGTACTGAGGCGGAGCGAAGACTGATGTGAGGGACCGGACATAGAGCGTCGGGACTGGATCTGGGCGATTGTAGAGAGCGTTCATCGTAGCTTTGATAGATATAGTTTTGCCATTGCCTGCCAAAAATCAGCCTACATGCAGATTTGTCCCGCCACATGCTCCGGTCTAAGTTTGCAATGTATTTCTGACGTTGTAGAACGTCCACAGACTGTTTTGACATTGTTTGCAGACATCAAAATCTCAACCTCACTTTTAAAAAACAACGTTTTGACCATCTACGCGTCGAAACGGGCATAAGGCAACGAAATCACTGAATGCACGAACTTACCTGGCGGGCCATAGTAGATCACGCCTCTCTTCCACGGAACTTTCAGCCTCTGATATTTCTCCCTCGAATCGAAGAACTTGTTGATCTCTCCCATGATCGATTTCTTCATGCCCTCTTCCAAGATAACATCGTCCCATGAGGCATGCTTCACGCTCTGCCACAACTCCGAGTTCTTCTGCCAGCGTCCTTTGTCAAACACCCACACCTGATCATGCAGCTCATTAGAATACTGAGAGGCAGCCAGCATGCACGCCTCTGTAATTTCCTTGGCTGGGCCTAGCAGATAGTTGACCTTCCTAGGATAGTACGGGTGGGAAGTAAGGACAACGTAGAGGATGAATTCCTTCTCTTGCCAAGTGTACATGTATTTCCCAAATTGAACGTCATCGGCAAGACCGCCGGGGCCTCCATCTAATCGTCTTGCCGGCGCATGGTAGTCTTTCCACGTCAGATTCGGTGGCGTCGAGCCTTCAGAGTCAATAGGAATCGCGGTCGCTTGACCTGCTGCAGCAAAGCCTAGATAATCGCATGAGTCGGAAATGGTCAAGTGCAACTCAGGGTAAGCCTTGCGGATGGCTTCGACCATCGGGGCATCAGTGTAGACCTGCGGCGCACTTGAGATCTCAATGAACTCTTGAAAAACGCCATCGCGGGCTTTGGATGGTGATGGAGAGGTTCGCAAAGGGAGGTCAGGGAGTTTTGTGTGCATGGTAGCGATGAGTGCTGGAGTCGAATTTTTGAGCTTCCGTCTGCCAAATACTCAATGGATCAAGAGATGTCTTGTAGGAATCTGTGGCGTTTCTCGCATATGGCAGGAATGCTGCGCTTCTCGCGAAGGGGGCTGTAACTGAGTGCCTCGTCGCCATTCTCCTGAAGCGAGGAGCCGGCCCCATCAAAACGTCGCATTGCTTCGCTTGCCTGGTCATGGCTGTCTATTACGTCAACAAGACATCATGGACGGCTGTACGAAATAGCATTGGCAATTAATAATAGTTTGAGCCAGATCGATGATTCCTTAAGGTAATCTGTCGTACAGTAAGGTACACCGGCTCGCGTAAGATGCCTGACCTTAGGTTGCCCTGGGTCACGAGATCGTGACTTTTGGATGTGCCTTCCATTGCTTTCAAGTTACACTGTTAAATTCCCGCATGATCTGTCCAATGATTTTATATCCCATCCGCCGGCATGAAGGGGTGACTCCGATCCTTGGCATCCATCGAAGAACGCAGAAGCGAAAGGTGGATGGACTGATTCACTAATAAAGACCAATCGCAAAAGGGGCAAACGGTTAAAGCATCCCTCTCAATCAATCATAATACATGTACCTAAAGGCCGAATTCGGAGAAGGTCCTGAACCCATATGTGATATGGGCAACTCCTGAAAAGTGCACTATGCCGGCGTATGGGATCCAACAAGATTTGCCTCCACGGCCCACGTTGTGATCATAGCATACTGCATCGGCACATTTGCACATTGTTGAACGATGCTTGTTTATGGTGGCATCTCATGGTCTGTTCAGAGGGCTCTGCGATTCGCTCTACCTTAAGCATTGGTCGGCGAGATAGGACTTCTGCTAGGTAGAGACTTTCCTGAGCCTCCAACTCCACTCGCCAACAGCTCCAAGCGGCCTGCTAGCTCTCGGTGCTTTCTCATGACCTCCACCCATTCCTCATCACCAGTAGAGCCCTCCGCTTGAGCATCCTCTTCCTCACTCAGATCATCTTCGTCATCATCCGCCAACGATGCGATTATCAGGCTGAAGTCGCCGCCAAGTCTGCCCAAGCTCCCAGCACAGTACAGGATCTGTGTCAGCAGACTCTCGCGCGAGGACTTATCCCGCACATTGGGCAAGTATTGTTTCAGGGTGGTTGTGAGCAAGTCCACAAGATGCAACGGAAAGGTCGACAGCGCCGAGGGTAATGGCAGTAATGGATCGTCTTTCAGATCTAGTGATGGTAAAGTACTCTTCAAGCCCAAAGACTGAAATTTTGGGCCTAGGTCATCAGTGACATTATCCGGCGCCGCGGGGAATATGCTTCTATACATCGAGACCATGGCGAAAGACTGTTCACGAAAGATTTCGATGTACCGTTTCAGATACTGCTCGGTCTGCTGTCCTGACCAGTAATTGTTGGATTTGGTACCAACTCCTTTCTCACGCTGGCGAATGACGCTTTCTTGATCTCCCAAATCTCGCAATGGGTCGAGAGCGGAAAGCATTGAGACAAGAGTAGCCAGCCGGCATACAAGGAACAAAGCACCAAGAGCACCCTCTCTATTCGTAGCGCCACCTTGCTGATTGGCCAAGCTGTCTAAATCGGGAGCAACACGCCTAAGCCAGCCGATTGTCCTCATTGCGGCGGCTAGCTTGATATTCTGCACGCGCAGGCTTACGATGAGACTCGATGTCATCTCCTGCATAGCTTCCTCTGTCTGCTTGTATATCGAGCTGACAAGTGCCGAATCCTGGTAGAGTAGATGTAGCCTCTTGATGTGTGAATAAAGATCCAGCGCTGAGGCATAGTTGGTGGTACTCGATGCGCCTTGCGCAGTTGATGAAGAGATAGCAGAACTGAGAAGCGTAGGTAAATCGAGGATGTCGGACACGCGGTCGACGTTCCTGGCCATCAATAGCGCCTGTTTTCGTCGATCCAGCACATCGTTCTTCGCACTCCTGCTATACTTGGTGGAGAAAGCCACTGCTTCCTCGTCCAGCTTCGGTATGCCATCTTGAAGCTTGCGTGCTTCTGCCGCGATCAATGGTAGTTTGATCGTTAGACTGGAAAGGTGGTCCGACGACGTGACAATGGCTGCGTTGGATTTGGCGGAAAGAGATTGTAGCGAACGAAGGGTCGATTGACTCGACTGGGCCAGAGACTCAGGTTCGGTTGAGGTAAGTGCATTCAAAGGAAGCGTCGAGAGGCGGCTTAAGTATTTCGCAGTCACAGGGTCCTGACTGCTTGGAGGTGGTCGAGGGGAAGGAGTATCGAAACATGGTACCAGGAGTTGGTACAACGGGTCTGCCATGATGTCGTGGCTGCATGAGCCTCAGACCCTCCCGATTGTTCTATCCGCTGGCATACCTAGACAGTACGATTTGTTGATTGAAAGGTATATTGTTCGATCGTCGTTCAAGGCGCTCCGCATGATGTACATTTGACAGGAAGTCGTCTGTTTGACCGAGGCTCCACACGGCTTGTCTTAGGGTTGCGTCGGATCTGTCGTCCGATCTCGGATACCCTAAACACTAGGACCCACTCTTATCCAATATTGCTCTGGATTTTATAACACAGTGCAAGGGAGGAGCGCTATGCCCAATTACCCTCAGACGAGCTCGCATACACAAGCTCCACGGCCATATGCACATTGCCTTCCAGTCTCCCACGCTCGCATTGCGCTAGAAATCAATAAAACAGCTATGCCTCGAGGAAAGCCCTGATAAACGCATTGTATCAGACTACAATCTACATAGCTGGTCCCCGGGCGGAGGGTATCCTGAAAACCGGCTGCACAAAGCACCGTCGACCGCCCAGCTTGCTTGTATAGCTAGTCTCAAGCAATGTCTAGAGCACAAAGCTACTTTGTCTACCATTGCTGCCACTATGATACTCACAGAGCCGGTTCGCTAATGCAATTAGCCATGCTCCCGTATGTCGAACCTAAACCAGTAAGAGACAACAAGCTCCCCGTTCGCTAATGCATCTTCCGCACGCCTGCTTATCGCTAACGATCCCGCTCACTGCAAATCCACATCATGCTCCCCAACTCAACTTTCCCAAGCGTATCCCCCTCTCAAAGATCTTGCAATCCTTCACCTGCCAGAACTTCGTGTCCCACTTGACGTGACACTCCTTCACCCTCAGCGCCATATGGTCAATAGCCCCGTCCTCGTCGTCCTCTGCTATGGCAATGAAGTCGTCAAGCCCTTTACCCTGGAGCACGCTCAGGTCACGCCAGGCCTCCTTGCCCTTCCCCTTGGAAGCCTTCTTCTTTTTCTGCATGCTCGCTTTTCTCTCCGCGACTACCTTCACACGTCGTGCAATCTCGGCAGGGGACTCAACGGCGGCGTAGCGCTCGGAGACCCCAATGTATTTGAGTTTTCGATCAGGGAAATAGATGAGGGAGTCATTGAGGAAACAGACGGGGTCTATTTCGTAATTAGAGCTGGTCCCGGAGGTGGAGGTCCGAAGATGGGGGAAGTAGAGCGCGCGGAGGGACGTAAAACAGGTGATGTTTTGCACAAGGGTGTGCTAGACGTTGGTTAGCACGTACTATACTTAAGGTGGCCTGCAGCAACACTACGGGTTCAGGAAGGAATTACCAGTGTCTGTATTTTCATGCTGACAGCTAGCTCCACGAACCCACTGCCACGGAGACTGAACGTCCGCACGCTCCATTGGTCGAGGTCCCAGCTGTCGTCATTGTCGTTCCTGAGCATCAAATGGGTGATGGTATCGAAGTGCTTACGAAGCCCGAGCTTGCAGATTGACTTGATATCCACCTTTGGCCCAGTGGTCTCAGGTTCGGGGTCTTTGTTCTTCTTCTTGTGAAGGTATAGCTCCTGTAGCCCAACAGAAGTAGAGAGGAAGTTCAGGAAAGCATTCGAAACGTTGTCTGTGTGGATCATGTGGAAACCAAGATCTGGCATGCTCTTACTAAGTCGCTGCAATAGTTGCCAGAATGAGGCTTGGCAACCGACGTCTAATAGTGTGAGACGCTTTAGAACACTCAAATCGAGCGCTCGCGCGACAATTGAAGCCTTTAGCGGTATCAGATAAAGGGAGAACTCCTCGAGCTGTAAGCCGTGTGCCGCTCGTATATACTTTTGCATCGTATTTTCGGAAGAGTTCTTATCCTCTTTGACTTCTACAATGGAGGTCGCTCTAGCTGCAATGGGTTCTGACCCGATCGAAGCTGATGCTGCACCAGGCTGCTGGGCATTTCCAGACGCCAAAGATTCTTCAAACTTAGCTCGTTTTCTTGGGCTGCCTTCTGGCTCTTCCGGTCCATCCACCATCTCTTGATCGGGGCCTTCATCGATGGTGCTTTCGTCAGGGTGATCCATATCCAGATCCATGTCATCATTAGCGTCCACGGTAATCGGAGGCTGTGGATCTAGGATTGTCGATGACTGCTCTCCCGTAGTGTTCTGCAAAAGTGATGCTTGAAACGCAGCTGAGGCGATCGATCCAGGTCCAGATGCAGGCATGAGTGTCTGCAGGACTGCCTTTTCTGCTTGTGCTGGAGTGAGTCCCTCCTGAGAGAAATTTCAGAGTCAGTATTCCTCCTATCAGTCAATGCGTACAGCAAAGAAGCATGCCTTGAGAGCGCATACCGCTAAGACATGTCTCAAGCTTCTTGAAAACTTCAGAAAGGGGTAAGAGATGCTCGGAAATCTACATACGAGACCGTGCAACAACCCTTCATCCACGTGCAACAACCCTTCATCCACTTTGTCGCAAAGTGCGGTGTTGACCTGTGTATTGATTATGAAAATCAGACATCGGAATGCAGGATATGGATGAGCTTACATCGAAAGGCTTGTGTAAATTTAGTCCAGAGGTGTCAGGGCTGCCCGTTAGTGGATTTAGTATGTATGGCACGCTGGTTGAGCTCGATGTATTAGTCTGAGGCACAGTCGCTGCCGTCGCACCGAAGCCCAACGCTGCACCCGTCACAGGGTTTGCAAAGGCATCATTATCATTCAAGATTGTTGGCTTGTCTATCGGGCCCGCCGTTCCATCTACATCTCGTGATTGCATCAATTCGTTGGTTGCTTTACTCATGAGCTCCATTGCACGTTGGATATCTTGCTTTTTCTGGCTACCCTTTGCGATCAAGGCCGCAGTCAAAGACTTGGCCAGATCCGCTAGTAGCGAGAAGTCAGTATCTTTGACGTTGCCGTTGGTCGCACCGTTGAGGTTCTCCGAAGATTGCGAGACCTCTTTCTCGATTCTCTTGCCTTCCGCAGCAACCCCTTCCATATCGAAAATCTTGGAGAGGATGGCATCCTGAGCGAGCCTGTCCTTTTTGGCGTCGGCTGCGCTGACAGGCTGCGCTGGGGGTGGTGGAGGGAGATCAGAATTTAGCATATCCTCCGTATCGTCACTGAAGTCACCGTCATCTACGTCATTGGCCGGAGGTGCTGTTGTTGTAGCTTTGCGAGATTTCTGCGCCAGGTCCCAGGACAAGGACAGGCTAAGACTCCTCAGACTCGTCGAGGAGGCCTTGATGCAATTGGCAATGTCAGTGACATAATCAAGGCTAGTAAGATCAGTGAATGCAACGCTGGCGAGTCCCGTAAACCCTGCGAAAGCTCCAGCATCGTCGAGACGTCCTTTAGCCTTCTTGCCTAGGCGTTTTGCAATCGTTGCTGAGCCTGGAGTACTCGTGAAGGCAGGTACCGCTGACAGCGTTGCTTGGCCTTGGTTCTGAGCGATCGTAGTCCCAGGATTTGGGGCTGCTGCCCAGCCTCCAGGTGGTGTGGAGTACGATGGCGAAATGGCTAGTTTGATGGGAATGCCCGCGGATTTGATACGCAGGTTCCGGAGACTATGTATTCTATGCAGAGCTCGGTATACCGTCCCCGATAGTTCGACCGGCACATCCCACCTGATGTACATTAGCAAATGGAGTAAGTAGATCGTTGATTCGTCAATCCGCTGGTACGGATTCGGGATTGCAAGCTATCACAGTCTCTCCCACTTCGACCGAGTACTTACAGGAAAGACTCCATCATGACGGCTTTCCTCAACATCAGTAACATGGCCATGTTCAGCATCTTGGTTGGATCAGATCCGGTGGGCCAGAAGAGCCGAGCCAAAGTCATGGCGTTGAAGCTATCTTCCTGAGAAATAGAAAGCCTGAAGCTCTTGACATACTGGACGTAGTCGTGGTCGCTGACAGCAAAGGTTTCAAGGGCCTAGGTGAATTTCGAAGTCAGCATTGCTCTGTGTAGTTAATTCGTCGGATTATGTAGCAGGTCGCTGAGAGCGGATGCTGCTGAGACGTATTTCACGCTGCTTAAACCCTCCGAAACGGGTAAAGAGAGTTTTAGAGCTTGACTTACATCGGACAATCTCGTGGCCGGGGTATCATCATCCTTGGCTCCAGTGGTGGTGAACCGAAAGTTCAGACTTGCATACAGTTCTGCGCTGGCCAACGAGAAAAAAGGACTGGATACCTTCTGCAATTTGAACAGGTGTTTGCGCGGGACCTATGTGGGTCAGCATAGATATGGAAAGGCCAGATTATGGTAGAGAGATTCACGTATTGTATGATGCTCTTCTGTACTTCGATTGGTAGGTCGGACAGCTTGCGGGTGGACTTTGATGACTGAGCGGGAGCGGCCATCATCTCTGCAACCCGCTACGATATGAACGAAGAAGGGGGAGCGGCTGTTGAAAAGGTACAGCAGGCGATCTTGACAACAAGACCATCGGCCCAATTGCGCGGCTGAGACGCCGTGTGAAAGGTTTGCGTCGACCGCGTTCGCGCTTGCCACTTTGGGTCGCTCTGTGTCGCGCCTACCCGTGACACTTGCACGGATATAGTCATGGAAAGTCCACCGCGGAGTCTAAAGAGGCCTTATCATTGGAGTGAAACTATTTCAGGTGGCGTGTTGTGTAAAAGGAAGGATCTTCGAGCGCTGTAGATCCGCGCGTTAGACAAAACTCTCAAGGTTTCCACAAGGTACTCTGGTACAAGCGGTCTTAGAGTCTTGGCGCAGTAGGAATCGCATGATGCCAGAATACACTTCACAAAATCCATCATCTAGGTAGAGACTGATTGCTGTACTTTAGCTACAAAACTACGGCCCTAACTGCTATGCATTACCGCTTTTCCTCCTTCGCGAACCGCCACTTCTCACTTTTTTCTTGGATCCCGACTCCTCCTCCGACTCTTCTCTATGCCGACGTTTCTGGCCTGGTAGCTGTTCCTGGTTCAGAATGTCGTCGATCTTCGCCCGGATTGCTTCGGCATTGAGGTGTGCCTTTTCTGGATAGATGCGTTCATAGAAGAGCACATCGCAGCCTTGGGAACACGGCGGTGGTACAGCATTGTATGGCTCGTATGGCGGCACTCCTCCAACAATCGAGCCCTGTAGGTTCATGCCATCGTAGACGATCAGATTATCTCCGTCACCACTGTCGCGATCGGACCAATACAGCCTGAGATGCCTTTGGCGCTGATAGATGCCTCCCAGCCATCGATATTGTGTAATGTCCTGCCCTGTCGCGGTTTGGTAAGTGACGGTTATCAGGTTTGACGTCGCTCCAACAATGTCCCTATGCTTGGAAATTGGCGAGTGACCAACTTTCCCCGGAGGTATGGTCGGTGTAGGCAAGACGAGCCGCTGGGGCAGTTCACCTTGGATAACCCGGGTTCTCAATACTTGACCTTCACAACCTCGCTGTTTGCAGCCGCCACGGAAAGGCCTCGGGTTGAAATGTTTCCTGAAGAAATCTGTAATATTGTCCCGTTCCTTGCCCTTCCAGTATGCAGTATCCGGAGCATCGAATTCGAGTACACCAGTACTGGGGGGATCTGCAGGTGCGGGAGAAACATACGAGCAGTTGTCGCAGGATGTCTGCTTGTAAACAGTGTACTCGAACTGCCCAAATCCTTCTGCACATAACAGCCAAGAGTCGTTACCAGCCTGCATGGATCCTTTCCTGCCACCCTTTCCTAATTCAGCTCGCCGGGCGTAATATTGGTCCAGGAACTCATCTCGTCGACTGATATTGGTTCTACTTGTGTATATCTCCCAAGGAAGCGCAAGCATGTCTCTAAAACACTTTTGAAACGGTGTCAGATCCTTGAGATGATTTCGACGAGATTGCTCCAACAGATCAGCTTTAACTTGGCCTACCGACATGAGCCGAGCAGCTACAATGCAGCAGTCTACGTGACAGGAATTCTGCCCCCATACTGGGCCGCGACCACGGTACGGCATTGGGTATCCGAGCCCTGAGCATTGGTATAAATGCTTATCAGGGACTTGCCTCTGCACGTTTGCAATTTGGACGGAATATATGCGCGGATCATTCTTGTCATCAAAGATAGAAAAGAAAGCCTTTTCCTCAACGATCTTCTTATTGGCGGCTGAGTCCTCGAAAGGTAAGAGAGAACGATAGCCTTCCATTGGTTGCAGCCGATCGTCTGTCACTTGCAACAGGTATCCTCTTACAGCGCGGTTGAGATCATCTGCTCTAGCGTTTGGAGAGGTTGATTGTTGGCACACTACCATGTAAGCCTCGACCCGCGAAGTATCGTCGACACTGATCGGGCTATCCGGCGAACCTTTTATTGACGGCTGTATATTGAGATTTCTACTTTGGGCATGCGCCTATGCGGTCGAAGTTGAAGGAGTTGCTGGGTCGGCAGCGGAAGATGACGCTGTATCTTGGGGCAGCTTTGTGACCTCGTTGTGCTGGAACTCCAAGCCAGCACTGAAGGCTGCATTCGGCGCTTCAGGAGGATGTGCGCTCGTTGAACTACAGGTGAGTCTAGCATTGGACGATATGTTCTCTAGGCTTTCCGTGCTTCCATTTCCCGGGACGGATTGTGCATCTGCATTCGGAGCTTGGCCACCTGTCGGCTGTTCATCCGTATAGGAAATTCCAATCGTCGTCTCAGGATCATGCCGTAACTGCTCCGAGCTTACGGAAAGCCCGCCTTCTGCCGATGGCTTGCAGGAGGTCAAAGCTGTGAGTGTTGCTAGTGTAGTAATTAGTTGCCCCTCTAGAGCCGTCGGGGGGGGCAGCTTCTAGCGGCTGCTCAGCTGGGTAGGATTGAGGTCCTGGGACGGGTTTCCTTTGGAAACGGATCGCAGCTACAGCATCCTTATCGGAAAGCGGCGGTTGGTAGTTGTCCAACACCTACATTGTTCGAAGAAGGAGGTCCTTCCTTGTTCCCTCATTGGAGTTGTTGGAGTTCCCATACATGCTGATAACGTTGCGAAGGCCCACCATGTTGACTGCTCTCTTTGACCAGTAGGCAAAACTGCGGCCACGCCATGGTATAGTGTCATTTCCAGATGACATGTTCAGTTATGATCAATTGAAAGCTCAAGAGATATGGATAAGAACAGGCTAAGCTTTTGAGCGCGGAGCTTCGAGAGGTGTACAGCAACAGGGAAGTTTGGGAAAATTTTCAGGAAGCAGGAGATCGGTCGATAAACCGAAGAGAAACATTTTGGAACAGATTTCTGTTGATCCGTATTTAGGAGATGAAGTTAAGGGGGGGTGTTTCATGCTGAACAAAGAAGACTCGAAATTCACTTCAACGAACAATAGAAAAGAGAGAGGACAGGCTCCACCATACTGTGACTGACCGCATCCGGTGGTTTTAGGTGGGACAAGACGACTCTTGAATTAGGTAGACTTATCGAAAGTAGCATGTGGGAACAGGAGAGCCCCATCATCGAAGACGTTGTTGGGTACAACCGTCCCATTATCACATCTCAAAAATGGTAGAAAAGCGAGAGCGACAAATCTGGCAAATGTGATGTTCAAAACGGCCAGCGGCGAAAAGTGGAGCCGACCGAGTCCAGTCAATAAGCGGTCCGTATCCGGTTAGTGTACTTTGTCGTTTGATTGCTTATTTTGCTCATTACCTATCATCTACAGTACCCTGAGGTGCGCTCTTCTTGTCTATCCGGTCTCAGAGTCTTATGGCCTACCACATAGCTCAAGGCTTACAAAGTCTTTGCAGGATCTTCTGTGACGAAGGGTTGCTGTACAGTGCCCGTACTCGACTATGATCCAAGCCAGACATCGCTGTGTCAGCAGGATTGGAGTAGTCACCTACCACTTTTCACCCACGTCTGAAGCTGAGCTCATCGCGTGCTTCGCAACAATGTTTGTTCCTGTGCTACTAGCGTTACAGAGTCGAGCCGATTAGCATGGTCCCCCAGCTGAAGAATCACGATCTTATCCTAGAAGCTGAAGTCATATTTATTACCTATACATGATTGTCTGAAGATTCCTCATCTCCAGTTTTTGCTATCTCAATGCTTTCTCATTGAACTCTCCATCTCTCTGACAATACAAGCATACGATGAACAACTCCCTCTTCCCCATAGATCACTATCGACAGTTTTCTCGCATAGCTCGATGATCAAAACCTTCTTATACAGCATAAGAACTCCCTAGTTGTTGCTCATGATGACTGTTTTAAGGGAAATACCCCGCGTACTGCACTCCCCACTGGACTTCCGTCATAGTTCGTGTGTGAACCATTCTTTCTTCCCAAGAATTTCTCCATAAACTGGTCGTACTGGCAGTCTACCGTAGCCACGAATTCTCCTTCTGTATATCATGTCTGAAAAGCCTACAGAACTTACCCGTAGAAATCTCTGCGGCAACGGCACTCCCGCCACCAACACCGTCCAATCGAACGACAACCTGAATTAAATCGCCCAGCAATCTCGGACCCATTGAACGTAACAGCGGGTGAGCTGAAGCGACGCTTGGATCTCGACGTGGCTATAAAGCCAAAAACCGGCTACCCGCACGGTATGACCAAGCCGGCTTTCCTTCGTGCTCAAATCAGAAATTACAGTGGTCTACTTATCGGCTATGTTTTCTAACATGGAGGGCTGTCCTTGAAGTCTGAAAGGGCCCACGCATTGCTAACCGATTGTAGATCAGTGTTGGCGGCACTGCAGACAAGCCGGTACTTAACGAGTTTCGCGGACAGCCACGACCGCCTTTTATAAGCCTCGAAGGACCTGAAAGACCTCAGTCGGATGCTTGTTACAGGACGGGATGTTTGGCTAGCGACCTGCGCGCTTGCCGGCTCGTACGGCGACGTTAGCATAGACTTGACAGTTGAGTCATACTCTTTTGACACTGGCTGGCTCGCTGTTCTATTATATAGAGCAAGGAATATAGGTTTGGAACCTATTTCCAAGTATCTCATGATGTTCATTCACTACCGAGCTTTGGAACTCCATATGCAAAAGGCATCTTAATCCTTAACAAAAGAGTGTATTAGACTCCCGATGCTTGTATTCCAGACGTATAGCTTTGTGACGTAGGCACCAAGTGTTGCTCAGGCAGAAACGATCGTGACTTGACTAACAGCTACGAAGCCCGACCCTGCGTAAGAGTGTCTGTATCAACGAGGATTGTGATATTGCTGTATGCATCGCCGGGAAAATCCTTGATACCCTTACTATCGATGTTGACGAGACGCTGCAGTGCCTACTAACTCTCTCAGATTTCTCGAAACGCTGCAGCTAACTAGCAAAGTACAGGAACAGATATCCAGATCCCATTGAGGTTGCGCAGGCCGGCAAGCTGGCGATCTGATATGCTTCGTTGACGTCTGGGGAAATGTTTTGAACGTCGGCGGAACCATGGAACAAAATGATATTAATGATAAATCAATCGGGGTAATGAAGCTTTCAACATCGTTGCGAACATCAGTCCATCCTTCTTTCACCGCCAATCGAATTTCCGATCATTATTCAATTCTGTCCTTATCTTTCATGATCTTTTGACCATAAAATCGTCACTCGAATCGCTGTAGACTTGTGAAGCGCCCAAAGGCATGTCCTGCAGCGTGTTGGAATCATGTCTTTTCGATTTCCCAACGCTTCGGTACGGTAACTTCGCCATCATGATTGGCGTTTGAGCAAGAATAGATTTTTTTTGGCCGAAAACTACTTTTCCTCTCGAGCTTACCGATACTCAATGTGTCTTCCACCACATCACCGCGGTCACATTCTAAGAGCTTTCAAAAGTCTCGGAACGTCCATACCTTGGCACCTAAAATCATACATAAAGTGCAACATTCATTGACGATCTGACATACCACCTCCGCCTCTATAATCCTACTTTCCTTCATGACGAGCTTCAAACGATCCTTAGCATTGTCCCATCGAAGAATGTAAGGTCGCTACTTTACCTACATTTGTACATTGGGTACTTTTGCAATCACTTTGCATGGCAGATACAGGCCCAGGCCTCATGGCTCAAGAAACGTATGAGCATGAAAATTCAGCGGAGTCGGGGACTTCAGAGAAGGATGATGCCTTTCGCTATCACGATTCCACTTGGGTGCGTGATGAGGACCAATGTCCTGCCAACGAGTCGCAGGTGGACTAATGATGGATTTGTAGGCACAGGAACGCCGTATCAGATATATGATCCAATGGAGATACTCGTTGTTGGCAAGGAGGAACTTTCCGACAGTTCGTACTCGCATGTCTGTCGCTGAGGTAGTATGCTGCATGCAAGGAAGGTACTTGGAAGAGCTGTCGGAGTAGGGTATACAAGTAGATATGCTAAGATCATTGACTTCTTTTCCATATTATGTTGAAAGTTGCAGTGATTATGAGTAAAGTATGAGCCCTGGATTTTATGCACCGTATTCACCACATGTACCTAGCGGTTGCATTACCGGGTGAATTGCATTACCGGGTGAAAAAGAGTAAAGCGGCCGACGGGCCTCGACGCGAGTCGCGTCGTCTGATGCCATGTCTAACATCACCGTAGGCCATTGTCCAAGTGATCAATATTCTGTCTCACGTCCAGACTTGGTACCGATTTGCACAGATTTACATCGAATGTCCATTATACACCCAGCTGGCTTGCAGTCCTTGCCTGTATACGCAAATCAATAAGCACGAGTCCGCTGTCCAGCCTCAATGCCGTGCGCAGACAACAACCCAGCAGGAACTCCTCGAGCCAGCCAATCACCCCCCACATTGGCCCTTACTTCAGTCTACGGTTTACCAGGCTCCCAGCATGTACCTTCCTCGCAGTCTGATATCCCACCTCTACCAGCACCTCCGACGGACCTACCATTCCCTGTCTCCTCCTGTCCTTGTCCTAGTCGCCCTCGAGCCAGATGCACTTTGCGCCTGTCGCATTCTGACTGCTCTCCTCAAGCGAGACTACGTACAGCACAAGATCCAGCCAATTGCAGGATATAGCGACTTGGCGTATGTTGGCGAGACATTGGTCCAGCCCATGCGGGTACAGCAAGGAGGCAGTGGAGGGTTAGTCGTGTGTCTTGGGGTGGGAGGCTTGGTGGACATGTCAAGTATGCTAGGGTTGGATGACACAGAAGATGGGGAGGATCCGTCGGGCGGCGTTGAGGTCTGGATAGTCGATGCACAGCGGCCTTGGAACCTAGGTAATGTCTTTGGTGGCAATCCCGCCGATCATGCCTTGCAAGAGACCAATGACAACGCAAGACTGAGGGGCTCGGGCGTTGCTAGAGGTCAAATACAGCCCACGTACAAGCCTGGGCGAGGGGGGATCATCGCCTATGATGACGGGGATATTGACGAAGAACTGGAAAAGGAGCGTGATGCCTACTGTGCGCTTGCAGAGATGCCAGATATTGAAGATAATGGTGAGAGTGATGGCTCGGAATCCGACAGCGATGCACCTGCTTTGACAAATGGGAGAAGTTCGAAGAAGAGGAAGTCTTGGGAGGATTCGGATGAAGACGATGAGGGCAGTGAAGTGGAGAATAGCAGACCACGCCAACGACGGAGAAGAAACTCCGACACCCCATCATCCTCTTCCCCTATAAAGGCCTACCACGATTCTCGATCACATGTCTCTCACTCGCCATCAGCGGCTCTCCTCCCATCCTCTCCTCTACCGAAACAGCCATCGGCTCGCAAATTGCGCCGAAGGCTCCTGCGACTTCGTCGAAAACATTCTGCGGTCCTTGAGGCTTACTACAACCTTGGCACGTCCTACTCCGAACCCATCTCTTCGCTGCTCTACTCCCTCGCTGAGGATCTGGGACGCGAAGACAACGATCTCTTGTGGTGGTCCATAGTTGGTGTAAGCTCGTTAGAGCTCTACGGTCGTACCATGACCGGCGTCGGCATCTCTACAGCTTCAGAATCAGGTGGTTCTGCAGGTTGGGGCGGCCAGCGTGGGGAACGAATACGGCAAATCTTACGAGATGAAGTGCGTCGACTCAATCCGCCTGATGCAAACGACACGAACCGGGAACTGCTCCGGGGTGAAGTCTCAGGTGTCATTCCTACAACCGCGAAATCGCCCACAGATACGTCCATTCGACTTTCACCTGAACCTCGCTTCCTCCTCATCCGTCACTGGTCCCTGTATGACAGCATGCTCCACTCGCCCTACCTTTCCGCACGCCTACACATCTGGAGTGATGTCGGACGAAAGCGTCTCCATAAGCTCCTTGCTAAAATGGGCGTCTCACTCAGTCAGTGCAGGCAGAGCTATACCCATATGGACATGGATCTCAAGAAAGGCCTGCGACAACGCTTGTTAACCTACGCGCCAAAGTACGGTCTTGATGGATTGGTTCCCCCAGCTGCCAGCGGTCGAGGCACCAGAGAAGGATGGGGTTTCGTACGTAGCTGGGGCTGGAAAGCCACACTGAGCGCTATCGACGTCGGCGTCATAGTCGGTGCGGTGCTCGAAGTCGGCAAAGCTGGCGCCCACACTGCCGATCTCAGCAGAAGCCGTGGCGAGCGTATCGAGCTTACAGACGAAGACGGTAAGAAGGAGGGCGCTGAATGGGTTGCCAGATTCTGGGAAGCGTATGACGCGCTTGGAGATATCGAGGTGCTGAAGCATGCTCTGCCAGTCGCGCAACATCTCCACCGAGCTATTCTGCGCACTGGAACCTCACTGCTTGAAAAGAAGCAGATTCGGCACTTGAGAGCGTTTCGTATGGCTGTTGTCAAGGAGGGCCCAGATGTCCAGCTGTTCACGCACCCTTCCGCTCTAACGAAGCTGGCACTGTGGGTCGGAGAAGCTATTGCTGAGCAGGAACGAGAGCAGAAGGGTAAAGTTGGCAAAGGCGGCAAAGGCACGCCTCTTGTTCTTGCTGGTCTGAACGAGAGTAGAGGAGTCTACATTGTTGTAGGCACAGGAGGCGGTGGCGGAGTCGTGGATTGGAAGGCCAGGCAAGAACGAAAAGAGAAGCTCGAAGCCAAAAGGAAAAGGAAGGAAGAGAAGCAGGCCGAGAAAGAGAGAAAAAGGCGGGAGAAGGCTGCCGAGAGAGCCGAATATGGGGACGAAGATGAGGAGGAGGATGAAGAGGACAACACCGAGAGCGAAGACAGCGGCGATAGCAGCGATGACGATGTCAACGAGAACAGGGAGGAAAGGGGTTATGGCAAAAATCGATTCGGGAATGCATTCCAGGAGGTCGTGGATGAGACGAATGCTCGTGTCAGGATTGACAGCTTCGAGCACTGCGTGGTTGAAGTCAAGAAGGAGGACTTGAGCGGCTTTCTGGAGAGCTTGAGCATGAAGGCTGTGGTTGGATAGGTACTGGTGCTCTTGGAATTTGAGTCGCCTCTATTGTCCTGCATATACGCTGGAGTTTCTACGGGGTTCCCGGCTCTTGGGTATAGCATATGAGCGTTCCTGCATGGTATAAACAGCAATGATGAGTACTCGTACACACATATTTGCCTAGCATCCCATCATCGCTCAGTAGAGGGAAAGTCTGCATTACCTTCATTCCACTGTCAATTGAGTGTTGATGACTACTTTTCGAATCCTTAAACCAGAGGTTGAGACACTGATGCTCCCTATAGGTAACTCAACGACTTCGACATATATTATTACCACCGAAGGCACCCTTCCATTGACAAGCCATCTTCATCGATCCTCCATCCCCCGTCACTAGGATACGTGGAAATGGGGTTGGGAAAGAGCAGGGCTGCAAGTAAAGGTTCGGTTAAGAGAAAGGACGGCGCAGACTGCGAAAGAAGCGGAGCAACTCACAGCAGCTTCATCCGAGAAACAATGCGAGAACATTTAATCGCACGCTATGCATACACCACGCCACCCAACCATACCCCAACGTCTACTTCCCCACCAGCCTCGCCTCAGTCTTGTCCCTCTCCCGCTCTTTCATCTCCTTGATCTCTTCCCTCGTGGAATCGAACTGCGCATTAACCTGGTTAAACGGGTTCTCCGGGCTCTTCTCAAACTCCTTCCGTATCATATCCACCCTCTGATTTCTCCTCAGCCCCTTATGCTCTTCTTCCAGCTCTGGTAACCTCCTCGCCTCATACGCTGCATACGCCGCCTTGAACCTCCTCTCCGGATGCCGATCTACCTTATCCGATTTGTTGTCCGCCGTCAGGCCTAAAGCATCCAGAGCATTTTCTATCCCCGAAGCGTTGAGCGCGGGGCTTGCTTTCGATGAGGGATCTGGCTCGTCTAGTTGTGAGAGGTCGAGACCGCGTGTCTTCTTGGTGGCGGGTTTGGCATTGGCGCCTTTGGGTTTGGAGGGGGCGTTGCGTTCTTCCTCAGCGAGGAGAGCGTCTTTCTCGGCTTTCTTGCGCGCAGCTTCTATTTTCTTGGTTTCCGCATCCTCCCTATACGGACGTCTCCGGTCAGAGGTAGGTAAGAACAGGAATGGGAGTGGCAGACTTCTTGGCATTTGATTTTGAGCCTTTCGCCCATTCTGCGTCTTCAGCTGCTGCTCCCTTCTGGTTCTCGACGGCGGATTTCTGGGCGGCTGCCTCTGCTTTCTGTATATTGTATTAGGGCTGGAAGTGACGTTGAGGAAGGAAGAAGCTGGTATGAACCTTCGCGTTGCCCGCGGCCTTTTTGGTGTTTTCGCCTGCTTGCTTCTTGGGCATGGCGGTCACTTTGAATATCTGTGAGAAACGGGTCTCTGGAATATAGTTATGAGTATATATTGATTGTACGACTGGGCACGATTAATTCTGGAACGACTGAGAGGTTCACAGGTTGTCAGTGTTTAAACCAAGTTTGCGGAGTAGATGGTACTTCTGGGCTACCTTCAGTGATAGTAGGGCTGACTTTTAAGACCGATAAGTGCCCTTATCCATCTTTCTTGGCGCGCCGGGGCGCCCCCGAGCGACGTCGCTTTAGCGGCCGAGATAAAGGAGTGGTAGAGAGAGTGCAAACTACCACTGCAAATTGCAAAGACACTACTACCTTACATCGGTCTCGCCACAAAGGTTGGCACAGATGTCGGAGTGCTAAATTGTGCCATCACTGTCGCGTTACGAAACTGCCTCAGCCTCCGCCCCTAACGCCAAGGGTCATCATACTTTCGACACTCGAAGCGTTGTACGACCAAGAATGAGCTGCGCCTCCGGAGGGGTGACAACCCTGTCAGCCGAGTGCCCACTCCAGCTGAACTGTTCGTGAGCGTCCCGTTGGATCTTCCAATTTTGATACAATGACGCGGAGCGGTCCGTCCAAGCCAGGCGCGGTGATTCTCACAAAAGCATGATATCTACATCAATTATCGTACCATTGCTTGTACTCTGCAACTGATACCTTGTTATTGGTATGGCAAGAACGGAAATTTTATGAGTCTCATGCTTACCACGATTTGGGGATTTTGTTGTGCTTTTCAATTGACTATAGTTAAGATTTTGGCACTTCGTACTTCATGGAATCTCGTTGTGACACAAACGGGGTTGCAATCAACCGTCGACAGCTTCAAAGCCTCCTAGCATCTCAAAGAGCTCTTCAGGAATCCGTTACTATAATCATTGACATTCTTCAAGAATCTTCGAAATCGATACACCACCAGTCATGCCCGCGAGATGTCTCGGAAGATACTGCTAGGGAAAAGTCGCTAGCTCGACAGTCAAGCAAAAATTATGAGGACGATCATCTTTATGATATTGGTGATACTGGCAAAGTCAACGCAGAAGCTCGCAATGATGTTGCTAGTCAATTTCTAGGTGTTCGAATATTTGAGGTTGAAAATGCCAGAGCGAGGAAAATGTACTTTGACAAGCAGAACTTAAGTCTCGACATGTACAAGTATCCGTTCTGAATTGGAAATCTGAACAGACAGGGCAGACAAGTTTTACCCGGATGATGTATATGAGAAAGCAGCCAGTGATCCTGCAGTCCTTGGCTTTGACCCCTGGCTGTGGGCTTCTGAGCTGCCAGAGCAATTCCGGAACGATGATTCCAGTGCTCATGGCCGCTCGGAGCACGGTAAGTTGCCATACAAAATGGTGCTTCGAAGGAAAGCAGAGCTCATGGAAGCCTTGTTTCCGTTGAGAACAAGCCATCACATACAATGCATGTCCTGGCCGGAGGTGAGTGAACTTCGGAGCGTTCGTTTCCCTCTTCCGATTATTTCATAAAACTGGAACATTTCTGAACAGCATACGCTCTCGCAAATTATTTTATGTTGCAATGGTTTAAATCTAAGAAATTATGCTAACTCCGAGACTTATTTCAGCTTGAGAACTCATATCGACATCACTTGAAGAGTATTGTTCGTCGAGTAGGGTTTGCAAAATGCGACAATCCGATAGGCTTTGTGGATAGTGATATTGTCTCAGCCATTATCGAAATCGGGAGGTTCTTCACTGAAATCGATTACTCGAATAGGCCCAAAGATTTTGAGAAACGCAACATTCCGGCGGCCGTTGGGCCTTTCGCCAACGGTCAATGGCCAGACTATATACGCAAGCAGTATACACTTAACAGTCTACACCAGCGCTGTCACTCGAAAGGGTTGCTGAAGGACTGGCAGAATAATCGAATTCGACGGTTCATGTGGGATGCTGCGGGTGCCCACACAGCCCTCAGCATACCCTATCATGAAGCAGAGTTGGTCTACATTCTCGAGATAGTGCTTTCTATCAACTACAGGCAGTCCAGCACAGAACATCTCTTGGCAAGGATAGGCGACAAGGACTGCAACAAGTTTATCCTTAATTTTCTTGACGAGCTAATCCCACAGCAATTCGAGGAAGGCCTGGAACAAGCTAATGGCCATGGTTTTTCTATGGAAGAACTTAATTCTGGAATGCTCGAATCGCTTGGAGGCCTTAGTATCATCTGGACTGACTGTATTGACGACCATTTGCGCCTTTCCCCAAGCTCCCGGCCTCTAAAACTTTTCTGGGACATCAGCTTACTTGATCAGTCCCTCCTGTTCTGGTTCGATGCTCGATGCCTTAAACAATTCAGGTGAGTCTCGTTGGAATTGAAGTGCATAACGTGTCTTGTCATGTGACGTAGCCTCTTGGGTCCTGCTATGTGCTTTAGACGGTGTCGCTTAGCTGTCGCTATAAGCTGGAGTTATACTAATCCATAACAATTCGGGTGCAACCAAAATCGCGATAGTTCAAGAACCTAGAATTATATATCGAGTTCTCTTCCATAACAAGGACGCCCGTCACTTCTTGTCGAAGGAAACCTGTGCGGTAAACGCAAGTAAAGGATCTGGAATCATGATTAACAATCTCCGCGTCAACACTTATAGCTCTAGAGCGCGCAAAATTCTCAAGTTCCTCCTTCAATCTCCGATACCCAGCGAGCTGGACCGGAATCATCCGAGCAATTTCCAGAAGCTCGAAACGCGTTTGGTGGCGCATTGGCCGTGTCCTCGAGTTGGTGAAAGGTATTCTGGAGCGTAAGCTAGCTCCTCAAACACTCTTCACCTTTCTCGCCGCTGGCCCACCATATCCCCTCGATTTATGTTGGCACCTCGAGAACATACTTCTACCCTACCGTCAATACTTCGGTGAGAGCGACAACACACGTGCTTTCAACCACTTCCCTCGCTTTGAGCCGCGATTGCGGGAACTCGAATTCTACATGGACAACCAGAAGTCCAGGGGATGGTATCACATGTGGAAAGACAACCGAGACAGGATACAGCATGTGAAATTCTGGGCTGTTTTGGTCTTTGGAATGATCAGTATTGCCTTAGCTCTTGGGAGCTTAGCAGTAAGGAGTGCGCAGACTGCAGCGGCTTTCAAAGCTTTGGGTTAGAGTGGATAACCTGGTCAAAAGCTGGCGGACTACGGGGTAACAAGGCCTCGTAGTAGTCCCTTAAAAGATGAGTTGCCGGAGCGTGACCATCCCATGCGGTGGCAAGAAATAGAACTGACTCTTCGGCACTTTCGTAAAAAAGTGCTAATACGTAATGACAATGGGCTGTTCAGACAGTAAAGACCCACAGCTAAAGAGGCAAAGCGTCAAAGTATCTCGCTTTCTCAACCGTTGGCCCCACGAGGACGATCCGCCGATTAAACCTGCTGACTGTGAGAACTCTCGAAGAGTGCACCATGCTAACACATGGGATGACGACCGGGCTCTAGCGAACACGACGGGCTGCAACATCCCAATCTTCTTCTCGGCAGCTGATTCAGAAAGCCAGCTTCGCCGCTGTTTGAGGGCCAAGTCTCCATCTTGTGAATGTATATTGATCAGGTGCAGCTGATCATGAACTGATGATGCTTGGGACAGTACACAATACGCACCTTGGTCGCTGGTATCGTCCTCTTTGCCCTACAGCCTACCGAAGTAAGACAACTCACCGGCAAAACCGGGCATCTCATCACTTGATGCACTCATTTCCATCCTTAGGCTCTATATTTATAGAGTTACTGCAAAGACTCGCTGCTCCGGGATGCACTGGCTAGTGAGTTTCAATAAGTAGTAGTTGCTTGACACTTAGTCTCTTCATCAATATTTATGGATTTGGGTGTGCTGCGATCATTTGTTAAGATGTTGAATCTGGCCTGGGCAGCAGTATACTATATTTCTCGCACAATCCTGGAGGTGCATCGAACCCGCAGGGATATTGTATCCCAACGGATCGTGCATGTTTGCCAGATATATCTGTAGGAGATTTCCTGTTTAGGTGTGTTCTAGATTTTAGCGCGCCACTGAGGCAGTTATAAATTTTCCAAGCAGATTGGCAGTCTCATAAATAGGATCAGGGTCGCCTCGCAATACCTTTGATCACGGTTATCATCTACTTCTAGCAAGCTTCCTCAATTACCGAAGGACTGAGCACTATTATACGGCCAAGAGAACTACATCTTACAATCAAAGCTTGCCATTCAGCGCTGCTTATGTTACATCAGCTTCTCAATAATTTTGCGAAGTAACCCTTCCTAAGTTGAAAGAAGTCAAGACAACGGCTGCATAACAAGCTAATACCCGGTGACGCTGGTCGTACTTCCAGTCCAACCTTAAGAGGCAGCCGTCCGAAGACCGTGAAATCACCGAAAAAAGGCCAATAAATTTACCAACGCCACCGCGGCGGTCTAGGCTCCTTGTACCGCGATAGCGAAGGGACAGCTCGCAAAGCAACCCGAAATCAAGGGTGTGAAAGCCCGAGAAGGCCTTAGTCAGCCGCGAAGCTGACATTCATCATTAGAATGTCCGCAAGAACCTCGACGACGCAAGCGTCGCCAACAAGTCTCATGTTGGCTATAGGCCCGGTTCCTAACGACGCTGATACGCTCGTTTCACCAATACAACTTCGTCCAGCTAGCTTCCAATTCATCGATGAACTACCTCCCGAACTCGTTCTAGAGATATCATCTTGGCTACCGTCCAGCGCAGCTCTAGCACTTTGCAACCATAGAATTTTCGCTCTCCTCGGTAGATCTTCTCTTGCTGCTCTAAATTCGAATCCTCTTGAGCGCGAACGCTTTTTGCTGGCATTGTGTAGAGACATAGTGGATACATTTTTCTGCTTTTCCTGCAAGAAAATCCACTTTTTCATGCGGAAACCATGGCGACAAGGTTCAAAGGGTACGTTACTCCGGTTTTTCTGGAAGAAGCTCCGATCTATTTTACCAGACCGTGGACAAAGCAACACGGCAGCATTAAGATTCTCTCGAACGTCCAACAGTCGATGCCGAGCTCCCAGGGGTACAATGGACTACTACTTCAAGCGTGGACACTTTACTATTGAGCATGCGCAAGTTGCTGTCAACCTGTCTCGGCAAAATCTCTCTTCAGATGCGGATAGATACCTGGAGTGCGCATCAATCACTCAACCACTGATACGACTAATCGGTGTGGTACCGGACAACTGGGGGTTCCGACTCTTCGAAGCGTTGTTCGTGCAGAATCGGGTTTGCACTCGCTCTCAGACTTGGATGTTTGTGTCAAGGTTTCGGGGGTATGCTCTGCCTACACTTCTCACCCCCATCTGCGATCATTTTAACTCGAGTCGTCGCGAGGAGGACCGCTTCAGCTCGCTACTGCTGTGCAACCTTATTCACCTACGAGACGATGAGGACCGTTGTGTCCAGTGCTCATGGATTCTAAGCTGCCCCATCTGTTGTCTAGATGTTCAGATTAACAAGAAGGTTGTGGAAAGCGACCCCAATTTTCAGATGGTGATAATCACAAAATGGCAGTATATGGCAATCGATTCAGCCCCTATCGTTGTCCGAGACAGTGAGGGCGACTCGACATTGGAGTTTGGTCCAGGAGAGATACGGGACGCTTACGAAGAAGTGACAGACACACCATACAAGTCCATACTAGGCTTGGGAGAAGCCTGGAGATATATGAAAAGTTCTGATGTCCTTACGCACCAGTAACAGCATTGCCAGACATATCTGTCCCTGCGTCTTTGACTATTTTGCTTCAACTGGACAAAAGCTGGCGATTACTCTATTAAAACCATCGTGACGCATAGATGAATGCCTGAGATCCAGCTATACTATCCGTAAGTAATGAATGGCTATCTTCTCTCACAGGGCTCAACTCGTGTCTGCTCCTTTGCTAATCGGGTCCTTGCAGAGATAACCCCCTTCTCACGATCATAGCCCCAGTTTCCCCAAAAAATCCATGGGCGTCCCTGACCAGCTTGAGCGCGCCGACAGTATTCGAAAACCCGTTATTGTGTCATCGCTACATCATATCCCTAAGACCAAACGACTGCCAGGATGAATAGAGTCGAAGCTACATAACAATCACCACCATGCGGTCCACACTACTCTTTGGGGTCCCGCACCATAGTATAATGAGCCTAAGACCCTGACGTATCACTGCCCCTCGGAGTACTTATCAACAACCAATAAGGAGCCCGCGGAAGACCGACATTGCCCTTTACCGCCTAAACATTCGGTAGAAAGAGCCAAGCCGAGACTTCCTACGCATCGGAGCACTCTCCATTGACTTTGCAGCACTGTCGACTCGCTTTCTCCTGATGCTGCGAACGATGTCACAGAACACTGTCTCAACATCCGTCCCCTCCTTGGCCGAAACCTCAGCAAACGCACAACCCAGCCCCTCCGCCGCCGCAACACCTTCCGCGAAACTGACTTCTCGCTTGCCCTCCTCGTCGGCCTTGGTACCTACCAGACAAATGGGAATTGGCGTGAGGGGCGGCTGGCTTCTAACTTGGTTCACTTGGGCGAGATACTGCGGTATCAAAGCAAAAGACGCTCGTGACGTGATGCTATACGCTAGCACAATAGCCTGACTGTCTATCATAATCCTCTCCCGATATTCCGGATAATGGGGACTAGACCAGTCGCCAAAATGGGGCCATTCCGCTAGATCGAGGATGCAAGATCGGTCGTCTACCATGAGATACTTCCTATCGCGAGCCTCCAATGTAGGGTCATAGCCCTCCCAGAAAGACTCGGTGACTAGCTGGTGGTACGCGTGAGTTGGTGGTTTCTTGGTGCAGGGAAGGGGGGGCCCAGACGCGATAGATGCGGTCGGACTTCCCCACTCCGTGTGCCCCTATGATTCCCACTGCATGCGTCTCCGGCAAGCGTTCGTGCTGCATGGATACCATGCTCCAGCGCCGATGGCCAGCTGTTCCACAATGTCCACTTTAATCGAACCAATATAAATCGACCGGGCTCCGCTGTAGAGAAATCACAAAACGCACGAGGGAGGCTGTTGCCTGACACGAGACTAAAGGGGACGCCTTACTGAATGAGTGCTAGTGAAGGGAGTAGGCACAGGATAAGTAGGAGTACTTTACATCAGATGTGGTTCCGCACATTTTGGCTCACGCTTTACTCTACAAATCACTGTTCTCTGGATGCCTCTAAAAATTCTTAAACGGAGCTTTTGCTAAGTGTGGCCCGCGTCGATGAGGCTCTCCACAAAACAAATATCAATAGAAATTTAGCAATAGACCGCGAAAGGTGATTGTTTTCGCTGAGTCACAACCTCTGAAGTATGTCTCGGTGTTCACTGTAAATCGGAATCATTTCTTTCGTGCTCGATTCGAGAACCTGCTGTCCATCGAGTGAGCACACCGGATGGCTCGAGCTGGCGAGCTTAGACTGTATCGCGGCACGCCGCTGAGGTTGGTATACTGAGATAGGATCTTTCACAATGTGCAGACAAGATCAAATGGATTCCCCTCGTCTTTGGTGTTCGTGGGGTAGCAAAGATGGGGAGCACGTATGCGCAGATTTCGACGTGGCTTGCCCGTCCGGTCAATCGGATAGCCATGGAACGGAGTCGTTGAGACTTGGCAATGGAGGCGCATGATATGTCTCCTCCCGCATGCGTCGATTCAAAAGCTCTTACTTCCCGTACTGCCTCGATATCATAGCGGGTTATACGGTAACAAAAATGAGAGTCTCTATGGATCGCAACCCGCAACGCAGCGTCAGACACGCGCCGTGTGTCATCGACATGCCCTCAACTTCCTTGTCTCATACCCATCTCGAGGAGGATCCTTATTGGGAGGGGGTGACTCGTTCTGATGAGGAAGGCCATGTGCAGAAGCATACGAATTCCAGGGACAGTGCTAAAGCGAAGAGGAGAATGCGACCTGAGGGAGATGCTATACCCAAAAGACAGTCTCGCTCCGGGAGGAGCACTCAAACCGAAGCAGTCGACAACTCACATATGCCTATGCTTAGCGAAACAGAAGTGGAGGAAAAATCAACTCTAGAGCTTCTATGTCGAATATATACGACTCAGATGGAAATAAACACGATGCTGATGGCCATGGAGTGGCCGCTCACCTCGCTCACTATCCTCTTGCCATTGATTCCGTTCCTAGGCATCCTCTGGTCCAGATTCTGGCTTACGACCTTTAACGTCGACTGGGCCGTATGCTGGATCTTGATTGGGGTAGCGCCTTTGTTGTTTAATAGTCTTAGGAGATATGGGGGTTCAGACGCTTGGGCCAAACCTTCAGGACACTGGATCCATTTGTTCCTTGTGTTTGGCTTCCTCATTCTCATCTCATCGGCTTCCTTCTGGTCGCAGGCTCCCGGCATTTACGCTCGTACGATTCTCTCTTTCTCTGTTCACGTCTAGCCAAGCTAATAGCCGCGTAGCTTTGAGCTTGAAATGCCCTTCCATTTCTCCGCAGCCGACAACGACGCCGCTGAGTCGAGTGCATCAGCCGAGCCGTTCCATGACATGCCATGGGGTGGTTGAGACTGGGCTGTGTCGGTGAAAGCACCTCAATAAAGCTTCTGATTTTTTGAGCTCGCGTTCATCTATGTTATACGATGGCCTGGTGCACTTCCTTAGCGGTCAATCGAGTCAAATATACTGTCAATGCCTTCTTGGGACCTCTTGCAGAATCTTGTGATGAGCAAGACAGATGCTTTGAACAATAATTCTTTCCAGCGGTGGATCTCCAATTGGTCTTTCGACTTATCGTAAAGCCTTTCACATAATTTTCTAAAGAATCGTACAAAATTGTTCCACCCTTTCCTCTCTACCGGATGAGTTGGGCAGCCTGGGCAGCCAATCCCTGAAACACCCGTTGGTATCTCCCAGGATCGCTACCGCCTAGATACCGTGGTATAGTCCTCGAAGACTCGAATCAATAAAGCAGACTTTGTCGATATGTCACTCGGTGGTTTTTCTTCGTGTACCCGATTCTTGGTAGTTGTGTATGTAATGATGAATCGTTGATAGACTGATTCACCAGTGAAGATCCATAGATCAAGAGGCGAATCATCAAAGAGTATGGCTCACTCAAGCAAGACTACCCAAGAACAGGACTTGAGGAAGAAGACCTTAGACTCACTTGTGATCCGATATACCTCGGACAAATTCACCGTGCCGGCGCATGTGCAGCGAATAGCTATGTAACGCCGTACTTGCCTTGGCCGCCTGGGACTATAATCGTTCTGGTGGAATTATCGGGCCTTCAGTAGTGCTTCGAGAGCCGGAGAGCACAAAATAAGGATTTTCGTCATCGGTATGGACCCGGAGATCCAAATTTCTCAGATGGCTTGACACACACACACCTCTTGGCTCGCTTGCTCTGATCGGTGAACAACGTTTGAGGATTGCGTAGAAGTGGTCGTTGAGGTGATATATCCAGGGAGCTGTCCGAACGGAAGGGAACCAATCTACTGAAAATCGACCTGACCCATTGGCTAAAGCCAAGGTGAAATGAGCCTTCATTCACTGTCAGGGTCCGAGTGATGATGGGCGCAGTGAATATCGCCTTTTGCAGAAGATCCACCTTCATGTAACTCCACCAATCTGACAAACAATCATCAGACGGCTCATATGCCTCCGGTCAAGGACTAAGTGGCCTTTGTGCAAGCTTGTCTAAGCTGCCCTTGTGGTTCAGCTTCTTGCTGAGCTCAGAAGATCTTCATAGAGCCTGCATTCTGAGGGCAATCATATCTTCGAACGCCCTGCACTCAGTGCTCAGTTGCCAACTTTTATCTCTTGACTGCCCTATCTAGGGTCAAATACATCTCTCACCATCCACACTTTGGGAATCGGATCGCTTCTGCTTGTCGTGGAGCATCATATTTGGCAAGATGGCGTCCACCTCCTCACCAGAGCTTCCTCAAACCCCGGCAGAAATCAACCAAGACTGTGAGAGATTACTAGGTAGTCTCATCAGCTTTGCTTCAAAACAGTGGAACACTAAAAGTGGCTCTAGGAAACGCTAGAAGTCTCGAAGAAAGCGTTAAAGACCTTGACGCTATTGTCGCAGGCGAACCCACGCATCAACCTCAGTTGAAGAACCTTCTCGACTCAATTGACACTTTGAATGAGCCTTGGAAGCCAACAAGCACCATCATCGGCGAGGAACCCCCCGTGGAGGTCAGTGTCACCACCTGGATTGACCAGTGCTCACTAATCTTTGTTAGGAATACATGACATTCTTGAGAAAGAAAGGCCTGATATCGGACCATCGTGAGATCCGCCTGGAGCCTTACTATCCTCAAGCATGGATTGGCCGAGGAATGACCTTGCTGAACTTAGGCTACGGCGAGCTCGCGGTCGCCGACGCCTATCGAGGTCGCTTACTTATTGAAGCTTTCCGTGCGGGCGAAAAGCAACTCTTCCAGGACTTCCTTTCCAAGAAGGTCGGGACTGATACGTTTGTTTGCAAAATTTACAGGACCGTGTTCATCCGCATTGCGACGCCATCAAAGTGGATGGGAATGGCTAAAGCCCACCAGCGAATCATAGCTGTATTCAACGAAATGGAGGAAAGGGCCTTCATAACTATGATCGAAGGCCTGAGGCGCTTAGGAGCTTTTCATGATGCCATTGGAGTAGCACACGAAGCAAAGAAGCGTTTTCCGGCGAACGGTATATTCAAAGGCTACGTTCAGATGTTACCGTTCCACCAACGCGCACTGGACCAGAAGTGCCGTGAAAAGGGTATTGTGAACCCTGGTATAAGACAGATAGGCCGCGCCCACCGTGTCCACTATCCATGGATCACTCAGGAAGAAGTCACAAGGAGCAAGAAAGCCATCAAGAGGGTCAAGGCAAACATCGTAGCCGTGTCGGACAACGCCGTGCTCGATGCAAGTGCTCTTAGCAATGGGACTCAGGATAATCTAGGCGTTTTTGCCAAGCGGAACATTTCGAAGGGCGAACGGGTTGTGCTGGACAAATCGATCTTCTCCTCTTTCAACGAGACCACCAAAAACGCTTGTGATGCGTGTTGCGCGCCGTTCTCCAGCACCCCATTCACTTCTGAGTGTTGCAATGTTCGTTATTGCAGCGCAAGTTGCAAGGCAGAAGCCGCCAGATCGTACCACAAGACATTATGCGGTAAAGATCTGGGTTGGTTGTACAAAGAATACCCGGACGCCGATCCGCTCGGAAATGACATGGTCCCCTTGCTCATGGTCAAGATTCTAGCTACGGCGCTAGAGAAGAATGCAAGACCTCTCAAAGTTGCCGGAATCGGAACGATGCAGGCAGGCTATGGGAAAAGGGATCCGTCCTTCTTCAGGCTCCTGGACAATGTCATTGCTCCTACGAAGATTTTACAGACTCTGGGCGCCGATATCTTTGCGGACCGACGCTTCGACTCTTGGGTGATACAGACACTGTTCCTGCGAATAGAGAACAACAAGCAAGGAATCAGGTTTGGGGGACGGACTCACAGCGGCCTGAACCCAATGTTCTCAATGTTCAATCATGCCTGCGACCCTGCGGCCATGTGGGTCGCCGTGGGAGCTGTTGTTGGCGCCCCCATCGAAGTACTCGCCTATCGGAACATCGTAAAAGGCGAGGAAATCTGCATTTCCTACACGGATGTAGACCTGCCAGAGCAGAAAAGACGCAGTATGGTCAAACTGCATATAGGGAAGGTCTGCGAGTGTGCTCGTTGCATGAAAGAGAGAGCAGCAGTAGCAGCAGGACAGCCAGTGGATGCATTCGACTTCTCAGGCATGGTAGAAATAGCTATGCGTTCGTTCAAAGAGCAGGAGAGGTTGAAGCGGTAAGGCAGGGTTCTTGGTAAGGGAGCGTGTGGTATGCTCTGGAGGAAGACGGCTCAGTAGCCATGATCCGGAATTACCTTAGTATCTTAGCAGAGGATGGGACCTGAATGACCAAGCGACTACGTAAGGCAGGGAGGCAACCTCGGTGGAAAGAAGATAGCGAGGCATCCTCTTGACTGATATCCCATACACATGGTATGTTGCACTGGAATAGAAGTGGATTTACACACCTTCCTCGTGTCCTTCGATGGGGTGACTTCTCAGCTATTGGTCGTTTCTGATCTATCGGGCCGTCGTATCTCGCCAGAAGGATTTTCTGGCTAAGAATTCGTGCTGCACCCCTCGCCAGCGCATGATATGAACAGTATCCTCGGTGAGAAGATGTCATACAGGAAGCACCAGCGGAAATCGTAGAAACGCATACTGCCAAGCCATTGCCAAGGCTCAGCCCTACGCCCTTTAGAGGTACTACTCTACTTCACTCTACAATAGAGAGAGAACCTCATTTCCAGGGTGGATTTTTGTGAAGAACAACCTCCGCTGCGCTCGCCCTTCCACTGCGGTGATACCTCCTCCACCTCTTCGCCCCTCTTCGCCGCCACAATGAAGCTCTCCCTTCTCCCCCTCCTCCCCCTCTCCCTCCTCCCCCTCTCCCTCCTCCTCCTCTCCCTCCTCCCCCTCCTCACCCCCGCCCAGCACACCTCCAACTGGGCCGTCCTCGTCTCCACCTCCCGCTTCTGGTTCAACTACCGCCACCTCGCCAACGTCCTCTCCCTCTACCGCACCGTCAAACGCCTCGGCATCCCGGACTCCCAAATCATCCTCATGCTCCCCGACGACATGGCCTGCAACCCGCGCAACGCCTTCCCCGGCACCGTCTACAACAACGCCGACCGCGCGCTCGACCTCTACGGCGACAACATCGAGGTCGACTACCGCGGCTACGAGGTCACCGTCGAGGCCTTCATCCGGCTGCTGACCGACCGCCTGCCCGAGGAGGTCCCGCGCGGGAAGCGGCTCGGCAGCGACGGCGGCAGCAACCTGCTGATCTACATGACCGGGCACGGGGGCAACGAGTTCCTCAAGTTCCAGGACAGCGAGGAGATTGGGAGCTGGGACCTCGCGGACGCGTTCGAGCAGATGTGGGAGAAGAGGCGGTATCGCGAGATGCTGTTTATGGTCGATACGTGCCAGGCGAATACGATGTATAGTCGGTTCTACTCGCCGAATATCATTGCGACGGGGAGCTCGGAGATTGATCAGAGTAGCTATAGCCATCATGCGGATAATGATGTGGGGGTGGCGGTGATTGATCGGTATACGTATTATAATCTGGATTTCTTGGAGAAGGAGGTGGAGGGCGGGAAGAGCAAGAGGACGTTGGGGGATTTGTTTGATAGCTATGATGAGGCGAAGATTCATAGCCATCCGGGTGTCAGGTGGGATCTTTTCGAAGGGGGGGAGCAGGCGGGGAGGGAGAGGTTGGTGGTGGATTTCTTTGGGAATGTGCAGGGGGTGGAGGTGGAAGGGATTGCGAATGAGACGGAGTGGAGGGAGGATCTGGAACGGTTGGGAGAGCTTTTGAGGAGGAGGAGGGAGGTGGGGAATGGGACGGGGTCGAGGAGGGAGGAGGCACCGCAGAAGGTTGTTATTGAGGGCACGAAGCTGGGGAAGGAGAGGAGGGAGGGTGCGGCAAAGGTCGAGGGTGGGAAGGGATGGGGCCAGCAAGTCCTGGGTGCTTCGGCACTGCTTGGCTGTGCATTGGTCTGGGGTGGTGCTTCTTGGTTCGAAGCCTCTCGATGAAGTTTCCAGTCCTTTTGCGCTCACTTTTTGATTCGCCGTATGAACATATACCCCAAAGGAAGCAGTCAGAATATAAAGCAATTACAGCAGCAACCTACCTACCAGCCATCAAACAATTATACTTGCTCGTTTCCGCAGGGACCTATAGCTGCGTTCATAAGTTGGCGAAGGGAAGTCAATTGGGGTCGCTATCGGACACCAATCGTAGCTTACGAACACCTTTGGTTGATGAAATGGAGATATATAGAAATCATCGATGAAAGGACTCGATCACCCAGCGGCCCGTCGGTAACACAGTTTTCGCCCTTTCAGGAGAAGGACATGTATTCCCTACAGAGTCCCACCCATTCTCCTTTACCGTACCTCAAGAATGGCGCGCCCGTAAGAGTGGCAGTACTCATTGTTGACTGGTTCCAGATACTCTGCGATCAGACACTCGTAAAAATCCATGTTAATATAGTCGTAGAGTCTCTCAACGCAACAAAATGACCAGAGACACAGCAAGTTTAGGCAGACAAGTAGAGATTGTGAATCACAGCTGATGGGGCACAGTAGCGAGATCATGTATCTCTTTCACTTCCGTTAGCATTCAGTCAATACCTGATTTCGTCAACCCGTTGAGTGATCGGATGTTTTTGAGGGGGAATAGTGTACACAAGTGCGAGAACAACTATAAGAGAATGAAAGGACTTCTAATCTATGAGGTGGCCAAGCCCAGAACGCCAGCGCTAGGATGCAAGTGGAGTCGCAGGGTAAGTCCCGTCGGCGAGGTATGCTCGTAGTCGTAAACTAAGTCATGTCATATATATACTTCCAGCATTCGTGCCTAGTGTCATAAGACCGATCATTTATCGGTGCTCGGAATGGGTCCATCGTCTCTTTGGTCCTTTTTCTCGATCACTTGGAGGCGTAGTAGGTGGTACGCCCCACAATCCACCACTTTCAGGACGATTGTTCTCCTTGAGCTGAGTCGATTGCAGTGCGTCGGCTTCTTCTTCCTCCCTTTCATTTTGCTTCAGTGTAGTAGACTCACGCAATGGCGACTTATCCCGAGCCGGCCTCTGCTCGAACGTTGCTTCAGATGGTGTAGTCACAGGGCTACCCCAAAGGCCGGTGGGAGTAGTACCAGTGGGTTTGCTCCACAAACCATTCGAGCGAGGGGTTGCGGCACTAGAACTTCTGTGCAGACCTCCTCCTACCGCGTGTGAGCCGTTCATGTCCGAAAAGGATCCTCCATCAGCTGCGCTGTACGATGAACTGGTGGATGCAGACGATGTAGACCGATAGCGTGGTGAGTTGTGGGATATAGATGCGCTTGCTGATCGGTGAGACGACGTTACAGATCCAGCCCTGAGGTGATCAGTCGAAGCCATGATCTTGACTTCGAAAAGCTCCGAGAGACCGAGATCTATGGATGACCTTCGTCGACGAAAGCCTGGAGATACTGGTTCTGATGGGTGAAGACTTGATTCCTCTGCTTCTGGTTTCCGGACTGCCATTGTCAAAGAGGCCATGCCGGCATCGAGCAGAACAGGCTGGTTCGTAAGAGCTCCCATAAGCGCGTTGCACCCAGCAGAATGGGTTACCAGTATCAAGACGATGTCAGTATCATCTTCATCCTCCTCGTCAAGCCTTGCCAGCTCTGCGGGTTCTTCGCCCACAGGCGCCAGTCTCCTAGAATCAAGCTGCCCGTACCAGAATATCATTTGCTGCAAGCCGCGCCGGAGACGCTTGTGCATCGAACTCCATTCTTCATCATATTGACCTCCATTACCCCACTCGTGAGGTGGACGCATACTATCCCACTGATAGTCCACGTCTACGCAGGTATCCTTTGCATAGGCTACATACCCTGGAGGGATGGGTGCCAAAGGTGAAATGGCGTACGAAGGCGTTGGTGATACATATCCACCATCTTGCGAGCTCGTCGCATTCTCGATTTCACCCTGGGGCTTGTTCATGGATCGGTGAGCTAGGGTTCCAGCACTGCTATGGCTGCTCGACCGATTAAGCCTTGGTAGACTTCGATTCAGACCTGACAAGCGAGCCAACGGACCGTCGTCGTCACTGTTGGCATTCGCGTTGGCGTCAGTCGTCCCGCCACCCCATCCTCCAGGAAATTTCCCCACAGCTGCCTTCTTACTGCCGCCGCCTTCAATCTCAATCGCATGATGTTTCTCCCGTAGTAGATTTGCCTTAGCTCCGGCCACCATCATGATCGAGTCTGGCGGATGTGTTATATCCTCGAAATAACCCGGCGACAGCCATTCACCAAGAAAAGCGTCCGTCCGTAGAAGTGGCTTCGAGGCCTGACCGGTAGTGATTCGACTGGTCCGAGACCGTCCTTCATCGAATTCTTCCGGCTCCGATATCGCAGAGAGCTGCGGAGAGTTCCAATGTTCCATGGCACGAATGTGTGGTGAGCCAGAATGCATCGAATGCGCAGGGTGGGCGGCATGAGACTTCGTCGTGTTCAAACCCTCGTGGGCTTCTGAGATGCCAGCGCTTACGGCGATTGCGGTTTGGACACATCGCAGGAAGGGAGATGTATGTAGAATGATTCGATGCTTTCTTCCCCCAGCTTCTCTCCGATCTGGTGCCGGGTGCCCATCGCCGATATGATCCTTCGCATCGAGGTTAGCAATGCTCGGATTCTGAAGAAGGCCGTTCAATGGCTGAGAATTGGCCTCATTCTCTCGTTGGTGTAGTATGCTGGCAATTCTAGCACCCAGGGCGTGGGATTGTCTCCATCCGCCATATGTTAAAGGCGGATCATACGGCGTTGGGGATGTAAGATGCCACTGCTTGTCCGCTGCGTCCAGTCGTGCGCCATGCCTAGACAGGATCAGTGGTAACCATGATTGCCTCTGGCATGGCCAACCTTGCAACAATGACCACGGCTGGTTGTTTGCCCATGATAACCAACAGATCCGCTCTCAGCGCCGCTCAGCGCTCATCAAGTCGTGCTGTAAGCTGACGAAGCCATGAGTGCTAGACCCGACAGCACTTCTTGATTGTTTCATGGAAAAGTCGTGCCAGAGGATCTTGCAACGATTCCTCCAATACCTTGGGCAACATGCTGTTACCATAGACGCTCGAGCATGGTGCGTTTCGACAAGGTATGAACATGGCCTCACGCGATGATACCGCTTACTAAATCACCCGAGCAAGGAGACCCAGGAAAGAGATTTCTGTTTCTGACGCCGGCTGCAGAGGGATCAAGGCCTTATTCGCGCACAATCTGTCCACATATAGTACTAGTACTATCTACCTGCAGTCCCTTCCTGAAGGAAGATGGCTCCGCGGCTTTTTCGGGTTTGCTCTGTTTGTTTTCTCGGCTCCTTCTCAAAATGGTTTCCACCGTCCATTCAGAAGCAGGTCATACTCCTCGCATATTCTCACTGATCATCAGGTGCTGGTGCATGCAGCATTCGCAGTGATATGACACAGTTGGACTGCCAGAGTCACAGACGTACCCGATATCGAGGCCTGGGGATTGTGCAAAGTAGAGTGTCGAGTACGGAAGTTTGATTATCTGCAGCTGACACCTGGTCTCGGATCACCCGAGCTCGACATATCTTGTGGCAGGTAGGTACTTGTCCTGATATTGAATTACCTGCGCAATACCGGCGAACCCCCGCTCCCCCGTGCCGCCTCCCGTTTCCTTTCTTTCGTAGGCCAACAGATGCAGTACTCGTCCATCAACGGTACCGAGGGTTACAATATAGGGTACGCGGTGCATCGAACGCAAAAGGGTTTTCACCCAAGCATGTCGGCTACTTGTGACCAAGGCGTATCAACATCTCATGACATGTCCACTCGTGAATAGCCGATCGTGCCAGACACTCACTCACAGAGACCAAAACGCCGCTACCTAGGCATAACCTTCCCTGTCGTCGGAGGATGCGAGAACGGAGATTAACCATTGTGTTGAAAGCGTTTGCATTGTAGCAAGCACACAGAGATTACTAATCTAGCCTAGGTTCTGCGGCTTGGGTCTATCGTTGATTATGCGATACATTGCAACAGTTAGTTTGTACAACTTTCATGTTTCCATTGCTACGAAGTTGCAAACCTGCCCAGATCAGGTACCGAGCTTTGGACTCTGGAGTTGCGAGCGAAATTCAAGCAGCACTTTACCGCTGTGGCCTGGCCTGCATGCCAGTAGACTACGGATGGACGACGATGCTTTGTTCTGGCTCTTGGACGGATTAACGTTGTAGCACTGTCTTGATGATGCTGAATTTTGAGACAGGGGTCAAACAATGTCCTCGCTGGCGCGCCTCGACGCTCTTCGCGAGCTTAGTCCTTCTCGACGCTAATGGGAATAGAAAACCGAGAACGATCACTTGAAACATGAAAGGAGGCGGATCTCTGATCTGATAAAGCAAGGTCGACAGCTCGCAGGGTCTGCGAAGGCCAAAGCTTCCTATGACCAGAAGAAAACTTTGCTCAGGATGGAGCGCTTTAGGAGGCTTTAGAAATCCAGCTGTTTCCAAGCTCGGAAGAGACCATTTCCAGAGCGCTGGCGAAAGGGTCGCCGCAGTGGATGACCATCCAGTTGTGCTTCACATATGATTCCAGCTGCAGCTCCAAGATGATCTTTGATCTTTCGTCGTCCATGCTTTGACTGCGGCAAGATAATGCAAGTCATGCTGGCTTCCTGCGCCGGCGCATCAACCAAATGCAAGGAGCGCCTGCGTGTAAGCGATCATATCGGAACCGCGTTTTCGTCGTCGCCTGCATCGCTAGTCGAAAAGCAAAGCCCCACCACCTTTCACATGAACGGAAACAAGAATCATCCTTGTATGCGATCGCGACACCCGCCAGAGTCGCCAGCAAAGGACACGCCAGGCCAGAAGAGAGCCTTCACCTAGGCTCCCGCAACCAACAATACAGCCGGCTCCAATGCTAATGCAGCCATTACCGACGTAAGGCTGTACGAGTACTTCTGGACTGCTGATGGATTTCCAACTCGAGGATGTCGTCTAATAACCCTGTTTCATCACGGCGAACGCATTCAGTCCGAACTGGATCGCATACCGTGTGCTGTGAATCGTGAAGCTCAACCTTCATCGTTATCTGGTGTACCCAATGAAAGGCACAAGCAATGCCGACTTCGTGAGTTTAGGCTTTATGTTACCGTCGGACTGTCAGCATTATCGCATCCTTTACGGGGTAGTCGAGGGCCGATTCCCGACCATCTACGCTTGACCATGCTACTGCACGAACATATGGTCGGGTCTTCCATGCAGTATGCGACCACTCAGAGCCAGTAGCACACCATTGTCTTGTCTTGGGACCATTCAAATCCCGATATGCATCCACATATGCATGCCAGTATCCGCTGCCGGCTGCTGACATGGTCGAGTCCCTGCTTATGTATGTTGTCTTTAAACAGTGCTGCTGCACTTGGAAGCTATATATCCCTCATTGAGTCTCTGCGATCATTCTTTCCCTGTTGCGTTGTCCCTTTCTTCAATCCTTGTCACTCACTGCTCACGATATACACCTATACCCTCTTTCTCTCCTTTTCGCCGCTCAATTCTGCCGAGTCCCCCGACCTTAGTATCTACATCTAGCAGGAGTCAGCCTCACAGGGATACTGTCATCTGCAAACCGTAACAGTCTGCAATCTGAGACACAAAGACTTAAAAGTTCGACACAAGTAAGCACACGTGTATGTCATTGAGGCGTACATCAAGGGCTCGACTTCGGGGTGCTCGAAGCCGTCTTCTCTGATCAACAAGTCGGACGACAAAACAGCATCTCTTCGATGCGAGCATACGCATTCCATCCGGCTCCTACGTTCAGTAGAGGAGACCTAGCTATTCTCATCTAGTAGGCACAATTTTCCAGCGGCTATGCAGCTCCTACCAATCATAATTGTCGTCTCACTTCTCGTGTTTTTCATCGCTTTGATGCTTGTAATGCTTGCCTGGCATTACACAAAGTCGAGAAAACAACGTACGTCAAGACATCATCGAGAGAGCACCGACAGACCTACAAGACAGCTCACAGTACGGAGTGGACGGGTGGTTCCGCTATCTCAAGCTCTGCAAAAGGGAGACACTGATGGTTTCAACTCATTGGACTTGAGTAGCTTGAGATCAGGGGGGTCGACGCATACACTGAACGAGAAGGAATTACAATATCCTGCACCATTGTACATATCTGATCGGCCTCACGCGTCCTTTCCGGTGGACCTCGAAGCTCAGCGTTACCGACAGGAGCGACAGCGGATTAGTGAGAAGGTACTCCGCACCCTAGGCGAATCCCAACCTTCATCGCCAAAGGCCTTGGCCGTGCCCAGGAAGCTGCGAGGCACCAATGAGGAACGTCAGGCTTCCATAACCGAATCACTATGGAAAGCCTACAAGGGTCCGCCCATTCCGGGTACAGAGCCTGTGGAACTCCCTGCGATCCCGCTGTCGAGCCCGATATTTGTTCGCAAGCTATCGCACAAAGGGACCAGTACCTCTCACCAGCAGAAACCGTCGCCGCCTCGGACGAAAGAATGGAGATCCAACAGTACTGAGAGACCGAGGACGCTCGTCAACAAGACGGTGGCTTTTCAATCGCCCGATCGGAGGAGGCATAGTGAGGGAGCACGCAAATCAAGCTTGCCTGAAGAGGTTCAACTACCGACGCCTCGATTCCTAGGTGACCAGGATAGCTTTCGAAAATCTGTGGAGGAGCATGAATTCAGACACCCGATATCATTCTTCTCCAATTCGCCCTCTTCCTCGATAGTATCACAACCAATGAATCCTTTATATGTCTCCCCACGCACGTCATCTACACAGAAACATATTTCGCATACAACGATCAATGAACACAAGACAGACCAGAAGCAGGAGAAAATAAAGGAATCGCCTCCACGGAGAAAGAATAGGCCGCCGGACATTAATACCAGGATTCCGGGTGCCAGGGAATCCTGGCTCATTGACTCTTCGGCAAGCAGCAAAACCCCAAAAGACATACCACGGGGTCCTTCCGTGTTATCGGATCGTTCTGATCTCACCTGTGCTTCCTCCGAAATACCCACAGCTACCCATTGGACGTTTGGCAATGCGCGAGCACTCTCCATCGCACCTAGCGTTGTACCTCAAGCATTGTCCATGCCGCCGGTGCAACGACCGAGGTCGAAATACAGACGTCGGGTTAGAAACCCACGAGAAAAGACTTTACCGGTCCTTCCTAATCCGCCGTGGTCGCAATAAGAGTTGAAAGCCGAGTAAGATGAATATGAGCAATGGTTGCATTCACTGCAAGCTTTGGAGCCGTTCTTAGTCATGAGAGTCTCATGAAGGTTGGGTGAAGGGAAGGCCATCCTCAGTCTATGGCGGGGATAAGCAGGTGTCAACCAAGAAAGGCATTGACATCGGCGCTCCCCCCAGTTATGAGAAGACATAGTCCGCGAACCATGAGGCCTGCAACATTCACTTCTAACTTAAATATTCCGGGCAAATGTACATGTACGATAGTCTCTGCTCCGCCAAAATCTTAGCATAGTAGCAGATGTATCAATGTATATATGTAGTGAAAGGTCGAAGTCGCTGAAATATATCCGCCCTGAATGGATGATGAATATAACGTATCTACTTTACTTCATGCAGATTCCGCTCCATTCTTAACCCCTGAATCATGGTTTCAAAATGCCCGGCGATAAGGCTTCCCGATAAGCAGCATAGCAGCATGTATCTTGTACCGTCGAGCCGTCCTTAGCGTCCTGTGACCGTGAGATTTCGATCAGCTGTTCCGGTCTCCCATTGCCGGATCGCCTTGACCTTCGACCCAAGCTGAGAGAGAGACTTGCCTCCACAAAGCAGATCCTCTGCAACCACGATAGCCCTGGAACCCGAGTCTGAATATCAGCGGCACAATGGGCGCCTCACAGTCGAAGCTCCCAGAGCCGATCATCCAAGAGAAGCTTGCGGAGAGACTGCAGGCTTTACTAGTGAAAGATACTCAACAAGAGTTGGAAAAGGACTATGTCCACGTTGACCAAGAGCAGAAGCTCTCAACTTTAAGATATTCTCCCACTGTTTCGATCAGCGCTGCTGAGCAATGGGAGAAGGAACTGCTGGAGGATCCCAAGGTACGTTAATCTCCGAGTATCTCTTGCTTGAAAGACGTCATGTCAGTAACCCTTTCCAAAATATGCCTGTTTGAACCATTAACGTGAAGGATGAATGCTGACTCCAATATGTACGCAGGTGGCATGAGTCTCTCGACCATGTAGGCTCAGCTAATCAAGCCTGCAGAATCGGCTCGCTCTATCGGCCTTGTCCGCCAACGAGGTGAAGGCCGTCCTGACACAGCGCTCCGCCAACGTATTGGACACACAGAATTTCAACGTCAAGATCAGTCTCGAGGGGAGTCCCATCACAAATCAGCGAGCTTCAGGAAGATGCTGGCTATTTGCGGCTACAAATGTCTTCCGCGTGGCGGTTATGCGGAGATACAACCTGAAGGAGTTTGAGCTCAGTCAAGCATATCTGTTTTTCTGGGATAAGCTGGAGAAGGCAAACTACTTTTTGGAGCAAATACTCGATACGGTAGATGAGGATCTCGATGGCAGACTTGTACAGACTTTACTGTCTTCACCTGTTGGCGATGGAGGGCAATGGGACATGGCTGCGAATCTCGTGGAGAAGTACGGTCTGGTAAACAAGCAATCCGCAACCCTGTTGATTCGTTGAAGCGTTTGTTAACATCCCCAGGTTCCTCATTATCTCTATCCCGATTCATACAACGCCGTGAACTCCAGCGCCATGAGTTCTCTTATAACCACGAAGTTACGTGAGAATGCGCTTGAACTACGAAGACTATCCAAAAAGTCTGCCGACGCGAGGTCATCGATAGGGGTTGTGAAAAGTAGAATGATGAGGGAGGTTCAACTCATCCTGACCCTGATGCTTGGACCACCTCCGAAACCCAACAACGAGTTCACGTGGGAATACTACGACAAGGACGACAAACTCGGTAGTGTCAAAACAACGCCTTTGAAATTCGCTACAGAGCTGTCAAGCAAGGCCAGTGTACGTTCCAACGCCGGCTCTGATGTACATGAACTTTTCAGCCTGGTCAATGACCCGAGGAATGCGTTTGGCCAATTGTTAAGCGTCAGCAGACTTGGCAACGTCGTTGGCATGCGTCCTGTACGCTATGTCAATGTGAACATGAACACTATGAAGAAGGCATGCTGTTGCATGTTGATGGGCGATCTGCCGGTCTTTTTTGGTAGCGACGTTGGCAAATATTTGCAATCATCTGTAGGCATCATGGACAATGACGCCATCGACTACGAATTGGGTTTTAATATTCGCCTTGGTCTTTCGAAGGAACAGCGACTCATGACAGGCGAAAGTGCCATGACGCATGCCATGGTACTGACAGGTGTGCATCTCGTCGATGGCAGGCCAGTGAGGTGGAGAGTACAGAACTCGTGGGGCGAAACGGCGGGCACGAAGGGTTGGTTTGTCATGAGTGATAGTTGGATGGATGAATTCGTCTATCAGGCTGTTGTGGACCCAAAGTGAGTCTAAAGCGTAGTTGGTTTGGTCAATTGCTGAGACTGATGATCGCTAGGTATGTGTTGAAGGAAATTCGAAACGTCCTCGACCAGGCGCCGAAGATGTGTGTATTCCCTTCACCCATTGTGGCTAGATGTGCAAGCTGATCAGATTCTCCAGGCTCGATCTCTGGGATCCGATGGGTGCTTTGGCCTAGACGGTGGAGTTCCGACGGTTTTCAGAGATCTTTTCTTGGGCTTTGGATGTGCGCATGGTTGGGTGCTTCGGCAGCAATGAGGAGTCAGATCATCATGGATCGACGATATTGAATGAATGTCCAATTGCATTACTATCATGGTCCTCTTGAACCAGTTCTTTCGTTGCTTTCTCTCGGCTCTTTCGCGAGATGCGGGTAGCCTTTGCCCTGCATGGGGACAGCTGCCGGATCTGGCCTGGATGCATGATGCAAGCTGCTCAAGATAGATCTTCCGACGTCAACATCTGAACATGTTTGCAGGCGAATAGAATACTGTAGATTGTAGAATTGCGTCGGTTGCAGTGATCGGTGCAGTGTCAGTCAGGGTTGGAGCAGCACAATTCACGCTTAACATGTGATCCAGGGATTGGTCAACTCTCCCGTCAACACCGGCGCGTCACGCCGGGTGAGTACCCTGGTGCGATATCAAAGTCAGCGATGATATCACCCCATGGAAAACACCCAATATCGTAGCGCAAAAGTTCTTGACGCCGCGGCACTCGCCTTGTTATACTACTCAATGTGCAGTCACTGTTGAGCTCGGGTTCGCTCAATATGGCGTGAGTTCCATCAATTCTCACCCAAGGCTGCAGGAGATGCTAATTTACCGTGATTAGGAGCAATGCGAATTCAGGCAATACTATCAAAGGTAAAGCTGATCCAAAAATGGTGAGGTACTTACGACTACGATACTAAGAGGTATGACTAGTTGTTGCACGGTTTCGGCCACCAAACAAGACCGAGATCGCAGCAGGGGGAGAATCCATAGTAGACTTCGAGTCAGAGGATACCTGCCGCATCAACGTGAGCCAATACTCGCCCTTCCGAGCAGCTTGTCCATATATCATATTCAGGATGTGAGGGCAACAGAGACCTGGCTGACACTGCTGGTAGTCCAATGAAGCAGCTGGCGCATTCACCTTTGACAGAGTCTTTGATACCCACTCCCGGCAGATCGATGTCTTCGACTTCTCCATCCGATCTACCGTAGATGATATCCTCAATGGCTACAATGGGACGGTCTTCGCCTACGGGCAGACCGGAGCAGGAAAATCCTATACCATGATGGGGGCAGACATCGATGACTCTGAACAAAGAGGCATAATACCGCGGATCGTAGAGCAGATGTTTGACAGCATACTGCGAAGCCCGGGCAATATCGAATACACTGTCCGAGTCAGCTACATGGAGATCTACATGGAGCGGATTCGAGACCTGCTGGTACCACAGAATGACAACCTCCCCATCCACGAGGAAAAGAGCAGGGGGGTATACGTCAAGGGCCTGTTAGAGATATATGTGTCAAGCGTGCAGGAAGTTTACGAGGTCATGAGAAGAGGAGGGGCTGCTAGAGCTACGGCCGCCACGAACATGAACCAGGAATCCTCAAGGTCGCATTCCATTTTCGTAGTTACGATCACACAAAAGAATGTCGAGACAGGCTCGGCGAAAAGTGGACAGCTTTTCCTGGTCGACCTAGCGGGTAGCGAAAAGGTCGGCAAAACTGGCGCGAGCGGACAGACTTTGGAGGAAGCTAAGAAGATCAACAAAAGCTTGAGCGCGCTGGGCATGGTTATTAATTCTTTGACTGATGGGAAATCTACACACATTCCCTACCGAGATTCGAAGCTCACCAGAATCTTACAAGAATCATTAGGTGGCAATTCAAGGACAACGCTAATCATAAACTGTTCGCCAAGTAGCTTCAATGACGCGGAGACAACTAGCACGCTACGGTTTGGTGTGAGAGCGAAGGCAATCAAGAACAAGGCCAAGATCAACGCTGAGCTTAGTCCGATGGAACTCAAGCAATTACTGAAGAAGGCCCAGACCCAGACCACTACCTATGAAAACTACATATCAAGCTTAGAAGGTGAAGTTCACATATGGAGAAACGGTGACGCGGTACCGAAGGAGCAGTGGGCTCAGCCCATGGCTACTGGCGCTGTAGCTGGCGTTAAGGCGGAGTCAAGAGCACAGCGGCCAAGTACGCCATCGCGATTACAGTCGGATCTATCAAGATCAGAAACTCCCAGCCGATCCGAGTCAAGGATAGGCGATAGGTCAAGTACACCGAGCATGGTACTGGAGAAAGATGAGCGAGAGGAATTTCTGCGTCGTGAGAACGAGCTACAAGATCAGATCGCCGAAAAGGAGTCACAAGCCGCGGCCGCTGAGAAAGGCTTGAACGAAGCAAGAGAAGAACTCCGATACCTAAAGGAGAATGGCAGCCGAAGTGGAAAAGACAATGACCGGCTGAATTCGGAGATGAACGAGCTGAAAATGCAACTCGAGCGAGTTGTTTTTGAGAGCAAGGAGGCTTCTATCACAATGGACGGCCTGAAGGAGGCGAACACGGAGCTCACTACGGAGCTCGACGAAGTCAAGCATCAACTCCTCGACGTACGCATGAGCGCTCGGGAAACAAGCGCTGCGCTTGACGAGAAGGACAAGAAGAAGGCCGAGAGAATGGCGCAGATGATGGCTGGCTTTGACTTGGGTGGGGAAGTCTTCTCGGAAAACGAAGCCAAGATACGTGAGTGCATCGAAACGATCGACAGCCTGCATGATACCAGCGCTGCCGGTGAGATAGTTGCCCCAGACCAGCTTGAAGAAGTCAAGTGCAAATTAGTCGAAGCGCAAGGCATCGTTCGACAAGCCGATCTGAGCATACATGCCGCGGCAGAGACTAGTGACGGCCGTACCAGAAGAAGGGATGAGCTCGAAGATCGCCTAGCCTTGGTTGAGCACGGATATGAAGAGCTACTTCGGCGTGATCTTTCGGACGAGGATGTTGAAGATATCAAGAGCCGTCTTGCAGACGCCTACGCGATCAGACGGGATGCGCAGACCGACTTCGTGGAAGAGCTCCGTCATGAGATCGGACAGAGAGACGAGGACAACCAAAAGTTGCGCATCGCCATAGAGAATATGCAACGCCAATCTCGCCCAGCAATGAATGGCACCAGCCCGGTCGCTCTGAACAGCAAGCTAGTCCAGCAACAGATTGCCGATTTTGATGTCATGAAGAAGTCGTTGATGCGCGATCTGCAGAATCGGTGCGAGCGAGTCGTGGAGCTCGAGATATCGCTAGACGAGACTCGGGAACAATACAACAACGTCCTACGCACATCAAACAATCGTGCCCAGCAAAAGAAGATGGCATTCCTCGAGCGCAATCTAGAACAGCTTACGCACGTGCAGAGGCAGCTAGTCGAGCAGAATGGCAGCTTAAAGAAGGAGGTCGCCATTGCTGAGAGAAAGCTATTGGCAAGGAATGATCGGATCATGAGTCTTGAAGCGTTGTTGCATGACAGTCAAGAGAAGTTGACTGCGACAAACCACAGGTAAGCAGCATGAGAGCATCAACCGTCGTCCTTGGGATGATGAGCTGACCACCCTCGCAGATTCGAAGCACAAATTTCCGCGGTCAAAGAGCGACTGGAAGCTGCCAAGCTCGGCTCCACCCGTGGTCTTTCTACATCGTCAACAGCATCTGGCGGCTTCAGCTTCGGTGGCGCAGGCTCACGAATAGCGAAACCTCTCCGAGGGGGCGGTGGCGAATCTCTCAACGGCGGTGGGCCTAATCTACCCTTTTTGAACGGGCTGCAGGCGCAAGATGCCAACGGTGGAGGTGGCAAGAGGAGTAGCTGGTTCTTCGATCGCAGATCGTGAGGCACAAGGTACATATTATTTGGGGCATTGGGTAACGGCAAGCATGTTTGGCTGACATGGGCTACGTCTGAGAGATGTAATTTGATACCCAGCACGGGAGGGAGGCGTTTCAATAGCTAAGGTGTTGAGGTGGCCTTACTTTTTTCAAGGAGTTTGTAAGTTTCGCAGAGGGTGATACTAACGTCCTACAAAGGATTATTTTAGATTCCTCAAGCTGAAGGTAGATGCCAGCATGACGATACAAATAAGTAGATATCCTGCAGCGGTACTGACTTGCCACGCTTCTCCCGAAAGCTACAGCAGGGATTTACATTACGATTCAGAGATTATTGGTGGTCAAGATCCCGTCTCTACTTTATCGCATGCGCTGGCAAGAAATGGTGCACTTTGGCCCCTTAAATTGAGAGAAAGGTTCTGATGACGGGCTGTCCGACTGGTAAAGATTTACAAATATTCCACCCGGCCAACAGTGGGGCCCATGATCTCCATCCAAACGATCGTCTGTATACCTAGATGAATTCGAGAATCACTGAGTGTATCGTTTCAACCCATGGGCCAGGTTTTCGCTGGGTTCGTGCATGGGCAACGTCTATGACAATCCGGGGCCCTCTTCACCCTCATGCTCGGTGGCAAGATCTTGCTACAGTTCAGGTCTGATGGAGATGGCGACAGCTACCTTATATTAATATAGTCCGAAGTTGCCTCCTACGACAATGTCAATCGCGTCCGGAAATGACACGAGATTGCCGAATCCTGATATCCAACTGCGGAGTGGTTGAAGTAAGTTAATAGCAACCCCTGTGATGCCCAAAGCTGATCTCTATAAGCCTGTTGCCCTCTAAGGAGCCTGTTGGACATATCATGCCTCGGATCCGACCCACACGATTTGGGATCTACCCCAATGACCCCAACCCGACCCTGTGGGAGTAAAACTGATCGACTGCCGTCTTCCTCTTGGCTCTTTCACAAACACATCAACGTAATGGCTAACGATACATCGGCGGACATGTCCCATGTTCGCTCTAGACAACAAGCTAGCCTTTGTTGATAAGGTCGGTCTCCATGGCCAAGGTAGGGTAGAAATGGTTTCTATGGGCAAGCTTCAAAACAAACAATCGCCATCTTCTCTGATCCGAACCTACAAGCACGGTTGGCCTTCCTTTGTCGTTTTTCTAGTTGAAAGGATTTGATCAACCAAAACTCTGAGAACCTCTGATTCTACGTGTACTGTTGATGTGGTGTCAGTCACAGAAGTTTTTAGAATCCTGGAGTCTGTGATACACTATGGTCCCATCTTTCATTGTCCTAAAATTCTATAAAAACCCTCTTGGCATTTGTTTCCTAAGAGTCTAAGAAGGCTTTTACCCAGGGAGCACATGTCTCAGCAGCCATCTAAGCAGAGTGAGCGTGCGCGGAGAATGATGGGGCTGGAGGAGACCCCTGAAAGAGAGTCAAGTAAGGAATCTTCAGAGACTTTATCTACTCCTCCAGAAACAAACCCCAGTGAAGAGACACATGCATCTCGAAGCGGAACGTCACCTCCTTCTACAAGTCCGCCTTCTTATTTTGATCGTGGGCAGCCAGGATTTAGGGAGCCCTTACCTCGAGGTAGGAAACCGTTATCTCGAGCTCCTGGGTTTCATATTGGACCACAGCCTAGAGTACAGCGACCTCCCTCTACGCCTCTCCTCGAGCCCCGCCGTCCAAGTTCTTGTAGAACTCACCGTCAACAAGCACAACGGGGTTTGAGTCATCAGGCCGCGCAGCTACGGAATGACTCTCATGAGGCTGACGTAGTGGAGCTCGTTCCGGGACCTGCGACAGGAAACGGTGGAACGCACCAAAACAATGCTCTAGGCCGTACACCAGCCCTTCTGACTGATCGACCTTCGCTATCTTTCGGACCGCCAATTGCCTCTCAGCAGCCTTCTGAGTTCTCTGGCCCCATCCCTACAGCTTCTGATCTAGCTGCGAGCCCATTTCGTCGGCAAACTCGCGCTAGCAGAACGACCTCATCTAGGAGTCCTGAGTCTGTACCTGGACGTGCTCCGCACCTCTCACCATATAACCAGCAGGAACTGGACGAGCCCGTCGGGCAAGATGGATATCATGGGACCGTCGTCGCAACAAGCGCGGCCACTTATCTCGCACGCCGAGAGGCGGAGCTGTGGAACACCAGGGCTCATGAGCGTCAGACAAACCGGAATCTTCGTGCAACTAATGAACCCCCCCATTACTTAACTAAATCCCATACGGGCCAAGGGGACAGGCCGAGCACCGCCCGTGGTCAGTATGAGCGTCCAGTACGTTCACTCCAGACCAAGTCTGGTATTTCATCTACTCCTTCGGACGTACAAAGCGCATCGAAGAGACCGAGGTCGGGAAACTCTTCTCCGACTGATCAACCGGCCACTCAGAGACCTAGAAATTCGGTCACTGAACCCTCTCGTAGCACCAGACTTCCCAATCAAGGATTGGGTGTGTCTACTCCTCCCAAGCCTTGCACGTCCGCGGCTCCGTCTGCCTCTTTCAGCATGGCAACTATTTCCCGGCGGATAATCGTTGCTGCTTCTTCGCCGCCCGACCCAGCCACGCGCACGTCTCCTCCTCGTATGGTGGATGTCAACCCTCGACGGCCAAGCAATGTCACTCCGCCGAACCCACGCCGATCGACAAGCACGCCCTGTCCAAATGCTAGCGGGTCAGGCCATCGTCGATCGGGCCCAGCCACTCCACAGAGACCAAGCCCGTCAACGAATGCGTCTCTCTCGAATGGCCGCGAAACTAACATTCGGCAAACGAGCACCTCCACTCCACCTGTGCCGCGTTCAAGGTCCATCGCATCTGCGTCTCCCGCTCCCAGGAACACGACGTCTGACAGAAATGAAAGCCCATCGACTAGGTCTTTGAGTCGACCCATCTCCCACCGAAATGCATCCAACGCTCGACGACCAAGCACGCCCGCTTTTTCTGAGTCGCAGCCATCGACGACATCACAAGCTCATGCCACTGACAGAGGTACGCCTCCTGTCTGGGACGAGGGTTTCGACCTTTGGAGTCTTTCCACCCATCAAAGGACCACCTACCGTCACGGCCTCAGTCCGTATCTCACCACCGCCCTACGTACAGAACGTTCAGGACCCCAGGGCCAAGGCGCCATCCGGAACGCTGATCCGTCACGCTTCTACCGCGAGAACAACCCCGAGGACCCGCGTATCGAGCGTATCATGGGCGGCCTTCATGTCACACATGACGAGGCAATCGGAATAATACTAGGGCAGGAGGAGGTCCGAAAGCAGCAAGTCAAAGAGAAGAAAAGCGCTGCTCGGAAAGCGACCACGGAGGCCACAGTAGCACAGGCAAGCCAGGATGAGCACACCACACCCCAGAAGCGACCAAGAACAGAACAGAGATTCCGTGCGGAAATGGCCCGGCCGAGGCGGAGGCGACCAAGAACGGAGCGGATGTATCGTGAGGAGATGGCCCGTCTGCACCCGTCATCAAACGATGCTCAGGACGGGCATCGTAGAGTTGCATCCCAGCCGTCGCCAGTAACGCGCCCGACAGAGAGGTATCGTCCTCGTTCACACACCATCGCAGGGCCCAACCAACAAGACGCAAACGGCGAACATCGCGAAGACGATGAGCACTCCGCAGTCAACAAGGGCAAGAGGCGCGAGGAACGACACTATCGCTGCCAACTACCAGCCGACCCCATAGCGCCATTCCAGCACCCCCTCGCCTTCCTCACAAAGCCTCCAAACCCGCTTTTACCCCGCTGCCTCGACGCCACCTCCTCTCGATCCCACCCATCTCTCGATCTCTACGACCTCGCGCACCGAAACCCCGGCTTCAGGACCATCGCTCAATACGACGCTCTCTGCAAAACCCTGCACCAAGACTGCAAACGCGCCTTGCCCTCTACACCACAGCTTAAGCCTGGCGGGCTCGACAGCGATGGCTATCATGCATCTCGCACACCGGCCGCGCGTAGCCAGCGAGACGTACCGTCGATTAAGGGGAAGCACATCCTGCGCGTAGCTGTATCGCTGCTCCTCGTTTGCGGATGGCTTGGCGGTGCAGGCCTCGGAAGTGGAGGGGTGGCTGCTGCTGCGGTGGGGTTGGCGGTTTTTGTTGTTTGGCTTTTGTTGCTGTGAGGTGGGTGTGTGGGTTGGGGTGGATACGACGCTTCCCTGTTGGCCACACAAGAGGCTTGGGGATGTGGACAGTTGCGGAGTCTTGTTGGGGAGTGTGCACACTCGTGAAGCTGGATTGGAGATGTGCGCTCTGGCTCATGGCGGGGGCTTTGGAGCCCATAGGGGGTGTTGTTGATTTGGTTGTGGATGTGAGATTGGGGGGCTTTTCCTTTCGTGGCTGTAGATGAGATAGTGTGTTGTTGGTGAGCTTTGTGGAGGTAGGGAATGATGATTCAAGAGATTGGTCATACCTGCAATGGTGTAGCTTTCGGCTCCGAGATGGCTGTTTACACCCTACCACCATGCGGACACCGAGCTCTGTAGATACCAGCTCATAGCGGAATATGTGCCGTTACCCATGTACGACTTGTTCTCGGTTGCAATACTTCTCGTCACAGCATCCATCGCCATCCGAAGTAGAATCTCCAGACAACCACCCCAGGCGCAGCCCTGCATCCCTCTCCGAAAGGCGCGAATCCAACAATCATTGCCCCTTCCTCGCACCACTCCCAACTAACCGAATTCTCTACCTCTCTTCACATAATTTACCCCCACCAAACCAACAACATCCCCATCCCCCAACAGCGCAACACCTCAAGACCTTCTCCCCGCCCTACTCCTGGATATTCCAACCAAACAAGACGAAAGCCTCAACAGCCTACCTCTCCAGCTCCGCGTCTTCACTGATAACCCAGTCCCTCGCCTTTCCCTCCTTCCATTCTTCCACCTATCGAATGCATCACTACATGCAGGCGCAGGGGATAATCCAGGTCCCGCCACGTGAATATTCATCGAAGCTTAAGATTTATCGAATCTCTGGGGTTGAGAAGGCGGTAGACATATCTCTGGGGAAAAAACACACGCTGGGTGGAGCATAGACTTAGGGGGCTGGATGTTGAAGGGTGGCGACGATTGAGAAGGGTTGGGGGTGGGGTGAGGAGGACATGATTGCTATAGATGACGGGTCAGGAGAAGAGGAGAAGGTCCTTGTCTCTTCTGACACGAGCTGTCGAAATCACCGTATGACAGGTCTTCCCATATGCAGGAATCTGTAGTTATGGAAGAAGCCTTCAACCTCTGACTTCTCGTCCGCGTCTCGGACTTGTTCAACATCCCGGATACGTCCTCTCTCCGGGGAGACCGATCCCCTACAACGAGCGGTGTCCGCAGCCCGCGACTGCAATTATCCTCGCTGCATGTCAGATGGAGAAACTTAGCCAAGAAGGCTGGTTGCCAATAGATTGAATCCCAAGCGAATTCGCACATCTCCAACACTACCCAGTGCCCATCTTGTCTCACCTCGCAGACGCAGACGCTTGCTGGTTCTTAGAATTTTGTACCTAGCTAGTTGCTAGGGAGTGAAACGTGATGCGAGCATGTAAGACGATAATAAAGTTGAATGATTTATCAAAACTACAATAACGGCATATGTCATTTCCTCAAAGTGTGGCCACAGCTCTCCCCAAAGCTCCCATGCATAATTACCTTACCGTTTTTGCCTTGCGTTATTGTTAGCGAGGCACCGCTTGGTATTGATCATGATCAACTTAATTGGCCGACGGCTCCCAGTTCCCGGATCCTCTGCGTCGTTTGTGCATGTCATATGTCCCCTGTATATCGCTCTCTCGATCTCATGCGCTTGTACAAGTGGAACCATTTCGCAACTTTTATGTGGAACTCTTCTTTCATTGCTCCTTTGAAGGCCCCCGACTATGCCAGCGATCTTCTTGAACGTTTTGCTGCTTCGGCCATAGAACATCGCTGATTCTTCTGGCTATCGCCGTCCCTTCAAATGAAGTTCAAGATTGCAAAGGCATAGGCTCTTATTCAAGGGGACCCAGAATTGGCTCTCTGCGGGTGCATAAGATACTGAAGCGACGTCTCCGCTTCATGGCCTCTCAACCCGCTGCACTACCATAGCAGTGGCTGCGCCTCCTCCATTACAGATAGCTGCCACACCATACTGTCCCGGTTGAAGTTGGTGCAGTAGTGTTGTCAGGATCCGCGATCCTGAGCTACCCAATGCGTGACCTAGCGAGATGGCACCTCCGAGGGCATTGACATTTGCAGATTCTAGAGACAAGATCTGGAAGTACAATTTTAGCTTATGTTGTAAGGACAGCAAATGGATGTTTCGTGCGCTGGTGGGGTGCTAATTTCGAGAATGGCTAAACTGAGTATTTGGTCCTTTGCACTCTTAAAGAACGTGTTAAAAACCACCAGTGAAAGCTCATTACCAAAGCGGTAAGACGTCAAACAATACCAGAAAGTAGTGAAAGGGAAGCAACGAGAGAATGGTGTTTCCACAAGGATCGCCAAGCAATTCGCACCCAATGGTGTCAGCGCATGGGGTAGTGTGCTCACCTTTTGGTTCGCTTTGATGACAGCAGCGAAGGCCTCGTTGAACTCCCAGATAGCGACATCATCCTTCGATATCCCCGCTCGCTCCAGCGCAATTGGGACTGCCTTCGCCGGTGCCACTGAAAAGTCGATGGGATCAACGGCCGCATCCGCAGAAGAAACAATCCGCGCCAAAACTCTGCTGTTTGAGCCATACTGCGTCGCGATTTCTTTGCTCCCTAGTACGAGCGCCGAAGCGCCATCGTTCATGGTTGACGAATTGGCTGCGGTGATAGTCCCGCCGTCTCTTACGAACGCTGGCTTGAGTGTGGCCACCTTTTCTTCTCTTAGATTCTTATAACCATCGTCTTCATCTACTACGGTCTGGCCCTTCTTTCCCTTAATAGTGACGGGACAAATCTCGTCTGCAAATTTGCCCTCCTTCCACGCCTTCTGCGCTCTGTGGAAACTCTCAATAGCATACTTATCTTGCTCCTCTCGGCTGATTCCGTACTTCTTCGCTGTCTCTTCTGCACACTTTCCCATATGTATCTGATTGTACACATCCCATAACCCATCTTTGATAAGTCCATCTTCTAGCTTTATCTCCCCGAACGGCGGATGCTGGCTAGCTCTGGGCAGATAGTACGGTACCCGACTCATGCTCTCCATGCCTCCAGCTATCTGGGCTTCTGACAATCCTAATTGGATGTTCTGAGCTGAAAATACCACCGCTTTCAGTCCAGATGCGCATACTTTGTTGATGGTAATAGCATCAACTTCAGGCGAAAGTCCAGACAGTATCGTTGCTTGGCGTGCAGGGGATTGACCAACGCCCGCTTGGAGCACATTGCCCATATATACATCAGTGATTTTCTCTGGTGGTATGCCAGATCTGCTCACAGCGGCGCAGATGGCAGTGGCGCCAAGTTCGGGGGCAGACATAGGCATAAGGGACCCATTGAACTTGATATGCAGAGTATCAGTCGACTAATTGAATAACGAAGGGTACTGAGGCTACCTTCCCGGTGGCTGTTCGAGCCGCGCTGAGTATGTAGGCATCGCGGACTTCGGTTCGAGATGAAGGCGTACTGCTGAAATGCCGCCTTATCTGGTCAACTCGGTGATTGGGGCGCTGGGCCGCTGACGCATTGCAAATGCGCGTCGAGGCTCGAGAAAGGTTAGCAGACATTTTGAAGACTTCTGTGAGTTGGAAATGTCTAAGAAAAGTCCAGATGCTGTGAGGAAGTGTGAAAGGAGGTTAAAAAGACGCCCGACTGCAAAAGGGCTTCGTGTATGGTAGAGCAGAAATTCGCATGTGATATTGGGCAAACAGATACTAGAGAAGGGCGTCGGAGCCCAGCGTTGTCGACTGGCTTCACAATTGTAAGAAGAAGTCCATAGCCGTAGGAGAAAAGAGAGGTAAAGTGACACACACTTCTACTCTGTAAGTATTAAGAACTGAGGATTGTTGTCCGTCGTGAGAGCCGAGGCCCAAATTGAATCGGAGGATAAATTTCGGCCCGGTGTCTAGCGCGTGGTGTGGAGGAGCTCGATTGCTCGATTGCTTCCAGTTCGGTGACCATACCTTAGTTTCAGAGCACCGCCATAGTCATCGTCCTTGGATTCTTAGCTGTTAGACTACTGGAAGACTGAGCACGTCTTAGACCAGGTCCGAGTTCTAGGAAGAGTGGCATATCGAACAACCTGCAACCTTCTAAACATGTCCACCTCTGCACGGCGTCGGCTTATGCGTGACTTCAAGGTAGGATCCCCACTTATGGGTTTCCTATCAACAGCTCTCATGTTCCGTCCCTATTAATAGCACCACTATGGACAGTGCTAATCGAATTCTTCGCATAGCGTATGCAAACCGATCCACCGGCGGGAGTCTCTGCTTCGCCGATAGCAGATAATGTTATGACCTGGTACGAACCACGATACCACTTTACGCAACCAATTTACTTATGAAGTGAAAGGAATGCAGTCATCATCGGACCCACAGATACACCATTCGAAGACGGGACTTTTCGCTTGGTAATGCACTTTGAGGAGCAGTATCCGAACAAACCACCAGGGGTCAAGTTTATAAGCCAAATGTTCCATCCAAACGTCTATGGTACCGGAGAGCTATGTTTGGACATCCTGCAAAATCGATGGAGTCCGACTTACGACGTAGCGGCTATCTTGACCAGTATTCAGAGGTCTGTACAGCCTCTCCGAGCCACGCTGTTCAGATCTGACCTAACGCCCTGTTGTGCAGTCTACTCAACGATCCGAACACGTCCTCCCCAGCAAACGTAGAAGCGTCAAATCTCTATAAGGACAACAGACGGGAATATACGAAACGTGTGAGGGAGACGGTCGAAAAGAGCTGGGAAGACTGAATCGACTCTGGTTGTCGGTACTCTTTTGTCGAGAGCTCGGTGGAGAACCTGGATCTGATCGAACGGGTACGATCAGCCTATCTCCGCACCATCAAGTACCTATGGCTGTTGGAGGAAGGCAGCCAGGTACTCCTTCTGGATGGGGCGGCAGCTCATAGCCCGGTGTGTTGGCGGAGGATCTTTGGACAATGATATGGCATGGCGCTGACCGCCCAAGCGATTATCTCTTTTGGATGTCTACGATAAGGATGAATGCCTCTATGACCACATGCGGATGCAACACGTTGTACAATGAACAAATGGAGAAATCGTGTGTGGACTCGTGCAATTGCTGACAATGATCAGACTTGGGGCTCGGAAGTTCGGAAGCTAAGTCGACACTGATCAACTGCCAATTGGTGCTAGATTATTCCCGTCGTCATGTTCGCGAGATTTCCGAGGTCCGTTGGCAGCTAACCACGTCATGCCAAGCAACGACAGAAATGCAGAGCATTCTGCCCAAACTTTAACCCCGTATAAGATACCCCATACTGACGCGGGTGAGATGTTTAGACTCATTCAATCTCCTCTGATAGTGGCAGGAGTCCCCGAATCTTCCTTTCCACCAGTGCTTTACTTTGATATGTTCATAGCCTGAGAATGGCCCAACAAGTTCCTGACCCATACGACTTCGATAACGAAGTAGGATGGCGACGCTATCGAGTGCTTCGGCCTTGCCGGGGCATGTATCACGATGTAAAGAGGCGCTTGCCATACTATTGGAGCGACATTGCAGATGCGCTCACATATCGCACTTTCGCTAGCACTGTGCGAATTTTCTTTGTCAAGTCAGCCAATCTTGGAACGCACTTCATCAATGTGCTTCACTCCACTATAGAAAGCACTGACGCAGATATAGTCTTTTACCAGCTTTAGCATTCATTTTGGATATGAACCGTCAGACCGGCGGGTTCTACGGTGTCAACGAAGCTCTTCTGTCGTCTGCCCTTGCCTGTATCGTCTTCAGTACCCTTGGCGCCCAGCCAATCACCATCGTTGGCATCACGGGTCTCATATCTCTCTTTAATTATACCATCTACGACATCATGAAACTTCATGACGTTTCCCTCTATCCTCAAATGATGGTGTGGGTTTCAATATGGACTGCTATCTTTCATTGGCTGGTGGCTATCTGGAATATCTGCGACTACATGCGCTATGTGACGGACTTCTCGAGCCAAAGCTTCGGAGCTTACGTCGGCATAATCTATATAAGTAAGTCATGAGAGCTAGTCAAGCTTTTTCGACGCCGAAGCAGTGTTCAAGGCTTCTCAGCCGAACTAAGGCCTACTTCCAGTCAAAGGAGTCGAAGAATTAACCTCCGAGTTCTCCGACTACGGGTCCGTCGATGGCTTCATGGCTGTGATGATTGCTCTTCTTTTCTTTGGCACTGTGTATGCATTGGAGGCAGTCGGCAATCGCATTTGGTTTCGACCATGGATCAGGGAGATATTGGGGGACTACGCGTATCCCGTATGTTACTGCTTACCAAGCATGATCAATATCTGACATTCCAATAGATCGCTACCATGTTCTGGACAGGCTTCTCGCATATCCCTGGCACACTTAAATCAGCGGACATTCAGAGATTGCCGCACACACGTGCTTTCTACCCTACCGTGCCTCGCCCTTGGGTCGTCGACTTTTGGAATCTGCCAGTCAAATGGGTGTTCGTAGCGATGCCTGTCGGGTTTCTGACCATGCTTCTCTTCTACTTCGATCATGTAGGTCAAAGCACCAACATCCGGGAAGTGCGACATGCGCTAAGACTCTACTTAGAACATTAGTAGCATAACCGCCCAGGCAAAGCAATTCCCTTTGAAGAAGCCAGGAGGCTTTCACTGGGATTTCTTCCTGCTTGGGTGTACCAGCTTTGCTTCAGGCATTCTTGACATACCTATGCCGAATGGTCTAGTACCACAGGTATTGTCTCGCCTGGCGATGTCCGGGAGGGGCAACTGACTTATGTGACTACAGGCGCCCGTCCACACAGATTCACTGACCGAGTACAAAAGCGAGTTGAAGATCGTCAAAACCGAGGATGGTGACGAAATCAGGGAACAGCAGATGATCGCCTCCAACGTAGTCGAACAGCGCATTTCGCATTTCTTGATGGGTCTTGCAATACTCGGAACAATGACGGGCCCACTTCTCATCGTCCTGCACACCATACCGCGATCTCTCTTTGCTGGTGTATTCTTCGTAGTTGGGGTACGTTCGACACCCTCATAGCTTCCCGCTGCTCCAACCTGATCTTCTGGCACAAAGCTGACATTTCTTCCTCGACCTTGCAGTGGGGCTCCATTGAGTCCAACGGCATCATGCAGAAGCTAGTCTACCTTATCTCCGAGCCTCGCTACATCCAAAGAAGCGAGCCAATGCGCCAGGTATCAAAAAAGAAGATAGGCCTCTTCATTTCATTCCAGCTATTTGGCGTCCTATCCAGTGTAGCTATCTCGCAAACTCTCGCAGCCATAGGTGAGCTGAATAACCTCTACATTGCAAAGGCCTTTTCCCGCATGCTTGAAATGAAACGATTCCCTTTCATTTAAGCATTACTATATGTTTCTCGGCTGTGGGGACTATACTGACAAGTGTCCTCTGCTAGGCTTTCCTGTCATCATGATATGCCTGATACCGTTACGCTGGAAAATCCTACCGAAATTGTTCACGCCGAAAGAATTTCGCGTGCTAGATGCGCCAACCGCTGACAACGATGTCGTCTTGGCAAGTCTGGGCGGCAAACCTCGAATGCCGGAGGACAACAAGGAGCGAGAGGACGTGACAGACAGTCAATCCTCTGGTCAAGAAGACAAATGGTCTGCAGCAGAGGAAGGAGCAAGTACGGGGGTTACGAAACAGAGAGGTGGTCAGTACAAAAAAGAGTAGGCTCAACACATATAGAAGCTGCATAGGGATGCCGTCTAGGAGTTTCTGTAGATGCGTAAGGGGCTCTTGAAGGTAACCTAGACCCTTTTAGACACAATAAATAACTCCCGGCTTTCTGTAACCTTTCGTCAAATTCTCTTAACCTATTACAGAGCAGTGATAGTAATACAATCGACCATTTTCCTATGATGTTGTAATCGTAGAACTGTACAGATATATAGAAATAGTTTGACATCGAGAGAGTGCCATCATCGAGCTCGCCCTGAAATGGCTAGCTCCATCTACTTTTGGCGTACCCGAAGATTTTCAGCAACAGTCGCGCCAAACCTGGAAGCGCGATTGTTGGACTTCGATTCACAACACTTCTCCACCGAGGCATAGGATAGGGAATCATGTTCGATTCATCTCTCCTCAAGAAAGTAGCATATGCCATGATGCTGACATCTAACCTTTCCAAACCACTCTCCGAAACCGAAAATGTTGCAAGACGCACAGCTTCCCGTGGTGCCATCGACAACCAATTGCATGGCATGGTCTGAAGATGGGGAACTTGCAATAGCTGCTGGGGAATTTGTGCATCTCTTCGTATGTGCAATTTGAAGGCTCAGTCTTCAACTTGTACTGTTGTTGAGCTGGAAGCAGATACCGCAAAGACGAAAATCGAATCAACAACTTTCCCGAGACCATTGGGCCCATGTCCATCTCCGCACGAACACATTTACCTGGGGTGAATGGCCCGAACAGGAGCTGCAACCTTCTGGAGAGTTCTCAATTGGGGAGGAGCAATCTCCAAGCACCGTGACATGGCTGGCTTGGTCCCCGCCTGGATTGGCGAAGCACAAGCGCTCTGTGCTTGCTGTGTTAACTTCGAACCATGTGCTTTCCTTGTGGGCTTCAAATTCTGACATGGCCGTGCCGGAAAGTTGGGAGAGGGTCTGTTTGATGAATGACGCTATCAAAGCTGCGTTGAGAGAGGAGAAATTCAAGAGTCGGTTCAAGAGCGTGAGTAGTCTGAGGTTGAGGAGGATTAGGAGCGCGGCTTGGGCACCCTTGAGGGACCTGATTCACTTCGACGACAGTGGTTACATGATTGCGAAGGAAGCTTTGCAACGCCATGATGCGCATTCTGATCGAAAGGGTACTTTGGAGATATCTGGAGCCGACAACCATCTCTCTTTGCCCACCACGCAGCAATTGCTTGCAGTCGCCAACGACTGTGGTAGTCTTTATATTCTCAAGGTTTGCAGTCCTTTCACAGGCACCTTGAACGTCTGGGAAGCCGCAGTCGTGGAAATGTATTTCCTTCCAACCCATGGACATATGATTGAAAACGCCGCCCAGGTTCTACCGGCTAATGGTACGGTCTGCCACAAATTGGTCGAGCACCAGGACATAGAGCAGCAAAAGATTCAGGAAGCACTCAACCCAAGTCCATCTCTTTTGGCAGCTGCGTTTGACCAGGTGAATTTCATTGATGACGTGTCTTGGAGTCCCTGGATAAGAGATTTTCGTGGAGTGACAGATCATAACATGTTGACGATTACACGCAACGGAGTGCTCTCGCAGTTAAACTTTCAGACCAATCTCAAGCAAGACAGCATCTGGTGCTTTTGCTCGGACCTCGTGACAAGGAAGCAAGATATACTCGAACCAGCTCAGCGCTCTACACTTTGGTTTCACAAAGTACAGCTTCCCAGTCCTTGAAAGGGTTAGCTAAGCGCTGCAGATTTCCGGTAATTGTGACCTCGTGGTGCGCGTCGGTCCTGATCGCATCGACTTGAGCGAAATGCGTGGCGGATGGATGGGGTACATGTCTACGATTCCGACTCTGCTAGATTCGATACATAACAAGCCGAGTAATGGACCCAAGGAAGAGCCTCGGACTATACAAGCCTGGGAACCAATAAGTGGTAAATTCTAGTAGAAGACGGTTTTCGTTTAAATGATAAAGCTAACAGCACCCCAGGGATTGCTTCATACACCAACCATGCGGACCAAAAAGCATCTCTCTATATTGCTACTCACATGTCTCGTATGGCTGCCATCAGATTCTCGACGGAGATTGGCGATCAAACCATAATTAAATGCACCACTGAAAGGGTGGAATCCTCACCCTTGGTGCGAAAGCTACAAACCTTTTTAAACCACGAAGATCGTAGAAGAAATCTTGGTGGCTTGGCTGTTTTAAAAATCTGGGGCCTTGCATCTTTGCCAAATACCGACATCGTGGCCGCCTGTGTTAGCGTCCACGGCGGTGATATGCCTGAGTATTCGTTACCTTCCAAGGAGCGATCGACGGTGCTTTTCACATCCGATAGCGGACAAGAAATGTTTCCATGGCAGGATGTTCCGCCACCGGTGAAGGATGTCTCCGTCGTACAGAAGGATATTCTTAGGAAGATCTCTCGCTACGACTCGGTCGACAATCAAATTGGCAGCGCGTTCAGCTGGCGTATTTTGCAAGCAGCAAGTGCTGTCGCGAAGCTTCTCTCTCCGGAGGAGGATAATGGAGAGCACGCTGTTTCTGTTCTAGAGGAGAAATGCTCCATCTGCAGTCAGGAAATCCTGTTCGAGCGACTCATCGAAGCAGCCTGTTCGCGAGGCCATCAGTTCGGTAAGTTTGCTATGATCCGAATCACTTTAACCTAGGCGAGCACAAGCATTATATCCCTTGCGGTGGCAAGAAATGATGCACTGTATCTTGGCACACATCCGTAAGAAAGCGCTTCGACAGAATGACGATAGGCTGCTCAGCAAGTGAAGACCCTTAGCTAAAGAGGCAAACCGTCAGAGCACTTCAATTACTGAACAGTTGGGCCTACGGGGGGCCTTGAACAATGTACTAGATTTTTACCTTTACTGGAAGAACCCTTGAGGAGTGCACCATGGCAGCAATTGAGATGTCATTGCATTTTTCGGCGCTTGATCAACGTTTCTTACCTGTAATCAACTGTGACATGAGATAAAGGCTGACACGGTGTCCTGTCTACAGTTCGCTGCGCCCTGACCTTCCTCGCAATAACCGCTCCTGGTATTTCCAAACACTGCGAGCGGTGTGAACGGACTTTTCTCAACGAGCACCTCAATCCAGCGGCTGAAGATTCGGTTCCTCAGGTGAACACTGGTGAACCTACGAGGGCGCCATCTCTGGCTTGTTGGCTCTTCAAACAGTTTGAGACGTGTCCGTACTGCGGAGGGAAGTATATAGGTTGAGGTTGCACTCTTGAAAAGCATTTCGAGTGGGTTTAATATGACGATGCTCACACAAACTGGGCAATTGCCGCTCGTTGATGTGCTCGTGGATGGAGTCTTGAGGTGAACCATCTTTGCAAGCAAGACATTGGTAATACTGCATCATTCGAACGGGCCACGGCATTCCAGCTCACACTAATCTTACAACCTCAATACCCCAGCCAACTCACCAAAATCCACGCCCCGACCCCCGTCCAACCGAACAGCAGCACCAGCACTCCCAATGCAACACCGCTCTCAACCCTATCACCAGCACCACGAAACCCACCTCCAGTCCTCCCCTTCAATCCCCCGCCTGCGTCGCCAGTCTCAGGGACAATACTAGAAACATTTCCCACTCCCAGAAAGATCCACAAAAGCATAGCGGCCATACTCAGCATCAAGATCGTCGTCACCGCGAGCACAATCCCCGTGGGTGACCACCCCTGTATGAACTCAATGGCGATCTTTTCACGGGCGTCATTTTCGCTCTTGCTGTTCCCGGGCAGTCTCTTAACCCATTCAGTCCATATGTGGCTTTTTCGACCAACTTTCGGATCTTGGAGCAATGCCAGCATACCGTCCCCAACGAGATCCTCATTCTCGGCTCCAAACATCATGTCTTGATAGTGTTGTTCGCCTCGATGGCCCAATTCAGCGATGTTGCTGTAATGAAGAACACCAATGTTCTTAACGCTCCTGGCGCTGGCAATGCTGCCCGCAAAACCTCGCATCTTGCCATACTCGGCGCGGATGAGCTTGAACAGCTTCTCGTCATCGAAGTCTTTCCTCATCGTCGCCATAGCGACCGGCTTCTTCTCATCGCTGTCATCCACAAGCACCGTCTCCTTTGGCCCGGGAATGATCACCTCCTTGACCCTGGGGATGCGGCTGTTGGGGCTGTAGACTACGAGCATCAGCACATCTCTCGGCCGCTCCTCCCTCTTCTCCCCAGCCTTGTTTTCCTTCCCTGTCTTCTTCTCCGCTTCCTTCCCCTCCTTAGCGCCCTTATACCCCAGCGGATACGGCGTACTAACAATACTCTGCCTCACCTGCCTCTGCTCCGGCCCCACCTCCACCGGCGCCATCGTCGGGAACGTGACCCTCCTCTTCCCCAGCCCCGGCACCGTCTTCGCCCTCCTCACCGGATTCGACCTCAGCCCATCCGCACCGCTCAACCCTGCAGACCGAGCCCCATCCCCCGTCCCTAAACACTTCTCCTCCTGCACCCCCTCCTCCGGCGCCCCAGCAGCATCATCATCCCCCCTCGACATCCCAACAATCCCCTCCCGCTTCTTCGCTCCAAACTCAATACCCTCACCCAAAAACTTCGCAATCTTGCTCCTCGACGACGGCCCAGGCTGACTAGCAGGTGCTTCACTCAGCAACATCTCCTTCAGCCCCACCTTCCTCGAACTCCCCGTCTGTACCACCATCGGTCTCACCAACGACACGCGCGACGCATTCCTCACCTCCCCTTCCTCTTCCCCCTCTTCGACATCACTAACCCCCCCCTCATCCACACTCCTCAGCGCCCCCTGCCCCTCCATCTCTCCACCCAGTCTCGCGGTATCATTACTCCGGCGCGGACTCGTCAGCTTCAGAAACCGTGGCAGGAACGGGACATGCAGCCCGCTCTCCGCCCTCGCGCTCGTATCCGCCGTGGCGACGCTCCCCCCCGTCGTCGGCGGCGTGTCGAGCCCCTCCTCTGCAGGAGGGCGCGGGCTCTTGATCGCGCGCGTGCTGCTGCTGGGATAGCGATCCAGATGCGTAATCCTCGTCGTTACTGGGGTGCCCTCACTCGCGGGGAAGACACCCCCGTCTTCTTCTCCTTCCTCTTCTTCCTCGTCGCGGGCGTGGTCCTCGTCCCAGCTCTTTGCCTCCTGGGTGTTTGCGGTCGAGCTGCTGCCTGCGGCATACCGCGCCCCCACGTCCGCCATCTCGGCGAAGCTGTTGCGCGTGGCGGACGCCGTGGTGGGGGGGGTGACGAACCAGTTCCTTTCGCGCGGGGACTTGATGCCCACGGTGGAGCCCTCCGGGTAGCGGGACTCGGTGTCGCTGTTGTTGCTGTGGTCTGATTCGGCGGAGGAGACGGAGAAGCGGTCGATGGTGCGGTTGTAGTCGATGAGGCGGTAGGGCGGGA
>JAABUS010000286.1_pt1 | contig 128741 bp, 140 predicted proteins | sample 5560161 | NCBI WGS metagenome assembly JAABUS01 (sample SAMN10711885, study PRJNA513376) | rock metagenome | isolation source: Antarctica rocks | place: Antarctica: Victoria Land, Trio Nunatak nord | collected 2016-01-04 | reverse complement strand
AACAGGGTTTCTTCGGGGCGGGACATGCTTGCGGTTGCGGTTGCGGTTGCGGTTGCGGTTGCGGTTGCGGGGAGGTGGTAGTTAGGTGGGCGTGGGATGTTCAGACTTGGGGATTGATCGCGTGAGGTCGATTGGCTGTCTCTTGCGTATGGCTCGTTGTGTTTGGTACCGTTGCGGTTGCGTGGAGGTGGTAGTTAGGTGGGCTGGGATGTTCAGACTTGGGGATTGATCGCGTGAGGTCAACTGGCTGTCTCTGGCGTATGGCTCGTTGTGTTTGGGACCGTTGAATGGTGCATGTCCGGCCTGTCGCTTTTTCCTCGACCAACTACCGAAAACCTTTTGGTGGGGCCCTTTTATGGAAAATGGTTTCTGCCAAGACTTGAGCGCTTTCAGAACGCTTAGCAATCCTTGGCTCTATCTTTCGATCTCAAACTCTCGATTTTCTTGTGTCCCTTGGGTTCAATCTCTGCAATCTAGCTCCCAGCGGAAAGCCCATCCTCCTGTCAGTAGCTCTTCTCAGTATTGCCAGCTCGGCATGGGCTTGGGGTAAATGATAAGCCTCTAATGAGGCTCGATGTCTTTGGATGCGTTATGGACGACATGATAATGATAGACACGTCTGCCGCCGAGAGCTGAAGCTTCGAGTGTATGATCGATGTCAACATTGAGATCAGAGGCGGTCTTGGAACTTTGAAAGGTGTAAAAGGTAATAAGGGTCCTTGCATGGTAAGCGAGAAGGAAAATCCATAGAAGTTCAGAGAGAGAGGGCGAGAGTCACTGTTTACTATACAACGAATTCAATTTCTTCAACACTAGGAACAGTTGAGTCGGTCTGGAGTCTGTCCCATAGAAGGGGAATCCAGCCTTATCCCATGCGCCGGCACGGTGCAATTTTCAAGGGGTTCCTCGTATCACATATGAGCGCAGGACCTTCCCCGAGTCGTGCCCTTAAGAGAATTTGATTGAGGGAGAGCAACGCCTTGACGATGTGCCTCTTCAGCTATGAATCTTTGGTGGTGACACAGTCCATCAACTTCTCGCCTTCGCGTACTTTCACAAATGCCAAGAACCGAGTGCACTACTTTCAAGGCTCATCGATGATCGGGGCAGGTCAAGGCCCGATAACGGAGTTTTGAGGCTCACAAGCGAGATTCGCTCTTTTTATGTACATTTGAAGCTTCAGGACCGATTCTCCAGACGCATAGCTACCTTTACTGCGAGCTGATTGTTGCCATGGCATGATTGACATGAATTGAACCTTAGCGTGTCACAGCGCCTCCGCCTGCAGGAAGGGTCACCGACTCGTTAGATTAAGTGGCGTGCGGCTGAGGATAAGGCAAACATTGTAAATAAGATCAATGCCTACTTCTCTTTCGTACCTTCTTTCCGTCCTCGAGCAGAGCCAGACGCGAGATTCGAGTCATCGCCTAAAAGAAAAAAACAGCATTTTTGTGCCTCCCATCTCGTGTTGCACAAAGGGGAACGCATTGGTCTTGATCTTGCACCTATTGCCCATAGTAGACGAGCCTCGTCCAGTACCCAGGAGACTTCCAGAGAAGCTAGGCAAAGGCTCGCCAAAAGGTCTCCCTGACAGCCAGCCACCCATCACTCTCACCGCTCAAGCGCCCAGCTTCGCAACGATGCTGAAATCAAAGTACATAGCCATGGATGGCATTCTTCTCGCATTCAGCATCCGGCCGGCGCTCGTCAACGGCTATGACTGTAAAAGCATTGGGAGCCAAAGCGAGTGCTCCAAGAGCAGTGGCCTAAACGACTACTCCACTTGCATGGTCAGAACATACTCCATCTCGGCATTGATCCAATGCGCGAACCAAAACAACGCCCCTATATTCACGGCAAACACAGACAGTACCGACGGAACCCAAGATATTTCGGCGGCCGATGTATTGACGTATGCCCTAACCATCGGCGATGGCGTGCCTTACCCATGCACTGTTCCTTTAACAACGAACATACCGAAAGCGGCTCGTGAACATGGCTCGGTAAGCTTTGGAAAGTACCTTTGCAATCAGTATCATCCCTTGGACAGTGGACTTTGCGGCCTGCGACTTTGTCTGCTTAATTTTATAAACGCACCAGAGGAGCACTCGATCGAAGCTTTCTGCTCTGGTGATATGCAGGATCTGATGAAAGCACCGACGCTGCCAGATACTTGCGGTGGTGACCCCAGTAACAACGTCGCGCCAGCAGCAGCAGCATCTTCGAGTGACGCCTCCTCCTCAACCGATAATGCAATCAGCGCATCCTCCGGCACCACGCAGCCGTCCTCACCGTCCACCGTTCCCATCACCTCGCCCACTGCAAGTAGCGCCACACCTCCAAGTAGTACGGCTACCTCGCCAACACCGCAGGCAACGCAAACCACCGGCGCTGCCTCAAGAGGACGGGGGACTCGCTTTGCCCATTTACTTCGATTGGGTCTTCCAGTACTTCCGGTACTTGCCGTGTTCTGAAAGCCGCGACCTGGAGGGCAGAGTCGGCGATGATCAGCTCAGAGGCCAGGGATGAGCTGGAAATCGTTTGCGGAATTCGTGAAGCCCGATATGGCTATGATGCAGACATCAACCGATCAATGACAGATGGTCCTGTGCGGCAGAAGCGCAGGAAAAGGCTATGGCGAGTAGGACTTTAATCGGGAACCTCATCTGGTAGGAAAGTGTCAACCTGGAGAAAGGGAATTTTGAGTACGTAGTCAACCTACTCTTAGCTATGATGCGAACGTTTCCATTACGAACTCTCGATTCTCTCCTTTCCAGTTATTTCTAAAGTAGCCTCCCTAATTATGAGGGGAATTCTGATGGAGGTTAGAAGAGACAGAGATGCCCAGCCCCCAACTATCGTACCTCGCGGTTTACGCAGCACGGGACTGGAAATCAGACTTCGGCGAGTTGAAACCAGACGGCCCCGAATCAACTTGGAACACTATCATCGATCTTGATTAGAAGCTAGGCAGAAATTTAATCATCCCCTCTAGCCTTACTTCGATCTCATAGCCGAGAGCATCTGCGAGATGATTCAGCTGAACATTCCCGTTGCTTGTGTCTGCGTTCCCACGGGATAACTAATTGTCCATATACGTGGGACCCTCGGCATGGACGTCGAGACTTGTATCCACGCGTACCTGGAGATAGCGCTAGAACCTTTCTCCTGGTCGGGGTACAATGAATGGAAGTACAGTGGGGAAACTTACCAAAGTCGCGAGAGGTCGGTAGCAATTGGACCCTAAGCCCCTCGAAGAGACGGTTAACAGGCAGGTTGAAGAGCATCCAGGCGATTTTGGTGCGGGTGAGGACGAGCCCCTCGGATTCAAACCTTCCGTTATCCGTGAAACCCAGAAATGCAACATGAGCTATCTTCTTTATCCAAAATCTATGCTATTGCTTGCGATACCGGCACACAGCTTGAAACAGGTGGGAACGGTGATGACGGAGCCAACGAACGCCATGGTGTAGAAGCAGCCTTGCATTCCTATCGGTACAATATGAGTGCTCTCAATACTCTTACAATACAGAAGCTGACACCTACGTGATATGCTTGCAACTAGACGACTCGCGATGAATTATCTGTCATAACTTTAGTCAGTAAACGACTAACATAAGCAGGGATATTTCCAAAATAAGAGACTTAACAATTTCCCCGATCCTGCAGGGAATTTAATTCAATCCACGCGCCAGGGCGCGTTCAATTCCAACGTCACGCCCTCCAGGTACGGAATAACCACACTACCACCAACCCGATAATTGGTCTGACAATCGATGTTGAGAACGTTCATTGCGATTGCCAGGTCAGCGCAATGCGCGAATTGCTGGGCGTAACCCGTGGGACCACACATCAGCAATTGGGCTCCACCAGATTCTTGCAATAGATTACATCCTCCAGAGGGATCGGTCCAGCAATTCTTGTTGGGATCTGCTCCTGGGTTTACAGGCACGCGTTGAGCTGGTTGTAGATGGCCTGGGTATCGGCGAGACTGTAAGTGACAGCTTTATCGCAGATGGGGTTGAATTAGGCCGGAGGCTGTGTTCCGCTGGGAGCAGCTACAGCGGCGGTGCGGACGCACCGCCGGCAGGAGGCTGGTTAGGGGAATTCACGTCATTGTTACAATCTTCTGATTTGAAAACGCTGGCGTCGTCGTTAGCAGCTTGAGGCGTTGCTAGGATACGTTTTAACTCGTTGATGGTTTTGTTGTACATCCGGTATACCTATCCACGGTAGTAGTTTGCGATCTTCATACCAGAGTCATGATCTTTGATCAGGAAAGCGATCTCGGCACAGGCCTGGTCCGTTACCTGGGCAAATTCGATTCTGCTTCCTCTCATATAGCGATAGACTCCCCAGACAGTGCTACGATCCCAGATTTTATAGCTAGATTTAGTCTACTCAGCGGTGTCAGCTATTGTTCCCAGTACGACCATAGACTGCCCAGCCACTCAGTCTGGGTTGTATAAGCAAAAACCATAATTGAATTCTTGAACTGATTAAACAGCCATGTGATTCCACGAAGATTAGACATAATATCTATAATTCACCGTTAATCCAGATAATTATCATGATGGTTAGAAGAGCTCTTACTCAGATGTCGAGCTATATCCTTGGTGTCATCGGACGGCTCTTCATCCTGTAGCAACATTAGAACCACGATCTGGTCCCGTTTTGAGCAACGATGGACTTACATCTTCATCGCCAATCATAGCATCTGTAAATTTTTGCCGATCATCTTTGTCTATGAAGTCAGGAGCGCTTTGTTTAGCGATTTTCACAAAGAGTCCGAGGTCTACGATGTGGTCTGCCTGCCACGTTCGCCAGCCGTCAGGTAAAGGATCTGGAACCGGGAATGGCGTTCGTGTCCCTTCTATACCGAGCTGATTGTTTTTTCACGAGTCCCCGTAAGACCAACGAACTTTTGTTGGCTGCTGGATGCTCTGAAACCTTGTCCAATTTCGACCCTTAGTATGAGCGTGAGGTTAGTCTTCGCAGATAGTGAGTGAAGGGAGCGGGAATAGGAAAGAATTCTCCATTTACCGTCAATGCCTACATTGCGAAGCCATCTCGTCCCACCTTGATTAGGATTCATTGGGTATCCCTTAGTATGTGGTAGACTAACTCCCAGCGGTCCGATGACTCGCTTCTCCATTGTCGAAGTCCGGTCTTGGTTCTCGTCATAGTCTGGAAAGCTCTTATAATCCTCTCCGGCATAGTCATCATCTGACCAAGGTATCAAGTCTTTATCGTCACGTTGGGGAAGGTCGTCGTCCTTGGGTTCAGGCAACGGAGGTTTCACACCGTCACGGACTCCTAGAGCTCGGAAATCAAGAGCTCGGGAATCGACCCGTGGAGCTGCTCGCGCCATATATAAAGAGCCAACTAGCACGAAGGTCATAAGCCCCCAGGCTCCTTTGAAGAGATGCATTATAGAAGGTTGTAACAGGATGAAACAGATTCGACTTTGATGTCAAACAAGAGATGTAGGTAATTTAAAGATGGATAGTAGATGATTGGGAAAGATGATACGAGTAGAACGGATGAAGAGAGGCTTACTGCCTTATATACCCAAAAAGCTCAATCGATTGAACAAGCTGGCCACCGCAAATGGGTTCAGCATGGCTCAGAGACTGGATGTTTCAACTATGGCTCAATCCTTTCGGCTTTGGAAAGCAAATAAGGAGGAAGACCCAGACATCAGGCTGTTTGATGTGGATGGAAAAGAAGCGAGTAGACCCAATCCATCCGAGCTAATTAGTGCACTAGGCATATCAAACTGTCCTTCCTGCTTTGATTGGGCAAGTGGGCGGAAAGCCTGACATCGTATATGTCAATCCACATAAATAGAACGAGCAGCCTCCACAAGCAGATGGACCCATTTAAAGAAGTCAGCGTCCATCGAAGGTACCAAATTTCTAGGCGGGTAGCTACAGATGGTCGCGAATGGTGAGAGATGGGCCATCAGAAACAATATCTTAGCTTTCAATATGAGTGTTGGAAGCACTATCAGTAAGGCCAGGAGGTTCCTTTAGTGACCTCTTACGATCTCTGGCCCCACATCACCCCTTGTTAATCGGACGATGAGGCCACGTCCAGGCTGCTGTGCGAAACGATCCATGCTGCTGTTCGAACCGGTACTGTGCCAACCTTTGAAAGGGTAGAAGGCTATGCACATGTTGGAAGAGGCGAGGCGGCGATCGTGAACCATTGGTAGTGCGCAGGCGTCACTCTTTCTGACTATCGATTGAAGGTGTTGCTTTTCCAGATCTTGGGCCTCAGGGGCATTGGAGGCACAGGATGTTTCATATACAAGGCGATCTTGCATGTATCATCTCCTGAGAGTAGACGCCGGCAAGCAGATTTCCGAGACACAACCTACACTGCCGCAATGATGTTGTTATTGCATTCGACTTACTTCAAATTTAGCGCTGGGTGGGGATTTGAGCAGTCTTACCTAGATGTTGTCGATCAACAGGCCACGTCAAGCGTACCTTGAAAGTTTGATGGACATTTCAAGAAGTATCCTGTGTAAATCAGAAAGGCACGGGAGCAGGTCACCGGGTTTACACAATTTCTCTCGTTCCTCGTCATCTGGGCCGCATTTTAGAATCTAGATTCCCGTCCACATGTATGTAATATATCAGAATTTTCCATTAACAATGTAATAGTGGCAGGGTCTCGAGGCGTGAAGAGGTTGTACAGGTTCAAGATTGATTGTTGTCCAACGGACTGCATAGCCTTCCTACAGCATTTTCTGTGCCTCCTCCGTAATGCGCGTTCGAGTAATGTGATCTCAAGATCAAGGCACGAGTCGTGCAGGGAAGAGCTTTGCGATAGGGGAGGGGCAAGTGTATATTGGTAGGGTGTACGGCAACCGATAGATAGCAGGCAACGGCGGAGTAAAAGTCGACATTGGGGGCAGTGGTAATGTAGATAATTTCTTAGGTCAACCTTTGGAAGGATTCCCGGGCGGATGAATGTGAAACCAACCCCGCCCCAAGGCGCGGCTAAACGCTATCGCGAGGCGCGCGACTACAGTCTCGCTCGACTGTTGCCTGATGGTGAGAGTCACCAAACAGTAAAGTAGACAGTGGACTCATGTCTTCCTAGAATATTGTAGACTTTCCTTCTCGCTCGTCATGCAAGACTCTTCTCTTTTGCTCTATCATAGTCCCGAGCGGGCCTCTGACTCCAATGTTTATATCGATTATACACGCGAAGCTTCAGCTCTCGGCGCCACACGTATCTATCATTATCGTGCCGTGCCTAATGCATCAAAAGGCATCGAGCCTCATATAGCCTTGTATGATTCAAATATGTTCCCAAGTAGACAGTCAGAAAAGCCGGTTCAATCACCCACAAATACCGTCAGAACGAGTTCTGTATCAATCTTGGATCCGCCATCCACAGAACGGATGGAGGATTCGAGCCCTCCGTCACGCCTCTTCGAATTAATCCAGGATATCAGATCAGGACGATCGAGGCCGGTCCGTGCTATGGGGGACGATCTCCCGCAAGGTGAAGGGAAAGATTTGATCCCGTGGTCAGACGACGATGTGGATGGTTCTGACTTTAAGAACATGGTGGATTATGACCCTTGGCAGGACGAGAGTACTTATGAAAGCACGCCTGAGCCGGACGCCATAGCGCAATCATTGGAGGACCTCTCCTGCGAAGATGAGTCACGTATCCGACGCTATGTCATGCTTCACAGCACGCAAGGCAGGGAGCGAACCATCACTGCCGAGGAAATCTCGGGTAGACGAATCTCCTATCTACTAAAAGTCAAGCACGATCTTTCCCACCAAGATCATATGTCATTATCACCTTTCACAAATCAGCATCTAGCGTCCAAAAGAATATGAACGTCCTTCACGTCCTTCAAGCTGACCTTTCCCTTCAGCACCAGCCCCCAAACATCTTCTCCTGCTCTTCATCCCAGGCCCTCTCAACGCCCTACCCTCATTCCGTCCTGCTTTCAAGCCCACTACACCCAGCAAGCATACGAATTTCCGCGCGCACTTCTCACGCTACCCATACCTAACATCCCATGAGAACTATATCCGGCATACCGGTTATGTACTTAGTTCCGCGGAAAATACTTCCGCACACTATTTAATTGTGCAGGAGTTCTCGGAACTGCGCCGGCTGGAATGGGAGTTGAAGAGGAAGGAGGCGAAGCACTGGTGGCGGAAGAAGGAAAGGGGAGCGTCTGGTGTCAGGGTCGGGTTCTTTGAGCTTGCAAAGATGGAGCAAATTGGGTAATATGGTTGTAAGTGAACAAGTTAAGTAGGAAGACAACGTGAATAGAGATAGAGAAGGAAAGAGACGCCTCTTGCTACTGTTTCCATTCCTCCGCATGGCAACTGGCATCATGCGCACGACGAGGTCGTGTCGATGCGTTGGCTAATTAGGGTACAGTAGTACGGTAGCATCTTACAGAATGACTATGGGGGTGATGGTGGTCGTAGCCTTTTGGTCGTATAAATAAGAGATATCTAGAGAGCCAGGATAGGCGGCGTGTGCCCTATCTCGGCAGTTATCCACGCTAAGAGACCCCTGAGGCGGCCTATGCAAGAGACCGCGCTTTCTTGAGGAGTGAATGATGATTAGCTGGCATATCCAGTTGTAAACAGCTGTGCGGGGGCTTACTGCAACGGCAACGTCGTGCTCATGGATTCAGGACCCTAGAGTGTTATGCCAGGGACTCGTTGAGAATCACTGTGGCGCCGGCGCTTCCTCTTGAACCCGGACAGGACTCCCTCATGGGCTCATCAGTATCATCATCTTTTTCACAATTCTTGTAGTCCGGATTATTCTAGCATACTCTCATGTGTCCGGTGCATCGTGCCCTACTTCCCAATCCATCAAAGAGGATTCCCCGCCAAGGTTTTCAGGTGCCATCAGTAATAGCCTACGTTGGCCGTGTCAAAGGTCAAGGCTACTGTTCTATTCGGCACAGCAAATTGTAAGTTTCGTGAAATGAGGGTACCCCTGTGCCGGCGGGACAACGTAGGAAAGCCCGAGCATCGGAGTTCTTGCTGCATACCTTAGGCATTATTTGCCTCAGTAGTCAGACCTAATGCAAAAAAAAAAAAACCCCTGAATCGAACCCTAGCGGGTTCGCTTATATTAGGGTCGCGTTAGGGTTGTCACTAGAGATTAGTTTCGACGCAATGTTAGCACTAGCATTTAGCATGTTTGAGCACATTCGCATCGAACATAATGTTCGTTATAGCGTTGTTTTCTTTTTTTTTGCATTAAATTTAAGAGCGAAACTTTTATTTTTTAATATTTTGAAATTATTTTGATAATAACACATCAAAAAAATTCTTATTATATATTTAAAAATCGCACATTTAGTATTGTTATTTTAATTATATACTTATTAATAGATTAATTGCAATACTACTATTTATACTTTATTCAATAATGTTATTTTAAAAACTAATTAACTTAGCTATTAATTATAATATTGTTTTAAAAATAAAGATCAAAATTTTTTTAAAAATCGCAATCTATATATTGTTACGAGCCTACGCCAGTATATAGCCTACGCACAGTATGTAGCACTAGGAACGAATAGCTGCATATGCTCTTACAGCTCTACGAGGGAGCACTAGGAGCATTGCTCTCTTTGCTCCTTAAGAAAGCAACAAGAGCATAGGAACTTGCTCTCTTTGCTTTGCGAAAGAGCAAGAAGAGCAAGAAGAATCTTATTCAATATATAGATTCTTAAACACGACTTCCTTATGAATCGTGTTTAACTCAAGATAAGTTCTTATTTATTGTTACCGCTACATCTAGTTGCAACCTTTGTTATCAAATGATTGCTTGCATTGCTTGAAGACGTCTACAAATCTCTTTAACAATACAATTCTTTCTAGTATTCCCTAAGATCTCTTAGAAAGTAGTAACGTAACACTTTGAACACCCTAAGAATGTCTATATTAGATCAACGCGCCTCTACTCTAAGCACTAGCTCATTAGCACCACGTCGACTCTCTATTGATGAAGATAACAAGATTAGAATCAATAAATCTAACATCTATCATGAAGATCGTATTGGCCTGGAGGACTAGCTTATGCAAATAAATATCTATTTTACCTTCTATCTTGTTTCAACGAACAAGAAGACGATTTTTATATCAACATTCCTTAGAGAGAGAGTTCAACATTGACTCAAGCTAAATTTACGCAAGTACCTAGAGAATTATAACAAAAATCCTCGTGCAATGTTCACGAACTTCGACAACTTTAAGAGAGAACTTCGAAGAATCTTTGAAACATCTAACGAGAAACAAATTGCGAAAAGAGTGATTTAACACTTAATTCAACGAATCTTTGTAGCAAACTATGTAGCTAGATTTTAAAAATATGCTAATTTAATCAAATAAAACGATGTCGCACTTATGACAATGTTTCGACGAGATTTTAAGAACAATCTAAAGAACGAAATTATGTGTGATGAAAAAATTCTTAACGACATGTTTGATCTCATCGAAGTAGTTATCGATTTCGACGACAAGTTGTATAAAAGAACTATGAAAAAAAAATACAATCAATCTTAAGAAAGAGCAAGAATTTTCTTTGAATTAGCGATCGAATATTAGTAGAGAGAATTTCGTTCTAATCAAAAGTACAATAATCTTAACTATTGTAAGTTTGCATTTATGAAACTAGATTTTACTTAACAACGTAAAGAGAAGAACTTTAGAAGAAAGCAAGATAACAAATTTTAAAAAACGTACTATTCATGTGACAAATTGAACCACTTCGCAAAAGATTGCCAATCACGAAACTTAATAAATCGTCGACAAATCAATGCTATGTTAAGAGAGATACTTAATAGCTAGAACGACATCAAGAAGCAAATTGACACAAAGGCGAACACCCTCAAAACTAGATCGAACGACGACTACTATCTAGTAGAAAACTTAAATCAATTATAGAAAGTTCTAGATAAAACATTATCAAATAAGGCATTCGCATTTACGCAAGAAGTCAATCAAATACTTAACGAAGCTATGAGAGCACAACGACTAGAAACGTTATATCTTCACTTAACAACAAACTTAGACGACGAATACGACTAAAAGAACTTTCACGAATATCTAAACGACATCATGAAGCATTTTGAGACTTTAGCTAGTTCATCGAAGAAACGATAGATAAATCAAATCGTGAATAAATGCGAGAAAGCGCTAGGAAGCGACGCCACTATTAAAAGAGAAATTTTTGATAAAATCGAACGACAACTAAGCAATGTAAGTCTATCTTAAGAGAAGATAAAGAAAGCAAAGAAACACGAGACATTTAGTTGAACAAGATGCTATAACGACTCATGCTAAACTCATCTAGAAGACAAAGAAAAAGTCAATTGATTTTCTAGAAAGCTAAAGTTATTAATCTAGCACAAGAAGAAAGCTTAGTGCAAACAAGCGTTCGAAGCAAAAGTCTCAACATCAAAGTAGAAAAAAGTTCAAATTTTTTAATAAAGAGCATATCAAAGAAATGTAATATGTTAGCTCAACAATAGCAACTAAACTTAATAGCACACGCACGATGTTTTATCACATCAATTAAGATCAATGATTATCGACTCATTGCAATGATCGATTTTAGTGCGACAAGTAATTTTATGGCTAGAGCTCTTGTTAAGAGAAAAGAATACTCTACTTAAAAGAAGTCTAACGCATACAATCTAATAATTGTAGATAGAAATTCATTATTTGACGAAAATGAAAAAGTGAACAAAGAAACGAAACTACTATCAATAGCTATTTAGCAACATCACGAGAAACTAATCTTTAATATAGTGAGAATAATTACTTATAATATTGTTTTAGAAATGCCTTAATTAAAGCAACATAATCTAGAAGTTAATTAAAATATACAAGTACTTAAATTTGCGCAATGTGATCATGTAATTTACATTCAACCTACGCATCAACAACGTTCAATAATAGATAAAAAAACGAATTGAAGATCGATCGCAAGTAGCGAGTTTGCATTTTCGCAAAAGAACGATCTAACAAAGTTTAATTCAACAAGCATTAACAAAGATTAATTGAGTTACAAAGTTAAAGTAAGTGAAGAAAATTACGAATCTTCTAGAAGTCTTGAACTATTTGATATAACGAAGAAATCGTTAAAGCACGTATTACGAATATACAACAATTAGAAGCATCTATTCTAAGAAAAGAAAACGACAAAGATTCTCTCTAAACATTAATTATAAAATTACGAAATTAGACTTGAACTAAGCAAGCAATTTACGTTTAAACTTATATATACTCTATTCAAGAAAAAGCTCGAAGTACTTCGCAAATACTTGGCAAAAAACGAAAAGAAAAAATTTATTAGAAAATCCTAATTATAGACAAGATATCTAATTCTCTTTGTATTAAAGAAGAATGAAACTCTTCGTCTATGTGTCGATTATCAAAAGCTAAATAATATTACGATTAAGAATCGATATTCACTACTCAATATTAGCGAACTTTAGAATCAATTATTCGAAGCAAAGTACTTTATTAAACTAGACTTACGAGAAGCGTACAACTAAATTAGGATAAAAACAAGAGAAGAGTGAAAGACAACTTTTCGCACACGATATAAATTATATAAATACATAATAATGTCGTTCGAACTCACGAACGCCTTAACAACGTATCAAAAAATAATTAATGATGTATTACGACAATATTTGGATCGATTTGTCATAGCATACTTGAACAACATCATGATTTACTCAAAAATCTTAAAAGAGCATGTTAGCTATGTCTTCAAAGTATTGAAATGTTTAGACATAAAAAATCTACACTTTAAGTCAAAGAAATGCGAATTTCATCGAAAGAAAGTTAATTTTTTCGAATTTGTTGTTGAACGACACGAAGTACGCATGAATCTTAAGAAGCTACGAGCAATTAAAGAATAAAAATCATCGATAAATGTTAAAAAAGTACAATTCTTTCTAAATTTTATAAATTACAACAAGAAATTCATTAAAAACTACTTAGTAAACGCAATATTATTAACGAATTTTACGAAAAAAAATACGTCATAATTATAAGGATTCGCAAAAGAGAAATCATTCTAAGATCTTAAGCTAGAATGCTTGAAGAAGTCAATATTAAAGATGTACAATTTACGATTATTAAGCAAGATTAAAATTGACGCATTAGATCTAGTTATCGATGCATGCTTTAATTAAAGACATAAAGACATATAACATTTAATAACATATCTCTTGAGAAAACTCTTGTTAATTAAACAAAACTATGATGTTCACAATAAGAAATTATTCGCTATAGTAGTCTTCTTGAAATCATGAAAAGTATATACAAAAGAATTATTCAAACTTACGATTCTTATAGATTACAAAAATCTTGTGCACTTCATTATTACGAAGCAATTTAATAGAAGACAAGTGCAATAATCAAAAAGACTTAAATAGTACAAGTTCAAAATATAATATATCTTAGACAAAAATAATGACAAAGTAGACGCACTCAATAAAAGAAATGATCATATAGAAACGAAGAAATCGTTTAACTACAACATACTTAAGATCAATAAAAACGAATCATTATTAGCAAATAAGTACGAACTAAATGCTACACTACGAATACTTCGAGATAATATAAAAGAGTTTCTAATAAAGAAAGAAAAACTCTAGATATTTATTAACAAGATTGACGAATATATAAAAGAGCATCATGACGAATTACTACAAAAGCACTTAAGAGTGACGAAAATCCTTCAACTTTTACGTTAGCATTATTAGTTTTCACAAATAAGACAAGTTATCGAAATATACATTAAACGATGTCTTAGCTATTAGCAAAACAAACATAATACGCATGCGAACTATAGCGAAATTCAATATTAGAAATTATCTAAATTGTTATGAGATAAAGTCACGATAAACTTTATTATCAAGTTGTCGAAGTCGACGAACTCAATAATTAAAGATAAATATGATTCGATACTAGTAATGATTAATAAACTTATTAAGTACTCACATATTATCGCATGCAAAAAGAAGTTTATCGCAAAACAATTAAAATACATTATATTGAATCAACTTATACAATATCACGATATACTTAAGAGATTAACTAGTGATAGAGACAAGCTCTTCACGTCTAATTATTAAAAGACGCTTCTCTCAATGTTAGATACGAAGCTTTAAATGTCTACTATCTATTATCTAATTACAAATAATTAGACAAAAAGAACAAATTAAAGTCTTAAGCAATATTTAAGATATTACATCAACAATATTTATAATAATTAAGTATCACTTTTATCTATGACACAACTAGCACTTAATGCAAAGGTTTCGAATATCACTAAGATAACTTTATTCTTCGCCAACTATAACAAGGAACCAAATCTCTTCGAAAAAAAACGCACACATCTATTTGCGCAATTAGTTATCAAAAGGATAGCGACGTTAAAAAAGATACACGACAACATCTTAAAAATGTAAGAAAGATTGATTAAGTATTAAAACAAAAAACGAAAAACGACATCTCAATTAAAAAAGAGAAATAAAATATATCTTTTTACAAAAAATCTTAAAACAAGGAAGCTAAGCAAGAAATTAAATCATGTTAAAGTTGAATCGTTTTTCGTTAAGAAAACTAAGAGATCAATTAATTACGAACTCGACTTACCTAAAAACGCCAAAATATTTCTAGTATTTTATATATTATTGTTGAAATCAACAAATTCAATCACGTCTTTATAGAACATCTTTCATTATTATTAACAAAAGAAAGAACAATTTAAGATCGAAAAAATTCTACAACAAAAGAGTCAAAAATATCTTGTCAAGTGAAAGAAATATTTTATTTCTAAAAACATTTAGAAATCTATTAAGAATTTGAAGCATTGTTAACATCGTCTACAACAATTTCGTCAAAAGAGATCAAAAAAGTAAACGATCATTCTCTTATAATATTAAGAAAGACGACTTGTTTCGAAGTCACATTAATCAAGAAACTTAAAAAAGAAGAATCGACGAAAAAGCTTAATGAGATCATTTTCTTCAAGTTTTTTAGTTCGTCATTTATCATCGTTTGTTGTTTCTCTTTTAGATAATTAAGTTGACGAAGTAGTCGTTGTTGCTTCGCATTCGTCTCACGAAGCTCTTCTTTTAGTTTTCGACGCTATTTTTTAAGGCGACGCCATTGAGCGATATCTAGGGGCGCCAAGTCGCACGAACAACTATCGCGAAGACACTTTACACACTTATTAGAATCCTTTGCAACACAACATTGCTTGCTTAAGCGAACATATTAATAATAAGAGCGCATTGCAACACAAGAAATACTAAGTTCTACAACTTAAATAAGGCGACGTTAATAAAAAGAAACTTTGAACTTGACACAAAACATGTTAAAGTTTGCTTTCAAGACGAAAAGCTTAAAAAGAAGAAAATAGTGTTACGAGTCTACGTTAATATATAGCCTACGCATAGTATGTAGCACTAGAAACGAATAGCTACATATGCTCTTATAACTCTACGAGAAAGCACTAGAAGCATTGCTCTCTTTGTTTCTTAAAAAAGCAACAAAAGCATAAAGACTTGCTTTCTTTGCTTTGCGAGAAAGCAAAGAGAGCAAAAAGAATTTTATTCAATATATAGATTCTTAAATACGACTCCCTTATGAATCGTGTTTAACTTAAGATAAGTTCTTATTTATTGTTATCGTTACATCTAGTTGCAATTTTTGTTATCAAGTGATTACTTGCATTGCCTAAAGACGTCTACAAATCTCTTTAACAATACAATTCTCTCTAGTATTTCCTAAGACCTCTTAGGAAGTAGTAGCGTAACATATATAAATATAACTACTTTTTACGTATTTTTGTTATTTTGTTTAGCGTTTCTTCTAATTATATTATTTTATTAATTTAAGTTTATAGTTTTTTCGATTTATTGTATCGATTGCAAGTAACGTTTATTATCAAATTTTTTTCTTTAATTCTTGCGATATTTTAGAATAAAGAACAACATAAATAATAACGAGACGTAAAACAAAAAAACAATTAAAAAAAAATTACTAATATTGTAAAAAATACGTTTAAATTTAAAATTAAACAAAAATAGTTAAAGACGTTTAACGTAATTTTACAAAAAAACGTAATCGTAATTGCGAAAACGAAATTCGAAAAAAATTTGCTATATTAGACGTTATTGTTTATGTTGTCGTTAATAAAGATTGCGTTAATAATTATGTCTTTTTTTGTTTTAAAGAACGATTAATGTAAAAAGTTAAAAAAGATTATTAATTGTTGATCGCTAATTTTAAAAAATAAAAACAACAATTTAATTATGCTAAAAAATATACGTAATAAAGACTATATACATAATTAGTATTATTACTATATTTTTCGTATAATGTTTAATAATCAAATTTAATTAAAACAATATTTACAAATTTAAAAATTATTATATTTAAGAATTTCTTTAACAATGTTTTGCGTTATAAGTTTTATTAATTAAGATTTTATATATTCGCTATTAACAAATTATATTTTATAAATAAATAAAAAAAGTTTTAAACAAATTACGTTTGTTTTAAAGTTTTTCGTATACAATTGCGTTCTAAAATATTAATAATAAATGTGTCGATTACATTTAATAATAAAACTTTAAAAAATATAAAAAAGCAATGCAAATTTATTTTTAATATACAAATTTTTAAAATATTTTTAAATAAATTAGAAATATATATGCAATTTAATCTTATAAAGTATATTAAAAAATATATAAAGAATTTGTAATATATATTGTTAACATAAGTTAAAAGATCTTAAAATATTTTAAAAATAATTGTCTATATTAATAAAATAATTAATGTAAATAAGACGTACAAATGCATTCGATAATAAATAAAAATCTTAAATTATTTGTCGAAGACAACAAAATTAATTTAATTAATAACAACTTTTATAACAAAAAATAACAAAAAATGTATTTAGAAGACTTTTAAAAAAAGATTTAAAAATTATTTATATTTGAGAATTCTAATTTGCATAAACGTATATAAGTTAAATATTAACAATTTAAATATTTAAAAAGTTTACATTTAAATGCTTTTTTCGTTTATCGCAAAAATATATTAACAACTTAATAAAACAAATTAATATAACAAAGAATTAGTATATTTTATTTTTTTATTTTTAAAATAATATAAAGATATTTGAAGCAAAAAAGATATGTTAAGTTAAACGTTAATAAAAAAATCTATCGCAAAAAAGCAAAATCTTGTAAATTGCAAAAATAATAACGAATAAAAAGATTTTACAAAGACAAAGAATTTTAAATTTAAAAAATAAATAACGAAAACAATAAATAAAAGACGTAATATGTTTCGAAATACATAAAAATTAAACAATTTTGTATTAAAAAAAAGAAGTAATTATTATTGTAAAATTAAATTAAGATTTTTTATTAATTAAGATTTAAACAATACAATATTATTAATGTTCGAAAAAAATTAATTAAATTCGTGTTGTTTAATTTGTTACTTCAAAAAGAAAATTTTAATTAATTAACATAAAAAGTTAAATTTAAAGCGAAAAAAAAACAAATTTAAGCGTTTTTAATTAAGACGTTAATTAAAGAAATAAAGAGAACACAAAGCAACAAATATTTTTAAAAATTCTTTTTTGCGATTTATTTTAATTTTAATAATGTTAAATACAATATTAAAAACTTTTAATATTTAAGAACATTTAATTATTAACAACAAAAATCTAAAACGCAAATTTAACAACATTTGAAATACGTTATTAAAATATAATGTTAAAATTTTAAATATTTTAAAACAAGATTAAACGTTAAATAAAAATAGCGAAAAAATAATATTAAAAACAAAAAAAGATAAGAATGCAATTAATGCGAAAAATACTAAAATGCTTTTGTTTATTAATTCGACTTTAATAAAGTATAAAACACAAAAAACAAAATAATTATTAAACAATATATTTAAAGCATTGTTTACAAAAAAAAAACAAAAAAGTATTAAATAAAAATTTATTGCAAATAATAAAAAAGATAAAATTAATATATTAAATAAAGAATTCTAAAGCAAAAACGTTTTTAATATAAAATTTTCTTAAATATTGCGAACATTTTGTCGATTTCGTTAATTGTTAAAAAAGATAGCATTAAATGCGTTGCGAAAAATATTTTCTTAAAACATTACACTTTTATTAAATAACAAAAAATAAAAAAAATCGATTTATTCAAATAATTGTAATTTAAGTATAATTAAAGTTATGCAACGCATTTTTAATTATAATTTTAGCGCACAAAAAGACACTTAAACGCGCAAACAAAAAAAAGAGCAAAAAAAAGAGTAAAAAAAATAAAGAAAGAAAGAGATTGCGTTGTTATTTACACTTTAAAATTAAAAAAAATAATATAACATTAAAGTTTTATATTAAGTTTTTATTCTAAGATTTTTAATATTTTAAATTCGAATCTTTGTTAATAAACTTTGCAAATAAATTAAAATTCTAAATTAAAAGAATATTATAATTTATAATATCAAAAGTATTTTAATTAAATTTATAAAAATAAGCGACAATTAAGAGCTTTTTGCAATATTTAATATATTAATCTTAGTATTAATATCAATTTTAACAATATTAAGTTCAATAATATTGTCAAAATTAATTAAAGATATATAATATAAGTTGTATTTTATTTCGTTATTATTAAGCATTTTTAATTTGTTTTTTTAAAGATTAACAATAACATTCTTTACATTTTTTTTTTAAACTTAGTATTAATAATTTAATCAATAATAATTTAATTAAACTTTATATATTTTTTGCGTTTTCTTTCTTTAAATAATAATTAATGTTAATTAAATTAAAAATAAATTTAAATATTAATTAAAGACGCATTAAGTATAAAGCATTAAATACTTAATTTTCGAATAATTAATTGTTATTAAAAAAGAAGTAAAATCGCTTTTGTTAAAAAGTTTTTAAATTAAAATTTAATAATTTTAATAATTGATTGATTTTAAAGTTGTTATTACTTTTTTCTAATAAATTTATTAAGTTATTAGAGAGAATAACATTTTGCAATTCTTTAGTAGCAACAAAGAAATTTATTATGTGCATTATGCGTAGCAAAGTCTTCGCATAATTGAGCGTTTTAATTATTTTTGCTTAAAACATAACAATAATTTTGCGAAATATATAATAAAGCAATTTGATGTTTGTTATTTTTACGACGTACTTAAAAATAAAATATGTCTTTATATAAAAGTAGAAGTTTTAATAACTACGAAATTCTTAATTTAGAATTAAGAATCGATTAAATACAAAATTTGCAAAAGATTTTGCATAAAAATTTTGATTAATTTAATACAATATAGTTATTTAAAAATTGTTTTAATTATAAGATTGCTTTTTAAGTTAAAAAGTTGTTTTTTTAATTTTGTTAAAAAACTTGCTTTGCAATAAATTTAATATATATTTTATTTAAGTATTAATAACGCAAGTAGTATAACTTTAAAAAATTAATCTTTTAATAATTTAAAAGTTATTAAGATAAACAACGCATTATTGTTGTTATTTATTTGTTGCGTATTGCAAGAAAATCTAATTTATATATACGATTTTCTTTATATATATTGCATATATAAATTGAAGTATATTAAATTCTAGATACTAAAATCTAATAAATGATTTAATTTAATAAAATTTGTTAAACGAAATTCAAAAAATATAGCTTCGAAATTAAATTATCTCTTTTATACGTTTATATATTTTAAGATTATTTATAATAAAATGTATATATTAATTGTAAACAAGATTGTTTAAATTAATTTTTAATTGCTTAAAATAAAGATTTTTAATTATAAAAATATTATTAATCGTCGTACTTTTATCTTTTTAAATTAATATTATAAAATATAATATTGTTTTATGCAATTTAAGTATATTAAGCTTAAACATAAATGCAATTTAAGAAAAGTCTACATCGACGTACTTTAACAATTGAAAAACTTTTCGAATTGCGCTCTTAATATAAAAATTTTAAATTTTATTAAATTAAATATAATATATATAAAATAAAAGAAAATGCGTTGTATTTTAATATTAAGACTCTTATTAATTAAAGTTAAAGCAATAATTATTGTTAATAATAAATACTCTTTCGAATTTTATATATAATAAAAGAGAGACACAATATCAAAATTTTAAAATTCGATTATTATAACAAATGTAATTGATCGAAACTTCTAAGTTTTTTTAATTTTTTAATTTTTTTAATCTTTTAAAAATTTAAGATTATTATAAGTTAAAATTGTTATAAAAAGTTTTTCTATTGCAATTAGACGTATCTTTAAGAAATTAATTAGTTTGTTTAATTGATCTTGCATAATTTTATAGAATGTTGTTAAATTAAACAAATATAGCGAGTTTATTACTCTTTGTTTCGCTTTATTTTGTTACAAATAAAATGCGAAAATAATTTAAAAATTAAAAGACAACTTCGAACGCAATAGATAAAATAAAACAAAGAGTATAATTAGTTGTTAATTAATCGTATTTTTAGATTTTGTTACGTTCGAGTTCTAACAAATAACTACAACAATAATGTTTTATTAATAAGAAATTGCAATTTTTATTATTTTTTTCGCATTTCTAAGTCTAGCAAGTAAATTTTACTCAAAATTAATAATAAGTTTTTGAAATAAATTAAACAATAAATCTTTAATTAGTGTTCGAAGCTTTTTGCAAAAATTATTAATAGCTTAATTTTAATTACATTAACGCATAAATTGCTCTTTGCAATTTTTTAGCATTAATAAAAAGTTTTTGTAATTAATTATTTTATTATAGACGTAATCAAAAAAGCTTCGATATTTCTTTTTAAAAGTTTTGTCTTTTCGAAAACGAATAAAACTTTAAAAATAATTAAATAAAGTTTATCGTTATTTGTTAAATAAATTATTTATTTGCATAATTTTGTTTAAATCATTCTCTCTTAATTTTTGACAATAAACGAAAAAAAAAAATCGCTTTTAAATTATAAATATTAAAAAACAAATTAATAAAACTTGACAAAACAAACTTAAATTGCGACAATAAGTAATTAAGAAAAAAACAAAAACAAAGACAAATTCGAATTAAATAAAGAAAGAGAAAACAAACGCATAAGACAACTATTTATAACAAATCATTGCTTTAATTGCAATAAATAATAAAGTAAAATTATTATTTATATTTAAAAGAGAGACTTTGTGCAAATTAATCAATTGCGCAAATAAAAATAAATTCGTTATTAAAAAAGCTAGATTTTCGAAACAATAAAAATGCGTCGCGCATTTTTGATTGTTCAATTAACAACTAAACTTTATCGAATTTTTTATTTATTAATCGATATTTATTTTTTATTTTTTTAATTTTTTTGCAAAAGCAATTTTGTCTTTATTGTATAATTACTTTAATCTTAATGCAAAAATAAATTTTGCGAAGCTTAATTAACTTTGGTTTGCGAATTTTTATCTTGCTTCTTAAAGAAATTATTAGAAAAATAAGCCTATTTTTTTATTTACACAATAAACATTTAAGCGTTTTTAAATGTTTAAAGAGAATTAACTTGTTAATAATCAATAATTTTTCCAATTGCGATACAATTGCTACTTAGTAAAATATTAATTTTGATCTTAATTCGCGAGTTGTTTCAATTTGCTTTATAAATCAAAACATTACTAATAAAACTTCTTAAAATAAACTAAATAAACGCGAGAAATCTATTTTTGATTCGATTGTATTAATTGAGCTTTTTAAACATTAATAAAATAAAAACAATTTATTAAGTATAATAAATTGTAAGTTAATTTATGTTTTTTAACTTTATATTGTTAAGCAACTTGTTGTTAAATTAAATTGTTATATACTAAAATAAAATTGTTCTTTAAACAATTTTTTCTTTTTTCGTAATAAAATTATGTACAATTTTTGATTTTGTTATACAAATATTTTTGCGATCGCAAACAATAAATTTCGAATTTTTGTATTTTGCAAAGTTAATTTGTTTTTATATTATTATGTTTTTAAAACTATAAATATACACTCTTTTAACATTGATTAATATATTGTTTTTTTCTATTATATCGAATTATTAAAATAGAATCTTTTAATAAAAGCTCTTAATAATTAAAGTACAATTCTTTTTAAATTTTTGATCAAAAGATACGAAATCTTAAATAATGTTTTTTCTCTTATTAAATTCGACGTATTTTAAAACATTAATATTAATATAAAGAAAATAAGTATTATTACTTTTGCAAACATATTTAATATAATAAAGATATAATATAAGACAATAATTGCAATTCGAACATAGTGCTATATAAAGAAGTTAATATAAAAAATCAATATAAATAATTTGTTGCATAAGAAAATAAAGCATATTGCAAAATTATTTTAGATTTAACTTCTTATTGCGAGCATTAAAATAATAAAAATACATATTATACTTAATATTAATTAAATCTTTAATTCTAAATTTTTAATTGTTTTTGTTAATAATATTATTTTAGAGTTATTTAAATATTTGCAACGCAATTATATTTTTATTTTAGTTTTAATTTTTTTATGTCTTAGCATTTGCAATTTTAAAAACAATTATTTTGATTGTATTCTTATTATATTTTATTAAAAAAGTAAATTTTTCGACAATATATTTAAAAATTTTTAAGTTATTTGTTTTATTTTTTTATTAATTTGTTATTTTTTATTAATTCGAATTTTAACACTTTAACAAATTTAGCGCATAATATTTATTATATGTTTTAATAAAACAAATTTTAATAATTGTAACTATTATATTTGTTTTATTGTTTATAAGATTTACGAATTTAACAATGTTGCAAAAATAATTAAAACACACGTATTTAAGATATTTAATTAATAATAATTTTAATAATAAACAAATAACTTTAAAGTATTGTTTTTTTGTACGCATATTTGTTTCTTTTATTGTTAATTTCTTTATATAATTTGTTAATATTTAATTAACGTCGCGACATTAATATTGCTTTTTAACAAAATTTAAAATTCGTATTTAATTTGTAAATTTCTTAATTTATAAAAACTTTTATTCGTTATTTAATATATTGTTTGTTATTTGTTTTAATATTAAATTTATTTCTTAATATAATAATGTTAATTTTCGATATCTTTTTTTGCGAATTTTTGCTTAATTTTTCGATAAAGTTGTCGTTGTTATTAATATCGAAATATTGTTTTTAATAATTTTAGTTTCTTAATTTTTAAATATATCGAAGATGTTTAATTTAATTTGATCAAACTTATAAATCTATAAGTCGAAAAAAATTAATGCAAGATTTTCGAAAAATAATGTTATTTTGCAATTTAATATGTTAACAACTTCTTTTTAATTACTTAAGATAATTAATTTTCTTAATTTTTAATCTTTAATATTGCAACGCAAATACTAAAGAACAACTTAACTTAAAAGTTTGCATATTTAATTTATATTTAAAATTCTTTTAGCAACTTAAGTTATTTGTACAACGTTATTTTTTAAAAATTTATTAAAATCTTAATTAATTGTTGTCTTACTTTAGAATCTTTAAATAAATAGAATTTTTTTTTCGCATTTTTTGTGTTGTTGCTTTTAACTATGTTGAAGATTTTTTAAAATAAATATTTTTAATTTCGCAAATATTTTGCGTTTGTTTTAATAAATTATATTTTATAGCTTTTGACGCTTTAATAATGTTTAAATTTTTTTTTTATTTTTTTAACAACTTTTATGTATTTATTAACGTAATAGAAGCACTTAACAATTGTTTTGTATTGTTTTTCTTTAATTTTAAATAATAAAATTTAATTATTTGTTTCTTTTATAATATTATGTTAACTACAATTAATTATAAATTTTGTTAAATATTAAAAACTAGTACGTAAATCGACAAACACAATAACAAGTTCTACATTTATTTTATTATTTATAATTGAAAAGAAACTTTGTTTGCGAAAAAAAAAATAGAGATAAAGATTTAAAAATAAAAAAATCAATTAATAAAATATATTAATAATTAAACGTTTAATATAATAATTTTTTATTTAAAAACAACTATTAAAGCAAAGATATACAATATTTTTTTGTTATTTATTTATTATTGTTTGCGATTTGTCTTAAAATTGCTAATTAATTAACAAGTAAAAAAACACTTATATTGCGTTTTTGAAAAACAATATTTGTTATTAAGTAGCAATGTTTTTAACACTTATAATATCTATTTACTTAAAAAATATTGTTTTTATTTATTTATTGCGCAATATTGTTAACTTTGCAAATTTTATATATTTGTCGCTATTGTTTGATTTAATGCTTGATTATTTATATCTTTTGTTAAGAAATTTTTTTAAAAAATAAATTTTTTCGTTTATTAATTTTTCTTCAAATAAAAAATAACTTTTTTGTGTTTTTCTATGTTTTTTTATACTTAATTGTGTCTTTTTAATTACAAAAATCGAAATTTTATTTTATATATATATTTTTTTAACACATTCTTTTATTATAAACAAAAACAACTTTTCTTTAGAAATTAAGTCAATTAATACTATTAAAAAATTAGCATTTTTGTATACTATTAGAAATTCGATATTTTTAATTGTTAATAAAAGCTTTGCGTCTTTTAATATTACAAAAACTTTAATATCTCTAAATTTTTTCACAATTTCTAATCGACAAATTCTTGTTAAAACAACTATTATTTCGACAAATTTTCTCTTTAATTTGTCAATTTTTTTTGTCAATTAAACATTAACTACTTTAGCAAAAGAAAACTTCAATAAATTAATTAAAAATCTAAAAAAGAGTTTTTTGTTTGTTGAATGTACAAAACATCTAAGAGCACATTTCAAAAAGTTGTTAAAAACAAGAAAATAACAAAAAGATATTCGATAATAAAAATAAAATTTATTAAAAACTTGAAACAAGATTGCTTTTATTTAGAAATTAATAAATTTTCTTTTTCGCAATTTGTGTTAAATTAATTTTGTTTTAATACTTTTGCAAATAAAATTATTTAAAGAAGCAAATTATCTTCGATAATTAAAATTTTAACAATGATAATTTTCTAGTTTTTGTTAAAACTTGTAAGAACAAAACTATTGCACTTTTTTGTTTTTTTTACGTTTTTAAGCTAAAATATAATATCGCAAGTTATGTTCGCTACAACTAATAAAATAATAATTAAGTTAAAAAAATCTTAATTATTAATTTGTTAATTTTCGATTAATACGACAACTATTTGTTTGTAATTAATAAAAAAATCTTTATTATAATTGTTTTTAACGCAAGAAATATACTTGAGTTTAAAGTGCGTCTTAAAGATAAATTTGTCTATTTAATTGCTTATTTTGATCGCATTATAGCGCAATTATATAAAGCATAATTAGTTAAATTCGATTAAAAAAACAATTTGCGCTTTTGTTGCGTTTTACTTAAGACTATAATTAAACAATAATTTAACGCTAACGTCAAGAATATTAACAATCGCGTTCTAAAGTTTAAACAATAAAGTTATTATTATTTTTAACATTAAGATATCTTTTTATTTTGCGACGTAAAAAAATTTGACTCAAATACTTTTTTTATACGTTTGTTATATTACGATTTAAAATTTAATATTAACAAAATTTATTTTTTAAAGCAATTCCTTGCTAAATTTTTTTGTAAAATAAATGTTACAAATTTTAAAAAATCTTTGCTTCGTTTGCGCATCTTAAAAAAATCTTTTTACAAAATAATTAAGTTCGAATTTACGAAAAACACAAAAAATACAAAGCAATAAGTCGAACTTATTAAGAATACAAAGCAACAAAATAAAGATATAACAAAGTTAACAACGTTAACAAACAAAATCTCTAAACTAAAAAAAAAATTAAGTATTAAAAAACATTAATTTGAAGCTTAACAATTAAGAGAAGCTTAAAATATAAATGTAAAAAAAAAAAAAAGAGATTTGTTAAATTTTCAAAATTTTCGAAAAGCAAACGTCGTTAATTAAAATAATTAATTAAGATATATAACGTTTTTTAAACTTTATAAAAGTTTATTTTTAATATTAAAGACATCGACTTTGCATAAATTGTTTAACAAAAACACAATTTAAAATAATTAATTAATAAATAAATAATAATTTATGTCTATATATTTGTTTGTAATTGCAATCGATTACTTATTTTTGTAGCATTTTTTTTTTTTGTTTGTAAAATATTTGCGTTGCTAATAATTTAACAAAAATATATCAAAAATTGGGATTAAATTTTATACATCAATAATAAAAAATTGTCTTTATTAAATTTTCGATATATTAAAATTTGTCTTATTTTAACAAAAAAATAAGATTTTGTTTTTAAACTTTATAAAAAGATTATATTTAAATGTGCGCTTTATTTATTAAAATTAGTAGACAAATACTAAACAAGATTTCGCATTTAGCGTTGAGCTATTTTACTAAATGTTCGCTTCTAAAAAAAGATTTTAGAACTTGTTTTAGAGTTAAGAATTTATTAATTCTAACCAAAGGTTAGGGTCGCGAAGCGACGAGCTCAAATATAATCTTTCTCATAGGGTCTAACTACTGAGGCAAAGGCATTATGGTATGTTCGGCAACTTCGTCGTTCAACTCCGAAATGCTCAAGTTACAACAGTGGTAACACCATCTCAATAACCTCCTATTCCCAAGGGAGCACAGTTTGCCAAGTCTTGGCGGTTGATGCACGCAGATCCTCTAATGTACTATTTAGGCGATGTCTGTCACACCGGCAGCCTCGTAGAATTGGACCAGGCCCTCCAGCCTTGCTTTCGTCTGCTGCACCGGCTTCTCTGTTGTGGGATGTCCAATCAGGCTACTTGATCATCATGATGTTCCTAAGAATGGAGAGGCTTCGGCTTCACCTTTCCCCCAGTATCGGACAGTACCCAGGTTTCGACGTCGATGGAACACGCCGCGGATGGCGAATGTCTCAATGCGAATGGCTGAGGTTATCATAGCCCTCGGTGTCATAGGCTCCGTCGTTTCCTGCATCGAAATGGGCTCCAAAGTCGCCGATCGCCTCGAGTACTACCTCTCCCGGACCAAGTCGCCTCCACAAGTCTTCGTCACGCTATACGATACCTTGCCTTTGCTGAATACGACCTTTGAAGAGATCAGGGATGCTTGCAATGCTGGGACGCTTGACCTTGAAGCACAAAAACGTTTAACAAAGACCGTAGAGGGCTGTCACAGATTGGTCACAACGCTCGAAGATTACCTACAAGAATGTCTACCTGTAGAGGGAGACTCCTTCGCACACACGATGAAGAAGGCTGTAAAAAGTATACGTTCCGAAAAGACTATTGGCGAAATCCAAAGAAATCTAGAAACGTGTGTCTAGCTAGTCCGGCTGTTTTTTTACGGAGCATTGAGTATCACTAACCAAGCAGGTACAAATCTACGCTTACATTATACTTCAGCCATTTGACGGCTGTTGCGAGCACAAACCAGTCCCTGCTAGATGCTCCTGGAACAGGGCGATATTTTGAGGTACCAGCGATGAACGTGCAGCGCTTTGTTGGGCGTCAGCGTCTGCTTGAGGAGATAGATGGACATCTGCGAAAGGAAGAAAAGGAGGAGGACTGTACGAAAATCGTCGTATTACGCGGCAGGGGGGGTAAGTGTTCAAGAACTCATTAGCTGGACGAAGCGGACACAAGCTACAGGCCAACAAAACGCAACTAGCGCTCGAATATACAAGAAAGCAACGATCAAGCCATTCGATATTTTGGGTTGACGCCACAAATTCTGGCACAGCTTTTCGCAGTTTTGAGAATATCGGCGCAAAAGTCGCTCCTGGAGCAACATTTCCAAATCCAGAAGCTGCGCGAACATACCTTCTTAGAGCTTGGGAAGCCTTGAACGAACCTCTCATATTTGTGTTCGATACATTTGATCAGCCAGGAGAATTCACCACTGTAAGGGATTTCTTTCCATATGGCGCAAAGATTATTCTTACTAGCCGCCACAATGACTCAAAGAGACTTGGAAGCTCCATTGAGGTTGGAGCTATGCCCGATGACGAAGGTGTCGAGCTTCTGCTTCATCAAGCTGGGCTGCAACACACTACAGAAAATATCGACAGCGCTATAGCCATCACTAAGGAGCTACGTGGGCTTGCTTTAGCCATTGATCAGGCCGCAACGTATATCAGTGCTAGACATGTGCCCTTGCATGCCTTTCCTGGAGTGTATGAAAAACGCCGAGCTGCCATTTTCAAGCATGTAAGTCAACTTACCTGTCGATTTCTCCCTGTATTAAAACGGTTTAAACGATGTTAGAATGGTCGTTTGACTTGGCTTCAGCGTTTCTAAGAACAAAACCTGACAAAACGTTATCTGGACTCCTACACAGTGGGAATATAGAAACTCTAGCGGCAATGAGACGGAGCAATCCGTCTCGGTCTTCACAACGTGGGAAATGTCTTTCGAGCAACTTGAAGCCACTGGTCAGGAGCGAGACGCGATTATCCATCTCTTGACCTTAGGAGCCTTCATCAACACCAATAACATTGGCGAAGGTCTGTTTAGTCTTTACTCTCAGCAGACCAATAGGCCTGATTGGATGAATTCATTTTTGGATCAGGGTGTGTGGGATAGTGAAAAGTTTCAGGACACTATAGTCCGTTTGTCTTCTGTTTCTTTGGTTACCATCGACCTCATGTCTAACGATGCTCGAATTTCATTTCATCCGCTTGTTGCTGAATGGCTCAAACTTCGTATCGACCTATCTTCAAGGGCCCAGTACACGGAGGAAGCCATTCGGGTGGTACGGCTTTTCGTGGATAATGGAGACAAAAGAGAGATGCCGACTCAGGATAAGAGCGAGACTCTCGCTCATATCGACAAAATAATTGAACATGATCGAGCGTTTCACGTCAATGAGAAACATATCTCAGATGTTCTCAAGGAGGCTACAGTCTCCTTCGGCAGCTTCTATCGTCGACTTGGACGATATCATGAAACCCAGGGGCTAATCGAGCGAGCAATGAGCGATGAAAATGTTTCTCCAGCCGTGAGGAATGTACTTGCTAATATGTACTGCTACCAAGGCGAATTCGAGAAGGCCGAGAAACTGTACAACAAGGTCTTAAACTCTCTAGGCAGATCCTTACCTGAAAAGAGTAGCGAGAAGCTCCGTGTCTCAACACTGGGATTCCTCTACTGGACCCAAGATGACAAATTGACTGAGGACGGTTTATCATATGCGATAGATTATGCAGCAAACCTCCAACAATTTCGCCCTTGGTTTGCGAGTGCGCTAAGCACGTACAATGGCTTGGGGGTATTATACATGAAGATCGGCCGTTTAGATACCGCCGAAAAGCTTTTGAAGGAAGCTCTCGACGGAAGAGAGAAGGCCGTGGGACCCGACGCTTCTTTCACCGCTGAGATTATCAACCACTTGGGAGCTCTGTACACGCAGACAGGGGATTACGAAAAGGCTAGTAATTTCCTATCTCGAGCCTTGAAGTGTCTCTACAAAGCGTTCGGTCCTTACTATATGACGACACAACTTACAGAACATCATCTCGGTCTTCTTTATATGCAGCAGAATCGTTTGGATGACGCCGAGGAAATCATTCTGCGAACCACAAGATATCTGGAGAACGGCTTCGGCCCAGCCCATGCATCGACGTTGAGCGCCTACCACAATCTCGCAATCCTCTACAGCAAGCAAAACAGAGTCGACGAAGCCAGAAAGGTGCTCGAGCAAACGATCAAGGGATGGAAGGAGAGCGCCGAGGGCGTTGCGAAACCGGAAGCCGACTCCAAGTCTTGTCTTGCCAACCTGTCCGAGCCCGGCGAAGCTGAACGTCTGTTCCAAGAAGCCGCGAAGCTGTACTCGCTTGCTCTTGGTAAGGATCATCCGCAGACTAAGGAGGCCTTTGGAGAAAAAGACGCTGCGCACATCAATGCTGGCGTGGGCAGAGTCAGTCTCGCGCAGTAGCTTGTTCTCGTGCATGTAGATTGGATTTTTGGTTGACGCAATAAATGATTGATGATTTAACGAGAAGCGCTTCTACGTATAGCAGTTTTCAACAAAGCGAGAACCAGTCTCTTACAAAGAAATTATGCGTCTAAGAATTTTTGTATAAAACAACCAAACAATAAAGTTGTTGATCTACTTGCGAGTTATTAGACTGGCGCCAAGGCGGCCCGCCCCCCCCCCCGTCTCTTCTCTGACCCTCAAATCCGCAAAGCCTGCAGGCTCGCTGTCGCGCGCAACAATGTACATCCTCCCTCTAATCGGCTACCTCGGCCTCCTCCTCGGCTTCTCCTTCCTCACCCTCGCAATCGGTACCCCCTCCCCCTCCCCTTCCCATCCCCCCTAAAGCAATCCCCTACCCTCTAACCCCCCTTCCCCCCCCCACAGCAAGCGGGCTCTACTACCTCTCCGAGCTCGTCGAAGAACACACCGTCCCCGCGCGCCGCCTCCTCACCCGCGGCATCTACGCCATCATCGCCCTGCACCTCCTCCTCCTCCTCGTCGACCGCTTCCCCCTCCGCCTATGCGCCCTCAGCATCATCAGCCATTTCGTGTATCTGGGGAATCTGCGGCATTTCCCGATCGTGAAGCTGAGCGATCCGATCTTCATCGTCTCTTGTGGTTCGTCCCTCCCCCCCCCCCCCCCGCCCCCGCAAACTCAAGCAACGAAGAAGGAAGCTGATCGAAGGGGGGTCCACCAGGGTTGGTGCTGCTGAACCACTACCTCTACTTCCGCCACTTCTCAGCCCCTCCCCCTAGTCCGTCGCGCAGCCACTCGAGGTATGATGACGGCGCCGGGATACCGACCTTCACGGAGATCGCGGCCTGCTTCGGGATCTGTGTGTGGTTGGTGCCGTTTGCGCTGTTTGTGAGCTTGAGCGCGGGGGAGATGGTGTTGCCGAGTATGGGGAGTGAGTGGGCCACTGGTGGGGAGACGGTGGGTGGTGGGGGGGGTGTGGGAGGAGGTTATGGGGGGAAGGGAAGAGGAAGAAGGGCGAAGGGCTTGGTGAAGGCGGTGATTGAGGGGGCCGGGGGGTGGGTTGCGGGGGTGGCGGAGGGGGTGGGGTGGGGGAGGGGGGAGTATGCGGGGAGGAGGGATCGGAGGGCGCTGTGAATTGCGTGGAGTTTGGCTTGGATGGATGGAGAGGTCAGAGAAAGTCATGGTTTGCTGGGCACTTTTGTAGGTACGACGGCGGCCCGAAAATGAAGACTCAGCCAACTGCGCGGTTGGACTCGCTGCTCCTACGGGGATTTTCCCTGGGTGGTGCAATATCGTGCGATTCGCTTGCGATGTCACGCGTGTGGAAGACTGCTCGCTGCAGGTTGATGGGCGTTTCACGGGAAGAGGAAGGGAGCACTGGCATTCGAACCCATTTCGCGGTTTCTTTCTTTTCTTCGCTGACGAACATTGATCTCCGTCGAGCAGTCTACTCGGATCTGTTACAGACAAGCTACACAAGGGAACTAGATGTCGATTTTAAGGTGCCATTGAAGACGTCCTCGAGACCGGAGACTATCCTTGATAGGTATTGGAAGACCGAGCTTGAAGTTCCGGCAGATGATCGGATATTCGGGTCATGAATGGTCTAGTCCTCTTGAGCTGGGGATATGCGTTTCGAGTTCGAAGATCGATACCTGGAATAGGGACATATACGATCAAGGGGATAAAGACGTGAGAGTTGCGACATGTGGTGTTGAGTGCACCGAACTGGGAGGAAAGGTTTGCAAGAATAAGAGATTCATGGATGTATAGAGAAGTATTTTCCAATCCAGCGCTGCCAGCGTAGCTATAGGCGCTAGACGTTCTTGCCCATTAGCGACTTCAGCAGAGTTAGTCACTGTCACGCGCATAGATGCGTATGTGACTTCAAGCGCCGCTGCATCCGCTCAGTGCAGAGATGAAGATAGTGAGAAGCTCAGCATCTGGAACAATGCTAATCAACCCACTGCTCCCTACATTACCTCAATCGCCTCGAACACGCAGTGAATTGCACGACTCCGACGGCTTCGCGCCATGCAGACTTGGGTGGTCATGATGGCTTCGCTTGTCTACGCCATACTCGCCTCGACCATCCCAACATACAATCAACAAGCCATGGAAGGGGTCAGCGCCTCCGACCCGGCTGCTCTTACGCCTTGTTCAAAACCAGTGTCAGTGTTCAGTCGATCTGTATACACAGGAGCGTCCCCTTTGGATTTGGGAAAGCGCGTCATCATATCGCAATTCATCAACCAACCTTTCATGCGCACCCCGTTCTCAGACCCGACCTACGCCTGGATGCTGCGCCTCGAACTTGTCCATGCTCTGGAACCCGTCCAGATGGCAGCGACGAACTTGATACCGTTTTACGACCACATGATGGAACAATTGGTGCAACAGTGGAATCAGGCTACTGTTTCACGCTCGATGCGATGGCAGCTTGGAGACGTCATGCTGGAAATGCGCTCTCGGGATCATGAAAGCCCGATCCCTCTCTTCATGGTTTTCGATCTGTTGGGGGTGTTGAAAGGTTTCGCTCAGAGGAACATGGTGGGCACTTTTGAGGGTGAAGTTGTTTCTATGATGACGGGGTGGTCGATCTGGATTCGCTTGAGGATCGCGGGGGTAGCGCAGCCTTATTGGGGAAGAGGACATTGAGTCGAGCGAATATGTCGTACTTGAGACAATCAACCATGCGCGGTGGAGTTGTACTTTCGGCGCTTGACGAGTGGCTGTTACACCCAGAAGTATATTCCGAAAGCCAAGGAGGATCGAAAGAGACAACGCTGTTTGAGATGTATATGACGTTGATTGCCATCAAATCTGAATGAGTAAGGTTGATTGCTCAGGCTCATTGTACTAGCTGAGACAATTTGAGAAGACCAGCCGAACGTAATTTGTGTGACAATCTCGCCTCTTGGAGAGGTCACCCTACCTGCTTGGACGTACGTCGTCAATTTCTACGACTTATGGGTACACTAAGACTCCCGTCATGTCCATGAAATGGCGACAGGTGAAAAAGAGTAGACACACTGAATGACCATCGGAGGATGACTCCGACTTCTTGATGTAAATGAAGGTAAATACGCGTTTCGTAGCTCTAAGGAAATATAAAAGAATAGATCCGAGATGAAATAAACCTACACAGGAAAGGCCAAGGGTAGGCGAGAATATACATAATCAATATCCCTTACCAGACTCCTGGTGGACGAGGTAGTCCCCGACCGACAATGACAGAGCTGATCAGACTTGCATATAATCTTCTGCTTCCAAATCCCGATTTTGTAGACATCCAGGTTTGAGGATACTGGAGTGCTCGGCGCGACGCTGAGTTCAAATTCGGCGCACGGGAGCAAGTACTTCTTGTTGGAAAGACTTTACTCTTGACAATTTTAAGCCAGGAGTCCCATTGCAGCGAAGCGCTCATCGAGGTCCCTGGATAGACGACGGATGCGCGCTAGCCATACGTACATGTATTTCCTGCAAAGCCCATCGAGTTAGCAAGCGTGATAGGGAAATCTGTCAGTATTTTGCTGGACTAGTAGCTGGTTAAACGGTTGCAGCTCGCTGCTGAGCATAGAAGAATGTAGATGGAAGTAAAGGTCTATCGATCCGAACACGCCACCCGTGTCTGTGCACAACGTTCTGGTGGCGAGTGCATCAATGTCCGCAAAGAAGCCTCTGTGGTTTCACGCGATCCTCCACGTGCCCCAGGATGATCGACTGCAACGATGCTGACTGGCTCTCACAGAATGTTTCTTCCGCGACACGGTGAGCGGCTTGTTACCATTCGCTGCGAGAAGGTCGGCGTTACCAAGATCCACTGTCATGGACAGGCCTTGCCTTAAGGGGCACCCCTCAGCCACCAACACCAGCCAATGGAATCCGGGGACACGTACTTCTAACTCCGAATGGGTTTTCTTGAAAGCTTGCTCACATAAGTACTTCTACTACAGTATTGGCGGAACAATACTTTACTGATCTGGACCTGCTTCACTAATCCCCTGCTCGGGCAAGTGTGGCGGACAAGCGTTCTCCACCGAAAGATTCGATGGAGGTGATAGGCTCTCAGCCCCTCAGGACTGAACTTGGAATGATCTTCACGGCGGGACGGCAGCACAGCCATTGCGGTGGATCCTCCTAGTCCAAGCCGGCGACGTCATCGCGCGGTCCGCCTTCGAAGGACGAATCGCTACCAATCACATGCAGTGTATTAACAAGACTTTAACATTGCGCTGCACCGAGAGATCGACAGCGCAATGCCATGACCTCGTCAAGTCAGGGGACAAAGTGTGAAGGTGACGGATCGGGATGACAGAGGATGGATCCAAGTGGCAGACCGTGTCGGCAGTCATCGAAAGCAGACGCGGTGGAGTCTAGAGTGTTCGAGGCGAGTGGCGGTGCAGTGGCGGTGCAACCGGCGCAAGCAAGGGGCTGCAAGTCAGATCTGGCAGTCCTCCAGCCTCCTCCTGGCTAAGCGCATCACAAGCGCCGTCGCCCTCATCCAGCTCTTCCACGCGCCAACAGTCTGCTGCTTGTCGGTCTTTATTCTGCATGTGGTCCAAACCGATGTCAAGACTCTCTGTTCTGGCCAACCACAACGAGTGGCCCACTTCCTTGGGAACTGTGCTCTGGGCGATCGGCCTGACTAGAAGTACATGTATCGATGGATTGATGTTGGCTTCGGTCGCGCGTCGATCCCAACCTTTGCAGATCCCTTGCTCCTTCCATGCACCGGATTACTATCTTTACCGAGTTCGTGGGACACTTAATTCTGTTCCTGGGAATGCGCGCCACAACGATCTGCTTAACAGTCTATTTGTGGACAAGGCGACATCGATCTTCAAGGCCGATATCAACGTCCGTCCGACTACCCTATATTGACCAAAGGTGCATAGCATGTCCAGCAGGATCGTCTTTCAAGCACACATATACTCATGTCCCTGAGTATCTATTCTCGGAATTACTTGTCTTCACGCTGCTGGAACCGGAGACGCCTCCAGGTGATATCGAGGTCCATTTCAATGCGGCCAGTCATCAACAATGAAGTATTAGAGCCGCGGCAGACGGTCGCACGGTCAGGACATGTCAAGCACGTCGATCGTCCATTCTCAGTACGATGCATGGGAGCAGGCCATCATGAGACAAACAATATGTAGCGGAGGGACCTCCGATGACCCAGACGAGTTCGCAGAGATTGAGCCCCAGCAATCGAGGGTTCTTCAACTTCTTCTGCCGTGTTATGCCATTTTATGCAATCCTGAGACTGGCTACAAGCTTTCGCTAGTAGTATAGTTCGGCAGCGGGTAGCGCTGAGAGAGTTTGCATGGGCCCGGGGGCCCGGGGATGTTGGAGAAGGCAGGGGTGGTGTTCTTTCTGTGAGAGTCTCGAATGTGGAAGGGTTTGTGGCTGGACCCAAGCCGTTCCTTCGCCACACGATATCAGACTCCCTGTTTTGTCACGAGGGCATGAGACGGTCCCTGTTGCATCGGATGGACGCTGCTGGGTAGTGATGACTTGCTGCACGGTCTGACATTCGCTGCCCACAAACTCCATAAAACAATCGACCATGGCAATCCTGTATCAATTGTTTCCCTCCAGTACTCCTGGTCTGAGTCTGGTCCGATGCCTGTTGTCCAATCCATTGCCGTTCGTCGACCTCCTCATCTGGCGGACCTCCAGTCTCCCGCCTCTAGCGACCGCTGAGTGGGTCCCCAGAAGCAAAAGTTGCAGGGCGGAGAGAGCAAGTAGTCCAGGACCCTGTGTGGCTTCATTTCGTGCCCCAAGTCGTCTGGAGCCAATTATAGTCCAGAGCAGGCGTTTGCCACCCAGAGCCCACGCATAGGTACGTCTGGGGTGCTCAGGGCCTTCTACAAGCAACTTCCTCAACGGTGCTTTCTTCCCGTTCTCTGCCCTGTCAACCCTGTCGATCCCCCAAGCTATTATTGTGGTACATCAGGACGTTGGCGCTGCATATCCTTCCCATTCGTCTGTACATCTTCACACTCCTATCAAGCATCTTGACGGCTAAACCACAAGTCTACAATATGTTTCACTGTCGACCCGCCTCTTGTCAAGTCAGTCCCATTACGGACAGCTGATCGCTTCTCAAGCCAATCCTTCTCCCTGTCCACCATTCTGGCGTTCCTACTTGTTCTTCCAGCTTTCTCAGTCAGGTACTCCGCTTGCAAATCTTCCCTATACGGCCATCGAAGCCTTCAAGTATATCCCCTTCGGACCTTAAGGCCTCCGGAGCTTGCCACTTATAGAAGCGTGGGCTTCGCCAGCACGACGAACATAAGGTATATACCTCAAGCTCTTCTCTTGTATGCCAGCAAAGCGTGTGATGTTGACGGACATGCAGTTACTCTGGGTACAGTACTGGACGGCATTGCCAGTCATTGTGGAGGACAGAGATATGAGCGATGAAAGTCAGGCCGGAGGCAGGATGCCCCTAGGGGCCTTTCCCATTGACACATCTGGCCAGTATAGGCCAGGCGATAGTGAAGGGAATACACGTACGGCTACCCGACAGCATCCCAACGCCTTGAGCGATCTGCTCCAGATAATCACCATTCTAAGCTGACAATGCAGCAGCCAACGACCCAGGCAGCCACGCGTCTTACGACTTTCCTTCCCAAACACCTTCTGCGCGGCACCCATTCGCAAGCGGCCAATTGTACAGCGGGTCCGGACAGAGTGTGCCTCAATTCACTGGACACGCGCAGCCTAGTGGAGCTTTCAGCATGCTGGGCATGGCTGGAGCTTTACCAGATTACCAAGGATCGAGGTCTTCGCAAGCACCACAGCAGAGTCAGCAACGGCAACATCTTAGCCATATGGCCATGAACCCCAATTTCAGCCCTCAGCAAGGCCCTCAATTTGCCAATCAGACTCCAACACCAGGCGCAAACTATTCTCAACTACCTGTACAATACCAAACACCTTACCAACATCCGGCCCCTCAAGCCTACGCTCAGACACAATCCACCCCACATCCTCATCCGACAGGCAATCCTAGTCAGGGAGGATTTGCTGGCAATCCTTACTTTCCAGGCGCGCAGCCTCAGGCCTTTTCCTATTACCCAGGGCAATTTGCGCCAGTTGGACAGTCACAACACGGTCCGCCAGGTCAGCAGGGCATTTATTCAACTCCTTATGGTAGACCATCCGGTCAAGTTTACGGACAAGGTGTGACTACATCCTCTCATGCACATCAGCGCGATACTTGGGATCGTAGGCTCACCAAGCATGTGGTCCAGGTATACCGATGTCTTATGGCTATGGATCCGCCATACCTCCCCTAAAGACGGGCGGTGCACACTGTAAGAAAGTGACCATTATGCTCGTTGGTCTCTACTGATCGTGAATAGCTGGCAGGGCACACCCGAATGTTAGTTCTGGTGTTATTCCCTCCTCTCCACGCGGTCCACCTCGCAAGCCAAAACAATCCGGTCATGCGCTTTGGGTTGGGAATCTCCCGTCAGGGGCTCGTGTCAGCGACTTAAAAGACCATTTCTCAAGAGAAGCTACCAAGGATATCGAAAGTGTCTTCCTCATCTCAAAGAGTAATTGTGCCTTTGTCAACTACCGGACCGATGCGGCCTGTGCAGCTGCGATGACCCGATTCCACGATTCGCGGTTCCAAGGCGTTCGCCTAGTATGCCGCTTGAGGAGGAGTTCCACAGCTACGACACCGAGTGGGGTTCCGCTAGGGCCTGCTGCTCTCATGCCTTCGATCGTACAGTCGCAGACAGCGTTCGAGGCTATTGCTCAGAACCGCGAGGTCAGCTCGAGGGCTGAGGAGATGGCAAAGGCTGAGAGATCGCGTGAAGGAGAGACTCCTGCAAAACACACCGACAAATATTTCATCATGAAGAGTCTGACTGTGGAGGATATGGAGCTAAGCGTGCGCAACAGCATCTGGGCGACACAAGGACATAATGAAGACGCCTTGAACAGGGCGTTCGAGGTGAGGGTCTTGCTTACAACGTTGTGAATCTACTGACTATAAACAGACTACCGAGAACGTATATCTCATATTCTCTGCTAACAAATCCGGCGAATATTTCGGATTCGCTCGTATGGTGTCTCCAATCAACGAAGAAGCATCTAGAGACCTAGACTGGGCGCCAAGGGCCGAAACCATCATCGATGATCCGGACGTGCCTCGCTCGATACCAACTCCAGCCACAGAATTTGCGCCTCGTGGGCGCATCATTGACGATTCAGCCCGCGGTACGATATTCTGGGAGGCCGATCCGGAGGATATATCGCTTGCGCACGACGTCGACGGCGAGGTGGAGGCAGAGGTGGAAGATAAAAGCGAAGGTAGCGCCGAGGACACGGAGGAGCATTATGGGGTCTCAGGGGCTCAGGCGTACGGAAAGCCCTTCAAAATTGAGTGGTTGGCCACCAATCGTCTTCCCTTTTACCGTACCCGAGGTCTGCGGAACCCATGGAACGCCAATAGAGAAGTCAAAATCGCCCGAGACGGTACCGAATTGGAGACAAGCGTCGGGAGACGATTGGTTCAAATGTTTCAGAAGTCAACCTCGACGCCAGAACCCTCGTCGCAAATGCCTTGGCCTCCCAGTCGACCATATTGAGCGCCAAATATTCACATTAATCAGGATGATAGACCTGCGGGCCAGGACCTGTCACGTACGCTTCACATTGCCTTAGACTGTTACTGTTCCTTGACTGTACGACTATGATGGCACGTTCAACGATTACGACCGTTGTTGTTGTCATGTTCACAACTTCACCAAGCAACGATATTTAATGAAAGTTCCGAATGCAATTACAATCAATTAATTCAGGCCGAGTCCTTCGCTTTACTGGTACTGGAAGGCTTGTGCCAGGTAGGTTGTTGGGGAGGCTCGACAAGAAGCGTCAGGGCTGGTCCCATGTACACATACAGAAGAGAGTGAAGTGTGGGTTGTGGATGTCTGAGCAAGCGTCGATGTGTTCCATGTCCTTGTGCAGCGCTGTGAGAGGGAGCACCTATTCCCGGGATAATTCCAAACAGTTCGTACTCTCCCCTTCATCTTCCCACTTCACATCTCTTGCAGTCGTTGCTAGTGTGGTCACATCCCTAGCGGTGGCTACTATCTACTCTAAGTCTCGTTTACATTTCCATCGATAGTCATTAGTGAGTACTCTACCTGCAGCCACTACCCTTTCATTCATGAGTCATCTTTCCAAGCATATCTTTGACCCGTCCCGCAATATTGAATCTCTCCATCCACATACTCCTTCCTGCCCAGCTATCAACCACAACCAGCCTCCTAAAGACACCTTCGACATATGCCAATCTTCTCATCTCCACCAGGAGCCACGGCCAAGCTCGTCATCGCCGGATCAACGGGAGGCCTACACGTCACATGTCCGCCGGCAAACCTCCATCCACCACATCCATGTCTGATCAGCACCACCCGACTTTGCATATTTCCTACCAAACTACACTGACGTAGCGGGCGTCGATGACTACCTCATCCAATGCTCGATCACGAGCAACACACGGCAACAGAGCGAGCGCAACCCTCGGTTCCCACCTCCTCTTGCGCAGGAGCATTCCCTCCCTCCCTCCCAGCGGGGTCCAGAACATACTGGCTATTGATCATCATATCAGAACCCTCAAGATTGGGCGCCCCGCCTCCTCTCCATGTTCCACGCTCCCACTCCCATCCCAACCAAACCTCCCAGAAAGCCTTCTTTTCGCGCCGAGACCCCCCTTCCCCCCCACCCCCCGGACCCGCAACATCCCCCCGTCGGAAACCAGCCGTCCCACCAAACCAGCGAACAACAGACAAGGAATCTCCCGCCAAGATTCTGTTCCGCACTCCTCGTCGCGTGGTTCCGGCGCCATGAGCATGCTCTCTTCCTTCGTGGGTGGTGTCCACCGATAATGGAGAATGCAATCCCATGGGATACGTGGGTCGTGAACCAGGGATGGAAGGGTTTGCGTGGGCGCTGGATGATTCTTGATGGTCGGACGGAGGAAGGGTTGCTCCATGGCCGGGAGGGGGGTGGGGATCGGGACGGCGTAGACGGCCGCCTCCTTCCACGAAGCAAGCCAACCCATTCCCCCCGACACCCAAGACCAGGACCCCTAACACGCACGAGTGCTTGGCGCATCGATCCCGCGGACGGTTGGGGAGGGAATTGCGGGAGGGTGTCGGGGAGCGAGGTTCGGGGGATCTCTCTCTCTTCTCTGTGCGGGGACATGCAGAAAGAGGCGATTGGGCTCTGTTTCTCTGGATAAGCTAGGGGTTTCGAACCGTAACGCTCCGCTGAGGGATTAGACGCTAGATGAACGACGGCGGAGCAGAAGATGGCGCACCGTTGCTTGGCGCTCTGACAAAGGAAGGGTTTCACGAGATGGGTGATGGGCGGAATAATCCAGTGGGGAGGGGATGTATTGCTGAAGCGGTGAGGTGTGGAAGTCTTTTGGTTTTACGTGGGCAAGGGAGCTGGAAGGAGGGATTGCACAGTGAACTGGGACGGATGGTTTGACTGTTTACGTATAAGGGTCCGTCTGAGTATTGTAGGGTACAACGTGACTTTTGATCTCTTTAGGAGTTTCGCCAATTGTTGGCTCGAAAAGATGGCCCTCCTGCTTCGCCCGTTGCCCACATCCAGCTGCCTCATTCTTCCTGCGCCTGGAGACGGTTTCTCGTAACCGTTCCGCTAGAGTATCCACGTCTGCCGTGGGGAATGCCCTCTTCCGATAAGCCCTGTGCGATACGGCAGAGGCGTCCGTGTGCAAGGCGACCCCCAAGACTGGACCACTTTCGCTTAGCGACAAACTCCCTCACATCGTTGCGTACAAGGACGTTACGGTCAGCGTAGGGGCGGACCAACTGCCCGATGTGATGGTATGGCATATGAAAATAATGCGCAACTGAGTTGAGCGACTTGACGGTTGCCTTTTCTGGGCCTTCGTGTCGTTCGTCCGTGACGAGCTGTTGGTGTACATCGCTCCGGTAAAGACTTGCATCCATTGTGGGTTCCGGTCTATCGAGCTTTTCTTCGTAGCCTTTGATGGGTCCTTTGGATTCCCCTGCGTAGATCGCCGAGGAATTTGGCGATGTAATTACCATGTGCGCTGAGAAGCCGGAATCTTTTGGCCTCTCGAAGCTTTCGCTCCGAGATCTGTGATAACTCGCTGGTGATAAATTTCTCTTGGTGTATTGCTTTTTGCGAGAGAGGCATCACTGTGACGGAGTTCAATGAGCGTGCTGAGAGCGTATCTGTTGGTCTCTGATCGATCCTAGAGCACTTCGACACACTTCTCACGGGTCTGCTTCAGCAGTCTCCGCGTTCGGAGCGTTACGCTTTGCAATCCCGGTTGATGGGAGCAGTACACATACATACGCAAACATTGCTCAAAAGAAATGACGTCGCCTTTCGCTGGTGGTTCTGGTGTTTCACGGCCAGAATCAAAGCTGCGCCCGCTTCGCTTGACATACTCCTTCCGAATTCGTTCGTCAAGAGAAGGCCTTACATAATCACCGGAGCTTCTCTTGCTGTCACAAGATTCGTGGGAAGCTCTACCTTCGGTATCTGCATTGAGGGTTGTGGCCGACGTTGCTGTGAAGAGACTGCGCTGAGATGGCGTAGGGTTTCTGTCTGAGATACCTGGTTGCTGTGTGTCTGATATTGCCAGTTTCGAGAAGCCTAACGACGTCCTTTGGTTTGCTGAAGTTGAATGTAACAGATTGCCCGACGACAGCCGCTTTCTAAGAGACTTAAACCACCCCTTCGGCGCCTTGTTCTCGTCATTGGAGCTTGAAATAGTGTGAGCGGGATAGCAGTCGCTGCCTCAGCATGTACTGTTAGCCAGGATCATTGCCGCATGTGCAAGCATTGTCTACTCTACCTTTTCTCGTGCAGTGTTGACCCCGGACCGGGGTTGCTGTGCAGTTAAGGACGTCGGTCGAGAAAGGCCTCAAGGTAATTTGACTTAATGGCTCGAGGATGGTTACAGCTTTTAAGGCTTCGCACCATAATGCTTCTGGCTTCGCTGTTCAGCAGCTCGCGCCTCGCAGCGATACTAGCGTCTACTTCGCGTCTCAAGTACCCGAAGATTGGAGTCGGTAAACCGGCAAGTGCGCTGCTGCTGAAGATTTGATGGTGGATGAAGAGGTTGATTATATAGATATAAAATAATATGTGAAGGCAGTATGGTATGTCCGAAAAGATGCGCTTACGTCCCATAAAACTTCTTGAAGCGATCTCTGTCCGCCCAGCCTACCTCCAAGACAATTCTTTGACAGCACATCAACAGACTTGGAAATCTTCTGGCCCAAAACCCCAGGTAGCCCTCCGGGAGCGGCCCAACGTTGCGCTTGACGTTCTCGGGCATATCTTCATAATGGTTCTTCTTGTTCCTCAAAGCTCGGAGAAGATCCAGTACCTTGCCGCCGTTGTACTTCCTCTGTTTGCCCAGGGTATCTTTGAACTGGACCGGCAAAGCACGCAGGAAGTCTCCACCTGCTTCATAGAAAATCTCCGGCCCGTAGCTTTCCAGATGGGACAAAGCAGCAGAAGGAGGTTCTCGAGGCTCGAACTCGAATGCATCGCTAGCGTGGCAGAGGAATTCTAAACGGTCTTCCGCAGGCCAGAAGAATGGGTGGGTCAAAATGGCACCAGGGTCTGGTCTATGCCGCGACTCCTTGGCGAGCATACTGCTGATAAGATCCTTAGCCTCCCATTGATAATCCTTGAGCACTTCCAGCTCGTCGATGTTGTAGTTGCCTTTAACGATATTGGCCTCGCGCATATATTTCCCGTTCTTATCGAAGGGGTGGTTGCCGCCTGTTAGAACGTAATAGAAGACGCAGCCGAGGGAGAAAATGTCAATGGCACGGGTGGCACGACGATTGGTCTGCGGATCCACGACGGCAGGCTCGGAATGGCTACCTGCAGTGTGATTGGTGTTGGGGGAATTCGAGCTAAGGAGGTCGTCGTCAACAAGAAGCTCTGGAGCTCGCCAACCAGATGTCCCAGCTGCGTGGGCCGTAGTAGCCCGGAAGGAATTCTGATCTCCCTCTAGTTTCTTGCAAAGACCGAAGTCCGAGATGAGTAAACGTGGAGGTTGGGAAGCCGAGGGATTCGTGAGAACCAGTTTCGGAGCGGAGACAAGGATGTTCTGAGGTTTGATATCGCGGTGGACGATTTTGAGTGAATGTAGGTACTGAAGCCCGGCGGTGATCTGCTTTAAGACATCTAGAGTCTCGGAGCTGCTCGTACCAAGAAGCGAGGGGAAGCTACTTGGCCTTTCCACCACGTCTGCGAGAGATGCAGGACACAGCTCGAGTGCGATGTATAGAAATTCGCCTGCTGATTCTTTGTCGAAGTATCGGATGACGTTGGGATGATCGTCACTTTCTTGCAACAGGCCCACTTCGTGAGAGGCGATTTCGTAGAATTCCAGAAGCATCCGCTTGACGGCCACATCCCTTCCTCCGAAGACTCCTTTGTAGACCATGGTCCCGTGGCTGCCAAATCCGAGAACTGTATCCGTAAACACCTTCAGATGACCGATCTGTATGACTGACCCATTCATCTCGGCGATACCGGTGCTCATATGGGTATCAACCCTTGTGAGTGTATGTTCGAGCGGTATCTCTTCCATTACGGATTCTTTGGCGAGCTGAGTCACCTCTTGCAACGTTTGCTCCGCGGTCTCATTCGAATCGTGTTTACTATTGCTTCTTTTCTTCTTGTGCTTTGCACCACCACGACAACCACGACGCGCCTTCTTTCTGCCTGGTTGAGGTGAATTTACGAGGTCATCATCATCTGGAGCTCTTGATGGCGATCGCTCTTCGAGATGCACACCTTGATCCTCATGTGTTCGACCTCGGATTTCTTCCAAGGATCCAGCTCGACTCCTCGAGGGCGCTGGTGGTTCTAGCAGGGTGTTGTTTCTCAATATTGTCGGTGTTGCTTCGACACTAGCCTTGTCCAGCGTCTCCTCTACTTCCTCCACAGCGGTCGGAGTAGTCTCTTCGGACCACGGTGGCTTCGACACATTTGGTGATGATGGTACGGATGTGAGTTGTTTTTCGATTGGTGGCAGAACCTGCTTTAGCTCTAATGTCTGCTTAAGCACTCTTACGAGTAGTCGCCGATTCACCCCAACGAAGCTAAAGACCACAATGATCACAAAAGCAACTAGAATGTCCACCAGGTTTGCAGCTGCACTTCCGATAATCTTGCTGTTTCCGATTGCGGGAAGGGAGGGCGGACGAGGATTTTCGGCATAGACACTGACTGGTCCCTCTTCTTCACCACTTGAGAGCGGACCAGAGATTGTCTTCAGCCCACTGTCTCTCCAAGATGGCAGATCTGAAAGTGCATGAACACCAACAAAACCCTCTTGACGCTGGGCCAGGCTGACGGCGTGCGAGTCCGAGGTCATTTCTCGCCAATCTTCATCATAGCATTGAGCAGTCTTCGCGCGGTCCGTAACTAATGGATAAGTTTGCTCAGACATTGCGAACCAACCCCCGGTGTCAGTGTGATTGACGAAAATTCGATTCCGGTCAGCCATCGCATACGAGCTCTCGATATCGAAAGGCCTTGGTTGAGGCAGCACTACCAGCTGTGGGTCGCCCTCGTCAACGTGTAAAGGACGAGCTACATCGAAGACTCGGACTACGGGCGAGGGCAGTTTTTGAGTGTAAGATCTCTGCCGGTCCGCATATTGTGCGTAATCCAGTCCGTATACTCGTCCATCGTGAAGAGGATAAACGTAGCGGTTGTCCATAGTTGCCGAGTATTGTCGGTGTAAGTCCTCGTCCCGTGTATTAGGACCCCACTCGGAGTACATGATGGTACAGATGGGCTCGGTGGTCTCCCTGTTCTGGATCGAGACTGTATATTCAGTGCGGCCAAGCACGAAGGTACCACCAGAACCACATTCTTCGTCATCCAGTGTTTCGAGTCCGCCAGGCTTAGGACATCTTGGCTGGAATTCTCCAACGGCACCTCCTGTCCCAAAGACTTTGTTGATCTTGCCCGAGCTGGCATCCACTGTATACGTCTTCGTCTTCTTCTCTGCGTTGTAGACCACTGCAGGGTCACTGCTTTCATATGGCGACATGTCCTCCACTAGTTGCTTCACTGTCAAATGTAGCTTCTGGAGGCCGCCATGTCGTGCCTGGTTGTAGATGTAAATATCCCCATCCTTGCTCGGTTCAATGATCCAGATGAAGTCATGTTCGGATGACGAGTCCTCTGGTAATGACTTGTTCCTTGGGTGATATGTTGTCTCCACCATGGATTTGTCCACCTCCAGCTCCCACCGCGGAGCTCCTGTCTTTCTATCTCTCGCGTGTATTGAACCATCTACGGTCGCCAAAAGGATAAAGTCCTCAACTTCCCAGTCCCGCAGAGACCGCGCATGGTGCGGCGAGGTAAGCCCGGCATTGCCAGACCCCCTGACAGGGTGGAGAGCTCCTACGGCATGGTTGGTATGTGCCGGAGCTGCGTTGGTTGCGATGGCGCTCGCTTTTTCGGGATTCAATAAAGTATTTCCCGTGTGTGAATATTCTGTCGTTTTCGTATATCGATCGTTTGGCGGTAGAGGTGAGATGGTATGAGCATCGACCACGGGGCCCTGCTCGTGCGGTGATTTGCGGTAATGTTGCTGACCTTGCTGCTGAGAGGCTACCAACAATGGGAATATCAGAAGAGAGGTCGCTAAGGCTGATATGAAAGCCTTTCCAGCGCCGTGTCGGCGACGCATGTTGATGGCTCGTATCAAAAAACGAGCAGGGCCGATCAGGCCACAGTCGACAATAATGTTTACTCGTTAGGTTGAGGCGACAATTGTTGCCGCGAGAATGATGGCATTGCAATGAGAAGATGAGGAGAGAAGGGCAAGGAATGAGAAGAAGGGGTGAGGCAGCCGTAAGCAAGGCACAGTCCAAAGGTCTAAGGTGCACAGCAAGCAGCCAGCATGCGCAGCTGGTCGATCCTATCAACCACGCCCGCCAATCAGGGACGTGACTCGCTGCTGACATAACCAGCCAAGCATCTCATCCGTGTTTCACTGTTCGATCTTCGTCTCACGTCCGACAACTCATCTGGGCTTCACTTTGAGCATCTAGAGCAGTGGAGACAACCTTGGACTATCTTGTTTCTTGCACAGCGACCAAAGAACACGATGACAGTCATTCGAGAAGAATGTCACCCCCACATGTCCGAGCCTGAAATTGAGCATCTCGGGTGCCCTTAAGAACGCTGGCGTTTCAACGAATCCCAAGGTTGGCGGCACAGGATCATACTACGGTTGGATTAAAAACCGGTGTGCTGCGCACCATCTCGTGCAGTAGTGAATGCCTACAGCAGTCATGCGAATTTCAGATCTCGACAATTGAAGCCTATCGTGGCACGGTCACAAAATGATCAGATGAATCATGGCAGCAAGAAGCGCTCACTAGCTCTGTGCTCCAAACGCCTCTCAATGCTGTGCTGCTCAAAACCCCATTCGCCCTCCTCCACTCTACATCCGCTCCCTTTTCCGTGGAGCACTCCGTACTATCGTATCCACTCGGAGAAGTAGCTGTAGTGAATTAGTGGTCGTACTCGGGATCTACTGTATTGGAAAGGACGTACCTCTGCTGCCTCTGAAGCCGAGGAGACCACCGCTCTCTTCAGTTTGTAACTCTCAATCACGCCCAATTCGCGCATGTCCGCAATGCCACCGCCCGGCGTCAGCAAATCCAATCCGGAGCTTGTCGCACCTTGGTAGATCTCCTTCTTTAACCTCGCCACCAGGTCGCTCGAGTCGAAGCCTGCATTGTCGGCGAGTATGGTTGGTAACTGCCGTAGCGCTGCAGCGAAAGAATCCACTGCAATTGCTTTCTTTCCAGCTACATTTGGTGCTTCCTGCTCAACTGCCTTGGCCATAATCATCTCGGCGCAACCGCCACCAAGAGTAGTCTTGGGTTCACGAACGGTCTGGGAGAGAACGGCTAGAGCGTCATGGAGCGATCGTTCAGCCTCGTCTAGGAGTTGTTCGGTGGCGCCTCGGAGGACAACGGTGCAAGCTTGGCCAGCTGCCACGCCAGAGAACTTGATCAGAGTATCTTCACCAATAATGACTTCTTCGATAAGATCACACTTGCCCAGTTTGACGTGCTCTGGATGATCGAACGTCGACGCGATCTCTCCGCCTGTGACTAGCGCCAAACGCTCGATGCCGTCGAAATCGGCATGCTCGATGGAAATTATTCCGGCGTCGGAAAAAAGTTGCTCTGGCCAATTGTAGATGAGTTGCCGGTTGACGAAGCAATTGATTCCGTGACCTTTGATTTTCTCTACTTTGCCTTTCATTTTCTCACGCTCTGCTTTCTCTAGCTCCGCTAGCTTGCCTGTCGATTCCACCTTGACCCTTGCACCAAATATCTTAATCTTGTCTGTGTCCATTGCAGTATTTGCGACTAAGATCTTCGCGTTCTCTAACCTCTTAGGCTGGTTCACGCCAATCCGCTTGTCAAGAATGAAACCTTCATCCAGGTACGAGTCGTTGAGTTTTCCGCCAGCTTTCTTGATGATTTGTATGTGGCTCAGGTCTGTAGATCCTCGTAATCGCAGCACAGCATCGCAGGCCATATTTGCAAAATGGTCTCGATCTTGGCTCAGGACTTTCGAGCTCAACGTTGTCCTTGCGATTGCTTGTAAATCTTTGCGGAAAGCCCCTTTATCTTTGCTGTGGTCCAACGCTGTAGCCTCAAGCGCAGCTAAAGCGACATTACTCGCTATACGGTAGCCTTCGATGATAGTTTGAGGATGTATCTTCTTTTCGACCAGCTTTTCTGCCTCTCTCAAGAGCTCCGCGGCTAACACAGTGACCGAAGTAGTTCCATCTCCAACCTCGTCATCTTGCACCTTTGAGATATTGACAAGCACCTTGGCAGCGGCGTTGTCGAGCGCTATTGACTTGAGGATTGTTGCACCGTCGTTCGTGACCATGATTTCTCCGGTGGAGCTAGCCTTGGATCAGCACCGCTGCAGAAGTGAAGGGGCCTTATATTACCCACGCAGATTGTAATATCTTGTCCATGCCCTTCGGACCCAGAGTGCTCTTCACCAGATCACCCACGGCGATTGCACCCACAAATGCAGACAGCCGAGCATTCTCGCCCTTTTCTTCCTGGACATCGTCGGCAAAGATCTGGGTAGGATTATTGAAAGACTACCTTGAATTAGACACCAATCCACACGTATCATGAATACACATACCATGATTCACACGAGTAATGTAAGCTGCGCTGGTTCCCAGCCTATATGAACTGTGGAACGCGCGCACAAAAAGTGAGCGCGGTTTTGGGGCGGAAACAATTCCGACGGAAAGTCAGCCCGGAACAGCCGATCTGCATCCTGCTTCGAAACAGCCACCGGGACTCAATGAACCCCCAAGCTTGGGTCTCCAAAATATGGCGGACCTATACAGCATGGCAACAATCTGGGTGCGTGATAAGACCGGGTCGAACGATCTCAAGCATGATCAAAGAGACTTGGTGACACAGGCCATCATCTCCATCGCCCTAGGCCTCTCTGCTTTCTTAGGATTCTGCGTAGGTTCTATGATTGAAATCTAGAGATGCCATGCTAATTGTGTGACTTTGACAGTTCCTCCGTCCTCGATGGACCACACTGTATGCTGCAAGGAAGAAGCAGAAGAATGCCGCTGCCAGACTGCCAGAACTCCCCAACACATTCTTTGGTTGGATGCCAGTGCTATACCGAATCACGGACGAGGAAGTGCTCGCATCTGCAGGTCTTGACGCATTTGTCGTACGTACAAGCCATCTACGTAGGCGAGCGAGGCTTACAATGAGTCCCTAGTTCCTAGGCTTCTTCAAGATGGCGATCAAATTTTTGGCTATAACGTTCTTCTTCGCGCTTGTGGTCTTGTGGCCCGTCAATCGTGCCACTGGTCATGAAAGCTTGAGCTTCGACGATGGTAACACTACCAATAGAACCTCTCAAGCAGATTTCTACCACATACCGATCGACCCCCACACTCCCTCAATGATGGCAGACGAGCCTGGCTACGGCTTTATGTCAATATCCACAGATTACTTATGGATGTACCTTGTCTTCGTATACTTCTTCACCGCTGTTGGTCTCTACCTGATCATAAAAGAAACGCAAAAGATAATTCGGATCCGCCAGGATTATTTAGGCAGTCAATCGACAGTGACAGACCGAACAATACGTCTGTCGGGCATACCACCACAGCTGCGATCTGAGGAGATGATTAAAGAGGCGGTAGAGAACCTTCAGATTGGCAAAGTCGAGAGTGTAACGATATGCCGAGATTGGGGTGACTTGGATAACCTGGTAGAACAAAGGATGAAGGTCTTGCGCAAATTAGAGGAAGCCTGGACGGTACACCTTGGGTATCGAAGTTCGAGGAAGCCGCAGTCGTCTCGCTCAAATGCACTCAGCGATGGCGAGGACGAGGAATCAAGGCTTCTTGATGGTGATGATCACGAACAGAACCATGTCACAGCTTATGCGGAGGATCGGCCCATGGCACGTATCTGGTATGGATTCCTCCACTTGCAAAGTCGACGTGTGGATGCTATCGATTACTACGAAGAAAGGCTTCGAAAGCTTGATGAACAGGTCAAGTCAGCGCGAAAAAAAGAATACAAGCCGACTCCACTGGCCTTCGTAACCTTGGACTCTACAGCAGCCGCGGTAGGTCTTTCAATCATCGGATGCTTCAACGACTCACTGATGTATGATCTGTAGCAAATGGCTGTGCAAGCAAGAATGGACCCACAACCTATGGTCCTTCTAGCCACTCTCGCGCCTGCACCGAGCGATGTAGTCTGGCCTAACACCTATCTGTCGCGATCCAGCAGGATGACGCGATCCTGGTTAATCACATTCATCATACTTGTTCTGTCAGTGTTCTGGGCTCTGCTTTTGGCTCCAATAGCTGGCTTGATCAGCATTTCCTCCATCCGTGCTGTTTGGCCTCAGCTCGCGGACGCTCTCGAGAGCCATCCAATCGCCAAAACACTTGTCTCGACCGGATTACCTACGCTTCTAGTGTCATTACTAAATGTAGCCGTACCGTACCTGTACTACTGTAAGCATCCTCAACATTACCTGTCGAGCTCGAGCCCATTTTAATTCATCCCTTTCTAGGGCTTGCTACACTTCAAGGCATGCTGTCACAAAGCGCTGTGGAAATGTCTGTTATCTCGAAGAACTTTTTCTTCACCTTCTTCAATCTTTTCATAGTCTTTACACTCCTCGGAACCGGATCGCTTGCCTTTGACGATTACAAACAGAAGTTTGGAGAGAGCTTGAAAGACACCAGACAAATTGCATTTTTGCTTGCTCAATCATTGCAAGGCTTAGCGCAATTCTACATCAATTTAATCATCCTGCAGGGTCTAGGACTGTTCCCATTTCGACTACTTGAATTCGGTAGTGTGGCAATGTATCCTATCGGCTTGATTGGTGCTAAGACTCCAAGAGGTATGTCGTGTTAGTGCGGAAAGACATGTGTACTCACTGACTAATGGCCAGATTATGCCGAGATGGCTCAGCCGCCAGTGTTCAGCTATGGCTTTTATCTCCCCCAGACCATTCTTATCTTCATCATCTGTACAGTATATAGCGTCTTACCTGGCTCATGGCTCGTGCTCTTCTTCGGCCTCGTATACTTCATCATCGGCAGTTTTATCTACAAGTATCAGCTTCTTTACGCCATGGATCATCGTCAGCATTCCACGGGCCGAGCATGGTCGATCATTTGCACACGGATCTTGGCTGGCTTTGTCGTCTTCCAGCTTGCGGTGACCGGAATCTTGGCCCTCAAGGGAGCCTTCATTCGATCCATCTTGGTGGTACCGCTGATCGCAGGCACCGTCTGGTTCATTGTCTTCTACCAGAGGACATACGAGCCGTTGATGAAGTTCATTGCCTTGCGTAGTTTGACACGAGAGCCACCATTTGGGGCAATCCCGCCAGGCGAGTCCCGATACGATAGCGAGACCGGATATGGCAGGACTGTCGATGAAAGTGAGGAGACCGGACTACGATATATAAACCCAAGCTTAGTGGTACCGCTTGAGGAAATGTGGATTACGAAGCGATCAAATGAACACAGCGGACAAGAGAACGGCGGAGAAAGTGAGTGAAATAGTATGATCTTCCTGGCGCATGGGCCAAAAGTATATACTATTGTCAGCACAGCGGGTTTTGGGCTGGCGTCTAGCGATTATACCCAGCGTGAGATGGAAATACACATTTGCAGTCTCAAATCGATCCCAGTGAGTGTTACAAAGTGTCAGCTGATTCGTTCAAAGGCATTAGATGATCGAAAGTACCCTTTATGTTGACGCTGAACGATAGTTCTAAAGCTACTTCGAGGTTTGACTTAGATCAGATTACATCGACCTGATGCGAACTGCGCCCCAGGGTTTTCAAGAATGTACGACTAGAGGGACGCCGCTATCAGGAAGGTACGGTTCCGTCGTTGCAAGGCGTTCCTGCCTGAGTCCAGGTCAGATCATGGATCATCTGCTCCTCGTTTTTCCGATTTGTTTACCTCCGCCGCTCACACAGGTTTTTATCCTCTCTTTACCAGCGGAGGCCTTATACTTATAGGCCTGTTCATTGCTTGCTGGGTGAGCAGGTCTCAACATTCGTTACTTACACATACACTATTCTTACGGGATCTGCTGGCTAAAGGCCGCTGGAAGCTCGAACTTCGGCATTGTCTCTAAGCTCGAACTTCGTGACCTAGAACACCACGACTTGAATAGCATGGCTTCCATCTAAAGATCCTAAATTATAAGCTCGTACTCCAAGCCTTCATCTTGCAGCTATTGCAGTTCATGGGCGTACCACCAGACGGCAAGCTATGTCCGTCATCGAGCTCGACGACCTCAGCGATAGCCTAGCTACCAATGCCTCGGACGACCATGCTCTTAGGCCAAAAGGTTCTTTACATTCAAGTTCCCAGTCTTTGAGCGGCGGCACAGCGCGCGCAAGACCTAGTCAAACACGACCTACTGTGAAGACGACGCCACCCAAATCAAGTCCCAGTATTACCTTCCGCAGTACTCCCACCAACATGTCGCCAGATCCTGAGACCACGCCCCGAACTCCCTCTAGTGGTCGAGCGAGCCCCAAGGCTTCGATCATCGTCTATGAAAAGATCATCTCCCAAGCTATCTCGAGACGACACATTGAACCAATCTGGTCCAACTCATTCGACCCGAAAGCACAACCGCGGAGCACCCGATTCGAGCGTGAAAGTCTCCAAGATAGAAGTCTAATGGAGCCTTACCCTTATGAGCGTATAGGAACCAATCTCTCAGAGATGTTCGCGCACAGCGGTGTCTTCGACGATTGCATGGATCTCACCGGCTTCGGGGGCCACAGAGACACCTTTGCCGTACTAGGTCTGCGCCGGCGACAAGCCCGAGATATTGAGCTCCCTGCGAGGTTCTTCAAGCGGCTTCTCCGGTACATTAATTTTGATACCTACCTCGCTATCCGTCTATCCTGCCACTCTTGGTCTGCAACGCTGTCTCAGGTACGACCGCCAACGTTGAGCCCGGTCTACCGTCTCCCGGCAGAGATCCTCGAGCAGATCTACTACAACTTGTTGCCCGTCGACTTCAATGCCGCAAGGCATACGTGTCGAGCATGGATGATTGCAAGTCTGGATACACGACTACTCATGCGCATGCTTAGACGTGGTGGATGGATCGCAGCAGCTAAGGCCGATGGAGCTATCTTAGATAGCACGCCGCATATGGCGATTACTAGAGAGTGGCCACTTAGCAAGAGATTGGCCACAGAGTGCCAGCTACGGTCGGATTGGACGGGTAATGGTCTCGCTTGCCACTCTCTGGAATTGACCTCTTTAGAGTTCTCCGACCGAGCGAGGCACCCGATCAGGCCAGCTTTGTCCCTTACCACGGAAATTAACTTTTCTGAGCTCAGCTTGCAGTCTCGGCCTGGAAGTGATACTCAGCATGATGCAGGCCGCCTCTTTATTCCAAGTGTTTGCGGTCAGTATCTTCTGGCGACGGTGGACAGTCGCGTGTTTGTCTACATGCTCAACAAAAAGGCATCGTACCTTGACCATGCCGGTTCTCATGGTATCGAAGCAGTTACATGCGTTGTATGTCCACGTGAGGTTCTTGCGGTCTCAATGGATACCTCCTGCGGACGCCTTGAGGTAGCCGCTCTGCTCGAGGGCCGGGTGGGCTTCGTCTGTGAGCTCTCTTCCAAGTTGGATATCCCTTTAAGCGTATGGAGACACCCCTCGAGTACGCGTTTCGACATATCAGGCGACGACCTAGACATCGAGGAACCTCTCCCAAACGAATCTCTGGCCTACCACAACCGCCAAGGAGACATGGTTCCCTTTGCAAAGTACGAGATGCCGTTCACCGACACTCCAGAACAATACTCTATGTGCCCATTACCGATTGGCATACCTGTCGAAAAAGGCCCTCGCAGCATCTACCGAAATCTCTGCTCCGCCGAAGATCCACCTCGTAGCGTCGCCATCTGTCCCCATCGTCGTTGTGTCGCTTTTGGTTGCTCTGATGGCGTTGAGATCCATTGGACAGATGTTCTAAACGGTCAGGGGATGAGCCGATGGATCCCTATTGCAAACGCAAGCGATTATCTGTACTTCATCCCGCCGAGAATTGATGGAGACTCGGTTAAACGATTGAGACTCACCTCTAGTGCGGCGCATCCGAGCGAGAAAGCAAGCTTAAACGCTAGGTTTGTTCCTTCTGAGCTACGAGAGACGCAACAGGATGAGATGGTCTGGGAATGTGTGAGTAACTTGGGGTTCCCGGATGCTGATCCCGGCCCTGAGCCGGCCAACCAAGATCATTACCGCACGGTGCCGCTCATTGATGGATATCATGCTTTGTTCATAAATCCAGAGACTTGCCATGTCTGTCTTGGTTGCCTCCCTGAAGCGCCTGCCGATGATGCCAGATTCGTCAAGAAAGTGATCCTACGAGGACCGAGTGGAGATCCAGATCACAAGTTCCCAATTCCAATATGCTATACTGCGGCACCTGATCTTTCCTGGGGCGTCAGGATCGCTGTCGGCTATGCGGACGGAAGTCTCTGGCTTTTCAGCGTGCCGAAAGACATGCTCTCCGCTAGCCGCTGCGATGGAAAGGACTGGGAGCTGGGATGGATCGAAGAGTATAGCGCGTCTGGGCACAAAGACGAGGCTATCCACATCAACAAAGACGGCACCGGATGGCTCGACTGGCCTATGCAGATTCACGGAGTATACATCGCAGACATCGAGGCACTCGAAGACGTCACCGTCGACGCATCGAACGGTACCATTGCACTATGGGCTTTCTCGGCCGACAACCTCGTCCGCAAATGGGAATTGAGCACCGACCTCGACACGCAAGTCAGAAAAAGCACCGTCCTCCAAAACGGCACGATCGTCCCCTCTGAAGAGGAAGACGGTGACTGGATTATGCGCAACGCGCCGTGGATCCCATCCTACGTATCCACGCCCGTGGGCTACGACGGCACAACCTCTGCCCCTGGCTTCCAACATCCAGCCTGGAACCTGGAATCCCGCCTGCCGGGCTTGCAGAGACCGGGGTCTTCGGATGAGGGGTATGCTTCCGATGAGGGCCAGCCGGCGACATCGGTGGGTGGTGAGAGTTTGGGGTCGTTGACGGGGCGGTTGGGGAGGATGAGGTTGAGTGACAGTGATGTTGTGATGTGGGATGCTGAGGCGGATGAGGGGTATGTATCCGCTCGTGAGAGCAGAGCGGAGAGTCAGATGGATGTTGATGTCCCGGCCCTGGCGAGCTGGAGTCGTCTGGATGGTGTTGCTGCGCAAAGTTCTACATATGGGCAGGATGGCCAGGACGAGGGATACGGTTCCGAGGGTGAGGGAGTCGAGCACTGGGCCGCCAGCCCGACAGCGATCTGCATCCCGCCGCGTGAGAAGAGATGGAGTGGAGAGAGTTTGGAGGGGTGGGATTGGACGCCGGATTATGGGGGGACGAAGGGGAGGGGGAGTGAGCGTGGAGATGGGGATGGGGAACTTGACCTTTGGGACTTGGCGACGGTGGAGGTGGAGATGTTGTGAGCTGAGTGGGCAGGGGGGTTGGAGAGGTAGGCAGTCAATGGAGGTTTTGAATAGAGAAGGGCAGGCATCGTATTCTTAGTATATTCTTAGAGCTTGAACGGGATACCAAAAAGGGGAGTCCTGAATTCTTGGGGTAGTGTTCATGATGGGCTAGGGTGTGAGCCAGTGAGTGACTTGAGAATGGGTTGAGGCCGATAAAGGGGCATTATCCTATGTGGCTGGTATGGTGCCTTTTTTCGGGGGTGATGAAGTACATGGCTGCTTGCTCGCCTCTTATGATGTGATGTCGTCTTCAATGTCTCTGGGTTCGGCGTAGAGATCGAGGCAACGGCCTCCTTTTTCTGCTATGGCCTATGTCGATTGACTGTCATTCCGTTACAAATTCTTTACTCCACGATTCCGATAATCATTTATCATACATTCGTTATACAACGTCGTAAATATTTTTCTACTTGCTATATCCAGATGTCCAGTCTGACCGTGAGAGTATTAACATAAATTTCTTCGCAGCTGGCCCGCTCACCTCGTCTCCCGCCTATCCTATCTGATTGGTCCTGCACACTGAAATTCTCTACACCTGAAATGTCTCACAGCGTTTTATTCCTCACCAGACTCCAGCTCAGCCCTGCCCCCTCCCCCACGGCCAACCTCCCACCGGGGAACCGATCGAGGTCCTCGGTCCTTCACTTCTTCTTCTTCTTCTTCTTCTTCTTATCCTGCTCTCCCTGCAGCACCTCCATGATCTTCCCGTTCATCTTCACATACACCCAACCCAAGGCCATCGTACACCCCGTCAACAACGCCGCTGCAAACGCGAAAAGCCCGATCCGCTGCTCTGTCCCTATCATCCCAAAAATGGGATACGGAAGGTAGCCATTGTGCCTGTAGCACTGCTCGACCCAGAACCAGTAGCCGGTCGCAAAGGCGCTGCTGAGCGCCAGGCTCTCAGGCAGGGAGATGGTCCAGGGCGGGGAAAGGAGCAGGAAGTCGATGGCGAGGAAGAGGGTGGGGAAGAGGTGGAAGGAGAGGTCGGGGAGGAGGGGCAGCTGCGCCCAGTCCGGGATGACGAGCGATTTGTCGACGAGGCGGAGGGAGAAGTAGAGGAGCGTGATGAGGATCTCGAGGGGGGCGGCGAGGACGGAGAAGGTGTTCTTGAGGCGGAAGAGGGTGCGCGAGGAGGAGAGGTCGGAGAGGGAGCCGCAGGCGAAGGTCAGGGTCGAGAGGGTCAGGCCGAGGATGGTGAGGTATTGGAAGTGCCAGCCGTAGCTTTCGTTGATGGGGTTGGGGTAGTCGACGAGGCTGTGTTGGTTAGTGGGAATGGCAGGGAGTGGAAGGGAAGGGAAGAGAGGTGCACTGTTTGAAGGATGCGGCAAAGCTGGAGAGACCGGCGAACTGGGGATGTCAGCGGAGCTCAGGGGAGGGGGGGGCGGAGGGTTGGCTGACGTGGATGAGTGAGGAAAAGGTTGAGGACGGCGAAGCGAGGCGTTGGAGGGGGTGGTGACTAGGTATTGAGGAGGTCGGGCTGGATCTTGAAGGCATGGCGAAGCAATATGCTGTTTAAATCTCTCCTGACCTGCGAGGAGCAGCGAGTTCAAAGAGTTCAGATAGTAGAAGTACAGTACGGTGTAGTGGTTTAACGATACTTAGGGCTGCGGAGCCCGGGATTGCTGTTCCGCCGAATTTTCCAGAGGCCGCCTCCACATCGCTCAATTTTCAACACCTCGCCGTCCCAATTCACCCATCACATTGCGAGTAAAAGATTTTGTGGCTTGCCTAACATCGACATGATGTTGGGCAAACGCAAAGCTGTCAGTCTGGTTCCGCCGCCCAAGAAAAAGCGGAAGTCAGCCCCCGCCATCGAGGAGATCAAATTCGACATCAACGCGAGAGAGGATTACTTGACGGGCTTTCACAAGCGCAAGCTTCATCGCGCAAAACATGCGAGAGAAGAAGCAGCAAAGCGGGATCGAGAGGCCAAGATCGAGGCGCGCAAGATTGTGAGGCTCTTCTGATTTCCTCCACGGACCTGGGTTGTGTGCTAACGGTCATTGTGCAGCTACGCGATGGACGGAAAGCGGATCTAATGCAGCACGTGCAAGAGGTGAACGCAACGCTTAGAAGGCCGAACGAAGACCCCGAACCGCAATCAGATAGCGTTCAAGGCGAAGACGAACAATGGGATGGCATTACGGAACTTCCTACGACGAATCATGAGGCGGAGTATGTGGATGATGATCGATTTACTACGGTTACCGTCGAAGCGGTGGATATCTCAAGAGAAGGCTTCCATAAAGTGGCTCAGGAGGCGGATAGCGAGGATGCGGACGGTGAAGGAGACGGTCCTCAAAAGGTAGAGGATCCAAGAAGCGGGGAGAGAGGAGACCAGGAGCAAGCCTCGAGCGGTAAGCGGAAGTGGACCAAGGAACGACCAGGAGGGCCCCAAAAGAAAAAGAAGAAATTTAGGTATGAAAGCAAAGTTGAGAGGAAAATGACAAGACATAAGGAAAGGTCTCGCAATAGCAAGCAAGCTAAAGAAAGAAAGTCATGACCTTACAGTCAACGACCCCTGTTCCAGAGTGCAAACATAATTTCATGGTGCCCGCTCAATTGCTCTTTTCAAGCGCTCAAGGTATCATTCGCTCCCAGCCTCTGTGATGAACAAGCCCGCAGCCTCAAGCGGCTGGGAAGACAGCGTCCCATCGCTCGTACCACAGGTTTGGCTCCGTGTGCCAGACCCTACATGTTGCCTACCTCCTGCTGGAAGTCGTGCAATTCTTGCTGGACCGTCTTGTACTTCTTGGACATCTCCTCGTACTTCTCTTCCCATTGATCGCGAGCCGCTTCCAGAGCCTGCACTTTTCGCTCGTAATGGCCAGCTTTGACATCTGTTTGACGTAGCCTGCAATGAAGGAACCGTCAGCCGAAGCCGCATGCCTGGTGTGACCTACATTGCACTGGCAAAAGGCAGGAGCAACATACTTCTCGTTAGTCTCACGCATGTTCTTGTCTGCCTCCTCCGCCTCCTCTTCCAGTAGCTGCAATCGCCGCTGCAGACTCTCATTCTGGTTGCTATGCTCACTATGCTCCTTCACCAGGTCCTTGTGCTTCTGAACGTCTTCTTCAAGCTTCTCAACTACCCCTTCCAGACGTTGGTTGTTGTGAGACAGAGATTTGATCTCTTGTTCTTTGGCTAGGTTCTCTTGCTCCAATGTCTTGACCTTTGACTGGAGCTCTTCGCATTTGGCGGCTGTTTCCTCCTGTTCTTGGCGGATCGTAGCCATTTTCTGTAAGAATCTGTCAGCGGAATCGTCTCACATTGACAGCGTACCCGGCCGTGAGGCAAGTTCTGTCCAGCTTGCCAGAAGATTTGCCGGCCCTGAGGGTCGAGGGGTATATATACCGCTTTTATACCATCTAAAGCCATGGTGGGGGCTTGATCTATGGGATGGCTTGGGGGAAGAAGACTTAGATCTTTGCAGGATGGTTGGTACGACTGCAGATTGTGTAGAATTTCCGCGATTATGGGTAGGAAGAGGGAATTGAGTGTCGGAGTAGTTCACAAAGAGGTACGTCGGAGGTGATGCTTGAAAGAACCGGATTACGTAAGCCAGTTCCCGAGGCAACTACGATCAACACGCGTCGCCGCCATTTTCTCGTTTCGACTCTCAATGCAGACCATTGATTTACTCTACGTACATTTTCGGGACATATACCACTGCATGATACGTCCTGAGTAGTATAAACAATATGCTCGCCGCTCGAGATCAGGAAAACTTGGCCCACGGCCATCAGCAAGCCGCAGCATCAAAGCCGCTAAATCAGGGGACAAGGCAGCTTGCACCAAAGACACCGGGCAACAAGGCTCCAAAGACGCCGTTCAAGCTTCCGCTCAATGATGAGAATGGACCATGTTTGTTTGGCGCTGGCAAGTCCGTGTTAAAAATCAACGGCAAAGGGAATGAGAATCTGGTTACAGGGGCGAAGAAGGGAGGACTGGGGGACAAAGATGCGTTCAAGACGCCAATGGGTATATTCTGCAAAACAAGGTTCACTTTCATAGTACGGGCTAAAAGACGTCTTTACAGGCCCGCGGAACCGAGCCCCTCTAGGATTGAAGACGACCAACGCAAAGACCAAGGCTTTCCATATCCTTGCTCCACCGTCCGGCGAAGATGCACCAGACAAGAGTCAGCAAAAGAGTGCATCTGCCTCTGCACGAAAGGGGAGGTCGAGGGTTTCTCATGCCGAGATGACGAAGCTGGACATTCATACGGACCTGGACAAGCTCAAGGAGATGGACATTGAATACATGCCACCGCCTGCTAAGGGTATGAGTCTTAGCGCTCTAAAACCACTCTGCTGGCTAATGGCCTTTAGATCTCCCAGATTATCCAGATGACATCCACGAGACCGACTTCACCCCCTTCCCAGACGGCAAAGTAGGCTTCATGGCTGGCTGGATGCGTGAACAATTCCACAAGCCCGATGAGGAGGGACTATCCTACATTCAGCGCCAAGAGATGGCTTTCCAAAAAGGACTCGAAGAGACAGAGAAGGAGGAACTCGCTAAAGCGCTACTTGACCTTGAGTCGATTGAATGCCCCTGTGCCTGCGAGCCTGAGTGCCCCGGCGAGACTTGCAAGAAGACCGTAGCTGCAAAGAAGGCCGCGCAGGAAAAGTACGACAAAGTCATGGCAGAACTCTACCCAGAGCGTGAATCAGCCACAGCGAAATTCGCAACGAAGAAGCCTACCGCGAGTGAATCAGGCCCCAAGAAACCCCTCCAATCCAAAGGTCCCTCAACCCTCACCTCAAAATCCGCCGCCTCCCTCCTCTCCCATCCTAAAGCCTCCACCACCGTCCCGAAACCCAAGGCCCAACCCGCCACCACCACCACCACCACCAAGACCCGCCTCCCATTCTCCCACATCTCCTCTCGCAAGCAAGCCCCACCGCCAACCAACCCCTCTCCCATGCGTCACACCGCCGCGGCCCTCGCCTCAAGAACTACCATCGGTCGCTCAGCAGGCCGCGCCACCTCCGCTGCATACCGCAAGAATGTCGGCCCCGCGGCGACGAAACCGGTAGCAGAGGAAGTCCCAGACACCAGCCTCCCCCCCGCGGTGTATATCGCTCGCTACGGAGAACCGAAAGTGGGAAGCAGGATGTGGGATCGGTGTCTGGAGGCGGGGTGCCTGTATGGAAGGGAGCAGGAGGAGGTGCCGGACCTTGGAGGACGGTCTTTGGAGGAGTTGCTCAGGGAGGGGGCGGAGGAAGAGTTTGTGCTTGAATTGTGAGGGTCTCGGGATTTTCGGCATCGGTAGCTTAGGGGCGCATGGTTAGGTGAAATGGGAAAGAGTCGTAGGGGATTGCTGATTCCCCATCCGAGGAATACTGCAGACGCACCAAGAGCAAAGAGCTGGCTGTAGGTATAGCGCAGAGTCGCCGGAATCGGGTCTCCTTCTACATGACTATCCATTAGCAGGCAGGTATCGACCCAGCAGGCATGGAGTAGAACCCGTTTATGTACATAGAGACAGCGAATTCTGCATCAGCAAGCCCTTCATGACACGTTCGGCACTGTAAGCAAGCCACGAGAAAAACTTCTCACGTTCACGCAGCATGCAAACATCTACCTGTCCAAAAGGTACGATTTGGGTCTTTGTCTCTATGCTCAACGAACGAAAAGTCGATAACTTTTCAATACATCCATCCGCGACGTCGCCTCGACCGATCAACAATATCGTCAAGAGTCATCAGTAATGAGTAATGCGGCTCGAAGCGCCTAAAGCACCAGGATGAAGAGGACTAGGTCTTCGCCGTTGATTCCTAGAGAGCACTGACAAGCGACAGCGAGGACGCGGTTTTGAGGGGAAAAAATAACCTCTGATGCAGAGAGAGAGGGTTTGACTCATCATGCGAGCGCCTGGATATATGCCAGCGCAGGACGTTGACGAAAGGGATAGATGGCTCAGGCGAGCATGATGCTGGAGATCGGTCGGCTGGATATGTACATGGAGGTGGATGTATGCCGCCTGTAGAGTAGGATGAACGGGGTGGTATGTAGACATGTCATTCAAAGAGGTTGAGATACTCAGGGAAAGCAATAATAAATGCACCGTGACGCCAATGCACCGTCCGCCGCTCCTATCCATACAAGTGGTCGGTTCCACGTCGCTCGTAGATGCAGATCGCTATGTCTGCAGCAACCCGTCCAACGCCTGCTGAACGCCGATAATGTAAAGTGGATGTGAGTGTACAGGTCGGCAATTTTCGGTCTATAGCCCCTGTAAAGACTTTTAGATGAGGTAGGAATGTGCTTTGACGTAATCTATGCGACGTATGAGAAGGTGAATGTGGTTCGGAGGAGGATGGGAGTCCCAGAAGCGGGATGGGAAGCGGGGAATTTCCTCGACATGAGCATAGGCCTGCTAGGATTGCTATATAGGTTTCGGGCAACATACATGCCCGTTGCGATATATGAGTCTGGCCAAAGGCTGCTTGTCATTCGTTTTGGAGGCCGAAGATCTTTGATGTGGTGTAAAATCTAGTGATGGCCTATTCAATTTCCTGCAAGGTATTTAAAGTCGATTGATGAGGGAGCTCTATGCTTATGGCGCCTTTTGTGTAAGTCGCTCCAATGCTGATGCTAGATTCCTATGGTGCGGGATGAGTGGTAGAAACTGTTTGTTGCTCTCCGGAATACCAAATAAACCCGCGAAGATGTAGATATGCAAGAGGTGAGATGATTTCTTGGCGGAAACATATTACTCCAGGTCAAGCCGCCGCAGCCACGTCGACGATCTTCTTCAGATTCACATGCACCATTTTACGGGTGGTGAGATGTTCCACCATGGCCTTGAATGTGCCCACAAAGCCCAGGGACACTCTATGCAACAGTCTTTCCGCAACCCATCCTATGAAGCCCCACGGTATTGGAATTTCACATCTGACTTCCAGAACCAGCATGCCTATTTCCACAGTGAATGCGTTGACCGGGTCGTCTGCTAACCAGATTCCCCCTGCACGATCTATGACCGTTCCGAGGAAGTGCTCGAGGACTGTGGCTGCGTTGGCGATGCGGAGGCATCCTTGGAAAACCGTAAACCAGAGCTTCCATTTTCCTCCGTCCAGATAGGAGATGATCCAGGTGTCGTCAGCGCGTCGAACGGAGGCAGTTTCTCTGCGCGCAAGAGCCGAAGGGGTCTGAGGGATGTTGTGTGGTGCAAGTTCTTGTGGTTTATATCCAGCCAACGATGCGCCGGGGCTAGGAGTGTCGATGCTATGATGGGTAGGGGTCGTTGACGATATGGCAATCAGGTGAGCGAATAGGAATAGGCAGAGCAGGATATTGACGAAGCGTGCCATCGGGCTCCGAAACGATCGCAAGAAACAGAGCTGAGCAGGTTTTGGAGCCGGATCCAGGTAGGTGATCAGATCGTTCAAGTAGACAGCCAGGAGGATACGTGTTATTGAATTGTTTCCTCCTTGGTCGCCGATTTCTTCGCTAGCATAATCGCGTTGCTGGCATGTTCGGTACTGGAAGTTCTCTGACTCGAGTAGGGCAGCTCACATAGGATTTTCCCCACATTGCGACCCCAGATGTGGGGTGAGATACTTATTTCCCTCTACACGATACTGCGGGACCGCCGCATGAAATCTGCAGGGAATCTGCAGGGCGTGGACGGCATGCTTCTTCCAGACGATTGGGTGCGTATCAGCCATGCCGCTTCGCCAAAGCGGTTATAGTCTTTTCAGCCGCCAAATGCTCCGATGTGCGTGGAAATGACGAGCGGGACGATCAAGCTGGATACCCCCAATGTCGTTCCACTTGGCTTGCAGGACGATGCACGGCCGGAGATAGTCTAATACGTGGGGTTGACGAATCGCTAGACCAGGCCTAGGAACCATGGCAATTCGCGGTCTGCTCGATATCCGACGCATAACCTTGTACCACATCAAGAGGAAGGGCGGTCTCGGGTCAGCATCGCTCACGGCAACAACGCGGCTGTCGTGAGAGCCCACGTGGACGTATAGACGTCTAGAGCTGCATTGCAGAGCTGCTGATCAGGTCGTTTGAGGAATAGTGCTTGTTATGCGCTTATCATGGAACGCTTTCACGACGGCAGATCATCAGTAAGCTGGACCATCATCATGAACAAAAACGACGGCCAAGAAGGAAAAGGCGGTAAATAGAAAATGCAACAACGTTATTTCCGGAACAGATGTACGGATGAGATGTGGACCTGTGAAATACACGATCACCTAGCCACCGCGGGAATGGTCGGTCAGCGAAATCCATCAGTCAAGAAAAAGATATTCCCCACCGTTGGATCTGGCTAGTAGCGAAGCCTCGCATTCATAATCAAGTAGGAAACATCCTTACCGTATTTCATTGTTTGGGAGCGGCCAGCTATCATCTCATGTATGTGATGGCTTTGCAGGCTCTTCGCTAACGCCTCGCTATGAAAGTCCCGGGGATTCGATATTCGTAGCATCGCTATCCCATGCCTGGGCACCAGTGGGTGCTGGATCTGCTTCGAAAGCCTTCTGGGAACCCGATTTCTGCTCCTTGCTTGATGGCGCGTCAATCCAGTCATTAGGTTGTTGTAACAGCTCGACGCTTGCTGCTCTCCGAAAAAACCAAGGAGCGTAATCAATCCCAGAAGCGTAGTCGAGTACAAGGTGGAAGCTTGTGAATTTCCGGTTGTCGGAGACGAACACGAAGCAACCTCAACGATGCTTTCTACGCTAGCCTTCGCTTGTCCGGTCAACTGGAAACAGTGTACAGTTTCCATCCCCCTAATACTGGATTCAGGATGATATCGGTGCGTTCAGAAAGATTCTAAACTTTTCTTGTCAAGCGCGTAGAGCTGAGTCAGAAGATACTCATTACGCTCGCTCTTCCATCCGTTCTTTGTAACCTGTGCAGAAGGCTTTCGAGAGTGAAACATCGCTGGTCGGCTGCGAGTTTCGCTTTATCCCCATGCGTGAGACTTTGTTTGTGATCAAGGACGGTTTTCATTGTCTTTCGCCGGCCTTTTTAAAGAGTGTGAACACGCTACTGATGCGATTCCAGTTGAATCAAGTGGCCGGAGTCGGTGAACCTTTTCTGCCCTTATGCGAGAGTGTGCGGCTAGGAGGGCACGTCAGAGAGCTCGCTCGGGATATTAAATAGACGTCCCGGGCGCAGTCTGTGAATACTTTTCCGTACCTTTCATGGCGTTGAGAAGATGCAATTTCCGATCGGTCTGAGTATTTGCAGGCCGCCAGGTCAGATACCCTCTACCATGTCAGCGATGGAACACAGGTGAGTAGTGATCGACGACTATGTCCTTCTTATCCACCTCCAGACCCCGATGAGCCTTCTGCGGAAAAGGTACCAGAACAACAGCAACGCCGACATCGTCATGAAAATTGACCTGATGTTCCATCTATCTATCAGAACTAGGTGGTCAATTTGCTTCGACGTATGCACTGGTCGAAGATCAGGCATTGCCGTTATCTTCGCGATCAGCGCAGTCCACCCAGTGAAATGCTGAGTCCTCTGACCTTTGCCTGTGTCGGGGTTGTACTGCTCCCACGCGAAACCCGTCTCCTCGCAGGAATAGAATACTGTGTTCAAGATGTTCTGCCGAAGGTTGATATATATCTCTCGCGCTTTCCGTTGATGTAGGCCCGGCTGCTGAGCAAGTTCCTGATTGTTGAGTCAGCTATAGTACTATCTGTGGTCCTATGAGTTGACGACGTCGATAGAGAATCCTACGCAGTTGCGCGGAGGGGTTCTTTTGAGCTGACGACACTCATTGAGTAAAGGGTCATCTCAAACATAGTGGACCACCGAAGGCCGGTAACGGATGGGGCCAGTTGCTAATTATATAACTCCCCAACCCAAAACACAGGAAAGAAGCATTGCCACGGGAGCTACGATATCGACCGATAAGGCGGTAGAGGCGAGAAGAAAAAGGTCCCGGAACTCCTGAAACAACGGATTGACGGATTGTCGAACAGGCTGGTTATCCAATGGAGACCCATCGCTAAAGCGTCAATCCTTTGATGCCTTCGAAGAAACTCCCAACATCAAAAACCTCGGAGGCCAACAATCGAAGAAAGAGTCACGAGAGGGAACCAACATTGATGAGGAGACAATGAAATGATCTGGCCCCGGAATTTGAATGAAAGTGCATGGAATGCTTACCAGTAATCTTTGTATCACCATGTAATTAATATTGATCCAGACTGGACTTCTCCAATAGTTCTCATCAGTACCGTAAAACTCGTCCTTAAGGCTAAGGCTACGGAGACCATAAGGGCTCCACACCTCCTCGGGATCCCGTATCAGATCCAACACGGCTTCAAGATGAGGATGCTCTGGACTCATAGGCTTGGTGAAGAAGGGAAAGAGACAGATATAGCCTTTGTGGCAGCTCTTCCCAACATGACTGTCATCTACAATTGTTGTATGGCACTATGCTCTTTGGGCCTCGGACCAGTGAATGCCGTCAACACTGCGAACAACGTTCATCTCATGCCGCGAGAACAAAGCCTCGTCTTCTTTCCCGCCAAAAAAGGCTGAGACCTCCCTCAAGGCTTTCGCCATGGTCCCAACCGAGCAGAGAGCATTTACATGCAACTCTCCCGGATGCGGTGGCTGGGCACGAGGATAGTCATCCAGACCACTGGCAAGGATATGCTGGGGTGTTCGGCCTCGCCACTGGTATCCTTGGTTGAGGTCAGAACCGGAATGCTCGTAAAGCGTTCCATTGCCGCCAGCCTGTGTGCGACGAAACATTCGTAATGTTTTCTTAGCTTGGGGTAGACGGCAGCCAACATAGATCTGCCTGCGGCAGGATCGCCCAGTAACCTGCTCGGAGTTCCTGCATAAGGTGTTATCGCATTCAACTTTGCGACAAATACCTGGATAACCAAAAACGGTGTGGGCGGGTTCGTGTAGTGAGGGTTCTGCGTCTGGAAATCCGATAGCACCTTGCTCCTTGCTTCTGAGCCAAGGATCTGTTCCCTAGCAATCCAGCCATTATCATCCATCAGATTAAACCAACTAGAGATGATTTCCAGGGCAAGATCCATGTCCCAGTCCATGATAACTTCGAGATGAAAGCCTTCATCCCACAAAAGTCCCGAGGAAAGAACGGTCTCGAGGGAACGGAAGTGAAGAGCTGGTAAGGGCCTTCTTCTTGGACAACAGCACGCGATCGGGCCGCGGCGGCCTTTCCCCAAAAGTCCGGATCGTTTTCTGCATATTCTGGAGCAAAAGAACTGTCGACCCTACTTGTTCCGCGGAAGTATCCGATCCCTCCCATAAGATTGGAGAGAATATATTGAGAGAATGTAACATGCCGCTCGTCCTGGAATGGCGGCTGTGGCGAGAAGGCTGATTTGAAACGGTCATCAATTGTCGACTGCACATTCCGGATGTCTTCTGTAAGACTAGATGAAGCCATAGCTTCAGAAGTAATTCCTGAAGAGAATAGAATGTCCAAGCCGGAACCTCCCTCGAAAGTTTTCTGAATAAAAAGGAGGTTTCCTTTCTTAGGGCCCTCGGGTGAGCCAGTGTTCTGGAGCTGCTCCAGCCAAATCAATTTCGCCTTCCAAATGGTATCCACAGGCACTGTCACACTTTAGATGGACGTCCAATGAGATACACTTTCAGCTGTGTTATCTGGAAACTGCATTTTGAACTTTCCTAAGCCTGCTGTCATGCCGTTGCAGACAATTTTAGTCTTCGAGGCTGTGGTCTTGTGCACTTTGGTGCATTCTATTGTCGACCTTGATTCTTCGACGCCAAAATAGAGTATCATCGTACTCTTTTGACGGTCGTGTCCATCCGCCCTTGGGCGAGCACTAACTCCCAAACTCCATTTGCCGTAAATTTCATTATCTGACGTCTTTATAAAGTGAGTGATCAAGTCTAGCTTGTTACCAGTATCATGAACAATATGCGTGCCACCTTTCCGTACATCGTATGCTGTCCAACCGTAGCCTGCCATACCCTCATCTTGCTCGCATGTATGTCGTAGGTCTTTAGGTTAGAGTGTGTGTCACCGTAACGGCAGCCATTGTGATACGTACTCTTCGAGATGTCCGTAGGATTATTGGCGCCGGACCACATTAGGCCCATAATTAGAGAATTCGGCATCAGAGGACGTATTCCGACATACAGGTTGGGTCGGTACGGGCCCCACAGCAGCGACAAGTTGCTCGCGGCAGATTGTCCGTATGATTTTGTTGAATAAACCTCACTGAAGACATAAAAAACGAAGAGAACGATCGTCGGCCAAGGCTGTATAACAAGCTTACCAAGATTTGGTGGAGATGCGCTTCGCACTTCGCACTTCTCATAAAGCAGGAAAGCCGAGTTGACAATTCATCGGTCGGACATTATGATGCCATGTTTAGAACGTCAGATCGATGGAAAGTACCTTAGTTCTCGCACGCATCGTATCGAGAAGGCACATCGGACCGGCAGAAAGGACACGATTGGTTCAATCAAACGATTTCACCCGAATGGTCAAGGCAGTTCCCCAGATTTCGGCAAACGCAATGTATAGTGCCAGACCGCAGAGAAGAACGTACGCTGAGCCGGATTTGAATCAAGCGGAGACAGAGCTACCAGCCACTTGCGTGTCCATGAATAATGGCCCATTGGCCTGGAGATGTTTTGTTAATTGTTGCTCCTTTTCCAATCGTTTATTCACCTTTCCGAAGAAACATGCCAGCAAGAAGCCAGCCCAAGCCTCGATGTAATCGTCGGTGCCCCACTACATTTCTACATTGCGCTTACCGAAATGTGGGGGGACCTCTGATGAACCAGCACGAGACTGGGGGAATCAACATTTTAATTCATTTACCGCGACGCCGTTTTCCGCTCGTTTCAGCTTGCCGGGACTTGGTCTTGGCATTTCGGAGGCGCGTACATCCATCCGTTGATTGGCTGTCTAGCCTAGTTGCGCCTTGGCGTTGATGCTACCACAGTGATCGAAAGAACCTCATTTCATATTGCTCCATCGCACGTGTTGTCCCACAACAGCCGCGAAAGCATTATGCTTAGAATGTGTAATCAATTGATGCATCTGCCGTTCAATCTACACCGCATCGACCGCCTGGACCCCAAAATTCCCTACAGATTAGTAATATTGAGATATATGATTGCACGATTATCAAGTGGTTTTAGATGCGATTGTGCTGCACAGATTTCTCATCTATCTGCTTTGCTGAGACCGGACTCCGCGAGTGAAAGATCGTCAACCTCGCCAGATAATTGACACCAGGCAGAAAATTGACGAGTCGTCGAAAACCTTACGCGAAGATCTCTGTGCTCACTGTCTATGTCCAGATGTCAAAAGTGTTGCCAAGTACCTATCAAGCCTCAGAAAGAAACTCTTTAATCGAAGCGAGTAGTGATGCTTAATCTATAAGTTCAAACGCACGCTGGCGTGGCCCAAAAAGGTAGTGGCAGTAGGAGATGAAACGTGACCACTCGTACCAATATCTCAACAACATTCAAGGTCTTGTTCCACACTCCTGGCAAAGAAGATCAACACAGGTAGCCTGGTACCATCTGACTTTAAAATTCCCTATTCCGCGATCCGTATATCAAAGATCTCACCCGAGCTAATGCATGCAAGTAGCCTTGCTTGCACCGACTTTCTTTGAGCACAAATGTTTCAGGTTTTCTGGTACCCTTGTCACTGCTCGCTGGCTATTTTAATACACCACCACTTCTCTCATCTAGTTCCTGTGTCAGTCCTAACGCAATTACTTTCCCTTTGAGAGTATAAGGAACGACAGAATTCAAACTACAATCATGGAATTCGACGACATTTCTGACAATAGAGAGTGGGTACAGCTGTTTGGTAAGCAGAAAGATGCTCTGCAAGCCGCTAGTCAACGTAGGGGTGAGCAACCAAGGGACAGGAAGCCTCGGGAGCAGCTTATCAGCGAGTTTATGGGCCGACGTATGGCCAATGATATCGCCATGGCACAAGGCAAACACCAGATCCAGCAATCTTGGGTTGCTCCTCCATATCCACCCTCAACTGCAGCTTCGCATTGTCTCCAGAAGCTGTTTATCAAGGATCTGCGTTTAGAAACCCATCACCGCGGTCACTATGTGCTACTCCGCGCGGCAACCCCGTCCATGGTCATGACGGCAGTCATGGTCATCATGGAGGATGAGAAGGGGCATGGAATGCCCTTCCAACTTTACCAGCAGAAAGCCGACGCTTATCGGACGGCTAAGGACGTGATCCAAGAAAGCCACCTCTGCATACTCAAGGAGCCCTACTTCAAAGTGCAGAACGATGGAGGCTATGGGCTGAGGGTGGACCATGTCGGCGATCTCATCTGGCTTTCTGCAGATGATGAGAGAGTTCCGGCAGCCTGGAAGCCTCGGATCTCTGACCTTGAGATAGATGCAATGCAGTTGAAGGATGAGGGCAACCGCGCTTTGAAGGCGGGTAAACCATATGAAGCTGGTGGAATGCAAGTTCACACCCCCTCATATCTCATTACAACCGAACAAATCGACAAAGACAAAGTTGCGAAATAACTAATCTCCTTGTTCTACTAGTTACACAGAAGCGCTGAAGCACACAAATACGGTCGACCAACGGCGGATCATCCAGCTCAATCGATCCCTCGTCAACTTAAAGCTCGGATATTACGACCAAGCCTTGCAGGATGCCGGAACTATCGCGGCAACGTCCCAGGTTTTGGAGAAAAGCCTTTATCGCGCAGCTCGAGCTTTGTATGGGCTAGAAAGGTACCAAGAAAGCCATGATATGCTGACATCTCTTCTCTCGCAATTCCCCAATTGCCTCGGTGCACGAACAGAGTTCGTCCGAGCAGAACAACGCTTGAAGGAAAAGGAGCATGGGGACTACAACTTCAAATCCATGTATGAGGCTGCAAAAAAGACACCTCCCTATATCGATTGCGCGACGTATCTGGCACCAGTCGCAGTCAAGCCGGCCGGGGTTCGTGGACGTGGGTTGTTTACCACTAAGGACGTCATCGCGGGAGAAGTACTGTTATGCGAGAAAGCATTCTCCTACTGTTGGGCCAATGAAGAAGCCAACGAAGCCGGCTCGAAGACGAGCCTTCTCATGAATACGACTACGAATAGGTCCGTCCTTGGGACCCAGGCAGACCTTATCACGGAGACTGTCCAGAAGCTCCATCCGAATCCTTCTCTTTTACCAGCCTTGAATGCTTTACATCATGGTGACTACCAAACCGTTGAGCCCACAGAGGTCGACGGCTCAGCAGTAGTCGATACGTAAGCTACTCCACGATACCGTTTCTTGAGCTACGCTGATTTTCTCCATAGCTTCCTAGTGGATCGCATAATTTCTCTGAATGCCTTCGGCTGTCCTCGCACGTCCCTCGAGAGTCACTTCAAACATTCCAAGACATCGGAAGAGCAGCGCAAGGAGCGAATATTCCACACATGCGGCCTCTTCCCTAATGCCTCCTTCATCAACCACAGCTGCAACAGCAACGCCCGCCGCAGCTTCATAGGCGATATGCAGATTGTCCGCGCTACACGCAACCTCCCCGCCGATACCGAGATCACCTTCTGGTACCGCGGCCCTGACCCAATGCTGTCCTACCAACAAACGCAGGACCGGTTCGGGAACTGGGGCTTCATATGCACATGTTGCATCTGTGAGCACACCAGAACCACGCCCAAAAAAGACCTCACCAAACGGAAGGGCTTGCTCCGAGACCTGGAAGACGCCTTCTCAGAGCGCCCGGCGGCCAACCTAGCAAAAGCCGAAAGACTTCTCGCCGCCATCGAGAAGACATACGCGGTACCTGCATCTACCGTACCCCGCCTTACCCTTTGGGATCCCTACCTCCTGCTCACCCGCTTCTACAGCGCTCAGAAAAATTCCCTTAAAACCATCGAAACGGCCTACAAAGTCCTCGAATCCCTAGGCTACGTGTTCAAGCGCGCAGACTCCACGTCTCTCACCTCCACCTTTGAGGTTCAAACCTGGGGCCTGATGCAAAACTGTGTCATTGAGACATGGGTGCACATCTGGATTGCGGGCTATGCGGCGGGTGCATCAGCGATGGGGAAGCAGGCGAAGGAGTATGCAAAGACAGCGTACAAGATCATTGTTGGGGAGGACAAGACGTTTGGGGAGAGATATGGGAAGTTGGGTCATAGGGCGATGTTTGAGGGGGCGGACTTGGTGGAGGCGTTTCAGTCGATGAATTTTTGAGATTGCTGGATCGGACGAGGGTTCTATGCTACCTATGTCTGTTCCGGATCGCTAGGCCAGTTCGGCATCGATATGCTGGTAGGAAAAATCTATCCGAATTAACGAATTTGCTTACCTATCTTGACCCAGCCACACAACGAGTGAGTGGTCTGGGTACCTCCTTGAAGTCTATCCCCTGCGTTGACATGATACGTTCTCAGCCTTCATATAAACCGCACTGCTTCCTAATACGCCTCTTCAGTGGTAGGTGCCACACACCTACCGCATACATGGCATCAGATCATCATACAGCTATATCCACAGTCAAATACCCGAACGATAGGCACTCCACCATGATATCATCGCCAGTGGATACGTATCAAGACCTCGCGCAAGGGAACCAAGTATAAGACAGAAGATACATTCTTCCTCACTTTCTATCCAGCCCTCAGTACCGAAAGCGTGATCCCAATGACACTGAGAAGATTACCTCGCCGGAAGAGGAGTCCTGGACCTCTATACCACATCCTCTAAGTCTTCAATCAACTTTTGCGTCGAGGGGAGTGTGGCCAGTGATCCCTACGAGCAGTGCTCTGCTGGAAAAGTTGCTTACATTCGCTGGCAGAGTGCTAATACGTGGGGCTAGCCTCACCAAGTAATAAGGGCTTTGCAAGATGGAAAAACGTGTTGACGGAATGGAAGTGGGCTGAACTACCACTGATGGCTGGATGGCAAAGCGGCAAAACGTTGAGCATTATAGGGGGGATTGTAGGAGAACCCGAAGAAAGCAACAACAGAAGGGTCCCATAGCAGATTCAGTCGACTTTCGATCGCACTGGGCCCCTACGGCACACACTACAGCTTCGCCTTCAGCCCCTTCTCCGCTTCCTCCTGCGCCCTAATCTTCAGCACCCGTCTCAAGATCTTCCCACTCGCGCTCTTCGGTATTTCATCCACGAATCTCACCCCACCTCTCAGCCGCTTGTGATTCGCCACCTTCGCCCTCAACCACGCCACAATGTCCTCCTCCGTCTTCCTCCCACCCTCGACTCCTGGCGCAGGCACGATATACGCGCGCGGCACCTCCGTAGCTTGGTCTTCACTGTAAACCCCGACCACAGCAACATCATTGATCTTCGGATGACTGAGCAGCAGTCCCTCGAGCTCAGCGGGCGGCACTTGGAAGCCTTTGTACTTGATCAACTCTTTGACGCGATCCGTGATATAAAAATTACCGTCTTTATCCTGGTACCCGACGTCCCCAGTCTTGAAGTATCCGTCTTCGGTCAAAGCGTTCTTGGTGCCTTCGGGGTTGTTATGGTAGCCTTTGAAGATATTCGGCCCCTTCATCCACAACTCGCCCACCTCGCCGGCTGGCACTTCTGTTCCCTCAGGAGACATGTGTTTCGCGCTCATGTTCGGGAACAGTCGACCCACGGATCCTATCGTCTTGTTCCAATCATCCCACGGCTGGGTATGCGTTGTCGGGCTCGTTTCGCTCAGGCCGTAACCTTGCTTGACGGGGACCTTGAGCCGCTTGTGGACCGCCTCGACGAGTTCCTGAGTTAAGGGCGCGGCGCCGGAGTTCATCATGCGCAGGGAGCTAAGGTCGTATTTATCAATTGTGGGGTTCTTAGCGAGGAGGAGAACGATGGGGGGGACGACATATGTGAAGGTGATGCGGTGCTTTTGAACGGCGGTACAGAACTGTTCGATATCGAATTTGGACATGACGACGAGGTGGAGGCCGCTGTATAGACTTTGGTGAACGAGGCAAGTGAGTCCTGGGGGGTGTTAGCTGAGCTCGCTGAGCAGTTTCTGGGAGCTAGCCGTACCGTAGATGTGGAAGAAGGGGAGGAAGGCAAGTATGTTGTCTCCCTTGCCGTCTGGGCCTCCATCCCATGATATGTTGCCAGACTCGCCTGCTTTGAGCTGGAGGATGTTGGATACGATGTTCTCGTGACTTAGCATGACACCTTTCGGATGGCCGGTTGTTCCGGACGAGTACACCAAGAATGCGAGGTCTTTCTTCGAGTCGATCCTTGTTCTGCGATACCTGTTCGTGCCAGCAATGTTCCGGATCGCTGAAAAATGTTTGAACCTTCTCGTCTCATCCCTCGAGTCGCCTATCAGGATTATTCTACCATCTGGTATACCCGCCTGTTTCGCAGCTTCTTGCGCAACGTCGAGAAAGTGTAATTGAGTGACCAATGCCTTAGCACCAGAATCTTTCAATTGGAAAGCCAGTTCGTCTGCCGTGTAGCCAGGGTTTGCTGGTGATATTACGCCGCCGGCCCAATGGCAGCCCCATATTACCGGAGGAGTATCGATGCAATTAGGCGTGAACAATGCAAGCACATCTCCCTTCTGCCATTCCCAGACGGATTTTAAGCCTTTTCCAAACTCAATCGCTGTGCTCTTGACCTGAGCATACGAATAGAATCGGTCGGTTTCAGCGTCACGGTAAATCACTGTCAATGTTAGCAAAGTGATTTGACAACAGCTGAGGAGTACGATCGAGTACCTTTGTCATCTGGAAAGGGTCTGTCTGTACGCTCGAACAGTAATGCCCAGATGTCAATGTTGGGTATGTCAAATCGCGGGTACGTCGACTCGGTGGGCATTGTGAAAGCGAGGCAACAGACAATTGACTAATGGCAGGTAACTGAGCGGAAGAGCACAATCGAAAGGCAAGTACCGCAGTCCACACGGAGAAGACAGCATAGCGAGCGCAAGTGCAATCTCCAGCACCCCGATGACGTCCAGTCGGATCCAATTGAGAAGCGAGCAGCCGCTGCGGAGTCCTGATCTGAATAGAGATGCCGAGGTTAGATCTCTACTAACTTAGGGTGACCTAGCCGCGCATATTTGCCGCGTCTCAACCCTAACAATACGACACCGTATTGACGTCTCGCCATGTCGTTATTGTTCTTTATTCACCGCGTGCGCTGATATACACTTGCGATTTCTTTCTTCGTTTTCCCAATGATACGTCAAAGAGCACCTGCCCTTCGCTACATTCTTTTAGGAGGGTCTCACAACTCGAGAGAGTCCCAGAAACGATGGGCTCAAGTACACGATATCCGCTTTCTCGCGACCCATCCGCAAGGTCAAAGCATTGGCGATAAGTATCGAGAGAAGTTGCAGAAAAAGGCTAAAGCGTAGAGTATTCAAGAATATGAAAAGCAAGAAAAAGGCTTATGTGGTGGTAGGATTGGACTCCAAAACGTAGACGAGTTGAAATCGGTGTACAAAGATCGGATACAAGCACATAGACAGTCTCCCGCTATACCGCAACCACAGCAACCGATTTCACTCTACCCTCCACCACCTCCGCCACCGCAGGCAGCTCCTGAGATCTCATCCGCTCCCTCTCCCACGAGAACCTCTGACAAGCCATCTGCACCCCCTGGCGTCAAGCTCCTCTCTTCGTTTATCGATGTCGAGAAGACCATAGAACTGCCCCGGAAAGAGATCGAGTACATTTGGCGCCTTCGCCATGCCTCTAACCCTCGTTCATTATGTGCTGTGATACCGCAAGCGACATACCGTAGGATCGAAGCCACCGCTCGCCGGCATCCGCAATTTATTCTTCCTCTACCACGAGAAGGTAAAGGAGCCGAAATTCATTTTTTGCAGTGGACATTTCCCACGTCTACAACGGCAACGGTGCTCTTTACGCATCTGGCGGAGTATAAACTACGAGGGGAATTCAGCCAGCCGCATACGACAGTGACGCACCACCTAGATTTGGGGGATCCAAAGGGCTTAGTGTTGCTACAGGGGACTGTCGTAGAGGGAAGAGGTGTGAGTGTAGATGAGGGCAAATGGCTGTTGATGTGCCTGCAGAAATTCTACGGCGTGATGGAGGAGCAGCCAAAGAGGAAGAAGCTGCTTGAGCAGTTTAGCAAGGGCGACGGTGACTTTAAGGTTGAGGAGCTGCTCGAAGAGGCGGAGAAGACTGTCTGACGGGGTTGCGTTTGATAGCGCTCTAAGGATAAGATGAAATCCAAGGAACTGGAAGCCACATCGGGGTCTAGACCTCCTTTCGCCCGGTGGGCTCCATCGCTTTTCCTGAACCTGCCTCGGTCGGGGCTCAATCGAATATTCCCTACCCGATGAAACAGTGGCCCTTGGCGGAGTCATTGAAGTGGAGCTCTTTTAACAAGGCTGTGCTGGGTTCAGACACGGCTCTTACAAAAAGAAACCCCGAAGCACCCGGAATGGGGCGCCGGTTATTAAATGCTGCTTCACATCAAGTCGCAGTTCTACATGCCCACCTGGTCTGGACGGCCGCTATGCATGTATACTGTATGTGCAAGATCCTATTCCTACATTGAAGTGAACGGAGAGGGCTAATCTATCTCTTAGATTAGGATAATCCATCCGGAAGGAGGTAGGCTAAGAGTACCAACAAATGGGTAAACGAAGAGAGTGGTCAAGATCCAAGGTAAACTTGATGCACCGTATCAAAAAGACAGACGAACAAATAGAGGAAGCATTCACCGTTCTGGACATGATGACTCAGAATATTCTAATTACAAGATCCAATCGTAGCATCAGTAGTGATTACTGCAGTAAAGATGCAATAAGAACTTTAAATCCGTTGTCTGATCCCCTTTGTTTTGGCTCCGCGTTCGAGACCGATATCCAGTTAGGCTTTCTTTTTCTGGTGTCAATTCCTTTTCAGTTTTAATTTTTTGTTGGGCTACTATCGGGAGTGCCCTTTAGCTTGTCTGCTAGTTTTCATGTCGAGAGCCTTCATTCCGAATATCTTGTTGCTTGATTCTTCTTTACACACGATGAGCAAAAAGCCCACCACCTCCCCTATTTGATTCCCTTCCCATGTATCAAGACTTCGCTTGCCTAGGGCTACAAATACCAGAAGGAAGGGGCATTGGCCCGTTACCTCCACATACCACCTCATCGATGCATTCCAAGCTCTACACATCTAAAAAGCATGAAGTCGACCTCCTGACCAGTAAGACCCCCCCCCCCCACCCCACCTCCCCCTCCCCTCCTCCCCACCTCCCCTCCCTCCCCAGCATAAACATCCCCCCCACAACCCCCCCAAAAATACCACTACTACTCCTAACCCCAATATCCCATCCGCTTTCGAGTCGACACCAATAGCTGGTCATCGAGTCCGCAGCGGAGTGTGCTTCTTACAGCTTAGGACTTATAGATAGTAGTAGTGAGTAGGATGGGGATGGGGATGGGGATGGGAAGGGGAGGGGAAGGCGAGATGAATGGTTCAGCAATCCTTGTGCATGGAAAACATTAACGAAGCAGGGCCAGAATATGACCTATCACAGTAGAGGTGGAACTTTAGTTGATTTGGAGGGTTTGAGAGGAAGGATTGAGGAGCTAATGCATACACGAGGCATGAGATTTATCGCTATGCTAAATAAATCTATTGCCTTCAATCCACGTCGTCTCTTCATGATATTGCAGCTCGTTCCTGATCATTCCCGCTGCTTTGACCGATTCATTCCCAACCGTGTCGTATAGTCACGATCTCGCCCGGAAGATCGCGCACCTCCCACTTGATTCCCAGGAACGATGCTGTTCCCATATCTAATGCTGCATCTCACCTCAAAGTCTAGGCGGAAAACGAAACCTGCCCCTCGCAAACAAGCGCATCTCAACCGAACCGGTACAGCGTCTGCTTCTTCCCCTTCCCTCCCTTCTTCTTCGACGCCGCCCCAACACCATCCCTATCCCCATCCCCTTCACCATCCGCATCCCCACCATCCGCAGTCGGCGCCGAAGACGAAACCACACTATTGCCCCACGGACTCGGCGCCGCACTCAGATTGTTCCTTCCCTCATCCCACCGCACAGTCCCCCGCGTCAGCCCCGACATCAACGTATTCGGTCTCGCAGCCGACGGCAGAGCCGGGAACGCACCCGCATTGACCGCCGTCGCGGTGGGCGGTGGCCTCGACGACGGCCGCGAAGATGTAGGAGACGGTCGGCTTGAAGAACTCGCTGAAGAGGCTGTCCAGGGGGTTTTCCCCACGCGTCCGGCACCCACTCGGTTGGCTGATGCGGCGGGCAGGGCGGGGATTGGGGCTGCGGAATTGATGGAGTTGCCCCAGCTGCCTTTGCGGCTGACGGCCGATTGAGAGGACTGGGCGGTGGAGCTCTTCAGTTTGAGAACACGGTGGCCGCCGCTGCCGGCTGCGGCGGCGGAGGAGCCGGGAAGGACGCCGCTTGGGCCGGGGAGGGTGGGGTAGTCTTCGTTGATGGCACGCCAGTCGTTCCAGGCTCTGAGGAGGTCGTTGCGTTTGGTTTCGGTCTCGTAGATGTCGGCGAGTTCCTTGATGAGCTTGCCGATGTCGGAGGAGGGGGCGTCGAAGAGGGAGAACATCGTGTCGGTCATTTGGGTTGCGGTGATGGCGGATTTGCGGTAGGAGGACACGGAGTCGCGGAAGGAGGCGAGCTTTGTGAGGTCGTTCTTTAGGAGAGTGGCTGCGCGATCGGTGACAGAGGCGTGTTGGAGCTGGCGTGCTTGTTCTTGCGGTGTCAATTGCTGGTTTGGGTTTAAGTTGGTGGCACCATCAATGTGAAGGTTGTCGATCGCTGGGAATGACGGGTTTGTAGTGCCTCGAGTCTCTGTGACGGGGGCTTGGACTGGGCGGTTGCTGGCGGCTCTGGCAGCCTGGGCATCTGGTGAGGTTAATTGACCACCAAAGGTTCTTACTGTGGCAGATTGTGCGTTATGGATGGCCATTTGACGCTGGTAGGCAATCGCGTCTCGCCGCATGGGCTGAGCAGTTGATTGGGGTATAGCTTCCGTATTGGGATCTCTACCTCTGCCCCTGCCCCTGCCCTCACGCCCTCCTCTGCCTCCTCGGTTCTCCTGATGAGGAGTGCGGTAGTCGAAGGCAGAGATATCGATTCTTCTGGCGTCTCGCCCTTTTGATAGGCCGTTAGGGTGTGCTTCCAATTGGTGTGCCTTTATATCCATCTCGGACTCAAAGACAACAAATTTCTTGTCCAAGCATTCTTGATCCGCACAGAGAAAATGATCCTTTTTGAAGTGCTGCTCTAACGAGTTGTAGTCGACATAGTATTGTTGCTGACTTCCTTGATTCCTCCGATCACATATGTGACATCGCTCATGCTTATCCCGGCAATGAGTGTAAAGCTCATCGTCACCGTAGAATCGCTCCCTACAAAAGCCACATTCAGGATGACCTTTGAAACCGCTCTGGTCAACGGCTCCTGGATTATCGTCGCCGAATTGCTTATGCTTGCGAAGCTCTTGCTGAGTGAAGAGTTCATGCTCGTGGGTGAATACCTTCTTGTTCCTAGTGCAGAGGTCGCACATTACCTTGTGGTGTATACTTTTGACATGGCGGTGCAGGTCTGGCCAGCCCCAGCAGGCAATGTCGCAGTCCTTATCCGGACAATTATAGCGTAGCAGGACGAGGGTGTCAGCAAAGATGTCTTTCTTCTGGTACTTGATGCCTAAAGTCTCGTCTGACTCTTCGAAGTCGGACCCTCCGTAGTCTTCGTATCTTTTAGTCGAATCGTCCGTGAAGATAACGAACTGGGATTCTGTCTGCGTTGTGTTATTTAGGAAATCCCATGTCTTGAGGGATGATAGTTCCTTACCCTGCAATGTGCACAAGCTCTCGTCTTGTAGAGCGCCCGCAGCCGTAACGCGCAGATGTGGCATGTTCGATGATTGCATGGTGCTACAGAGTTGTGTCCCACTTCCGATGCACAGATAAAGCATACTTCTGCCTCCACGTCGTCTTCCTTCTGGTCCTCCTGCTGCTGCTGCACACCCTCACCCTCACCTTCTACGTTCTCGGCATCTTCGGTCAGGCGATCACCGAAGCTGCCGCCACCGCCCAAACCCGGAGGTGGTGGTATTGGGGGAACTGGTCGGTTCTCTGGGCCTGAAACCCGCCTCTCGCGTTGGTGCTTGTAACCCATTGTACGATCTCCTCGGTTTGTACCACCACCCCTTCGTGATCCTCTATGCCCGTTCAGTGCCCCTCCTCTGACGCCGCCACGACCACGTCTGATATTGCCGCGCGTGTTGTCATTCAATGCTGGCGCATCGGAAAGCTGGGCAGTGGATGTAAGAATCGTTGACGCCATCACTGTTCAGAGCTTGCTGTGGAACTTTGAGGAGATTCTTGCAACTTAGAATTGCGATATGTATCCAATATGAAGTACTTCCAGTCTACCTAAAGTACTTGTAGTTGTGGAGGTGAAGAACGGTGAGTTAAGTTGGGAAGGAAGGATGTCAAAGGGCGGCTTGGCGGGCATTCACTCGATGTTTGCTAGTAGACAGTCACATTTGATCGGATTATTGCTTGTCTACCTTACCATATGCATTCGGTCGCACCCGAGGACAACTCAATCGTTTGTCACTCTATCAGCTTTGTTGCTGACAAACCCCATCTGCTCGTTGTTCTACCTGGCTCTACCCAGACCCTCACACCCGTTCTTCCGTAGATGAGTACGACGATGATTTCGTACGCGGAAGATTACAGCACCAACTGCGCGCCGAGATTACAATGACTCCTTTCCTCGTAGTAGCCAAAAGACCCACATGACACCGTCGCTAAATGAAGCAGTAAGGTTAAGAGATTAGCTCTCGATCAAAGGTGATCACCTTGGAGATTAGTCGCAAACGGGGAAGCAATTGCAGCAAACGCGCATGGTCTTCTCTCCCGAAGTCAAGATCTATGCTACTCTTCGTCCGCGGGATAGAGGTGGGTGCCAAGGATCTTGTTCATGGTGAACATATGTACCTTGTCTTGTTTGAAAACCGCCTTCATCGGTCCATCGCATAGCAGCATTCGCTTGTCGCTGGGATCCTGGAGGTCATTCTGCTTGACGTAGGCCCATATGCCTTTGACGGTCTGCGGCCGGGACATTTGCGCCTCACCACCTAACAATGCTGACAATGGTGCTGAAAGTGCCATTGGTTTCTATTTCACGTTAACCGAGAGCCGAAGATTATGCACAAAAACTTACATGAAAGCCGCCAGAGCGGTTGACCTTCTTCTCGACGATCTCTGACCCTGAACCCTCGAGATCGCTGTCATCCTCTGCTTTCACTCTGTCCGATGTCTTCTTTTTGGGCGTTTTCTTATTGATCTTCTTCTTGGCCGATGTAGGCTTCTTATTCACACCTCCCCTCGTGGCTCTAGCCCGCCCGTTCTCCTCGGCCTGAAGTCTGGCCGCAAATGCAGCGTCGTCATCAACAGGAGCCGCTTTTCGCTTCTTCTTCGGAGAAGGACTAACTGCGACATCGGACAGGTCATCCTCGACGGAGCCTCGCTTGCGGGCGTTCTTGGAAGGCGATGGTGAAGGGGAAGGTTCTTGCTTGGGTTCTGCTGACCCCTCAGACGATTGCCCGTTCGCGGTGGTTGCATGACCATTAGTCTGGGGGATAGGGATCTTCTCAGCTATGAACTTGTCGAATCGAGTCATAATAAGCGCCTTGATCGGCTCCTGACCTCCGCCGTAAGCGATAGATGGGCTACTGTGGTTCCGAGCATAATCACCTTCAAGGGGGTAATGTCATAGTCCACTGCAGCTTGTAGACCCTTGCGAATGCGCTTTTCAGAAATGGTGTTCAAGTCGCTGGCAGCAAGGATTGAGTCAATGATGGTCACATATGAGGCCTCGGTCTCTGGCGTCACTATTGCCGCGGATCAGCTGTTGTGCTCCGTCCAGGCTTTCAGAGGTTACATACAAGACATGTTGAGATGTCTCGACCGGTTGTCCAGCAGCGACGGTCTTTTCTCGTGGAAGGCAACGGAAATGACTGTTCAAAGAGACGGGGGTTGGCAAAGAGTGGACAATGATTAAGCCGATAAAAAGTGGAATAGTGCGGAGCGCTGTCACATGGCCAGAAGCTTGGCTCCTGAATATATGATGCGTAGAATGAGTGACGCCTAGATATGCAAGCAAATCTGTCCTCCGTAAGAGCGAAGATGCGCTGAGGTAGTGGCAATGTGCACTTGATCAAATTGCGGGTCTGAATGATCTCCATCTTGAAGAACCGTAGATCGGCCGCTAAGAGCGGCCAAGCTACTTACTTTTGACTCCCGAGATCTAGCCCCATCTGTGACTACCCCAGATGACTCAGCCACCCGATTTGGCCTAGTCGGTTATCGCACACAAATCTGAGCTCGAGCCTCAAGTTAATGTGATAGCATGGTTCTTCCTGCATTCTACGTCTATTTCCCTAGTACCACATTCACACACATTCCCTGAGCGAAGCGTTGTCATCATGGCCCCAAGTTTCGATAATCTGACCGAAGACAACGGCTCCGATTCGGAAGAGGAACTCGACGTCGCAGGTTCGTGCTTCAATTCCTTAGCAGCTTTGTATCTAAAGACCCTTGAATAGATCTACGAGAACAGTACGACGTGCGATTAGAACAGGGCCTCGACTCTTTTGTCGTCATCGATGGCCTGCCCGTGGTGACGGAGGAGCAAAAGCCGAAACTTCTCAAATTCCTCCTGAAGAAACTTAATTCGGTTGGGAAAACGAAGGAAGATGCAATTTTCATGCCGCTCAACGAGAGTGGAGTTTCAGAAGGGTACATCTACGACGTTCCCCACTTTCAGAGGTGGTACTCACGTCTCTAGCTACGCTTTTGTGGAATATCAAACGCCCGAACAGGCGATTGCCGCAACGAAAACCTTACATGGCACCCCGCTGGACAAGAAGCATACACTTGCTGTCAATAAGCTGACAGACATCGATCGATATGGTCGAGAAGGCCGTATCGATGACGAGTACCACGCGCCCCGCATCGACGACTTCAGGGAGAATGAGCATCTTCGCTGGTGGTTGGGCGATCCCAATGGCCGAGACCAGATGGTGATGTTCAGGGGAGACAACGTCGGCGTTTTCTGGAATAAGAAAAAGGATCCGCCTGAGATGATCCTCAACCGAGGGAATTGGACGGAGTTCTTCGTGCAGTGGTCGCCTTTGGGAACGTACATGGCTACCATCCACACGCAGGGCGCCCAGCTCTGGGGAGGCCCGTCATGGACCAAGCTACACAAGTTCCCACATCCCAGCTGCAATTTGATCGATATCTCCCCGTCCGAAAAGTACATCACCACCTGGTCATTCAAGCCTATTGAAGTTGGTGAGGATGACCCATTCCTGACCCTCGAAGAAGATGGGAAGAATTACATTATCTGGGATGTGGAAACCGAGAAACCGTTGCGATCATTTCAGACCCACGACCTTGCCAGCCCAGCCGAAGACCCAGTAACCGGTCAGCCCATTAAGAAGAAGATCCCCTGGCCCGCATTCAAATGGTCCGCGGACGATAAGTATGTTGCGCGGATGCTCGAGGGCCAATCAATATCCGTCTACGAGCTCCCAAAGATGAACCTTCTCGACAAGACAACCATCAAAATCGAAGGCATCCGGGACTTTGAATGGGCACCAGCTACGCCGCAGCGCGAAGGACAGAAAGCCTACGAGCAGCTCTTCTGCTTCTGGACGCCTGAAATCGGCAGCAATCCGGCCAAAGTCGGTCTGATGAACATTCCCGCTAAGGAAATCGTCCGAACCCGCAACCTCTTCAACGTCACGGACGCAAAGCTCCATTGGCAATCCCAAGGCGCATACGTCTGCGTGAAAGTCGACCGTCATTCCAAGTCCAAGAAATCGCTCGCCACGAACCTCGAGATCTTCCGTGTTAAGGAGAAAGGCGTACCGGTCGAGGTCGTCGACTCTATAAAAGACACTGTCATCAACTTCGCATGGGAACCCAAAGGTGATCGCTTTTGCCTCATCACCACCGCCGAGGTCGTCGCCGCTACAGCCGTGCCCCCCAAAACAGCCGTCTCCTTCTTCTGCCCCGAGAAAATCAAGGGCGCCGGCGTCGGCAACTTCAAGCACATCCGCACCATCGAGAAAAAGAACAGCAACGCCATCTACTGGTCGCCCAAAGGCCGCTTCGTAGTCGTCGCCACCGTCCACTCGCAGCAAAGCTTCGATCTCGATTTCTGGGATCTGGACTTCGAGGGCGAGAAGGCCGACAGCGAGAAAGATCTCACCGCCAACCTACAGCTAATGAACACCGCGGATCATTACGGCGTCACGGACATCGAATGGGATCCCACGGGCCGCTATGTCGCCACCAGCGCCAGCGTATGGAAACATGCAGTAAGTCCGCTTCCTCGCTCCTCTGATCCTCACTCCCACACACCCCTCTTATTGACGACGTCCGATCACGTAGATGGAAAACGGCTACCACATCTACTCCCTCTCGGGCGAGCTCCACCGCGAAGAACACATCGAGAAATTCAAGCAGTTCCTGTGGCGCCCGCGCCCGCCCACGCTCCTCTCCCGCGACGAGCAGAAGTCCATCCGCAAGAACCTGCGCGACTACAGCAAGGACTTTGAGGAGCAGGACCGCATCGAGGAGGACAAGGAGAAGGGCGCGATCGTGGAGGTGCGCAGGCGCATGCTGAGTGAGTGGCTTGCGTGGCGGGAGAAGGTCAAGGAGGAGCTGAGGGAGGAGAGGGCGGAGGTGGGGATTGGGGAGGAGGAGGAGGAGGAGGAGGTGGGGGCGGGGGCGCGGGAGGGGGAGGGGGAGGGGGAGAAGAAGGTGGTGGAGGAGATCGTGGAGGAGGTGTTGGATGAGGTGGAGGAGATTGTGGCGTAAACCTAGCGGAGGGGGATGGTTGCATCGAGCTGTGCGCGATGAGAATAGCATTATATCCGGCGAAGAGAGTGTAGCTTCGAGCCCATGTTTCTGCACGGGAGCTCCCACGAGAAGCTGATCCGCTGCCGCCCTCACGACTGGATTGTTGCTACGAAAAGCATAAGTATGGGACGTACAACCATGCGCCGGCCAACGAGTAGTACGCTCGTCGATTGAAACATCGTACCAAAGCTCTCCCAAACCAGATCCAAGGTTTGAGTATCTCAGGAAACATATCAATTAGCTTTGCTATACTTGAAAAGTACACGATACGAAATAGATGTGCGGTACAAAAAAAGGTATCTATAAGCAGAACGTTCCATCATTACCATTACGTATTTCGTGAAGTCGTTTTGCTCTTCCTCATACACGTCGTCAGGAAATCGTGAAGGCGTAACATACGCCTCAGCTTTTCAACCCTTCAGCCAAAGAACTCTCCCGCCGCCAAAGTCTCCCACGGTTTCCCCGTCTCCCAGACGCGCTCGATGAGTGTTCTCGCTTTATGGACCTGCACACCCACCGTCAATCACTCTCCCCAAAAACCAAAACTCGGGAAACAGAGGCAGACATACCTGCGTCATGCCACTCCCCTCCACACTCCTCAAACGCTCCATGATCCTTCCCCTCCGCCCCTCCCCCTTAGCATGACACCCCGCCGTAAACATCGGAAACAGCAAACACGTCTCGGCCGTGCTCCCCCTGCGCACCCGATCCAAGCACTCCACAATCTTCCCCACCGCAGCCTGGATCTCCGTGTCCGCGGACGCCTTGCCGAAGACGCGGCGGTCAAGATGGATCAGCCCCGCCCAGTGGAAGGCCTCGTTCGTGGCGACCATCTCGCTGCTGTCCCACGCGTCCTCGACGTCGGTGCCGTGCTTGTGCGGGCAGCCGCGGTAGGTGTTCAGGCGGGAGGCTTGCAGGCCGGCTTTCAGGGAGCGAGCGACGGTGAGGATGTGTGGTGGGGGCGTCCAGTCGTCGATGACGGCGCCGTCGGAGTCGATGCGTTGGCTGTCGCACTGGCGGGCCAGCTCGGCGATCTTGGCTAGGATACCGACGCAACGGCTGGTGAAGCCGATGAGGCAGTCGATTTGGAAATCGTTCTGGTCGGTGGCGTCGTCGGTGGCCCAGTAGTCGCCGCCGAAGAGGGGCTGGTCGTTCTTGCCGCCGCTGAGGCTGCCCAGGACGTCGAGGTAGGCGAACCAGCGGCTTAGGAAGTAGGAGACGACGTCTTTTCGGTGGATGGATCGAGCGCCGCCGCGGGACATGAGCATGCGTCGGGCGACGTTGAGGTGGGATTGCCAGGGGATGGGGACCTCGAAGGTGTTGGGGGAGATGATCTCGAGGGAGGCAAGCATGATTGCGGTGGCGAGGCTGGTGTTGGAGACCTGTCCGCTTGGGTCGTCGAGGGCGCGGCTGAGGGAAGGGAAGATGTCTTGGACCCAAAGGGCGATGCGGTTGGCGGGTTCTGGGTGCTTGAGGAGACGGGATCGGTGGCTGGCGGAGTAGGCAAGGAGGAGGTGCAGGAGATTTGAGTCGTGGAGTGCCATTTTGGGGAGAATGCTGCGAAAGGGGTTTTCGATGCAGTCGTGAGGCACGAGGATGCGGGCTGTATGGTCTATGAAGTGATGGAAGTAAAGCAGGTTCATGGAGTTGTCTTGAAGAGTAGGAGGGAGTGTTCCTAACGATCGCGGAATGGTGACGGGGACGGCTTTTGCATAGTAGCCGCCTTCGCTGTGTGCGGTATCTGAACTGTATAGGCCGAACCCAAATTCAATTGGCGTAGATGGTTCATCTGCCTCACCGCCAGACCCGCCGTGGTACAGACCAGGTGTTGACAGCGCCGGCGTTATCCCATTGAGCGCTATCGCATCGTTATTCCGTGGTATGTCAAGATCTGGGAAGCCCCTGTCGACGCCATGGTGGATATATTGAAGAGTTGGAGGTGGCGGGGGAACGCTTTCTCCACCCGAATCTAGCTGTTCAGCGTCATCTGAAAGTAGTGATTTGACCGACAGGCGTCGGATATCATTGCTGTCTTGCACCGTGGTAGGCCTGGTAGGCATTGGAGGAATGTAGCTTTCTAAAGGGGGAAAACCGGCTGGCGTCGAGACAGAACCTAGGTACCTCAAGGGACTGTAGAGTCCGTTGTCCGAAAAGTATGGCGAGGAGCTGGGCGTAAACTCGACTTCGTCACCTAGGGAAGATCCGGAGGATGGCCCTCGAGAATGAGCATAGTTCTCAGTAGGGTCGAGGGCCGCGCCAAAACGCATTTTTTTCGATCGATGCTCGCCGCCGTCATCTGGATAATTCCGCGCAGGAGTAGAGAATGGAGAAGAAGCAATGGGACCTTGATAAGGAGGAGGCATCTGGCTTTGATATGAAAAGCCTTGGGTAGAACTTGGAGCTCCGAAGAAAGGGAGGCATTCAATATTTGAATTCATTGGTGAAGGATAAACTGCTTTCAGCCTTGACAGCTGGGAGGCAGACATTTGATCTCGAAAGCCTACTACTGACTTCTGTAGTTTCCCATTCGTTGGTATACCCAGGTCCATTCCCGACGTGTTTTGAGCCAAAGTTGGCAGACAGGCCGTACTGGCGACAGCAGGGTCCATGGCCCTCGTTCCGTGAACAGGAGTCGACCTTTGTGCCGTACCAGACCTCCGCTGCTCAGGACTGCGAGTATGCCTAGTCGAAGAAGGACCTGAGCCGGCGCTATAGTGACGCTTGTGCCCGCCAACTGGTCGTTGCGGTGGAGAGCTAGATGGATTTGGGGGTATTGGCTGGGGCAGTGATGCGCTCGACGCTCTTTCCCCACCATTAGGCTCTATCACTCCTGTACCAGGCTGGAGAGGGTTCTGTCCTTCCGACAGCGAACGTGTCGAGAGAGCTGGACGGGCCAAGCTTGGTGAGAGATGAGCTGAATCGCTACGGAACCAATTTAGACGGATGCTGTAATCGCAGGTGTCCCCTTGCTTATCGCAATTCACGCAGTTGGGCTTCTCCTCCCCACATTTGATTTTGCGATTCTTGCATGGCCTGACAATGTTAGCATAACTCTGCAGCGGCGAAAGGTGCATACCAGCAGCCATTGCGACTTCGAGTCTTGGGCTCCGGAGCGCCAGGCTTCTTCGGACGCGGCATCTTCTCAGGTAAATTTGATCTAACATTGGGTTGACAGCGTTGTCACCCATTGTCGATCGCTAAAGACGCAGAGCCATTCCTGCGAGACAGATGAGGACTCACCGCTGCGTGCCCAGAGCCTGGCATCGAATGAGTGGTCGGGGAGATCGAGACCGAGGCGAAATCGATAACGGTATCAACGCCAAGCCGCAACAGCGTTCTGCCGAGAATCTTGGCATCCGGAGTGTTGATAGTGGCATCACCGAACGGCAACGCCTGCACTCCTTCAAGCTCGTAGGAATGATGGTCTCTTCATTTCTATCGGCATCTGCCCTTTGCATATGTGCAGTGAGCGCCTTCCAAGATACATCCCCGTTCTTCCTCTTCTCCACATCATCGTACGCTTCCCCCAACGCGTGATATTCATTCTGTACCATGCCAAGCTAACGTAGCCCTCAGACATTTTCAATCGCAGAGTCCACAGATTGTCAAAGCCGCCACGCTGAGCAAGGACTTAGAGATACAGCTCGGACGATGTCCATCAGACACATATGTCCTTGTCTCACAAGCGGGCGTCAGTGCGGCGGACTATGGCAGTAAAGGCTCGATGCCCCAGATGCGAGCCAGAATGCTAGGGAAAGAGGGCAAGATGGGATCATCCGTGTCTGTGCAAGATGTTTTGGGGAGTCTCGACATCGAAGCTCTCTCAATGATGCTGCAAGAGAAGTGTGGTGCTGGGCTTACAAGGGTTGATGCTTCGAGTGGGTACACATCCGAAAGCCATGTCCGGCTGGCACGATTTACCATGTCTGATTCAATGCAAAGCGGGAGCCTTCGCCATCGCCGATGAGAAGAAACCTCGAGTCATGACTTTAGAGTTCCCTGCTCTTCCGTCGGGGCCCGGCTGGGCAAAGAAACTTAGGGAACATGGTACGTACCACCCTCGGTTGCGGATCGTCTTTCCGCTGCTGACCAGAGGTTCAGACGCTTTCTTGGCATCTGTCCTTGACTGGCTTCCATCCCCCGAGTATACCGTTATCTATACGACAACGCCCAGCACCTCCCAGCCACAGCCGAGCGCTGCTGAGCCAGAACCATACGAGATGGATACTACATTCGGCTCTCCAGTCCACATGGATCTCAAGCGCGATTTCTCGAGTCACAAACGAGCATCGTCGAACGTGACGCTATCGGCAGGGCCCCTGTTCGAACGGTACCAATTCTTCAATCCAGGTAAATTGCCCCAATTCGTCTCAAATGGATTTCAGTTTACTGACTCATGGCCACAGGGTTGTTCATGGCCTTTATTGTTGCATTTGTGCTACTTTCCATACTCTATGTTGCTATTTCCGGTGTCGCAAGTTTGCAAGTCTCCTATGCTGCGTTTGACAAAGAGGTGGGTGCAGCACAGAAGAAAGCATAGTAGTAGCCCGTCGTAGTAAATCTCCAGTTTGCTATTATCATCAATGCATGGGAAGGAGTTGGTGTCGAGTCTGGCCCAGTCTTGCTGTATAAGCGTTGTGCTGATACTCAGGGAAACGAATTGGGTATCGTTCACAAGGCATTTTCCCTAGATAACCCTGGTTTCTGATGTTTCCAACAAGCCGCGGAGTGACCTTGGTAGTAGGTCACCTATTTGGTCCACATTTCTGACGTTCGATCTCATCTTTTGCCCACTGCTGTCAAACCTTGGCTGGCGACCAAGAAACAAGGCCCCCTCGAGTTATTCATGGAGCCGACGTGATGCATGTTTTAGTGGCTACCACTTAGTGTATACCCAATCCTGGTCTTTTTTTTGCTGCTTTGAGCGAGAAGCTCTTCAAGTCTGTCCTCAGAGAGTGGTCCATGAAAATCTTCGCCAGCGCGTGGGAGCGCCATATCAAACGTTGACCACTTCTTTGCCAATAGCCCTATCAATTCTTGTCGCCATCCCGACAAACTGTCCATGCTTCTCTTCTTTCCAGATTGGCTCTCCCTTTGCATCCAGCTCCACAAGGTGACGGTACTCCTTGTCCCGGGCTGCAGTCTTCAAGATCTTCATTTTGTGTTCCTTATGTTCCTGCGCTGCTTTGGCTTCTCGAGCAGCGCGTTCAGGCGAGTCCGGTTCCCGACCTAACAGAGGGTCCGCGTTGTATTTACTCTCGCTGTCAGATATTCCCGCCTGCACAAGAACGAAGCCTCTAGATGTCTTACTCGGCTTGAAATTGCCGAGCGACATCTTCGATTCTCAGACCTGCTTCATTGCCACCAGCGACGTAGAAGTCGAATGATTCCTGGCCAGGCCAATAGTCCAGGGATTCTAAAGAAGCCCTTGCCTTAGTTCTTGAGCGCTTAGGAAACCGCTTTGGGACATCTGGAATCCTTTTGTTCATGATCCGTGAAGAGGGAGAATAACTCAGCCGTGGTCAGCTGCCTGAAACAGGACCAGCGTAATTATAGCCACATCGCGCGCTTTTGTAAGTACAAGAGACTCGAGAGATATCCTGCCATCGATCTTGATCTGCATATCAGAATTAGGCGTAATGCCATAATCGTATCTGTCTCTCCCGTACAGGATAAAGCATCGAGTGCTTTCCTTCTTGAACCTCTCCTAGGCTGCAACAGCGTTCTCCGGTAATCCTGGAATACTATCAACGCCGTTCTCCGCGCTGATCTCCCACGTGATTTTGGAAATAGCGGAAGACTCGAAAGACTCGATCTCCCCAGTCAGTCTCAACTGGTTTGCCTATTATGTGAGGCCTGTCTACGCTAGTCGTATCAAAAAAGTCTGTACTTATATTTGCACCCTCAACATCGTCTCCAGCTTGGGGCGTATTGTCTTCAACAGCATGTTGGGCGCTTCTGACGAGTTCTTATTCTGCGATTAAGCCCATGTATGATCGGAAGTCCTTGCTGGAGATCTCCCATCCGTTTTCTGTATTTAATTTGGCAAAGATCTTCTTCTTGCCTAAGGAAGAATCCATTTGCAGGAGCTCTCAGAGTTTACCAAGGGTCTCGGTCTCTGTGGCTGCCATGGCGAGACTCAGTAGAGGGAAGGCTTCAACGATCCTATACTATCTACATGTGTAGCTTCTTGATGTGGTCTTCCTGCCCGTTGATGATTATAAAGAAGATCAAGAAAGTTTTCGTTGGAGAGCCTTAGAAAATGATCCTAGCTGTTTGCCTCCGAGACCTGTATCCTAGTGCTATAAAAGACCGTCGTAAAGTCTTGAAATGTACATAGTATTAGCTATGATTGTGTGACAGGGGGGCATTGAATAGGGCAAGGCGCGGCATCCGGCCCGAGGTGCCGCCCAAGTTTCACCTACTTTATTCCAGTCTGACCTATCTAACATTATCATCATCCCAAGAGCTCGTACACATTGTCAGTAGTGCAGTCCCCCCCATAGCTCCCAGCAACAAAATTGTCGCAGGATGTTGATAAAATGTTTCTCTCACAGCAAATCTTCTTGGCGCCATTGAGTCTACCGCCGCATGAGTATTAGCAATCTTCCCAGAGCTAAGTTCGTGGATGATTATTTCATTATAGTTTCCCAGAAGTTCGTAGAAACTAAGTAATACTTGTCTACAACGATGAATGCCATTATCAATTATTTGAGACTCCCTGTCTTGGCATCGTCGGCTTTTGCTGCTCTAGGTAGTGGGCTTCTTTACTACAAGCAAAAGTGGGTTCATTTGATCGTGATCCCAACCAAAGCTGATAGACGCCAGCGAGCTCATCTATCCAAGAAACCTGCCCATCGGTGCGCGGACGGATGAGGGCGTTCCGCGGCCGTTTTTCTTTGGCATATCAGACTATGAAGATCTACGAATCCCAACGCCAGATGGCGAATTTCTCAGTGCTTTCTTCATTCGGCCGTCAAACAAGGTTCTGGCAAAGAAAGTCACGATTTTGATGTTTCACGGCAATGCTGGAAACATTGGTCACCGGGTACCCATTGCCAAAGTACTCGAAGAGAACCTTGGGTGCAATGTGTTCATGCTAGAATATAGAGGCTATGGTCTATCTACTGGTACTCCTGACGAAAATGGTATCAACATCGATGCGCAGGCAGCCCTTGACTATATACGCAACCAGAAGGAGACTGAAGGCGGCAAGATTATCGTTTACGGACAAAGCTTAGGCGGAGCCGTTGCTATCCAACTTGTTGCCAAAAACCAAGAGGACGGAGATATTGCCGCCATGATCTTGGAAAACACGTTTACTTCAATTCGAGAGATGATCCCGAGGTTCGTGACCTATTGCGGCTTGCAGATGTTACACTAAGTATCCGCAGCGTGATCCCGCCGGCTCGTTATATCGCTCGGTTCTGTCACCAGTATTGGCCTAGCAAGGAGACTCTTCCTCAAATTACGAAGGTCCCCATTCTATTTATCAGTGGTCTGAAAGACGAGATTGTGCCGTAAGTTCCGATGAAATGACTTTGTGTGTATTAGGGAATCTCCAACTGACGAGTTTCAGTCCAGAGCACATGAAACAGCTGTACGCCGTTTGCAAAGCGAAGAGGAAGATATGGAAGGAGATGCCCAATGGTTCTCATAACGAGACTGTGACGGAACCATATTTCTTCAATCATGTCTTCGATTTTGTTAGCGAGGAGTTGAGAGCATGATAACGGAGCTCCTATTTCCATACGCAAATCTCATCACGACGGATGAGTCACCCACCATGAAACCTTCGAGAGTTCTGTACTAGGACAGGGAATAAAACGGTTGCATACCTCGAAAGGTTGGCGGAGTAATGGACTGGGAGCATCAGAGGTTGACTCAGACAATGTACATCCATCTTGTAAAGTCCATTATGGTGTTACGATCCGTCAGCGTGACTCAACACAGTTTGCTGTACGAATCGGGTAATAGCGCCGAACTTTGGGCATAGAATCTGCCGGACTACGGATTGGTTCAATCTATAAATCGTCACTCCGATAGCACACTGATTCGTCTTGTATTCTTCAAAACACTTATAGACCTCATCACGGGCTGGACCTTGAACTTGCTTCGCATCCATTTGCTGTTGCCTCGCAATACCACACCTTCCATTTGCCACAGATCGACCCTCTTCCGCTCTCAGGCATAGAGCCAGGTATCACGCCACCAGAGAGGCTTGGGTACATAGTGAAATCGCAGGATAATTATGACTACAGTCCAGCCATTGCCACAGGAATCTACCCAAGCATCGAACGATGTTCAGAGGGGAAGTCGTCATCCAAGAGGGCGCGGTAGCCATCAGCCTCAGAGCCAGCGGAACAACCCACTTGACCATGCAACGAGCCAAACGCCGCAACTTGCTCAACCGACGGCGAACCCTGCCCTAGCTTTCAGACCAGCCTCAGTCGCTCCTCGCTCCCAACCTACTTCTGCAGAGCCCTCAAGCGCTGAGGTTTCGGCGGCAGAAAATGGAACCTCTCCGTCACGAAGAGGTCGGAACGGGGCTCGGGGTCGTAGAGCAAGAGGAGGAAGACATAGTGGCGTTAGCAATGGTCATCAAGGGCACACAAATGGTGGGGAGAGGCACATGAATAGCATCGGAGGGCGTGGGCAGGCATTGCCAAACTTTACAGGCAGACAATTTGGGGGGCGATTGACGGCTGATGACGGCACGGATTCGCCATCGAATGGTCAGGGGAACGGATTATCACCATTGAACCCTCAATTACAAGGGGACGCTCCAATTTTCAGCCCAGGGCAACAACACCAACCACGGAACCGTAGAGGGGGCAAGCCAGGCCCGCCCCCTGCCCATCAGCCGCAGAGAGCAGCTCCGCGGACTCGACGAGAATCAACCTTAAAGTCTAAAGCTGCTGATATCGCCACTCGCACGCATGAGGACATTGCGAATAACCTTTACGAATGTCCAATTTGTACAAGCGAGATCGGCTCTAAATCAAGAGTATGGCAGTGCAGAACATGCTGGACCGTTTTCCATCTCACCTGCATCAAGAAATGGTCTACCAATGAAGGATCAGCAGCGGCGCAGCGGCAAAGCCAAGAAGGAGAGTTTCCTCCGCCAAGGCAATGGCGATGTCCGGGGTGCAATCTGCCGAAAGACGTTCTTCCCTCATCATATACATGCTGGTGTGAGAAGGAGAGCGACCCTCGCTCAATTTCTGGCTTGCCACCGCACTCGTGCGGCCAGACCTGTGGCAAGCATCGTGTGCTCCCGAAGAAGTGCCCGCACCCGTGCGAGCTTCTCTGTCATGCCGGTCCTTGTCCGCCATGTACTCATATAGGTCCTGTGCAGAGCTGCTACTGCGGCAAGAATTCTACCTCTAGGAGATGTGTAGAGACGAACTACGATACTGGATGGAGCTGTGGCCAGATTTGTGGTGATCTGATGCCCTGCGGTGAACACACATGCCAAAGGCCTTGCCACGAGGGTCTCTGCGGTGCATGTGAGGTTGATGTGGACTGCCGCTGCTACTGTGGAAAATTTGAGCGGCGAATGGCTTGTTGCGACAAGGCGGATAAGAAGCCAAGCGTTAGAGCCAGGAATTCCGTGAGAACAGGAACCCCTGAGCGCTGGAAAGGTGCTTTCGCTTGTGCAAACCCCTGCGAAAGATCTTTCGATTGCGGAAAGCATCAATGCGAGAAAACATGCCACCCACAGGAGTTTGAGGAACCACACTGTCCGCGGTCGCCCGATGTTGTGACCCATTGTCACTGCGGTAAAACGCCCTTAAAGGAGATATCTGATTTGGTTCGGGAGTTCTGTACAGCAACTTTACCTAACTGCAACAAGAAGTGCTTGAAGCGGCTGGCTTGCGGTCATGGCTGTCAACAGGTCTGTCATTCGGGCGAATGCATGCCCTGTTTGATGACAGTCAACATTGGTTGCCGTTGCGGCCGTGTCGAGTCGCCTACCATTTGCCATCAAGGGAGCGAAGAGCCTCCTCAGTGTATGCGAACATGCAGAGCAACTCTCAATTGCGGCCGACATGAGTGCGGAGAACGATGCTGTCCTGGAGAACGCAAAGCGGCTGAGCGACAGGCCACGAAACGAAAGCTGCGGCCTTTAGGTGCGGCGCGTATTGTCGATGAGGGCTTCGAGGCTGAGCACATCTGTACTCGACCTTGTGGCCGCCCACTGAAGTGCGGCAATCATGCTTGTCCTGAGCTTTGCCACAAAGGACCCTGTGGAACGTGTCGGGAAGCTATCTTTGATGAGGTCAGCTGTCACTGCGGTCGAACCATGCTTCAGGCTCCGTTACCTTGTGGTACTGTTCCGCCTCCGTGTCGCTACGATTGCGAAAGGCCGACATATTGCGGCCATCCCAGGATACCTCACAACTGTCATGGCGACGAACAGAAGTGCCCCAAATGCCCTTTCTTGCAGGAAAAACCATGCATGTGTGGGAAGAAAAGATTGAAGAACCAACCATGCTGGCTTGCAGACGTCCGCTGTGGAGAAGTATGCGGCAAGAAGCTGAGATGTGGTTCACACTTCTGCCGAAAACCATGCCACCGCCCCGGAGAATGTGAGGATGTCGGCAAGCTATGCCAGCAAGCTTGTGGCAAACCCAAAAAGGCTTGCGGTCATCCTTGCGAGGAGCACTGCCATGCGCCGTCCTCATGTCGTGAGGATAAGCCATGCCAGAATAAGATGCTCATTACCTGCGACTGCCAACATCTGAAGCAGGAAATCAAGTGCAACGCGTCCAAAACTAGCGAAGGCAACAGCAAGAAGACCTTGTCATGCGATGACGAGTGTGCGCGTTTGGCCAGGAATCAAAAGCTCGCACTGGCTCTGAACATCGACCCGGAAGCCTACAAAGACGATCATGTACCCTACTCTACCGACACTTTGAAGTTGTTCCGCGAAAGCTCGAAGTGGGCGCAAACGCAGGAAAGGGAGTTTCGAGTCTTTGCGGCCGACGAGAATGAGAAGCGACTACGGTTCAAACCTATGCCACCACATCAACGCGCATTCCTCCACTCACTTTCCGAAGACTTTGGCTTCGATAGCGAAAGCATGGATCCGGAGCCGCACCGCCACGTTGCCATCTTCAAGACCCCGAGGTTTGTCATGGCACCCATGAAGACGCTTGCTGAGTGTGTTCGTATACGGCAAGCTGAAGCTGCATTAGTGGCTACAGTTGAGCCGCCGAAGAAGCTGCAGTCTAACAATGAGCCCTTCAATGGCTTTTTGCTAATCCAACCACGTTTTGCACTCACTATCGAGGAGCTGCGCATGGATCTGTCTTCAGTACTCGACTCTGTCGCTGCACTCGCTTTCGACATCTCCTTTCTACCAAGTGAAGAGATCGTGATTAAGAGCCGACCTTCGTCGTCATCTATTACTATATCTAGCGATTCCATTGCAGCTACATTACGGTCTATTAGACCCTCTATCCTGGCTCAGGTAGCTTCGAAAAATCTGGCTCATTCGGTTCAGCTATGCGCGCTTGATCCTTCGCTCAACGTACTTCGTCGCGAAGCTGACGATGCAGCCAGCAACGGCGGATGGAGCCAAGTAGCGGCCAAAGCTGCAGCACCAAGAATGGCGCCTAGACAGATGGCCGTGGGGGAGAAGAGTGTCTACACCGTTCTTGGAAGTAGGCTCAGAGAAGCCAACAAGAAGAAGAAGGAAGAGGAACAGAAGGCTAGGGAAGCGATCGTCGAGGACTGGGAGGAAGAGGTCAGGAAGGACGAAGAGCAGGAGGACACGCGGAGGAGTATGGAAGTTAACACGAATCGGATGGTGCTCGGGTTCGGACATGATCTAGCCTTAGAGCCTACAGCGGTGGATGGAGAACACGTCGCCGGACGGGATTCCTTGGCCAAAGACAGCGAGCTGGACCTCGAGGACCTGTCAGATGAAGAGCCCACGGTCAAAGACTGAACTCGGACAAATTATGCGAGCTAAACTCGAGTATTAAATATTCGGCTTACGGTACCATAGTCAAACGGCCCCAGCATATCACTTGGGTGAACAGTACACACATGGATCCACGACTTCATTCCATAAGCATAGCTCGCACATGTCCAGCCTCCTCTCAGATAACGCCAGCTGCTAGGCACATCAGTCCTAAGCCTCTTTTCTTTCTTCCGTATCCTGTCTTATCACCCTACATCCTATTTCAATTCCCTACACCCCTTTCCCGCAAATCTCCGGTAATTCCAACCAAACATTAACAACTTGCCCCAGTTCTTCCCTTCCACCTCTCGCATCAATTAAACCTTCACCGCCCTCCCACAATCAGCTCACAGACTTCCAAAACCTCTCAATCTCTACTTCTACCCCATCTACAGATCTGCAACTCTCACAATTGCTCATCATTCGCCTTGCTAGAATTGCAATAGCTAGTCTAACTTTTCTAGCTCAGCACAACTATCACCACCTCCGTATGCAGGTTTACAACGCCCTATCCCATGCGCATCGTTCCACCAAGCACCAATTGCTTTCGCACTCCAGAACCACGGACCAATGACATAGCGACGGATGATGGCACAGTGCCACAGCGATAAGTCGTCAAACACAGTATATCCATAAGCGCAGCAACGCCAACCCAGCCACTCCCTAAACCAGCACCACACTCTGGGACCCTCCACACCTGCCTACTTCTACTCAGACCCTATAATTGCTTTCCACTCTCGCCCTTGCACGGTCCTTCGTCAATGTCGCATAGATCGGAGAGAGGAAGGATCCTGAAGACGGCGCGGCGATCGCTAGATCCAGCCTCGAAGGAGGTGAAAGTGATTGGGCTGAGTGCGGGGTGAGTAGGATGAGGTCGCGAGGTACAACACGATGCGGGTGGAGCAGAAAACTCCATGGATTCCTGTGCTTATATCGGGGCGATACAGGTTTGTGCCTTCAGAGAAGTTACGAAATGTCTGCTCTCCTCTTTTGCTCTCCCTTTCTCCCCAGAATCTCTCCTCTTCCCTTCGAACAACTCCCCTCTACAGCCCCCAAGCTACCCACTCCCCAAGACCCCCACCCACGCGGGTTCGATGGTGATCCCCCATGCCTCACCACATACCTTGGGCTGATCCTTGAGACGTCCCCGCTGTAATATATACAGGATGCACCTCGGGCGTTTGCGATGCTGGATCTCGTGGTCGCGGGGTTTCGGCATAGCGCGGCCGGTGGCGGGGAAGGTTGGATGCAGATGGCTATCTGGGTGATCGGGAAAGAGGCGGTGACTTTGGTGTTGTGGGGGGTTGGAGTGGTGTTGAGGGTGGGGGAGGAGAGGGTGGTTGAGAAGTGGGTGGTTGAGAAGTGGGTAGTTGAGAAGAGAGTAAGTGAGGAGAGATAGTTGCGGAGAGGCCGTGGGTGTGTGTGATTACTGCTAGCTTGAGCAGTTTCGAAGGGGAGAGAACTGGGTGTGGGGGAGATAGCGTAGGCCGCGGTGCGAGGGGGTGGTTGTATGGCCAGGTGAGGAAGCTTGAGCTATGACTGGCGGTGTGTCGGTAAGGGGAGAGAAGCGGGGTGTCAGAGAGTTACGAGGATATGTGCCCCAAGGAGAGCCAAGCGAGGCTGTAATCGAGGAGGTTAGAACGTGGGGCAAGCATACTTCTTGAGACAAGATCATGAGATGAAGAATCGACGATGCTTTTGCAATGTGCGACGAGGTATCTCCAAGATGCAACGAGACCGCATGCGCGCTTTCTATTCCTGAATCTGCAAGCTCAACATCCTATACTTCCACACCATACTGCTACCCAAAACTCATGGACAGCCAGGACCGCCCCCCCTCCAGCCAAGACCTAGATCTCCGTAACACCACCCTTCGGCCGTCTCGAATTATTGCCCTGATTCCGTCCCCTAAGACCTATGCCAACACAGTGCGCACACGGCTTGTTGAGCGTCCGCCCACACATCTTGTTCTTCCTCTCATAGACGGCTTCATGGTCGAAAGGGCACCGTGCGGGTCCGATGGCGTTCTCTGTGGCGAATAGGCAGCGGACGTAGTGGTGCGGACGGGGGGCTCGGGTGTGGGCGCCGCAGTTCCAGGTGTAGAACAGCGGTTGACACATTTTGGGTTTTCTGGGGATTTCCAGGTTGAGGGGGAAGAGGAAGAGGAGGTGGGGTGGGTGATACTGTAGAGGGTTTGGTGTGAGGAGGACTGTGTGGTTAAGGGGACTGGAATGCTTGAGGGGGATATCGGCGAGGAAGATTTTGTGGGGGGAGGAAATCGTTTTAGAAAGCATGGAAAGGGGGCAGGTGGTTCTTATATAGTAGATGGCCAGGGTTCATCGTGCATTCGTAGATAGAGAATAAAATTGTGTGACGCTGAGGTCGGGACCGTATGACAGAAATAGGGCAAGGGAATAGTCAGGAAGTGGTTGACACATCAGGCCTTCGCCGACAAAGGGAAGCCATTACGAGTCATAATGACCATTGAATGGTGAGAGCCAAGGAGATACATAAGGAAGGCCAGGAATTTTCAATCTGCACACATTGAAACAGAGCTTATCTTTCAGATCGATTGACTCAGTTGATGAAGGGAAGGAAGTGGTCAGGCTTCGGTGCGTCTCCGGCTTTCTTTCTCCACGAACATTTCAAGGATGACCTAGTGATTCTCAAAATCTTCCTGTGGAGATGATTGAAACTTCTTACAGCTTCATAGTATAGATCCATGTGACAGGCACAAGCTTAGTATTGTGATGACCTCGGCGATCCCGCTAATCTAATGAGGCTCGCTTTTGGTAAGGCTTCAAGCCGCAGATGGAAACTTCCCCTAGCTCAATCATGTCAACAGGGTAGGAAGACACTGTAGCCCTCGAGACGTCCAGTGATAATCGAACTCATGGAAAATAACACACTAGAAAGGACATCTGGGTCGTCATATCGTAAATTGATCTGGAACAGCCAAGAGCGGGCATTGTAATCCAATGAGTGTCGCCATAGACTCCCTAGTATATGGGATGCTTCAGGTAGAAGATATGATTCTCGACATATAGAATTCTCCGCGCTGTTGCTGCTGCTTTGTCGGGTCTCCCGTCCATTCTCGGTGAGCTACTTTACACCGTCGGAATGACTGAATCATTATCATCCTTGTTACCTAGAGTCATCAGGGGTACTTGTAGTTTTGACAGACGGGTAGTCCAGTGCTGGTGATATCGGGATCACGAGAGCTACGACCAAGCTTCTCTTTGAATTTTGCATACCATATATGGCGATCAGTATTAGCAAGAGAACCGTCTAAGTGGTCCTACTATTGTAGCTTTCCAATAGTCGAATGTCCCCGAAATAGATTAGATGCAGAAGACTTGGACCTAGAGCACATGTCCCGGCTGATACTCGGATGAATCGGCGCTTGACGGCTGATTAGATGTAGCCTTTCAAAATCGCACTCTCCGCATTCAAAATCGATGCTCCAGCGGCCCCCAGGACTGTATTGTGGGTTAAGGCCACGAACTGGATGTCAAAGATACCACTCTCGTCCTCCCTGATTCTCCCAACACTACACGCATATCCTCTTTCTGCCTCTCTATCTAACCGAGGCTGCGGCCGATCAGCCTCATCTAAAACAATAATGGCATGATGTGGAGCCGAAGGACACTTTAGAGCTTGCACCTCTGAAGTATACTCTTTCATCGCATCACAGACTTCGTTCACGGTTGGCGGAGGTCGGGTTTTGAATCGTAACGACACACACACTGTATGGCCATCAAGCACGGGAACACGATTACAGGCAACGGAAACGCGGAGAGGTTGATCGGTAAATCCCGTCAGGTCTGTCTTCAAGCTGCCTAAAATCTTGCGAGCTTCGGCGGGTATCTTGGCTTCCTCTCCTGGGATGTATGGAATGATATTGTCAAGGATGTCCATACCTGACGCGATTAGCTGTAATCTATAGAACCTATCCGCCCCTGGTACCCCGTATGGGCAGAATACATGATCACTCACTGCTGACGCCAGGATAGCCTGCTCCTGAAACGGCCTGCATAGTTACCATGCTCACTTGATCGATAGGTCCGAACTTTTGAATAAGTGCCGCGGCTGGGATGACAAGACCGACAACCGCACAATTTGAATTGCACACAAGAAGGCCTTTATCCAATTGGTAATGCCGACGCTGTGTTGAGATTAATTCAATATGATTTGGATTGACCACGGGAATAATTAGCGGGACCAGAGATGCCAGTCGCAAGTTTTTGGCGTTTGAAAAGACGGCAAAGTTTGCTTTAAGAAAAGCCATTTCAACATCGCCAGCCACATCAGAATGAAGGCCCGAGAAGATTATGTCGCAATCCGGATATTCAGTGGGTACACAGCGTCGTATAATCATATTTGCGACTTGTACGGGCATTGGGGTTGACTGCTTCCAACGTACGGCATCGAAGTATTTTTTACCGGCTGACTTTTCGGAAGCTCCTACAGCTACCAACTCTAGTAGCGGATGTTGGGCGAGCAAGAGAATGAATCGTGTTCCCACCGCTCCAGTGGCTCCTAAAACTCCTGGAAATTGTTAGTCACCCATGTCTGTCAAGATATCCAGTAGAGTGGATTTATACCGCATCGCTTTTTTGAAGATGTGTGATTGTCTGTGGAAGACATTGTGATTTCTTTGTTCGGTCTTCAATCTGGATTAAGATTTATTTTGTTGGTAGATTCGAATCTGGGATTTTTGTGCTCCAAATGCGCCTCGGGGTCCCGGCATAGTTCTCGGCAAAAAGCGCGCTTGGCGGCTAATCTCAACTGCCAAGCGGCATAGTTCTAGAGCAACGCGGTCGAGCTACCTGAGCTTCGATTAATCCACAAACTTCTTGAAGATCTATACAAAACCACCTCTGGTTTCGTAATAAGACCAAATAACTCATCCAAAGCTACTTGCCAGTCTGCAGTGGCAGACACCATGATGGAGATGCCAATAACGGGGATGTTGCGCGAAGGTCCTCCTCACCCAGCTCTCACCCCTCAACCTCTCATAGCTGACCTTTCCTTACAGACGGCATCCACATCGACATGGACCACCTCAAAAAAGGCGAAGTCAAGTACCTCCCCCTCCCCCCCTTCCCTCCCCTCCCCCAAACCAAGCTAACCCCCTTCCTCAGTCTCGGAACCTCAATGTACCACCCACCCTCCCCCTCCCCCTCTCCCCCCACTCTTAACACCCCCACTAGCATGGCAATAACCTTCTCCGCGGGCGTCATCCTCGGCGCCGACTCCCGCACCACGACAGGCGCCTACATCGCCAACCGCGTGACCGACAAGCTGACGCAAGTCCACGACACCATCTGGTGCTGCCGGTCCGGCTCGGCCGCCGACACGCAGGCCGTGGCCGACATCGTGCAGTACCACCTCGGCATGTACGGCGTGCAGAATGGGGAGGCGCCGAGCACGCAGACGGCGGCGGCGCTGTTCCAGGAGCTGTGTTATGCGAATAAGGACCAGTTGAGGTGAGTGGTGCGGGCTGTCTGGATGGGAGGAGGAGGACTGGATGGTGTCCCTGCGATTGGGGTGGAGATGGGCTTGCCTGTTTGGATATGGGCTGACGGTTGGTCATCACAGTGCTGGGATGATAATAGCGGGCTACACACCCAAGCATGGCGGCTCGGTCTACAGTATCCCACTCGGCGGATCGTTACATAAACAGTCATATGCCATCGGAGGAAGTGGGAGTACGTACATCTACGGCTACTGCGACTCCTACTGGAAAGAGAACATGAGCGAAGAGGAAGGCATCGAGTTCGTGAAGGGGGCATTAAGGGAGGCGATCAAGTGGGACGGTAGCTCAGGGGGTGTGATAAGATTGGTAGTACTGACGAACGAAGGCGCCATAAGGCATCTGTACCTGCCTGATCAGGGCTACAAAGGACCGGGTAGAGCATAGTTTGTGCATTGTCGGTTTTGAGCAATAGAGTATGATATATTACTTCTGTGCGCCTGCTCGATAGTGTTCCATTGTGAGCCCCGAGACCGCGAGACGCTCTGACGAAGAGCGCCAAAAGTGTGCTTGAAGCAACAAGATGCAATTCGAGTCTGCGAGGCACGCTGACGCAGCCTTCCGTGATGATGGGGCCTCGTTTCCTAAAACCCGGTATTTCATACCTTATGGCAACAACCACAACACGACGTACTGACACCTCATTCAAACCAACTCGGCCAACTTACTTGTCCTCCTTGAAGAAGATACGAAGCCACACCATCCAGAAAGTGTTGTTGACGAAGAATCGCCCTGGTATTGTCTGGATGGACCATATTCCTAGGCCCGTAGGCCTCGATCTCCTTGTCTTGAAGACTATGTAACTCGACCTTTTCCAGTCCCATCTCAGGAGCTACAGTACGTATAGCTGCCTCCCAAGAACCCGCTGTTCCGCTCGGCTGTGAAAGCTGGATAATGCCTATGTATACCTCTTTCAACGTGGAAGCATGTGATAGCATGCAACGGACGAAAGCCGCTTGTGAGAACTCGCAGTGTCTCAATCCGAGCGTACGGATGTGAGGAAGTCTCAAGTTCTCAAGGAGTGCCGTTATCTTTGTCAAATCTGTACACCAACCATTCAAACCATGGTGATCTCTCCACTCACTGGGTGGCTCAATCTCGTTGTACTTGCCATAGTAGCTTTTAAATTCGAGATATAAGGTATCTAATTGAGTCGGCGTTTGAATAAAGGACCACAACCTCCACAGCGCAGAATCTTTGCGAAAGTCGCCCAGGTACGCGAATGAAAGGGTGAGGCTCAGTTTTTGTATGTTGCTCAGTACATCTACTATGCTGACGTCGAAAGTAGCCCCCACCTGGAACTCGTTTCGATTACACCAAAAGCGCCATGGGATTGCATGGCATGACAAGTCCCTAAGGAAAGGCACACCCGCTAGGCTGTCCAACCAGAACAATAGCGTTGTCAAGGTATCTGGTCCATCGTCGTGGATCAATTGTGCTTCATCAACGAGAGTTGCTGATTCTAATGCACCCAAGATCCCAGATGTTCTGCGCGAATGCATCTCCGACAAACGGCTCAGCTCTGCGTCAATGCCCACGGTTTGGAGCCCAGAAAATTTATTGACTGCTGCAAGTAGAACCAATGTGCGGAAGGGCTGACTGAGAAGCCGCTGTTGGCCGTAATATAAGCGAGTGAAGCGACGGTGATACTTGCCCATATGTTTCTGGAAGCGTTGATCGCATTTTAAGTATTCGAGCTGATCGAACGAGTCTAGATCTAGCAGCTCGCGTTTATTGTATGCGGCTCTCCAAATGGCAGGTCCGTAGTCTTCTGCTGCGAGCTCACGATCAAGCCAAACATACCAATCCTCATAGTTCAGGCAAAGGCAGCTGAGCAGATCGCCATAAAATCGGATCACCCGAACACATAAGCGTAGATATGGGTGGGCGGCGATAGCATTGAGCCGCTTGATGTACTTTGGAAAGAGGCCGACGCGGATGGTGTGAAAAAGCGGTTTGGCTGCTAGGTCTCTGAACCTAGGGCAGACAAGGCGGAGAGTTTTCAGATCCGATTGCTCCGGGATATAGGACAGGACGTGAGCCCAGACCTCGCTCGATAGGTGGAGCATGATTATACCGTGGATATCGATAGTGAACAAGCTGTATTGCTTGATCAATGTGCCAGAGACGCGGGAGCAGATATTGTCAGCTAGTAGACCGCATAGCTATATGGGTGCTGAGATCTTGTAATTGCACGCGATGGTCAGAAGGAAATTCGGACTGAGGAAGGAGGAGTCGGCATCAGCCTACCGAAAACCACCGTAAGGAAGGCACGAGTGACCCTAAGCCCTTGCTTTCAAATTTCCACCACTTTCACCTTGGCAAGTGCGCAGCTTGTTGCTGAACATCACGGGTCGCATCGAAGCTGTGAGGGCGTGAAAAGAAGGAACACATCCATTACTGAGTGAAAGCTCATAGCTGAATCACCGTTGACGAGGAAGAAACCTGCGTTGTCCGATGCCCGGTTTCACTCATTGCGATTCTTTTAGATATATCCAACCAGCTGTTCTTTGAATTCCAATAAGTTGCCCTGTTCAGTCACATAAAGGGGTGCTCTGGAGGATGGGCATCTTTCGCATGCCATAGGCTCCCAAGACTCGGGGGCGTATATGGCGAGGTACATCTTCTACGACTTTGGAGCTATTGTAGGAAGGACGAATTGATTACGAGCATTGCATACATATATCGAAGCGTTGTCGTTAAGGTGACTGACTGACTGCCAAGCAAATAAAGGGGCTGCATCATGAGACCCTGGATCTATTCTTAGCATCCTTCTTTTACCCCGCCAGCTTGACTGTCCCCTTCTCCCTGACCTCGCTCTCGCAAGCTACCATTCAGCGACACCGATCTCAATCGATCAAGCCCAAGTCCAGAGCTCAGACTCTCAAAGCATAACGACTGTCATCGGGTAAACAAGTGTCAAGGTGCTATACCGACCGCCTTCCGTACCGCCAGAACACAATGGCTCACAACTCCTGCCCCAAGTGCGGTGCTGGGATATCTGGTGGGGGAAAGACATGTGGGTCTTGTGGTTCGGTAAGTGGAACATACTGGGGATGGGAGCCTTGAAGTTGAGAATGTGAAAGGCTGGCACGTAGGAAAGCTTTTACGATTGGCGGCTAACAAATTTCGTAGACGTGCCCACAGTAGCTCGATGGGAGGCAGGAGGATCGTTGGCTTGAATAGGAAGAGGCGCCAGTGAGGCATATCAGTGGAATGGACGATGGAGAGTTATCTATGTTATGATGATACGAGCGGTTGCACGGGCTTATCTCCTTGTTGTCTGTCTGAGGTATCGTAAGGACTGGTCTCCTGATTATGTCGTAACAGTCTCTTACTGGCTTTCCCACCACACTGCCATTTCACATACAGGAAGCTTGGAGGGCTACTGCAGGATATTCCCATAAATCCATTTTCCGCCTGTCCCACTGAGGACTCCCCATCACTCTCGCTGTATCCGCTCAGGATGTTTGCCCATCAGGTACTCGTTCCTTACTACAGATGCCGGGACGTAAGGATATAGTGGTGACCACATGTAACTTCCGCCCTGGTGCTCTCCTTCGGCCACGCAGCCTCTGTTTCCAAAGCGGATATTGGGCTCGACAATCTCCAAGGGACCTACCACATCAGGCCCGACGCTCCGCCATAGCCTCCCTTCGCGCATGCCGAGCAGCGCTCTGCATCTTAGAAGGTCCAATTTGAGGTAGTCACCTCGATGGTACTGGTGATAGCAGCTCCGGATGGCGGAACAGGCCAGGTAGTCCCATGGGTTGGGATAAACACAAAACTCTGCCCAATCCGCCTCTTTTCGCAAATCGAAGCGACTGTCGTTCGCGAGCTTGTTAAGGATGACGTTAGGTAAGATGGTCTCATCGAATCTCTTGTAAATATCATAGTCAACCCGTGAAGCAATGATAAAATTCAGCAAGGTCTGGACATCGGGGATGCTCTTTAGGATTGTCAAACGCAACTCGGTGGGTATTGCGGAAAAAGCTGATGCGGCCATTGACGTTGGAGACGCTGAGTCGGTACAGTCCTCGTTTTCTGCGCCCTCAGCCAGCTCAGCCGTAAGCGTCAAGATTCGTTGACGGATTGCGGCCAATTCCCTTTCGAGAGTCTCCTGGCAGTGACAGCCATTAGTTGAGATGAAAGTTATCGGACAGCATCCTCTCGACCTACTATTCTTTGGCTCGTTGTCGTTCTTCTCTCCGGTGACGTGACGGCCGAGGCCCTTCTCCATAGTGCGCTCTGCCTTGTTTGTCGACCACGCGTGTAACGCCAAGGAGGAGTTCTGGCCATGATTCTCTTAGTGGTTTGGTTGAGCGATACTCTTGAGTGCTGTGTGTATATGTACTTCAGTCATATCTTCAATCGGTTGCTTGGTTGATTTCGTTCTCGCAATACAGATACGGTACCAGTGGTACATGTTTGAGCTGAGTTCGGTAAAGAAGGTGAGAGAGCATTTGTGGGTTGAAGCGTGACAATTAACCCCGAGAATGAGCCGAATATCAGAACATCGAAGCCAGAACTATTTACGTCTGACCATCTCTACGATCGTAACGTGAGTTTCTGGTCTTCTCATCATGCATTTGGGCTGAATAGCTTCTACCGATTACGTATTCATGTTGGACTTTGGAATTAAAGTGCAACAACCTTTTCTTGGGTCTCAGGGTTCCACTCAATATCATAATCTGCATCGGAAGACAATTAAATTTCGGCCTGCAGTAGAAGCCACGTGTCGCAAGAACCATGACACCTCAACTAATCCAAGTCCCGTCTCGAAATGCACTGCTCTAGAGCAGCAGGCGTCTCATTCTAAAGCAGCTTCCGCAGCTTCAGTACCAATCCAGATCGCATGCTCGGTACAGTAACCCACATCTAATAGTACATCTTCGCTCGCCCGCTGTATCCCTTCTTGGAGCAGTGCACGTTATAGAATGGAACTGCAGGCCATCCTTTGGGGAGCAATGGAGGAATCGGCCAACCCGTCACAGTAAGCGTGGCGGTATCGTAGTTCCCATACTCCAACCAAGAGTGCTCTGGCAACCTCGCATACTCATTAACTGAGCCGAGAGGACGTTGTACTGCACACACGCCCTGGGGCCATTGGGCACGAGTTTTCTCGATCATCCAGGGCTCCAGGCCCTTCATTGTCAGCAGGGCGAGGCACTCGTCAACGCGAAGCTTAATTTGCCTTTGTCGTTGGAAGCGTCGAATGACGTATTCGATCAGGGATTGCAGAAGCAGACAGTGTGAGTCTTCAATGGGTTCCCGGAGGAAGATTCTCGCCCAGTGCATGGGCTGAAGGACGTTAATGCCGTGGCGGTTGAGCTGTTGTAGGGTCACACAGGTGAATATGTCTTCACGATTTTCGGCGTAGACAGCATGGTAATCGGGCGAGGCTTTAACAAGGCTCTGAAGTGTTTTGATGTCCGGCGCGGCGCGTAAGATATGCAGCTTGACCTCGGGAAGAAGAGATTCGAGTGTGACTGTCTCAGAAGCAGAGTCCATTGTGACTGTCTCGGAAGATATAGACTAAGATCCCATTAATTAGCAGAGTCGAACGGAGGCAGGGAAATTGCTCACCATAGCGGAAACCGAAGTTGTAATACTAGTGAGTTCCGTGGACTATCCTGGGGGTTCCAAGAGTTCGGATATCTTTGTATGTTGACTTTTTAAGATAAAGCATCAATGCTTTATCTATCCATCAATTCGGACGTGTTGAGTTGAATTGATTTGAAGTGAATCCAGACAGGTACCAGATGTTTTGAATTCATCTCGCTCGGTACAGAGCCAAACACGTTGATTGTATCGCTTTGCATTAGTAGGGCGCGCTTTCAGAGATGGACTGTTATGATTCAACAGCCCTACCTGGCTCCTCAGAATGGTCTCCGTTGGTGTGTTCCCATTGAGTGTTCTGTGCCGAGTAACAGTCCAACTTCTTGATTATGTGTTATCTCTAGCTAATCAGCCCACCTTCACCTCGTCAAGACATTCGTGAAGATATACGAAGATATATTGATCCACCATACCTCATCAGGGGCATGAGACCGAACTTTGACTTTATCAGGTCGAACAAGAAAGATTCGTATTTGAGTGGAGCACATGAGCAAATTTGTCTACCTAACAGCACATCGCTTATCCATTGAGATTATATGCGCGAACAATTTTCGAAGGTTGGAGACCATCAACAGACCAGTATAGAAATCGCATCACGCAATGAGCTTCAACCTACGTAGTAAAACAATGAGCATTGTGGAAAGAGAGCAAACAACAATTTTCCAGCAAGAATTGCTAGATAGGGGGTGGCTCGACATTGAAAGGATAGCATATTGCGTAGCAACCTGTGATCGGTATCTAGTTGGTGCAATATTGATGTACAATGGGAAAGGGGGATGCAAAGGTGCGGGCTTCGAATTGTCTGAATTTCAGGTCAATCTGTGGGAAATCAGTGGGTGGTCACTGGTGGATAGAGGAGATTGGAGTGCTCGCCTATCATATGCCCATAATGTTCCACGATTCCACCATTTTCCCGTCCGGTCCCTTCACAATTGGTTCTGGACAGCACCACTCGTCGCCCAGGACTCATTCGCATTACCGGCTACGCTTGGTATCGTATGCGCCAGCCCTGCTTGCGTATCCACTTCTCTACACGCTCGAGCACCCATTCTGCTCTCCCTGGCCCTAGATCGCCCTCAAGCGCCGTCACCACATTCTCTCTTGTTGCCGAATTGGTTAGGCGCCTCGCCCCAAGCCCTGCTTTTTTCATATCCTCTTTGAATAACTCCTTCATCTGATGTTCCAAGATTTTCCCCATCGTGATGCGTACTTTGATTGCCTTTGCGGCGTGTAAGTGCTCCATTGCGAGCACCATCTCTAGATGGACAGCCAAAGTTCGATGATCGCGTTCGGTGCCTTCGGGTTGGCGTGAAAGCCTCTGTAACGAATCATATAGAGCATTGAGCTCAATTGTATATTCAGTGATCTTGGATTCGATCTGGCGGAGAGCGGCAACATGGGGGCAGGGATGCCCGTCTTCTTGAGTCGCCATACTGAATGACTGAATGCGTAAATACGCTGGATTGCTGGCGAACCAGGGGACCTACTGAATGCTAGTACAATCTTTCGATGTTGCAAGCTTGATGTACTGGATGCTATTGACCTTGTCAATAATCCGACCGGATGGTAGGCTGGAAGGCTCACGAACTTACTGGTAGCAGGAACTGGTAACGATGGTGGAATGAAAAGGTTTGAAAGGAAGGGGTTGTTGTGTGGGACATGTAACTACCAAGGTCATCGCCGCGGTGATGAGAAGTAAACGAGCACATTCTCAACAGACAGCCCAACGAGTACACTCAGCAACCCGATGGTGTTTTCTGTGCGATGAAATACGAGGGATAACAGAGGCATCACTGATTGTTCTCTCTCTAGCTTGTGTCTTTGTCTGTTGCATGCTCATGTAGAATATTCAAGCATTGCTTATGCTCGAATTCCTCCCTTGTTCATAGTCTCCCCCAATGCGTTACTGTATAGCAACATCGAGCGATACTAATTTCTTCATGCCTTTGACAGTTCGTGAATAGTACCAGTACTTTGTAATTCATGAGGTTGCTTTTTTGCGGCCCGGCTTGTACAGAAGCACATTGCTTCCCACTCTGGAGAGACGGGGACGCCAAAGAATGGCACTTTCACGACCAACAAACACTTTGCAAGAACAGCAAATAGTCGAAGGATACAGATGAAGCAATCAGCCAGGCTAATGGAAGCAGTGAAGACAGATGCAGAATTGGGGTTGCCAAGCACATGAGCAATCATCGATGCTTGTCCAGAGGCTGAAATTCTCATTTAGGGCATTACACCTAGCCTCAGAGTAGCGGTTGTTACGCATCGACCTTTTTTCACCATTTAGAAGTGTCTCAATACCGCATAGCACAGGAAAAACTGATTGGTGCGATTGATGCGATTGAACATGCAAGGCTTATCGAGACAGTACTTGAACAACAATCATGTGGAGATCCAGAGAGAAAGGGAAGGTGCCCAGTATTACTTCCGGACGGAACGAGGAACGTCCAGCGATCTGGAACCTGAAAATAAACGTTGTAGCTGAGGTATACATGGGTGAAGAACTTAGAGTCAGATTGAATTCAGCTCCGGTAGTGCTGCATCTCTCGGACATACATAAGAATTACGCTGAAGACTATCAGTGGCAAAGGGAAAAAAGACGTCCACAATCTCAAGATATCAGGGTCATAGTGTGAAATTAGGAAGATCTAGTGTACTAACCAGCAGGACCGATGGTCGAGCGGTAATCTCCACTTTCCGGCGCATTTCGGAGTCAGGTCAAAGAAAGGCCGGGGGTTCGATTCCGGCAGACATCGATAAGGTCCCCACTTTCCGGCGCATTTCGAAGTCTGGTCAAAGAAAGGCCGGGGGCCCGAATCCGGCAAATATCGACTTCGGAAAAACCTCCCACCTAGGGAGTCGCGGTGAGAAAAGACTTCGAGTCGTTTCTATAGCCTCGAACCTCAGAGCTACCGAGCCTGGGCTTTGGGGTAAATCTTTGCTGTTTTGATATCCTGGATAGGGCTGAGAGTGTTGTCTCTTGCGCGGTTCACACTTCCATCTTTTTCCAACATGCAGGCTTGGTGTCTGACATGTACCCCATAGGGTTCAAATCCAATACATTTATCTTCTCAGAACTTTTGACGTGTTTCATTCCCCATCCTTTGTCGCTTAGGCTACTAGCACTTAAGACACTTTCAATCAAAAAATATATTATACCAAACATCGCAAAGCATCCGGACCCACTCATCTCATGACCGAGGCTTCCGGTTGTCAACAAAGCTTCCAAGACTTTGTACCACTCAGTCAGTAACCTCTTAGTCTGGCGGCGCATGTACCAATTACTCGAATATCCATGTTTTATCCTCAGAGTCTTCGATATTAGCAAGTCAGTATCGAGGCTACAGCCTAGCCAACAGTGATGCACAAACCGGTGTCAAGAGCAGGTTTCACTTCTTCCCTCGAGGGGCCAGTGCTAGGAGAATTCATGAAAGCTCTAGCCGAAGGACACCCGCATTGATCCAACGGGTGATACTAAGGCGGAGTACAAGCCAGATCAAACCACAATTTCAATCGATTGAGCAACTGCCCAATATAGATGGGAACAGACCGTTCTACTGGTTCAGACTCGACATGATAATGCCGAGGAGTAGCTCGCCCAGACATATCCACTTCAGCAGAAGGTTAGAAGAAGTCAACCATACCAAATACAACCACGTCCCGAACGACACCTTCGGTGACGCATGATATATAGGATTTCAGTCGATTTGCTGCCTGGCGATAGACTAAACGAAAGATAAGAAAATCAGGGGTTGTCTGACAGAAGAAGTCGTAGGACTATCTGGGCATGACGTCGACTCCTCGTCGAGTGCCGACGGCGGCTACTCTAGGTTTTGCCGCAGCCGCAGTGGCTAAACTAGGTTGCCAAGAGTGCTATCAACGATTGCACATGATGGTTTAAAGTACCTTGCAAAGCTATTTCCGAATAGTCAACACACTGAAGAGATGATCTTTCTCAAGACACCATAGATCCATTGACTGAGCTCGCCAAGCGTGGGTTGCGGCAAGTCAGCGTATAGTGTAACACTGGGCCCGCGTCACTGGGCATTCTACCTGTGGCTTGAAGATGCTGTAGCTTTGTGTGACCGCTCATGAAATCGCCTTCTCGCATGCCCCTCAGGAAGCATAAACCTTCGCCAAGTGCGAGCCCAAAATCGGGCAGCATGCGCGACTCCGGCTTCCACCCCTTTGGAGGTAAAGTGAGCAAGCATTTCGGTGATCAGGTAGGCTTCAAGCTGTACTCTCCTTCTATCGTGGTTTTCTTGGCCTTGATTTCCGAACGGCTTTGAGGGCTACGACGACTACTGACTACAATTGTTCGGTACAGCTTAGTCCGGACGATGCGTACTTGAGTTGTAAGTACCTTCTTCGGTCTAGTAGCAGCGTGCAATTGACAATGACCAGACCACGATGTGCGATGTGTGTATACACGTTCTTTTATACTAGCAATAGAAGCTCAAGTGCTGCAGTGATGAAGGAGGACGTTGATACGCTGAAAAATGACTGGTTGACTGACAATGTAGGGCAAGCCTACTTTGCCACCAACGAGCGATACAGCTAACGACCTCATACAGTGTATTTCTTTCTGGGAAGAGTACGTATTCCAGATTTTGCCGCCGCTCAAATACCGACCGGGTCAGCCTCGACCGTTCCATGACATCTCAATCTAACGCTGTGGAACAGGTATCTGGAGCGCGAACATCTTTCAGAGTACAAAAACTGTCATATCGTACTCTTACGACCTTCAATGTCCTTCATGCTTATGCGAACCCCGGATCCTATAACTCTCAAGGAAGCTCTCCCAAACTTCTCCCGCACGACCCACATCTTCTTACCCATCAACGACTGCCATAATGTCGAACAAGCCGAAGGGGGCTCTCATTGGTCCCTGCTCCTCGTTAGCATCGTCGACGGCATCGCATTTCATTACGACTCGTTGAATCCTGCCAACTATGACGAAGCTCAAAACGCATCGATTAAGATCAGTCAGCTCCTAGGGAAGCCAATGAAGTTCATCAATCTGGAGGATTCCCCACAGCAGCATAATTCGAGCGACTGCGGCGTCTATGTGTGCATCGAGATGAAGCATCTGCTGCTGAAAAAGCTGCTCCAGGTCAATTCGAAGGACAAAGTCAGCATGAGCATGGGTGGCAAACTCCTCAATGCCCCAGCTGGGAGGAGGGAGATGTTGAACGTGATCGAGAGTTTCCGGAAGGAAGGCGAAAGGCGGCGATCGTAAGCTGCCTATGTTATCTATCCTCTCCGAGATCGACCTGCTCATCAAAGTAGAAGTAGTGCTAGTCCGCACCCGCAAGCCAACATCGGAAGGGGCAGGAGTCCTCCACGGATCGACTGATCCTAGAGCAAGCGGTGGTCCCTAAACATCTGGAGCGTACATGTAGCTATGGCGCTTATTTGGTGCTCTGGAGTTCGCTATAGGGTGGTCATGATGGAATCGAGCGCTGCATGAAGTCATTAGAGAACATAACAAAGCATAATTGTACAGAGCATCCCACAGCATGGAAACGACCAATCTCGGTCATGGACTTGTCGGAAAGCGAGAGTCTACTTTACATTTTAGACTCAGAAAAATTGAAATACTTAGAGTGTGTTCTTTGTGGGGCTTCACTTCAAATTCATGCCAAGATCTAGGGCTGCCCCCCGGTCTCGCTTACCCCTAGCGCCCATCCCCTAGCGCCCATCCCACAGCGCCCATCCCACAGCGCCAAGCCCACCTCCAACATCCACGCCCATCCTCCATCTTCCTCACCCATCACCATCCAATCTTCCCAACAATGGCGGTCAAAGAGAAGAGCGGCATCGCTCGCGGTCTCAACTCCGGCCACGTAAGCCCTCCCCAGCCCTTATCATGAGCAACCGAAGAGCGATAAAGCATATTCAAGACAAACAGAGGCTGATCGAAGAATGTGCGATAACAGAAAGTCACCCCCCGCGAATCCAAACCCCGCATCTCGCGCACCAAGGGCCATTTGAGCAAGAGGACGGCGTTCGTGAGGGAGATTGTGAAGGAGGTTTCGGGGTATGTGGCCCCTACAGCGAAGTCCTATATGGCAGCGACCAAAGATAATTTCGCGCTTCGGGATGGTGCCTTCCGTGAGCGAGGAACGCGCGGGAGTTTGAGATATTTTTGGTGCTCTGGAGAGGGCTTGGTTGGAGGTTTGGAGAACGGATCATTGCTGACGCGAAGGCTTTCTGTAGGCTCGCACCGTACGAGCGTCGTGTCATCGAACTTCTACGTAACAGCAAGGACAAGCGCGCGAGGAAGTTGGCGAAGAAGCGGGTATGTTGCTGCTCTCGTCCACAGCACTCCGGTTGCAGCTTGAGAGCTTCGTCTCTTCGAACCATTGTGGGCAGGAGGCGGAAATCTATGGCACAGAGCAGGATAGCTGTTGTGGAGACAGGCTTCTGAGGATACGATGGCTAATCTCTGTGATTGTAGCTTGGCACGTTCGGCCGCGCGAAGAGGAAGGTCGACGAGTTGCAAGGCGTTATCGCCGAGGCGAGAAGGGCTGGGCATTAGGTCGTGGCATACAGTGGGAGACGGGGGAATGAGGGAGGGCAGTTGCAATAGCAGAGCTACACCAATGATGTAGTAAGCTATCAATCTTCTGCAAGGCTAAAAGGATGGGAACTCATATGCTCATTCATGCTATCGACCAATGCTACCTAGTTGTGCGACTACAGCTACGGTAAGCCGATCGATCTGCCTCCCTCCAGCGCCTCGCTATGCTCAAGTCCGTCTTATGCCAGATGCTAGCAACCACATGAGCCTCATGAATTCGTCTCTACCATGTCATGTACATGCAGTCATAGTCGTCCCCCATTATTTCTTGCCCAAGGTCTTTTTCATCCACGCGGGCATGCCTTTTCTCTCCCCACCTCCAGCTTTGGTATTGCCAAGCGGTTTATCTGGAGCCGAGGTATCCTCTTCATCTTTGCCTTGAAAGGTTTGCACTTGTATTTCCTTGGCATTCTGTGCGTGTTCCGCCTTCAGGCTCGGATCTCTGCGTGCGTCCGTACTCGCTCCCTCCTCCCAAACGAAGGTTACGAGAGTCCGATCAACTATGCCAAGGTCCGCAATCAAACGCTGCGTGCTCCCTGTAGGTGCCTCTTTCGGTTCTTGCGGTATAGAGTACTTGGGTACCTCCTTCTGCCCTTTCGAACCATTATATCTCAACGAAAATGGTGCATCTTCATGTCTTAGTAAGCCTCGTACGCATTCGTACAGAGTTGCCGCTGTGTCGAGATTCGTGAATTGTGTGTCGACCATAGTTTGATCTGGGAACCGTATCCTCAAATCCAGCGCTTTCGTATCGGCAAGTCGCCGCGCTTTCGCTTTTTGCTGGTTTTCGTCTTCGGCATATGAGGCAAGGCGTTGATTATGGGTGCTACCTTGAAGGCGATTCTGGTGTAGTTTCGCGTGTGCGATGCTCGGTATGTAGTCGCTCTCGTTGTGTGCTTGCTGAGCGGCGCGGAGTGTGGTCGACGAGGAGGGAGCGTGGACCGATATACGCCGTTGATTTGGGCCGGTCACTGTAGGCTCTGAGGATGCAATTGGTGCGGATTCTTTGGATGTTTGGCTTGCCTCTTGCTCGCCATTTGGATATGTGATGGAAGCACCGGTGACAGCATCTTCAACGGGAGACGGCACTGGCTCTCCGGCGGGTGTTAATGGTGGTGGTGATGGTATCGGGTGGGGTACTGATCTGATCTCCGAGTCTCCTTCCGCTAATGTAGCCTGTGATACATCCGGTACGGACTCTGTGGTCGCAGCACTTCCAGCAAGGGCGCCTTCGTTGCCGTTGCCGTCTCCCTCGACAGATTGGAAGTATGCCCCAATGTTCTGCATTGCCTCCTCAAGTGGGTCCTTTGTGGCTCGGAAATTGAGTCGCAGAAGAATGCTTCCACCATTGAAGCCAAGGCGGCCGAGTGACTTTTGCAGGTCCACGAAAGACGATACTTCTCGTCCCATGTATTGTAAAACCGGGGTCTCGTAGTAAAGCCTTCCTGCTCCTTTCTCTCCGTCGGCAGTAGAAGGCACCCCTCGAGCGGTGAGGTTCTTTTGCAACGCCAATCCCCCAGCAGCGCCGGATTCGAACCTCCGTAGAATTTGCCAAAGTGAAGTGGTACTCGGGAATTTGTCCATCATTCGGCCGTTGACTACACCTTGAATTTCGGACTCCGGCAGTTGTAAGGCTACAGATACAACGTTCGCGGATCTAGAGAGTTTGATGAGTTCCAGTCTTGCATTTGGAGAGACGCCTGTCAGTCGAACGGGGTTCGACAACTCGAGGGTCTTATTATTGTGCCTAAAGTACGAAGCTTCTGTCAGTAATCTCGTACAGCCGAAACATGTATCAATTATGAGTGTCCGCATTTCGTAATCACTCACTTGAGGCCGTGTGAGCTTGGGTCTCTGCCTAACTTGGCACAGGCTTCTCGCAGAACATCGCTAAGGGACGTTCCTGGAGTAGCATCGATCTTGGCCTGCCGTGCTGTCGAGTCGACTACAACAAGCTTGAACACCATGGTGCGTAGAACAGGCCTTGTGCGTGGGGTTCAAGCTCGTTTTACTCGCAACTTTGGCTGCGTTCCAGTGAATGTGATCAAAGTGAGGAGGAAATTAAATAGCTGGTTGGAGAGGTCCCGGCCCCTCAAACAGACATGACATATCGAAAGGAAAATTTGATCAAGAAGGCGAAACTCTGGTTGTCAGTGAGCTTGGGGTTTGCTCTATAGATTAACCGAATATAAGCCGGCTGCTGTGAGCTAAACTGAATGGAGCAGCTCTCCGCATTGCAATCCCTCCAACCACCCTCTTGCAACCGTTGAAAGTTGAGTTGATAGAGCACGATAGTCGAGAGCTACTCCTATCGCTGCTAATATAGTCAGGATGTCCGGCCCCGAAGTCCACCACCTCTTCCACCACCCAATCGCCGACCATTCGTTCTCCGCCGATAGGCAGACCCTAGCCGTAGCCCGGGACAACAATGTCGAGCTCTATGGCCGATCAGGCAACAAATTTTCCCTGCAGGATGAGCTCAAAGGCCATGACAAGACTGTCACGGGTGTAGATATCGCGCCCAGCAGCGGCAGGATCGTCACATGTTCTCAAGGTGAGGCAAACTTCGTAACAAAGCTTTGCTCTCAAGCCGCATGAAACCTTTCTGATCAATGCTCGCTTGCCAGACCGCAATGCCTACGTCTGGGAGCCCTCACCAACAGGCTGGAAGCCTACACTCGTCCTCCTTCGAATCAACCGCGCCGCTACCTTCGTGCGATGGTCACCCTCTGAGAAGAAATTCGCCGTCGGCTCTGGTGCTCGTGTCATAGCCATCTGCTATTTCGAGGAAGAAAACGACTGGTGGGTGTCTAAGCACTTGAAGAAGCCTATACGAAGCACGATCACCACTGTGGCATGGCACCCCAACTCAGTGCTTTTAGCAGCTGGGTCTACCGATGCGCATGCGAGGGTATTCTCCAGCTTCATCAAAGGCGTTGACGCGAGGCCGGAGGCAAGTGTGTGGGGTGAACGACTTCCGTTCAATACTGTCTGTGGAGAGTACCTGAATAATTCTGCGGGATGGGTTCATGGTTGCGCTTTTTCGCCGAGTGGGAATGCTTTGGCATTTGCGGCGCATGATAGCAGCATCACTGTGGTATATCCAAGCGGTCCGGAACAGCCGCCTACTGCCGTTGTTAGTATCAGCACCCAGCTGCTGCCGTTCCTCAGCCTGATATGGACTGGCGAGAACGAGATAATCTCCGCTGGCTACGTGAGTGGGCCTTGCACGCTTGAACGAAATCAGTCACTGATCTATACAGGATTGCGAGGCCTATAGGCTCCGAGGCAACGAGCAAGGTTGGCAAATCGTAGGTTCAATGGAGTCCAAGGGCAGGCCAGGCATGGGTGAGGCACGTGAAGAATCGGCTTTGAACATGTTTCGGCAAATGGACCTGAAGGGCAAATCCAGCAGGGATGACACGCAGTTGAAGACGGTACATCAGAACACGATTGCGACGATACGAAGCTATGATGAATCAGGAGGGAATGTTAGGAAGTTCAGCAGTAAGTCTACCATGCTCAGAATTACGGTTGCAGCCCTTAACAATACATAGCAAGCGGTGTCGACGGCAGGGTGGCTATCTGGTCAGCCTGATAGCGACGAATAGAAATGGCACCTTTTTTTAAACGAAGAACTACTTCGGAATACAACTTTCTGAACCTCCCATGCTGTGTGCGCGAATGCCCATGGTAGAAATGTGAAACTCGCGCGATGCCGGTATCCTCGTGTTTCAATTGAGTCAGTGATTCTCTTGCTGTTTCAAGCCAGTTTCAGACGGCTAGATACACGAGAGATGGGCGCAACCTACTACTATCGGTACCGATCATCAAATACTCCATGTTTCGAGGGTGTGAACAAGTATCAGAAAATTGACCTGCGCACGGTCCTCTCCCTGTTCTGGTACTGCTTTGGAGAACAGACTTCCAGTCGGTACCCAGCACTAAGACTTTGTAGCACGCTCCATTGGAGGATAGTGGCAGCCACTAATGATTGGTATGAAGGAAGCTACGCAAGAACGTGTGCTGCGATGGTCGCCGGGGGTTCCCCATTAGGTGCTGATCCTCTGCCTCCGATATTTGCTTGAGCAAACCGACATTACATTTCCCCACTCCGCTCTGAACGGGAATTGGCACACATTCTCCTTCCTGACCAGACACTCGGCACGTTCCACACTGTTTGCCTCCTCCGGGATAACACTTTATGAAGGCTCTGTTGCTGACCCAAGCTCTCCTCGAACACGCCGAACAAGAGCGCGATGGCTCGCGGCCACCCGCATATGATAGCTTGCCAGTCGTCGATGCGTGTCGGCGCCGGCTTGCAAAAACGCAAACTCATCAGCCAGCTTGACATGGGCGAGATGCTCCAAGAGAGCCTCGTCCTCGCGGGGTGCCTCATGGATCCGATCCTTGTCTTCAAGTCCCAGTGTTCCTTCCTGCCTCGCAATCCAGAATTCTCTTAATGTCGGAACTTGGCAGATGCGTTGAAACATCGGCAGCCGGTTACACAGCCAACTCTCCATATCGAGCTCTGCCTCTGGATTCTTCACGACTCGTTCGCAGAGAGCTATCCAGAGCCGCTCTCGGAACAGTACATGGCTGGTGGGCACCTGTGTCTCGCCTGACATCAGACAGATCTTTGTTGGAGACCACTCTTCCAGTGCGCTGAGCCAGTACCGTGTTTCTTCCTTTCCCCACGACGCCTTCTTGTTCAGTGTTTTGCGGGGCCCCAAAAGGTCCTGCAATGCTTCGAGGCGAATTGGAGGCGTAAGAGGCTCGGTTGAGGGTAGTTGGGGCTGCGACAGTGCTCCGCCCATGGCTTTGGCAAGTGGTGTTGTGGGCTGGTTTGTCGCCCTGAATTGTTCAGTGCTGCCGTTGATGGAATGATAAGTAGGTCCTTACTAAGACTATAGCCAACCCCCCATCAGAGAACATCGATTGAGTAAATCCGACCTGGAAGGAAAGCTGTCGGATTGCCGCCCAGAGAATGCGAGCTCGGAGTGTTGAGATGGAAGCTTGTGCAAGCAAAACCTGCTGCCATGTTGGTCCCTTTATGTAGAAACTCGCAGATGCCCAAAACTTCGCGCATTAAAGAGAACAAAGAAGATCAGAAGCGCCCGGCAGCATACAGTAGTTGGATTCCCTAATTGGCTCCTTTGAGAACCTTACTTGGCTCAATATGGTCCTCTCGACCGCCTTTCTTCCTTATTGAGATGTATATCAAGGACTTTAGCAGGAAAGGGACCGATTTAAATGGTATAAGCGTAGGGGACAGGCACAGCACTACACAGGATTAGTAGTCTCAAGTCTCCTACACTGAAGATTCATCTCTAATACGGAGTCTCCCACTGAAACTGCGCGGCGGCTTTATGTGGACCGTTCAAAATGCTGGTTGATCCTTTGGACGGTTTTCGTACAGAGCCAGGCCCACCTGCCACCATCTGCGTGCTGAAAATACGTGGAGGTCCGTAGTCGAGGTCAAGTTGGCGAGCTCTCGAGGCGCTTCCAAGCCCCAGTACTTGGAGCACACTGATGGGAAACGGTTCTGTAAGCCAAAGCCCATCTCGTGCGTAATCGTCGGCAAGCGAAGGAAACGTGTGCAGAAGCCAAAATACTGTGAATAAGACACTGACTGCTTTGCGGAAATGAGTAGAGACTTTGATCCTCAGGTTGTGCTTGCCGAGGCTCCAATGGCCCAAGGTTTGCACGGCGATCCCTGCTGGTTGCAAGAAGAAGAGGAATGAATTGAGAAGTTTGGTATTCCCCTAAATGTATTAATGCTAGCAGCATGGATGGCTCCACTGATCGAGAAGGATGGCAAGCCTGATCACTCTCACAACGACGCCTTTTTTGAGACCTGAAGCTTATTGGTCACAGCGTCTGTGAGCGAGACGAGGGTAGATCGGAACATGTGATGCCGCCATGTCCCCCAAGAGCCCTGTAGGCCTATCGTACAGATGGAGTCAAGATCTACATACTGCGGAGAGTATGCCCATTCCTCTCCCCAGGTCCCTGCAAGAGATGGCCCAAGGATATTGACCAACAAGAGCACGCCAACCGTGGAGATGAGCTCTACTGCGACATAGAGAACGGCGAAGGCAACAAACATAGGGTACGTTCGAATCGAATCTATGCCCGGTAAAGAGAATTTACTTGGGAGATAGTTTCCGATATAGCCTGGAGGGTCGTAATCTGTATAGCCCCAAAAATAGGGATCCGTAGCGATATTTCCTTGAGGCAATTGATACTCAAGCAAATGAGAAGGAGCTTGCCAAGATTCCTTCCAAGAGATGGTTAATTCTCTAGCTGGTTTTCGCCGGATGTGGCATGTTATGGGGCTTGAGCATGCCCAGGAAACCAATGCAGGGCGTGTAGAGTTCCCCAAGAGATCAAGGATCATGCACGATCTTGCACATGACGAAAGTCGCATGCTTTGCCCTTGCGCCGTGGTTTCAATGCTGCGCTTAGGGCCATTATCATGCTTCAGGGATCTCCGGCACGAATGCTTTCGTCTGTATTCTTGCTCAAGTTCATGAAGAAATATGAGGCTCACCGACAGTACTATACATTGGGCGCTACCAATGCCGACGAGAAGGCCATACGCCAGACCAAGTGTACAACTTGTCCGCAGATTAAACATGGATATAGTCACGATTGCTGAAAGGCGCCGGTATCTGCTACACACTGTGCATGCCATTGTCTACATAAGAATAGGAGAAATATAGGAATGGCTCAACGAAAAAATTACCAGTCTTCGTAGATGTGTTCCAAGCAGCTTCAAAAAAACATCCTCACAAGTCACGCATGCAATTAAGTTGCAATGAGCGCAATATAACGACGAACTGTGTCCATGTCCTCGTATAAACAAAGGTAAATAGTCCGCGCACTCCCTGTTTCGGTAATGGATACTCCCATTTTCGGTAAATGCACTCCCAGTTTCAGGATTGCGTCTAACCCTGAAGGGATAAAGGTTGTTCCGCTTCGCATTGCGCGCGAAATTGCTTATTACCTCTATCTAACATTTCAATCGCCTTACATATTTACAACATCGTTGTCGTTATAATGCTGCAATCACCAGGCAGACAACAAGAAGAGCGACAAAGAAGATAATAGCGACCTTCGCAATCTCTGCGATTCCTGCGATTATTAAGACAACTATCAAGAAGATTATATAGATCGATAACGATAACAAATTTGATGCAAACGACAATAATAATGTTGATTCTAATAATAATTGAATGTATAATCGAGATTAAGAGAGAACAAGAGAAAATTATTTGTTTATTATCTAAAATAGGTGCAATTCTAGAAGTAAATATATGCTTTAAGAGGTCGATTTGATCTCTTAATAAGACGTTTAGATAAACTTTATTTAAAGCTTCAATAAAGATGTAATTAGAGATTGAATAGAGATCAGGAAACATAAAGAATTTGCATGTATTTAGACTAGAAAGTTATGCTTTCTTAGGCGATAATCTAGATTAGTAGGCGATATAAATAATGCGCAAACAGGTGCGCAAACAATTATTTGATTTACTATCTAATTTATCTATATTAACGCTAGGAAGACCCAAGGAACTTGGTGGTATTACACCAAAATAGTTGGTTTATCCCATTGGGAGTGCATTTACCGAAAATAGGAGTATCCCTTACCGAAACAGGGAGTGCGCGGACTATTTACCTAAACAAAACTGGTCAAACCGCGTGTACTTCCACCGTTGCACTGCCGATGTAGAATAACCCGAATCCTCCCAGTCAATCAAGGTCTTGACCTCGAGCGTTTGGGAATCAAGCACGATGTTGTTGGCCGTCAGGTCATTGTGACTGAATACATATCCGCATGTGCTCAAAATTCTGCAGCCTTCATTCCTCTTGTCAAGTTCAAGCACCCAGCGTGGGGGAAGCACAAACCCATTCAGGCCCGTGGTACTGCTTTTCAGAGTCCGAAGTTGAGGAAGTACCGTCTCCCGGACAAAATTGTCGGCGTGTGAATAGGCGATCTCCCAACAATTTTCGCATGGCCCATGGTGAGATGCAATTGCGGCTTTCGGCATTGGTCCCCAGTCTGATCGCATCTGTCCGATCGCAACACTCGCTCTGTCTCGAGGTAGCAAAGCCCGTTTCGGTCGCGGCCCCAGCCTTTCAATCTCGGGACTGGGATGGTTATGTAGGTGCTGCTAAAATTGAGGGCGGCGGCTTCACTGGCGAAGCGCTGAGCGAGCCAGGACAGCGTGACGGGGTTGCCATATTTGTCGGGACCGCGTTTGTCGAGAGAGATTTCATGTTTGATGAAAGAATGCGGGGTATAATCGTACTCCAGTACCTTACTTCAGACTGAGCAAGGGTTGCTTCGCCGGGGTATTATTGGGCCATGGTGGGATGCAGGTTTCGTCCGAGCAAAGGAATAAGAGCGGTGGTGATCACTGAGCAGCTGCGGGGGCTTTATAGATATTCTTTGATTTGCTATACAGCTCGCTGTGCCCCGCATGAAGCGTGGACCAGGCTAGGACGGGCTGAAACATCAGAGAAAGCACGAGTCGTCAGCGATAGCATAGAAATGAGATTCTGCCATGGAGAGAGTATTGAGTGGTTACCAGGTCAGTAGATCTAGAGGGGGCTTATCGAAGATATTCATGAGAAGAGCACTTTGTCCGACACTCACCACTTTTATCGATTCACGCGTCTGTAAAATATGTGTGGTGAGCATCTCGGAAATTCAAGTCGATAAACCAAACTCGCTCTTCAGTTCCGGCCTGAAAGTCCGACAATACTCCGTACTGTCCCTAGGATCGAAATAAGGACCGAACGAACCCTTGAGGAATCACACCCAGCTTTGTATAGCTTACCCTTGATCAGTGAGACTATCAACAATTCAATAATGCGCTGATCAGCTTCGCAGTGATTCGTGCCCATCCGCTGTCTGTCAATCCACGAATGTCCCAAAATCATCGTACATATCATATTGAAATCAGCGCCTGCGTGCGTCAGTATGCGCCCTTTGAGCAACACCCATCAGCGCCAGTAAACCACGAAGATACCGTGAAACGCTCTCCTGTGGAAAGCCTTGAAGTCTTACTTAACAACACTCTGTCCGATTCCCACACGCCTCTGTCACATATCTACCGATACGACGGCACCGCCGCAGGCTTTTTGTCATTGAGCCAAGGTGAAAGCTGCTTCTCCCCCAGTTGGATCTGCTGTCCGAAGCGATCCTGTGCGCGGCCCTCGCGGTGCTGACGGTCGGCTCCGTGGCGTTGGAAGTCGCTATCGCTTTGCCGGTCCTGGTAGCGGCCTGAGGTTGAAAGGGTGTAGGAGGATGACGGTCTGGTACTCATGGTATTACTTTGTGAAGGTGAGTGACTTTGGTGTACTTTATCTTAAGTGTGCGAAGGCTGGTGGTGATCTCAAGCTTCAGCGATAAGGTAAGGCGGCCGAAGGTGTCGTGGGCCAGGAAAGCTATCAGTGCGGCTGAGCTTGCCTCATACTTGATGATGTTTTTGGTAGACTAAAGTATGAGATGAAACAGACAGCTTACGTGAGAGCAGAGATGACAAGGCCTGTTACCGTATTCAATCGGAGGCTCCTTCTCCACAGTGTTTCCAATATGTAGTTTCAGTTGGAACATCGATCATATGGCCTGAGATACCCTGTTATGAGATCTTTTCCCCTCGAGATCGAATAGATAGCAATGACCATTATATTATAGTGTTGTAGACTTGCTATTGCTCAAAAACCAAGGCTTAGAGGTGAAATGAGCCTTTCCGAGGAGCGTTAGACATCATCTACTTCAGGACGTTCCGCGAAGTCCATCTCTTGAAGCACTTTGGAAACTTTCTCTTCTCTAGGCTCAGCTGCTATCACATCTAATATGTCATATTCTATGCGCTGGTACAGTGAGTACTCATAGCTTGGCAATTCTCAAGGGAAACCCTCTGCTTTTGTTACTTCCTTAGATCCTCGACAATGCTGTCGATACCCGTTGACGTCTTGCCGCTTTGGCGATGGACTACCACTCATCATTCTGTCCATCGCTATTTCGCCAACACGCCATTCAAGGGTGCAAAGCACTTAGTTCTTGGTTCGGTCAGCCCCCGATTTGGCACCCTGCCGGACGCATGGGATATAAAGCGAATACTTGACGCAATCGGTTACTTTTGCCTCCGGGACCTTAACATCTTAATGGATGACGGATCGATATCCAGTCTTAGAGATTCCCCGGCTCTGGCCATGGTGTTAGAGTACTTCGATCATCCTTGCGGATTCATGGTGCTACCTGTGGTTTGTTCTCTATTGGAATCATTGGTGTTGGTCTTTGCACTCCCTTTGCCAATGTACGCCAATGCTTGTCGATGAAGAAAAGCGACGCCCTCCCGGAGGCCGAGAATGAGCTTGACCGTCATATTGACAAGATACCTGACTGTCACGTCGATAACTAGAGGGTTCGGGGGTCGGTCATCTTGTCGCTGTCTTCCCTTAGGACTCACGTCCCAACTCAGGACAAAGATTGTGATCGCTAGCAATATGAGTCCAATAAATGCGAGTAAGTTGATGTTGGTGTATTCTGGAGTCTTGAACTTGTATTGCTTACACAAGAGACCTTTGGCTTCGTCTGGAGTTACCTCGACATATTCAGGTTGGTCGTGATCTTCGCCGTTGGCAATCTTCCAGGCATCGTACTGAATACGAGCAAGAGAAGTAGCAAACAATTGGCTTGCCTCAAGCTGCCATTGGTCAGAGCTCAAAGGATTGGACACTGACTGACTGACACTTTCCTGCGCGAGAAGTGCAGAGCCTAGACGCCACTTTATCGAGTCATATGTGTTAGAATTCTCCAGGGACCATTTCATCAGCCAGTACGCTGGGAAAGACGGAACATTCGGTGGCACTGGCGCAGTCATCGACCAGCATGTAGCCTCGTCAGGAGAGCAAAGCTCAGTCGCGTCGACACAAGCGAAGGCTCTAGCCCGAGGGTCGGAATTGTAGTAAAAGGGTTCGCGAAGACCCTCAAAATAGTGAGGCTCTTGAGCGTTGAAGATCGGATCAAAGCTTCGTTGGACGTGGTAGACGTGCATAGAGGACACAAATATGATTGTGAGCGTGCTGCCGTCCTGTCTCTGGAGCTCATCGATTGGATGCCAGTAATCGTTTTCGGGGTATAGTGAAGAGAAGTATGTACTGCCACGGATTGGCCTCCAGTACTGTGGTAGAGGGGATTACTGACACATAGGACTGTAGACTCACTATACTGAGTATACTGGTACAGGCCATTCGAAGGGATGACCGGAGGTCCTGAAAGTGTAATTTGTATTTTCCTTTGCACCATAGTAGTACTGGTATACTCTATCGTCCGCATCCTGTCTTCTCTTTCTAACATAAGGTTCACTCACGTTCAATGGTGAGCAGGTTGTCACACGACGGAATTTATGAGTTTGGGCGGCATTGATCCCAATGACACTGGCGTCAATTAAGCCAGTGTCAAATGTCGTGGCAGAGTGTAGACCGCCTGGACAAAGCTCAACGGAGGAGAACGGACATTTCTGACGAGTCGATGTGCTGAATGCGATACTCTGATTATAGAAAACCCTGCAAGATAAGGTACTAGTAGGTTCTGGCGAACCATAACAATTCCGTGCGTATTGACTTGCTCGAGCTTCCTCGTGGTAATTTTTCATATCAGCACGATCTGCGGCCTCTCCACCAGCCTTGGGGTCGAATTGCCAAATGCCACAATATGTAGACGAGGACAGTCCGCTCTTATCTGACGCGATTTTGGCCGAGAATACCCCGGCGACTGATTGTGCCACAAAAAGACCGAAAAGAACAGTAGTAATCACAATTGCTGGCGTCGACGGAGACTTGATCTGCTTCTTACTGCCGCGTATAAACACTTTTACGTATCTCCATATAGTCTCCTGGCTGTCCCTAGCGCTCTCCAGTATGCCCACGGCATCGTAATCGCGCTGCGACTGTCGTTCCAGATCTGAGCTTGTTCTAGAATGTTGTGAAAGTGTTTCCTCTTGGGTAGGGCTTGTGGACGTCTGAGGTGCTTTTTGATGCTGACCTTCAGAGTGGGTCGAGGATACGGTTTGTTTTGCTGTCGATGCTTGGTCTTCAGGTCCATCTCCAGAGGTATGGGACGACTTCGGCGACGATGACCCTTTACGTGATTCCGCGGCGCTGGGTTTTGGCGATTCGAGGGCCTCAGTGTCTGGCTCTCGAGATGCTTGAGGGGAGCCAACATCTTTGACGTGGTCTGGAGGCTGAACTTCGGAGCTATTGAAAGGCGGGGGATGCGAAGGGCGGCTGTCCGCCTTATCCACACTCTTCGATTCGAGAATTCCGTATGCTCGTTGTTTACCAACGTTCAAAGGGGTGGACTCTTCGGGAATACGAGCGGCAGGCGGTTCTGAGGGCTGCTCCGCCTCGCCCGTTTTCCTCCACTCCGCAGCAAGCCCTTCGATAGCACGTATGAGGAAGACTAGAAAGCTCGCCGCGATTTTGAAGACGTAAGGATTCGTCAATGTAAGACATACTGCAACAAGTGCTGTCATGCATTGAGCCCAGAAGTCGGTGGCTAGGACCTGCCATTCTGGGGAGATTGGTGTCAGCCTCTCCAGTTTGCGCTGGCTTAGAGACTGAATTGAACTTACGGTCGAAAAACCGACGACTGTGATCGGTCCATAGACCCAATTAAGCTTCGCCCATGGAGGCCATCTCGACTACAGATAATTCAAGGTTCACGCGTTGCCGACTTGCCGTCGTTGCCGTGGTGCAGTCTCAGGCTAGCCTTTAGCTGAATTGCCCCTGCATTAGCCACCGTGTGAGCACCTGCTTAGGCGTCCCGCAACCCCACAGGAAGCCCCACCATCATTATCTCCAGGCACCAATTTTGTGTACGGTACCTTATGTTCATGTCTGGCCTTCCACTTCTCAGCCTTTACTCAGACTCAATCCTATTTGTCCGATTCTCTTCCTGAACTCGATCGCCCAACTCATCATTTCTCTCCCAATACTGCCAACATGGCCGAAGCAGCAGCCATCTACCCCCCCTTAGAAGACCGCCCCGTCAAGAACACAATCTGCCTCTTCGACGTCGATGGCACACTTACGCCCGCCCGTCGCGTATGCCCTCTCTCCTCCCCACCACTCTATCCCACCGCCACCCCTAGCACCAGCAGCCCCCACTAAGACCCTTTCCAGGACGTTTCCCCTGCCATGCTCCAGCTTCTCTCCGCCCTCCGCCACAGATGCGCCATCGGTTTCGTCGGCGGCTCCAACCTCGTCAAGCAGCAAGAACAACTCGGCACACCCTCAATACCAGTGACCACGCTCTTCGATTTCTGCTTCGCCGAGAACGGCCTGACTGCATACCGATTAGGCAAGGAACTGGCGAGCACGAGCTTCATTGGGTGGTTGGGCGAGGACAAGTACAAGCAGCTGGTCAATTTCTGCTTGAGGTATATCAGTGAGCTTGATATCCCGATCAAGAGGGGGACGTTCGTCGAGTTCAGGTATGCTTTTGTTGAACTCGCTACGACTTAGCTATCTGGAAACCAAACTTAGCGATGGAAACTATCTCACTAACGCAGAACAACCTCAGGAACGGCATGATCAACATCTCCCCCATCGGCCGCAACGCCAGCAACGACGAGCGCAACGAATACGAAAAATATGACAAGCAGCACAACATCCGCACTCAATTCGTCGAGACCCTCAAACAGAAATATAGCGACTTCGGATTGACCTTCTCCATCGGCGGCCAGATCTCCTTCGATGTCTTTCCCACCGGCTGGGACAAAACCTACTGCCTACGACATGTTGAGGCTGAGAAGAACATCAGTGGGGTGGAGTACACGACGGTGCATTTCTTTGGGGATAAGACGTTCAAGGGGGGCAATGACTATGAGATCTTTGAGGATGGGCGGACGGTGGGGCATAGTGTGGGGAATCCGGAGGAGACGATGAGGTTGGTGAAGGAGATGTTTGGGTTGTAGATGGGCTGGGGGAGGTGGGATCGAGGTCTGTCTGATAAGAGGGGACGACAGATGCTGAACGAAGCTTGAAATGGGATTAGAGGATTTGTCGGGAGACGAGAAGAGACGCTTGATGAAGCTACGAAGCCCGAAAAAGGGTCCATATGGTAGAACGGTAGCGCCTCAGCTCACAGCGCTGCATCAAATAATAAAACAATAATTTTCAGCATTAGCACCCATCCCTCCAAGTCCTCAACAGGGTATCACAATTCACACATCCACCAGCCTCTCACCAACCAACGAAAAACGTTCCAACAACCCTCAAAGCAACCCCCACCCCCACCCCCACCACCCCATCCACCCCGGCCCCAACGCAGCAGCCGCACCACTCATCGGCGCCGCCGCCAGCATCGACGTCGTAGCCGTCCCCACCAACGTCGTCGTCCTTGACACGCTCGCCGTCATCGAGCTCACAGCAAATGTCAGGCTCCTTGCCGCTACATGCCTTGTCGTGCTCATAGCAGCTTGCGGCGAGCGCCCCATCGCAGTAGTCGTCGTCGAACCTCCATCTCCCAGCGAACCTTTGGCGCCTTCCCCGTTCGGACCCCCTGTTCCCTCATTCCCACACCCGCCACCGGTGCCCTCATTGCTTAAGGTATCGATGGAGGTGTCGCTGCTGGAGCAGGGGTGGTCGTGGGTTTTTGGGTCTGGGGGTGGGTTCTGACATTGGCGATTGAGGCTCTTGGAACGGTGGGGGCTCCGGGAATGGTAGGATCGGTAGAGCCGGTGTTCGGATGCGGTGTAGCTGGGCGGGAGTGGGCTTGGGGTTTGCGACGGTTGAGGGCGGGGAAGTAGGAGTCCGAGG